>FUFK010040667.1_pt1 | contig 14908 bp, 5 predicted proteins | sample 1021851 | NCBI WGS metagenome assembly FUFK01 (sample SAMEA51879418, study PRJEB19060) | metagenome | reverse complement strand
TGAGAGGAGAAATATCTAAGAAGATTGGATATGCTCTAGCTCAGAAGTATGACAGACTTATCTTCCGTTCAATCGCGAAGGGAGCACGTCTTGCTTCACCAATCACAAAGTCCGGTTTCGTTGAACCCGGCGGTACACAAATCAGATTGACAAGATCTGGAGTTACTAATGCTACAGCAGCATACGACTCTGAGTGTCTAATAGCAGGCTTCTATGATGCTGCTGCTGCACTAGACGAGAAAGGCGTATCTACTGATGGTAGAGTAGCTGTACTAAACCCAAGACAGTACTACGAACTTATACAAGCTGTTGGTAATAATGGTCTTGTAAACAGAGACGTACAAGGTACAGCATTACAGTCAGGTAATGGAATCATTGAAATTGCAGGCATCAAGATCTACAAGTCAATGAACATTCCTTTCTTTGGTTCTTATGGTACTAAGTACGGAACTGCTGGAGCTGCAAACCCCGGTGTAACATCACCCGGTAATGTAGGTTCATTCGTTGGAGAAAGCACAGAAGATGCTAGATCTAACCAAACTGGAATTAATAATAACTACGGTAATACATCTGACTTTGCTAACTCTTGCGGTCTTGTCTTCCAAAAAGAAGCTGCTGGAGTTGTAGAAGCTATCGGACCACAGGTTCAGGTAACTTCAGGCGACGTTTCAGTTGTATATCAAGGTGACGTAATTCTTGGACGTTTAGCAATGGGTGCAGATTTCCTAAACCCTGCTGCTTGTGTTGAGTTTCTTGCTGGTGCAGATCCCGGTTCTACCAATAATGCTGCATTCGGTGACAACTACCCAACAAACGCTTAATTTATTTTTTTATACGGGGACTTTGTGTCCCCCTTTTATTTATTTATGACTACTCAAATAGCAACCGATACCGAACTATCCGCAGTTAATTCTATCTTGGGTAGCATTGGTCAGTCACCTGTAACTACTCTTGGAACTGTAACTACAGACGTGACTAACACAGGACAAGAAATAGCAAACACATTTGCCAACCCACAAATTGCAATGATTCATGGACTTCTAATGGAGGTTACTAAAGACGTGCAAAACGAAGGCTGGCATTTTAACAAAGAAGACCATGTATTAAGATCTCCTGATGATAATGGTCATTATACTATTCCTACTAACTATCTTAGATATGACGTACATGAAGGGTTGTCTGATAGAACTAAAGATGTAGTAAGGAAAAATGGAAAATTATATGACAATGTTAACCACACATATGTTTTTAGTGGAGATCATTATTTCGACATAACATACTTACTAGCTTTCAATGATATACCTCCAGCTATACAGAGATATATTATTGCTAGAGCATCAGTAAGAGCTGCAACACAATTAGTTAACAATCCAGACTTAGTTAAGTTACTTCAATTAGAAGAAGCACAAACTAAGGCAACAGCATATGAGTACGATTGTGAACAGGCAGACCATACTTTCTTTGGCTTTCCACATGAAAGTAACTATAGATCTTATCAACCTTACAAGGCACTTATTAGATAATGGCNAACATTACACAAACTATTCCAGCGTTAACGGCTGGCATTTCACAACAACCTGACGAGCAAAAGATTCCCGGTCAGGTAAGAAACATGGTGAACGCCTTACCTGACGTTACACAAGGATTATTAAAAAGACCGGCTGGAAAGTTTGTGGCATCTTTATCTGATGGGACAAATTCAGATGGAAGTAACAGAACAAAAATTTCCTCTACTGATGGTAAATGGTTTCACTATTACAGAGATGAGAATGAGCAATATATAGGACAGATTTTTAGAAATGGAACAGTCAGAATGTGGGACTGTCTTACAGGTGACGAAAAAACTGTAGTCAATGCAATAGGAAACAACACATATCTAACCCACACAGGTGACGAAGATATACAAACACTAACTCTTAATGATTATACTTACATTAATAACAGATCCATTACTACTCAAATGGATACTACTGAAGAACCACTTGGAAATTTTGGCAAAGAAATTTTTGTAGAATTAAAAAAAATATCTTATGCAAAACAGTATTCATTAAATTTATTTGACGAAGATGGTAGTCAATCCAGTCATTTTACTCCAGTTACTACAGCAACTAGAATTAATGTATCTCAAGTTTCTTCAAGTAACAGCTACTGTGATTCTTCTTTTAGAATGCAAGCACACGCTGATAGAGGTGCTAACGCATTTAGATGTGGAGAGCCTGCTGGAGACGGTAGGGATTCATTTGCACCTAATGTAGGTACACGTATATTTAGTGTTGACAGTAATAAANNATTAGTNGANGANGCNGCNACNGGTGGNACNCTNGCNNANGGTAGATNGNTCNGATGTTAATTATNANTANAANGTAAGNNTTCATAAAAAAGCNTTTGGAGGAACTTACACTTCAGTACAAAACAGTTCTCTTATTACAGTCACTACATCTACAGCTCATGGTTTATCAGACAACGATCAACTGTATTTTGATTTCACTACTGTAAATGGATCTTTTAATTTACCCCCTGACTGTTTTGCACAAATTACAGTAAGTAGTGCTACAGTATTTACATTTACTCATCCAAACGGTGTAAATAGCCAATCAGGAAATCTTGTTGGAAATGTAAACTCTTCAGAAATTAATCAACCTAATAGAAAAAACTTATACTTCCGTATTGCTACTACAGGTCAATCAGTTCCTTTTGGTTCAGGATCTAACGTTACATATCAAGCAAGATATACAGTTACCCACGATTTACTACATGGTGGAGAAGGTTGGCAACAAGGTGACTTTTTCTACGTCTGGATGAAAGATGCTTACTATAAANTTACAATAGACACTATCAGTACATCTAACGCTCAAGCAAACCTTGCCTTAGTTAGACCACAACCTACACCATTTGACACTGAAACGACTATTACTGCTGAGAGTATTCTTGGTGATATTAAATCAGGTATCGTTGCAGGAGGTCACATAGCTGACAGCGATATAACTATAATAGGTACAGGTTTACATATAAAACGAACTAGCGTATTCAACGCTTCTACGCCCGTAGGAGAGCTTTTAAATGTTATTGCTAGTAAAGTTAACGATGTAGGTGATCTNCCCTCTCAGTGNAAGCACGGCATGGTTGTAGAGGTTATTAATAGTGTTGCTGATGAGGATAATCATTTTGTTAAATTCTTTGGTAATAATGGTAGAGATGGTGAGGGTACATGGGAAGAGTGTGCTAAGCCGGGAAGATTAATAGAACTGAAAAAATCTACTATGCCTGTTCTTCTAATAAGAACTCCTGATGGTAATTTTAGATTAACTGAATTAAACGGAGTTACTTTTGCAGATCCTTCCGATAGTGCTAAAACAATATCTAGTTGGTCACAGGTAGATAATACTGTTACTATCAACACTCAAGCAAATCATGGTTTAACTGTTGGTAATTTAGTTTACGTAACTTTACAATATGGCAGTGGTCCTTCAACCCTACAATTTGGAGCTACTGTAGATGAAGTTGTTGATGATGATACTTATAAAATAACAAATCCACTTTCACTGTCTACCACTGGCACGGGTACAAGTAGTTATGTAGGAGGAATACCAACTCCTAAATGGGATGATGCAATAGTTGGTGATGATGTAACTAATCCTGAACCTTCATTTATAGGTAAACAAATTAGTAAGATGTTGTTTTTTAGAAACAGATTTGCAATACTTGCTGATGAAAATATAGTTATGTCTCGTCCCGGAGACTTTACAAACTTCTTTGCTAAGTCAGCTATCCAACTTGTAGCTAGTGATCCNATAGANATAGCAGCTAGTTCAGAATANCCAGCAATTCTTTATGANGGTATTCAAGTAAATACTGGTTTGATCTTATTTAGTAAAAACCAACAATTCATGCTCACTACAGATAGTGACGTGTTCAGCCCAACAACAGCTAAGATCAATGCTCTTTGTACTTACAACTTTAACTTTGCTACAAATCCTATCTCTCTTGGTACTACTGTCGGGTTCTTAGATAACGCNGGTAAGTTTTCAAGATTTTTTGAGATGGCACAAGTACAACGAGAAGGTGAACCAGAAATAATAGAACAAAGTGCAGTAGTTTCTAGGTTATTTGAAAAAGATTTAAAACTTATATCTAACTCTAGAGAAAACTCAGTTATATTTTTTAGTGAAGAAGGTACATCTACACTTTACGGATACAGATACTTTGACAATATTAGAGAAAGAAAATTAGCATCTTGGTTTAAGTGGACATTGACTGGAGAAATTCAATATCACTGTATGCAAGATGATAGCTTATATGTAGTTGTAAGGACAAAAACCACCTCACCACATAAAGATCAAATACTTAAATATAGTATTAAAATGGATTCTAATACTTTTGCATTGTCAGAAAATAGAATACATTTAGATCATTTAATGTCCACATCTGGTTGGAGTCATAATCCAACTACCAATAAATCTACTAAAGCTAAACCTGTAGGATTAGAAAGTAGCAATCAATTAGCTGCATATATTTCTGCTACTGCTTCTGGTCAAAATTTAGAAGGTATAGGTAGATATGGTGAAATAACTATCAATAGTTCTGGTCAAATGGAACTAGATGGTAACTGGGAAAATGAAACAGTTTACGTAGGATACCAGTTTACTATGCAAGTTGACTTACCTACTATTTACTATGTAACTAGAGATGGAGAAAACTTTAGAGCTGATACTAGATCTAGTCTTGTATTACACAGAGCTAAGCTTGGATTTGGTCCAATAGGTTTATACGAAACAACACTAAACAGAACAGGTAGAGTTGCATATACAGAACTATTTGAATTAACAGGTGCTGACAAGTATGCAGCTAGTACAGAATCAACAGTTGACGATAATATAATAAGAGAACTGCCTATATATGATGCTAATACAAACGTATTATTAACAATTAAATCAACACACCCAGCTCCAGCTACTATTCACAACTTGACATGGGAAGGAGCTTACAATACTAAATTTTATCAACGTGTATAACCTCACCCTTACCGAACAAGAAGTACGTATATACAGTCAATGGTTNAAAAAGAACCGTATGTATAAAGGTATGAATCTACCCTTAGGTAATCCTTGGGAGTCTTGGATGCAAGATACCATAGATAAATTACAACACGCATTAAATGAGTAAATACATTCACCCAGCAACAACAGAGGCTGCACTACGTGTAGCTTCTAACTTGCTACCCGACGATTATCGGGAAGTAAAAGAAGGTCATGGACATGACCCTTTAAATGCTCTGGTTGTCGGAGTACATAACTCTGAGTCAGTCTATTTTACTAACCCAGATAATGAGATATGTGGCATTGCAGGAGTTCACGATGGTGGACAAATATGGATGCTATGTACCCCAGCTATTTTAAAGTTTCCTCATACATTTGCTAGAGAAGCAAAAAGGTATGTAAACTCAAGACAAGAAAAGTTACTGTGGAATTTTGTTGACGAAAGAAACAAAATACATCTTAAGTTACTTAGGTTTTTAGGTTTTAAATTTCTTAGAAGATTTCCCTACGGACCAAACAATTTATCCTTTATAGAATTTTGCCGTGTGCGATCCAGCAGCAATAGGACCAGCAGTCGGTGCCATAGGCAACGCAGCAGCAGCGTCCCAAGCGAACAAAGAAAAACGTAGGATTTACGAACATAAATTAAAAGTTCGTGAACGCAAATGGATGCAAACAAGAACTACTTACGCATCCAAAAAAGTACAATTTGAGCAAGAAGTTGACCAATCAAATATTGCAGCTCAACGAGCTTACTCAAAAGTACAAAGACAATTATATAATGCAAGATCTCTAGCCGTCTTACAAAACCAAGAAGATTTTAAAAAGATGTTAGCCAACGAAGGAGCGATTGAAGTATCAGCAGCCGAGCGTGGAGTTAGAGGTAAAAGCGTAGCTAGACAGTTAGTTATGAATAGTAGAGACTTTGGTATGACTCAAGCACTGAGAACCAGAGGTTTAACTCAAGCTGGCTATGATGCTAGAGAAGTTTATGGAGATATTAATAGACAATTAAAAGGACAGTTAAACAAAGCATTTGGAAATGTAGCTATCCAGCCAATCGCTGATTTACCACCACCAAAACCAGTAATGCAGAACGTAGGTTTAACATTAATGTTAGGCATGGGTGAAGCATTAGGTGCTGGATTAAGTGCAGGCGGTGGTGGAATGAACTACCAAAACACTACACCGGGCGGTCAGCAATACGGACCGATGGCTAGTGATGCAAGATTAAAAGAAAACATTGAAGAAGTAGGAGTATCACCACAAGGTTATAAAATTTATGAATTTAACTACAAAGGTGGTAATGTAAGATTCCGTGGAGCTATGGCTCAAGATGTTTTACGTAAGAATCCTATGGCTGTAGGTATAGATCAAAATTACTTAACTGTTGATTACAACAAAATTGACGTTAACATGGAGGTCGTATGAGCATAATTCCTGATTACAATATATCTGGGCAACAAGTAACACCTCAAGAAATACTTGACGTTATTCCAGAACAAGAAGCATCCGACAGAGCTGTACAAGCATCGGAGGAAGCATACCTACAAGGGCTAGAGCAAAATGCTCAAGATAGAATACGAAATACTGAAAAAACTTGGAGTCAAGTAGCTAGTCTTTCAAAAACATTTGGCAGCATATTACAAGAAAGACAAAAGAAATTTAGAGAAGATAGAGAAGCACAAATAAAACTAGACATACTTACTAAAGGTGTAAGTCCAGAATTAGAAGAACATTTTAGAGGAGAAAGAGATAAGCTATTTGACGATGATTTAGCTACTCAAGAATTTGCTTCTAAATACGAATCGGAAACCGGTGACTCTATTACCGCTCAAGAATTTCGTGAAATGGCTGGTTGGGAAAAGTATATGGTTGCAGAACAATATGCTTTACAAAAAGCAAAAGACTACGACCAGTATGTTTATGATGCTTACGAAACAACTAAAATAGATGTTGTTAGAAATGGTCAACAAGTTTCAGTTGGTCACTTTGATAATCTTAATCCAGCAGAACAAGCAGCGTTAGACACAAAAATTAAGTTTGAATATGCAAAACAATTTGCAGGATTAAATGATACTCTTGTAGCTACGGTTGTCAAACCTGAGATAGATAAGTTTGATGAAGCTAGACGTCAAAAACAAGCTGTAGAAAGAGAAGCTAATTATCAAGCACAAGTTGCAGCTTCTGACAGTAGAATGATATCAGTAGGTTTTGTAACAGCTAACCCTGAAGATGGACACCAACTAGCTCACGACTGGGCAGCAAGATATGCAGCTAGAAATAGAACTACTATTTCAGCAGGCAGAACAGCATTTAAAGAAAACTTAATTAGTTTAGTTGAACAAAATGTTATAACTTATCCAGAAGCTATGTCTATAGTTAGTCACGAAATCACAGCTCGTGATGGTTCTACTAAGACTATGGGTTCATGGAAAGAGTGGGCTGGATTAGAAGGTGAACTAGCAGGCGCAGCACAGCAAGGTACACAGGCTAGATTAGATGCTAGAGAAGCTAGTATAGCTGCTGACTTACAAGTTGTTAGAGCTACACCTAATTTATCTAACGAAGCAAAGCAACAGTTATATACTTACTACAGAGATAAGTATGACGGATATGTACCTAATGAATTATCTGACGCGTTAGCTGGATCTTTACCAGATGAAATAGCTGAAGATTTAGTTGCAAAGTCTGTACGTTACCAAGGTGGTGTATATGATTTTGAAGCAGCTAACTTTAGTACATCTATGTTTAACAAACATAAAGATAAAATTATTTCTGCTGGTGCATTAGTTCCCGGGACACCCGATCACGACAAAGCAACTAAATTATTAAAAGCCTACACTAACCAAGGTACNGGNGATANNTTTGGTGAAACTGATGCTAAGTCAGAAGAATGGTTAACTTTATATGGTAATTTAGAAGAAATATTTAACTCTACTTACCAAGCAACTTACATGCAAGATGGAACTATTGTGAGTACACCTCGTGATGCTTTTAGAGCTGCACAGGCTGCTGTGAAAGAAGTATTAAATGATGAAAGCACAGTTAGTAGATTGATGTCACCTGACTTAGATCCTGCTGATAAATCTTATAGCAGAAGAATACAGTTAAATATGCAGCAATCTAGTGGTGGTAAATGGAGAAAAACTAAATTATCTACTGATAAAAAAACACAAGAAGATTTACTTTATTGGTATAGTACACCACTTAAACAATCTGCTGACATACCAGAATATTATCGTGACCTAGCTATGAGAATGGGTGTTAATCCTCTTGACTTAGCTAACTCACAAATTAGATATTATTTACCTGATGCAGAAATAAAAGAAAATGAAAACGATAAAAAGTATGATGATAAAATATTAGAACTTATATATAAATTTCCTACTCGTTCTACTATAACAAGAGCAAGACTCGAAGCAGAAGGAGCAGGAAACCAGAACGTAAAAACTTCTATTTATAACAAAAAAGCTTTAATAAGAAAGGACCAGTAACTGCGGATTACTAGCCTTCTACTAAGGCAATAATTACCGTGGTAACTATGAATGAAGAATTTGATCCGACGCTAGAGGTAGGTATCTCTGGCACAGGATTATCCGAACAGGACACAAACAGAGCAGTAGCTGCTATTCAGGCTGCTGACATAAAATTAGAAAGACCAGAAGCACCTGAAGAGGTTGCAGAGGAACAGGCTGTAGAAGCTACTACACCCGAACCTATAAAAGAAAACGAAGGTCCAACAGCAGGCGACTATGTAGCTGATACATTTATCGGTCTAGGAGCTGGAGCTAGAGACATTGCTTCTAACATCATAACCACACCAGAAAGAGTTATTGACTTTTTTAATGGTGAAATGGAAGCAGAGGGAAAGGATTACGATACTGAATGGGACGATTTCATGTATGGTGATGGCGACCCTATAGAAACAAAAACATGGTGGGGTGGATTAGTTAGAGGTGCAACAGATGTTGTTGGTACTATCGCTGTTACAGGTGGTGCNGGCAAACTTGCTAAAGGTGCTGGTTTAGTAGCTCACTTACGACAAGGTGCGTTAGCCGGTTTAAAGTATGATTTGATTGCTAAAAACGAAGGTCAGGATAACTTAACTGGTACATTAAAACAACACTATGGTTGGCTTGATACACCTTTTGCTACTAACGACACAGATCATCCCGGAATAAGAAAACTAAAACATATTGTTGAAGGTATGGGTATAGGTGCTGTGTTTGACGCAACTATATTTAAAATGACACCACTTGCTAAGATGATAGCTGAGCAAGGAGTTGATACTGGTAAAACAGTTGGTAGAAAAGTTGGACAAGTTGCAACAGATATTTATGATGAAAGAGCAGCTTTAGGTAGTGCATTAAAAGAAGATCTTAGACCAGTTACTGATGCAGTTAAAAAAGTAGGTAAAGGAATTAGTGAACTTAAAGATGAAGTAGCTGCTGCTAATCCTGAAAACTTAACGCCTGCTGGAAAAAAAGTCCAAGAGTTTATTAATTCAAGAAGACAAAGTATAGAAGTACAGAAAAGAGAACAAGTTAAATCTCAAATGAAAGATCCCGGTGTACGTTTTCCTAAGAATGAACCTATTGGTGATAAACATTTAGGAGCTACTACCTCTAACAGTGAAGCTGTAGATGTAGACAGAGCTATGAAACGTACTAAGTCAGAATGGGGTGCAGAAGATGGACACGTTGGTTCTATGACTTCTAATACTCAAATCGAAAGAATGAGTAAAGGTACAGGCGAGGCAGAAAAAGTTATAAAAGAAATTCTTGGTAATTTTAGAAGTCAAGGATTTATAGCTCAGATGGTAGACACTGCAAGAAGACAAGGTAAAACATTACAAGAAAGTATAGGTAAAGACCTAGATATGTTTAGAGCTGTGTATGAAGGTAGAAATACAACTGACATAAGCACAGAAGAGTTTTTTAAAAATTTTACTAACGATCAAACTAAACTATATCAAACTGTAACTTCTAAAACTGGTAAAACATATCAGAAAAAAGTTGGTGAATATGTTAAACCTGAGTACATAAAAGCATTAGACATGGTTAATACTTCCTTGTTTAATGACATTAGAGACTCTGGTATAGCTGCTAGAGAACTAGCTGACATTACCAACATCAAAGATATAGATGGTCCTGCACAGCAAATGGTAGAAAAACTAATTGCTGGTCTAAGACTAAGAAAAATATCTAGTGCAGAAGTATCACAACAGTTATCAGAGTTTGGTGATGCTCGTCTTACTAACAAAACAAAACTAAGTAGAACAGAACTTAACGCAAAGATTGATAAAGATGTACAAAAAAGTATAGATGCTTTCCGTATGGCTTTAGATATGACTACAGAACAAGATGGTGATGAAGTATTCAAAGCTATGTTTGAGGGTATATCTATGGCTGATGGTGTACACACTCTAGATGATCTTGACGCATTCATGCGTAAGAAAATGAGAGGTGGTACGTTTGCTGGAGATCAGAAAAAAACTGGTGCATTTTTAAGAGAAATGGGTTCTATGTTTACTCATAGTGTTTTATCTGGACCTAAAACAGCAGTCCGCGCAATCATGGGTACATCTACTGCAACATTTGCTAGACCAATGGCTATGGCTATAGGTGGTGCAATGAGTGGTGATGCAGTAACATCAAGAGCTGGACTAGCTGCACTAAATGGAATGCGTGAAGCAATACCAGAATCGTTTGAATTATTTAAAAAAAGACTAAATTCTTACTGGGCTGGTGATATATCAACAATGAAAACTAGATTTGTTGAACGTAGTAAGATGGATGATGAGTGGATAGCATATGGTCACTGGGCAGAAACTAGAGGTAATAAATTAGATAAAGCATTATATCGTACAGCTAACATGGTTAGAGGTTTGAATGACAGTAGTCTTCTTACTTACTCAACCAAAATTATGGCATCTACTGACGATGCGTTTTCATTAATTGTAGGTAGAGCTAGAGCTAGAGAAAAAGCATTTNTAGAAGCTGCTGAAAAATTACCTGATGGTAANTTCCAAAACTTTGATGCTAAGTTTTTCAAAGATATGGANGATAAATTTAACCAAAAGATATTTAATTCAGACAATACTTTGACTGACGAAATGGCAGAGTATAGTAGAAAAGAAGCTACACTTACACAAGATCTAACTGGTTTTTCTCAGAAACTAGGTGATGCTTTCCAATCAGCACCATGGGCTAGACCTTTCTTTCTATTTGCTAGAACAGGTATCAATGGTCTGACTTTGACAGCAAAACATACTCCCGGATTTAACTTCTTAGTTGACGAGTTTAACGTTATAGCTAGAACAAAACCCGGAGATGATCTTAGACCTTTAGCAAAGTATGGTATAAAAACTAATAGAGATTTAATAAACGCTAAAGCAGTACAGAACGGTAGATTAGCTATGGGTTCCGCAGCTTTGACTATGGCAAGTATGGCATATCTTAGTGGTGGTTTACATGGTAATGGACCAACCGATAGGAAGCAAAGACAAGCATGGATGGACATGGGATGGAAACCAAGAACTATAAAAATTGGTGACGTCTGGGTTAACTATGATGCTTTTGAACCTTACAACCAGATACTTGCTTTGGTAGGAGATATAGGAGATCACATGGATCTCATGGGTGAAGAGTGGGCAGAAGACAGATTACTAAAACTATCCATGGCATTAGCTAACACAGCTACAAGTAAATCTTACTTAGCTGGATTACAGTCATTTGTAGATTTATTTTCTGGTAAACCCGGTCAACAGCAAAGAATTATTGCTTCGTTGATGAACAACACAGTACCTTTATCTGGTCTTAGAAACGAGATAGGTAAAGTTTTGACTCCTTACACAAGAGAACTAGGATCTGATTTACATAGTTCTATAAGAAACAGAAACTTAATAACTGAAAATATTGCAGCAAATCCACTACCTATTAAATATGATATACTAACTGGTAGACCNATTAAAGATCACGACTTTATTACTCGCATGTTTAATGCAGTATCTCCAGTNAACTTTAATTTAGACTACTCAGAAGGTAGAGAGATGTTATTTAATAGTGGCTACGATATGCGAACTTCTACATACTCAGCTCCAGATGGAACAGATTTATCTGATAGTCCACGAGTTAGGTCAATGTTCCAAAAAGCTATAGGTGAGCAAAACCTATTAGCTGAATTTGATAAAATGGCTAGACAAGAATCTATACAGACATCTATTGCTGAGATGAATTGGCACAAAAGAAATGGTCTAAACGATGTCGAACCTAAATCATTCCCCCACTACAAACGAATTGCAAGAACATTTGACAAGGCTAAGAAACGAGCTTGGGCAAGCCTTAAAAAAGATCAAAACGTCCAAAAGTTATTACTGGAAGAAAGAGAACAAAAATTAAAAAATAGAAAAGCAAACAAAGGCACAATAGATAAAATTCTAGAAATGCCTAAATAATCCACCGCCAACTTAAAAAGTTAGAAAACAAATGGCGACAACCGAAGAATACAAAAATGGTGGGAGTGCATCCTACGCATTTTCAATCGAAAGAATAAAAGACGAGGATATTAAAGTTTCTGTAGACGGTACAGATTTAACCTATACAGCAACTAATCCTCCAGCACAGACAACTGAATACACAGTCAATGGTTCTAACGTAATATTTAAGCAAGCTTCTGTATCAGGTTCCACAACTGGTGGAGTTCGTATATATAGAGAAACTGCATTAGAAAATGCTGACTCAGCAACCTTTGTTGCTGGTTCCTCTATTAGAGCTGCTGACTTAAATGCTAATCATAGATTAGTACGTTTTGCAGCACAAGAACAGAACCAAAAAATAGTAACTGATGACATTAAAGATAGTCAGATTACTTCTGCGAAAATATTAAACAATACTATTGTTGATGCAGATATAGCATCTAATGCAGAGATAGAAGTTTATAAATTAAAAGATGGCACAGCTAATCAAGTATTAATTACACAAACTGACGGTACAACTGTTGGTTGGAGTAGTGCGTTAAATTTACCAACAACACTACAAGTACAGGGAAATACATTCTTAGATTCTAATACTAATGTGTCAGGAGATTTTACTGTTTTAAACAGTGGAACTCAAAAATTTAAAGTTCATAATTCTACAGGTAACACAGAAATTGCAGGGACATTAACTGTCAATCAAAACATTTCTAATACAGTCGGAGCTACATTTAACAATGTACAAATCGGAGTAACAACCGGTAATGAAATAGATACTTCTTCTGGAAGCTTAACACTTGACTCTGCAAGCGGTAACATTATTTTAGATGATAATGTACGAGTTACAGGAACTTTTACAGTAGATGGTTTAACAACATATCCAGCTAATGTTGTTGTTACAGGTAGTCAGTTAAAAATACAAGCAGATAACTCAGAATTTGCTGTAAACAATGGATCTGGAGTTACTAAATTTAAGGTAGATAGTGATACAGGAAATACACTTGTTCAAGGTATTTTGTCTGTACCTAACATAGATGGTGCTGCTGTAGTTACTTCTGGAACCTCTACCAGTGATACTAAAATTTACTCAGCTAAAAGATCAGACGAACTTTACTACAGAAAAGGTACTGCTGATGATATAGAAGAAAGTGGAGTTCCTTGGTCTGGTAATGACAGTACTATTGCTACTACCGCAGCTATTGATGCAAGAATTGTAGATATAGTTGATGATGTAGGTGGATTTGCACCTTTAGTTGACGAAGGTGAAATACCTCAATTACATCCAGAATATGTTAACAAAGATACCGCAGACAGAGTTGGAACAATACTTTCTATTGGAAATTTAACTAAAACATATACACCAAGCAATGGGACAGTAACTATTCTAGCTAGTGATTTATCAAATCATTCAGTAAATGCAACTATTACAGATTGTGGGACTACTGTTTTATCTGCTGGATTTGGAGTTTTAGTAGAAACAAAAGCACAAACTGACTCTCAATATGCAGCCGGTCCTTCATTTAAGTTTCATAGATTAGTACCAAAAGCAACAGAGGTTACAACTGTAGCTGGTAAGGCAACTGAAATTACAACAGTTCATACCAACATTACCAACGTTAATACTGTAGCTACTAATATCTCGGATATCAACGCTGTTGCAGCAGATGCAACTGACATTGGTGCAGTAGCTGCTAAAGCAACAGAAATTGGAAGACTAGGTACTGCTGATGCTGTAGCTGATATGGCAATACTTGGGACGACTGATGTTGTTGCTGACATGGCAATTCTTGGTACTAACGATGTTGTAGCTGATATGAATACGTTAGCTACTGCTGATGTTGTAGCTGATATGAATACGTTGGCTACTGCTGATATTGTTAGTGATATGAACGCACTTGCTACATCTGACAATATTACAGCAATGGATACTTGTCGGGATAATATTTCAAGTATTACTAACTGTTCAACAAATATATCCTCAGTAAATACTTTTGGAGATCAATACCAAGTAGCAGCCAATAACCCAACAACAGATGGTGGTGGTAATACACTTGCTGCTGGAGACTTATACTTCAACACTTCTGCTAACGAACTAAAGGTTTATAACGGTAGTTCTTGGCAAGGTGGTGTAACTGCTGCTGGTAACTTTGCATCCGTTACTGGTAACACATTTACTGGAGATAACAGATATAACGATAGCGTAAAAAGTAAATTTGGTACAGATTCGGATATAGAGATCTTTCATGATGGATCGGATTCATATATAAAACATAATGGTACAGGTAATTTTTATGTACAAACAACAGAAGCCTCTGTAGAAGATTTATATTTACAAGCTGGAAATGATGTTTATATAAGAGTACAAACTGGTGAAAATGCTATAAAAGCTATTGGT
>FUFK010800140.1_pt1 | contig 14910 bp, 9 predicted proteins | sample 1021851 | NCBI WGS metagenome assembly FUFK01 (sample SAMEA51879418, study PRJEB19060) | metagenome | reverse complement strand
GGGCCACCCACACCGAAGAAAATACGCACCGTCTCTCCGACCTTCGCCTCCATGCGATGGGTCTTGGTAAGGGCGTCGGTCGCGCCGTTAAAAACGTAGTATTCAGGCTGTTCGTCGAGCATCTTATCCAGGGAAAATGACAATTCCCCCCGCTGACCGTGTGGTTCCGTGGTATAGAGTTCTCCCTGCATCACGTAGAATTCTTTATCCACCTTTGGCAACCCGCCGGGCGGCTCCACCAGGATCAGCCCATACATACCATTGGTGATATGGTGCGCAACCATGGGCGTGGCGCAGTGGTAAACATAGAGGCCCGGTTTCAGCGCCAGGAAAGCAAAGCTTTCAGTTTTGCCCGGGGCCACCTGAGTCACCTCGGCGCCACCTCCCGGACCAGTGACGGCATGGAAATCCACGGAGTGAATCATGGTGGATGCCTTGTCATTATGAAGCTCGACAGTGACCCGGTCGCCCTGCCGAACCCTCACGAAGGGTCCTGGTATCTGATCATTGAACGTCCAGAACTTGTAGCGCGTCCCATCCGCCAAATGACCCACCTTTTCCGTGGTTTTAAGACTTACACTAACGTTCTGGGCGGAACGGGACCCTATGGCCGGCGGCAGGTCCATGGGCGAATGGCTCAAATCATCGCTTTCTATGCTGGCACGCGCCTCCGCCCCCGGTTCGCCGACCAGAATGCGGCCTTCCATGCCTGCTGCACGATGCCCCGGTACCGAGCACCAGTAGAAAAACTCGCCGGCCTTACCGGTACGAAAGATCAGCACGGAACTTGAACCCTCGCCGCTGACACGATCGGAGCGCGCCTCGAAGGCTTCCGCGACGACATCGTGAAGCGCCCCGTCGCCGTTAATCATGTTGATCTGAACAAGGGTGTCTTCCGGCACCCTTAAGGTCGGATTAACCTGGCCATCGATTTCGCCGCCCTGGCCGATATAGACCAATTTACCCTCAGCTACCGCAGTACGCAGGGTGAAGGTCATGTCCGCCATGTATTCGGAATCCGTGCTCGCCGCGAGCAAGGGAGCCGACAGGACAGCAAACAGCGCGGTGAATAGGAGTAAGGGGGCAAACTTCATAATTATCACTCTCTGTGGCGTTTTGGCCGCGCGTACCCAACAGCTTCAGGGCAGCGCTTTTTTATTTCCTGGTAGTACCCTCTATAATAGGTATATTATATACCTATTATTTGGCATGCCGCAAACCCCCTTTTCCCTTTAATCCGCTGGAGTCTTGCCATGGATCAAGATCACGCCGGAAACCGGCCTCTTCCAGATTTTCCTTTGCTGCGATTCCCGTTTCGGCTTTTCTTTATTTCTTCCGCCCTGGTGGGTGCCATCCTGATTCCATCGTGGCTGTGGGTCTGGACCCACGGATGGCTGGGCTTGGCGCTCGAACCGGTGTCCTGGCATCAGCATGAAATGCTGGCCGGCTTTGCAAACGCTGCGGTAGCTGGTTTCTTACTCACCGCGATATGCAACTGGACCGGGACGCCGCCCCTGTCGGGCCGGCGTCTGTTAGGCCTGTGGTTGTTGTGGCTCGCAGGACGGCTGGGCATGGCGCTCGGCGCCGACTTCCCCCTGCTCGCCGCACTATTGGATCTCGCCTTCTTGCCTGTGGTGGCGCTGAGCTTGGGGTTACGTGCCTGGCACGCACGCCAGCGCCGCCAGGTGGTGTTGCTGCTGGTATTGATGATGCTCTGGGGGTTGGATCTGCTGTTTCACTGGACCGGAGACGCACGCTTCCTGCACGCGCTGGTTCTACTGACCGCATTATTGATCCTGGTGATTGGCGGCCGGATTACACCGACGTTCACCGCGAACTGGCTACGGATGCAAGGCCTCGATCCTGAGAGCGTTGTGAGCCGCCCGTGGCTGGATCGCGCTGGCCTGGTGGCCACCTTGGTGCTGGTTGTGCTGGAGGCAGGGGCCTGGAAGGTTCCGGCGCTGACCGGCACGGTGGCCCTATTGGCGGCGTTGCTGGTGCTAGCCCGGCTGGTGAGCTGGTCCGGCTGGCGAACCGCCCGCGAGCCGCTGTTGTGGCTCCTCCATGCTGGCCACCTTTGGGTGGCGATTGGCTTTTTGCTGCGAAGCCTGGCGGCGTTCTCGCTGGTGCCCGATAGCGCCTGGCTTCATGCGCTCGGCGCCGGCGCCATGGGCACCATGATTCTGGCGGTAATGACCCGAGTGGCCGTCGGGCACACCGGCCGACCGCTTCGCCTGCGTCCCGGCGGCCTTTGGGCCTACGGGCTAATTCTGGCCGCTGGCATGGCACGCGTCCTGGTCTCACTAGGCTGGCTACCGCTGATGTCCGGCCTATGGGTGGCATCGCTTGCCTGGAGTACCGCCTGGTTGATATTCCTGATGGTCTACGGACCGATACTGATGGCTCCTCGCGCCGACGGCAAACCGGGTTGATGCGAAAACCACTCATAACAGCCGGACACAGTGCGCGACCACGGTATCCCCTGATTCCATCGCAAGGAGCTAAATTGGAGGGCGCCTCATGATTCAGGTTCATCTTTATCGTTATCTCCCTGACCAGGACACGCATCCGCATATGGACCGCGTTGATCTTCCCGACCAGTTTCATAGCCGTATGGTTTTGGATGCCCTTGAGTATCTGCATGAGCAGGACCCCACTCTGGCCTACCGACGCTCTTGTCGAGAGGGCGTGTGCGGCTCTGACGGTATGAATATCGATGGCAAAAATCGCCTAGCCTGTGTGACGCCAGTGAAGGAGGTGCTGGGGAAAAGCGGAGACCTGACTATTCGCCCGTTGCCGGGAATGCCGGTGATTCGGGACCTGGTCGTGGACCAGAGTTTGTTCTTTGAGCAATACGAGAGAACGAAACCGTGGTTAATCAATCGAGAACCGGCGCCGGGTAAAGAGCGACTGCAAAGCCCTAGTGAGAGGGCCAGACTTGACGGGCTTTATGAATGCATTCTGTGCGCCTGTTGCACCTCTCAGTGCCCGTCCTGGTGGTGGAACCCGGTTGAGTACCTGGGCCCGGCCGCTCTGCTCCAAGCATACCGGTTTATCGCCGACTCGCGCGACGATGGCTCGCCCGAACGNCTGGCCTTGTTGAAAGATCCTTACAGCCTCTTTCGTTGNCGTAGTATTGGGAACTGCACTTGGGTGTGCCCCAAGGGTCTGAATCCGATGCAAGCCATCGGCCGGATACGTCAGGAAATGGTTAAGGACGCACNTCGGCAAGNAGCCGGANNCCANCTAAGCCCCGCCCGATCCCCGGCGCGGCGAGNCTTATAACCATGNACTNNGCCTNGTCCNGCCTTAATNCAACNCNACNGTNTCCCAGGCNCGCTGCGCGCGCANGGCGCGCGGCTTGCCGGCGACCTGGAACAGCGGNCGGTCGCGCCGCCAGCGTTCGGCGGCGGCGTCCNGCTCGCCGGCCCAGAGCGCGTCCGCTTGCTGGTAAANATCGTTGGTGCGCGNCAGNGCGCCGGCCAGCGCNANATGGGTGGCCGGCGCNNCGGCGGGTTGCGCCGCNACGGCGGCGAGCCCGGNCAGGCTGGCGGTGAGACNTTCCAGAAAAGACCGGGGCCAGCCCCGGGCGCGNCCTTCNCGCACCAGCCAGGCCTGCACCGCCAGGGCGATNAAGGTGTCCTCCACGGTGCGGAACGGCTTCACGAAGTCGCTGTANCCGTCACCGGNCAGNANCGCNNCGGCCNTGGCGCCGTCGAACACGGCGGCCACNTGGGGCACNTCGGGAACNAANTCCAGCGGCGGCTTTTCCACCAGGCTNACGCCCTGGNCGTGGGTGTCNACCNNGGCGATNTTGAGCGCCGGGCGNTCGTTCTCGCCGCCGCCGTCCACGCGCCCNACCACCAGCAGNCCGGTGCAGGCGGAGCCCAGCGTGGTCCAGGTTTTCCGGCCGGTGACGGTNANNCCGCCCGGNCCGTTATCGACGANGCGGGTTTCGATGTCCCGGGGGCGGTTACCGCCNGCTTCGGTGGCGCACATGGCNAGCANCTCGTGGTCGTCCACGGTGCCGCCGTTCACTTGAATCAGCNGNCGCAGCGCCGACTGATAGCCGGCGGCGAACGCCCAGCCCACCCGGTCGGCGGCNAAGCCNCCGCGCAGGGCCAGNCCCACCGGGTCATGNCGCTCGGCGGCCAGTNGNCGCCATTGTTCGCACCAGGCTTGCAGGCCGTCCGGCGCGGGGACGTCGGTNGGCCGGGTCAGACAGAACGTCAGNTCGTCATTCATGGTCAAAACGCCGCTCTCCCCACCGACGCNCCGCCGTCGATAAACAGGGTCTGGCCGGTGATGTAGCCGCTGTGCTCGCCGAGCAGNAATNCCATGGCGGCGGCGATNTCNTCNGGCTTGCCGAANCGGTCCATGGGNACGGACGCCAGATAGCGGGCCTCGCCCTCGCTGCCGGGCGGNTTGTTNTCGCGGAACAGNTCGGTCTCGGTGGGNCCGGGGGCCACCGCGTTNACGGTGATGCCGGTGCGCGCCAGTTCCAGCGCCCAGGTGCGGGTAAANTTCACCAGCGCCGCCTTGGCNGAGGCGTAGGCGGTGCGCCCGGGCATGCCCAGCACGGTCAGGCTGGANACNTTNAGCACCCGGCCCCAGCCCTGTTCNCGCATGTTCGGCAGCACCGCCTGGGTGGCCTGGATGGCGGAGTGCAGGTTGACGCCCATNACCGCGTCGAAGCTGTCCAGGTCGATCTCNCCGAGNGGCTGCGGGCGCACCAGGCCNACGTTATTGACCACGCCGTCGAACCGGAAGCGGCGCGCCAGGTCGGCGAACACNNCNTCCGCCTGCTGGCGGTCGGACAGATCCGCCGACACCAGGGTGCCGGGNAAGTCCNNNTCGTCCGCNCGGCGGGCGATGCCCACCACGCCGTGGCCGGCGGCCGCCAGCCGCTGGGACAGGGCCCGNCCGATGCCCTTGCTGGCACCGGTGATCAAATAGGTTCTTGTCGTGGTCATTCAACGCTCCAATNNAAAAGGCCCGTTCANCGGGCCGGCANGCCCTTCACGGTGGNACCGTCGGGCACATCGTGCAGCACCACGGCNCCGGCGCCCACCACCACNTTNTTGCCAATNGTGACGCCTTCGCGCACCACCGCGCCGATNCCGATAAAGCTGCCCTCGCCNACGGTGACGTTGCTGGCCAGATGGGTGCCGGGGCANAGGTGNGCACCGTCGCCGATCACGCAGTCCCGGTCCACNGTGGCGCCGGTGTTGACGATCACCCCCAGGCCGACGCGGCTGTCCACGCTGACCACGCCGCCGGCCAGCACCACCGCGCCGGGGGTGATCTCGGCGAANCGGCTCACCGACGCCTGGGGGTGGANNATGGTGGCCAGGCTCACGTTCTTNGACACCAGNTCGCGCAGGCGGCTCAGGCGGGCNNCNTTACGGCCGATGCCCACCGCCACCGAATCGATGTGCACCAGGGCGTCGAGCAGCGCGCCGCTGCAACCGACGATCTGCCAGCGCTCGTTGGCCTGCTTGTCCGGCCAGGCGTCATCGTAGAACTCGATTTTGCGCCACCCGGAGGCCATCGCCGTATCGGCGAGCACCTTGCCGTGCCCGCTGGCACCCAGAATCGCTAACGACCTTGTCATACCCACCTCCTCACGCCGGTGCTGGTCCCTTCGTTGTACCACAAAAGCGGCGGCGGGGAGCGTGGCGACATGCGACGTCCGCGGCGGTGAAAAAGACAGCGGTCCGTCCCGGTGCGTACAATGGCGGCTTCCGCACGCCACGACCGAACCCATGACCCACCAGCGCCCGTTACCGCCCTGCCTGCACGACCTGGCCGTTAGCGCCTGGGACGCCGGGCTGTATCTGGCGCGCTGCCGGTTGCGCCCGGAACAACTGCGCGACGACGCCTTCCATCTGACCCGCGTCCCCGAGCCGGACACCCTGCGCGGCGCCATCGCCAAGCGCCGCTGCGAGTACCTGGCCGGCCGGGTGTGCGCCGCCACCGCCGGCCAAGCGCTCACCGGTGAGAGCCTGATTCCGGCGCTGGGCGAAGACCGCGCGCCCCTGTGGCCGGCGCCCCTGGTGGGCGCCATCACCCACAGCCACGGGCGTGCCGCGGCGCTGGTGGGGCACCGGGATCAATGGCAAGGGCTGGGTCTGGATTATGAGGCCTGGCTGGCGCCGCGCCGGGCGCTACGCCTGGCCGGGGAGATACTGACCGAACAGGAACGCCAGGCCCTTCAGGGCCTGGGTGAGGCCGAGCAGGCACGCCGGATCACGCTGACGTTTTCGGTGAAGGAGAGTCTGTTCAAAGCGCTCTACCCGCTCACCGGACGGCGCTTTTACTTCCAGGACGCGGCCCTGGACGGAGAAGACCGGATCCGCCTGCTGACCACGCTGTCCGCCGACTGGCGGCAGGGTATGGCCCTGCCCTACCAGTGGCGGGACGACGACGGTGTGCTCAGTTGGATCCGGGTGCCGGCCTGAGGTCGGTCAGCGTTCATTCCTCGCAGAACAAATTTCCCTCGTGCTGGCGACTCAAACGCACCAGGTCCACCGCGCCGGAGAAATAGGCGTCGCCCTCACCGCCGACACTGACGCCCAAGGCGTCGGTGCTCAGCACCGGTACGCCGGGTTCAGCGCCGAAGGCGGCCACGACGTCACAATCCACCGCGAGGGTGACACGCTCACCGTCCGAGGCGAGCTGGATTTCACGCCAGCCGCCGCCGCTTTCCAGACTGGTGAGCATGCGCTGGCTTTGCGCCGGCAAATCCACTAACAGACGATCGTTGCTGAGAGTCACCGTCAGCGCGGTGCCGTTGGCGGACGCCAGCGACACCACCGGGCCGGTGTCCGCCTGGTCGGTGCGCGCCCTCAGGTGCAGAGAGAAGCGCTCGCCGATCACGGTGTTGTTCAATGCGCTGGTGGCGCGCGTGGCAAACCGGGTATCACCGTCGAAAACCGCCACCCGACCGACGGCGCCGCCGTCCTCGAGTGCCGGCGCCACCGGCTCGCCGGCGCTGTCGAGCACATAGAGCGCGTCGCCATAGGCGGAGGCGTCATCAATGCAGGGGCTGTCGCAGTTTTCCTGCTCTTCCATCACCCAGAAGCCGAGCACGAAGCCGTCCACCGGCATGTACTCCACCGGCGCCGGCACGTCGCGCTCCACGTAACGGGTATCGTCGCCGCCGCAGGCCGCCAAAGCGGCGGCGAGCAGCACTACGGGCAAGGTGTTCTTCAATCTCATTACGGCTCTCCTCAGCGATCGGTGCGCGGCTGCAGGGTGACGTCGTCCACCACGGTGCCGTCCAGGGTACGGGTCAGCACATGCAGGTCGTCGCCCTGGATATCCAGAGTGGTGTAGGTGTTCACGTTGTCGTCGAACAGCACGTCCGCCACCAGCGCGATGCCGCCACCGTTGTTGTCGTAGTACTTGGCGGAGTCGGAACCGGCAATCAGGTAGGTAGCCCCGCCCGGCGTCGGTTTGCCGCCGCTCAGCGGCAGGCTGCGCGAGTACATGTGGTCGTGGCCGGAAAGCACCAGATCGATGCCGGTTTCATCCACCACCGGCGGGATGTAAGCCAGTGAGCGGCCGTTGCCGGAGGCGGCATTACCGTTGTACGGCGGGCGATGCACCATCAGCACCTTCCAGGTGGCATCGCTGGCGTTCATGTCCCGGCGCAGCCAGTCCATCATCACCGGCCAGTCTTCCTCGGCCTGCAGCTCGGAGGTGACCACGGCGATGTGGACCGGGCCGTAATCAAAGCTGTACACCGCCCGGTCGTAGGGCGCCGGCAGGCCGTTATCGCTTTCCGGCAGCGGGAACAGGTCGGCGAATTTCTGCGCGCCTTCGTTGTAAACCTCATGGTTGCCCTGGGTGGGCACGAACGGATGCGAGGCCAGCATGTCGTCGCCTTCCAGAGCTTCCAGGAACAGGCGCACCAGGCGGTAATCGGTGAGGTCCTCGGTGACGTCGCCGACGTGCAGGATCAGATCACCGTCCGGCAGTTGCGCCTGCATCTTGCGATACAGCTCGGTTACCAGGCCGCTGCCATTAAAGATGTTTTCGTTGGACAGGGTCTGGGTATCGCCGAACAGATGGATGCGTACGCGGTCGTCGCCGTCATCGGTGGTGAAACCGAAGGTCTCGCTCATGGCCCCGTTGGCGCCCACCTGGTACTGGTAGCCGGCGCCCGGCTGCAACCCTTCCAGGGTGGCCCGGTGCACGCGCACCACGCCGGCCTCGCTGCCGTAGAAGAACGGCACCACCGCGGATTGCGCGGCCACGTCCTGGCTCAGGCCGTCCGTACCGAAACGTACCCGCGATTCGGTCACCGAGGTGTCGGTGAACCAGGCCACGTTCATGGAGGTGGCGTCGTGGCCGGGGGTCAGGAAGACATGACGCGGTGCCGTGTCCAAACGCTCGACCAGGGCGCGCACGTCGGTCATCAGCGAGGAGCCCTGGGCGTCGTAGGCGCGGAACAACAATGACCGCGTGTCGGCGGACGCCGGCAGGGTGACCTGCAGCATGCCGTCGGCGTCGGTGTCGCCGAGTACGTTGACGTTGCTGATCTGGTCGGTGCCACTGTTGTACTCGAAGGTCTCCAGGGTGACGCCCGGGGCCGGTTCGCCGGCCTGGTTCACCACCAGCATGTTGGTGCTTTCGCCTTCCACGCCCCAATCGGTCAGCAGGCGATAGCGGCTGCCCACTTCCTTGCGCACCACCGGATGATGGAAGGTGTCGCCGTCCAGTTGGCCGTCGACCACCACCGAGACGAAGGTGTTCTGAATGTAGTCGCGCACGCTCAACTTCAGGTAAGCGACCACGCCAGTGGCATCGCTGAAACCGCTGAAGTTGCCCTGCCAGCGCCCGTTGGTTTCGCTGACACCGGACGCGGTGAGGTCGGCGTCTTCCACCGTCATGCTGGCCTTGGTGCTGTCATAATCCAGGGTCAGGGACAGGTCGTTGAAGGCACCACCGCCGGTCACGCGGATGGGAATACTGAAGGTGCCGCCCGGGTACAGACTCAGATTCTCGCTGTCCAGATAGAGGCGCGGCGCACCGGTGACCACATTGAACAGATAGTTGCCGGCGGTGACGTTGCCGTTGACGTCGAACAGGCGGTAATCCAGACGATGCCAGCCGTCGTCCAGGCCCTGCGCCTGGTAGCGGATGCGGTCACTGCCGTTGTGGGTCAGGGACGAGGACACGTCCTGGCCGTCCAGGGTCAGCTGGCTGGCGCCGAAGTCCACGCCGGAGGCGTCGTTGACCTGAAGGGTGATCAGCGGATCGGCGCTGTCCACCGTCTCGCCGGAAGCCGGGCTGGCGGTGACGCCGGGGCCTGCCAGATCGGTGTCGTCACTGTAGATGGCGGTGAAATCGTCCAGCACCACATGGGAGTCGATACGCTCGGCGGTCTTCAATACCAGGAATCGGAACGGTTGGTAGAACGTCAGCGGTTCCTTGTAGCCGGTGCCGATGCTGGCCTTCATGAAGTGCCAGCCGCGTTCCGGCAGCGCTTCGCCTTCGTTGTTGTAGTTGATGGTCACGGTCTTGCCGTCGGCGTCCTTGAGGCTGCCGCGTACCCACCAGACCTTGCCGGCCAGTTCGTCGGGGATGTACACATTGACGCCCAGATACTTGGGATAGCCGGGCAGCGCGGTGACGCCACCGGGATCGGTGAGGTAGGCACCGAAGGTGCCGGGCTGGTCCGGGTTGGCTTCCCAGTTCAGTTCCATGGAGTAGCTGCCGTCGAAGACCTGATCCTCGACACGCTCGATGTTGACCTGATTGTGGCGCGCGCCGGCGGCCTGGAAGGCACTGACGTCGCCTTCGAAGTCGGCGACGATTGCCGGCGCCACACCGATATTGATGGTCAGTTCGGCGCTGCGGCCGGCGGCGGACACGGTGACGGTGCAGCTTTCGCCCTGCACACGGGTGGTGGTGACGCTGCCGTTCTCCGGGTTCACCTGGCACAACGCGGCGTCGTCCACCTGATAGTCCAGCGCTTCAGCGGAGAAAGTCACCGACTCACCGTCACTGATCAGTTCCGGTTGCAGAGTTACAGTGGCGCCGCTGTCCACGGCGATGGCGTCGCTGGGGAAGCGGATTTTGTCCAGCTCGTCGGTGACGCGAACCCGCGCCACGCCCTTGCGCTCGCCGACCTGAACCACCACGTACCCTTCGCTGGCGCCGTCGCCGGCGCGGAAGGCGCCGGTGCGCGCGTCGATCAGCCCCAGGGACGCATCGCTGATGCCGTACTCGGGGATCTCACCGCCCTGCTCCCAGGAGCTGGCGTCATAACCCACGCCCTTGAAACGGCGATAGGTGGAGCCGGCCATCAGCGTGATGGTGCGCGGATAGACCGCCACCGCGTTGCTGGCCGCGCGGGCCCGTTCGGTATTGAGCGCCAGCCCCCACTTGGTGGCGGTAACCCGCTCGCCGCCGTCGGACGGCGTGTTAAGCAGATGGGTGTACCGTTCACCGGGCAGCCGCGCCGCCAGGGTGGTGGAGCCGCCGCCATCCAGATTGATGGCCCGGTCGGCGCCGTAGGCGATCATCAACTGGCCCAGCTTGGTCTGGGTGATGCCGTCGGTGAGCGAGCCCACCGGCTTGTCGACCACCAGGAAAAAGTAGCTGCCGTCATTGCGCACGCCGAAAGCGGTACGGCCACTGATGGCGTTCTCGTCCTGGTTGGCGCCGAGCTGGCCGTCTTCCACCAACAGGCCGCGACCGAAACCGCCGCCCAGGGCGCTTTTAACCCGGGCCCAGTCCGGGTCATCGGTTTCGTAGCGGATGTCCACACGGGAGCCGGTGGTCAGGGTACCGCCGTCGACCAACAGCGCGTGGCCGGCCGGCAATACATAGCCGTTGCGGTCCTCGATGCGATCCACCACGGTGCCGCTGAGTGGCGGCAACTGGGCACTGATACCGCCGTGTTCCAGGGTCACCACGCTGATGCCGTTGGGTTCCGCTTCGATCAGCGCGGCGGAGCGGCCGGCCAGATCCACGGTGCCCCGGTAGCTTTCCGCCAGATACAGTTCCGCATCGCCGGTGCCGCGGGTGAAGCTGGTGTTCACCTGGCTGGCGTTGTCGAAGTAATGCACCTCGCCCAGCTCGCCCAGGGCGTTGCCGTCCTGGTAGAGATTGAGGGTGGAGGTGGGCACGTCCTGAAGAATGTCCGCGCCGCCGTCTTCATAGACCGCGATCACGTCTTCATTGCGGTCGGAAAAGCCGGTGTAGGTGATACCGTCCTTCTTGATCAGACCGCTGTTCCAGCCCTGGGTCATGCTGTAAGGGTCCGCGTTGACCGCCAGGATCAGGTTTTCGCCGTTGTCGATGGCGTGGTTGGCCGAGACCGTGGTGCGCTCGAAGGAGAACTGGCCTCGCGAGCGGGTCAGCGGCACCAGCGACAAACTGTCGCCGAGGGTGAACTCGGCGCTGATGATGGCTTCGTCGCGGGTATGGTTCAGGCGGCCCTGGGTGAGCGTCAGATCCTGGTTCACCGCGTAGCGATGGAAGTCGGTGATCTCCGTGTTCTCCGGCTCGCGCGCGGTGGTGCCGGAAACCGTCGGCGGCGTTGCCGTCTCGAATTGCTGATCCGCGTCCTCGGGGGGCGCGATCACGTTGGCGGTGAATGACTCGGCGCCGGACAGATCATCCACATAAGGGACGTCCGTGGTGGTCTCAAGATACTCCGTATCCGTATCGCCTCCGCAACCGCTCAATGCCACGGCGGTTAACAGAGTCAGCGGAGCGGCGCGCATCCAACGCCGCCAATGATGGCAACTCACGATTTTCTCTCCCGGTATAGAAAGGACTGACTGACAGGCCAGCGGCCAAAAGCGGTAAGTTAGTTGCCATTGATTGCAGGGGCGTGAACAGAACGTGACAGCATTTATGTCAGTGCAAAAAAAAGCGGCCCGAAGGCCACTGCTGTCCCACAGTTGAAGGGACATAAAGAAAAAGCCTGAACCACCCGGGTACAATGTTTTTGTCGAGAAAACGTTGTATTCCGGGAGGTCCAGGCTTTGTCACATCATAACACCGCGTTTCACCAACTGCTCAAGCCCCTGTCCAGACATGACTTTGAGAGGCTGGCGCGGGAGCACCATCACGGCCAGAAGTTGCGCTCGGCGTCGCGCTGGGATCAGTTCGTCGGCATGGCCATGTCGCAGCTCTCCGGTCGGCAAAGCCTGCGGGATATCCAGTCGAACCTGGAAAGCCAGCGCCACAAGCTCTACCACCTCGGCGCCAAGCCGATCCCCCGTTCGACCCTGGCCCGGATCAATGAGAAGCAACCGGCGGCGTTGTATCAGGCCCTTTTCGGGCGATTGCTGCAGCACTGCAAGAGCCTGCCGGGGCGGCACAAGTTCCGCTTCAAGAACCCGCTTTACTCACTGGATGCCAGCGCCATCGATCTGTCGCTGAAGCTGTTCCCGTGGGCGGCCTATCGGCCGGACGCGGGCAACGTGAAGCTGAGCGTGGGGCTCAACCACGGCACCGATGTACCGGAGTTCGTGGCGCTGGGTGACGGCAACGAGAACGACCTGGTGCAGGGACGGCGGTTCGTCTTCCCGAAGGGCAGCATCGTGGTGTTCGATAAAGGGTATGTGGATTACGGCTGGTATAAGTCGTTGACGGATCAAGGGGTTTTCTTCGTCACCCGGCTCAGGCCGAACGCCATTTACCGGGTCGAGGAGCGGCGTCCGGTGGACCGATCCAAGGGACTGACCTGCGACCAGACCATCCAGCTCAACAGCGCGCACGCCCTCAAGCGCGGAGCGCCGCGCCTGCGGCGGGTGGGCTTCGTTGACCGGGAGACGGGCAAGCATTACGTGTTCCTGACCAACCATTTTGGTCTGAGCGCGGCGACCATCGCGGCCTTGTACAAGGACCGCTGGCGGATCGAGATCTTCTTCAAGACGATCAAGCAGAACCTGAAGATCAAGGCGTTCGTGGGGACCTCGAGGAACGCGGTGCTGACCCAGTTGTGGATCGCCATGATCACTTACTTGCTGGTGGCGTTTGCCCGGCACAGTGCCCGGGCGGGCTGGACGGTTCAGCGGATCATGCGGGTGCTGCAGTTAAGTCTGTTCGACCGCCGAACCCTGGCGGAGATCCTCAATCCGGACCCGGGGCGAAGTAAAAAGGGCGAACCTCAAATGAGGTTCGCCCTATGAGGCCGCCAACTGTGGGACAGCAGTGGCCCGAAGGCCGCTTTTTAGGTTTCCAGAATCAGAACCGGGGGATCAGAACAGGTCCTGATCCAGGCTCATCATGGTGCCGGCACCGGCCTTGATCTGCTCGGCCAGGGCGCCGGCGCGGGGCAGCAGGCGCTCGTAGTAGAAGCGGCCCACGGTGACCTTGGCACGGCCGAAGTCGTCGTCGCGTTGCGCGGCGGTGACCATCATGCGCGCCCACAGCCAGGCGTAGGTGACGTAGCCGAACAGGTCGAGGTATTCCACCGCGTTGGCATTGACCGCGTCCGGGTTGTCGCCGGCCTGGCGCAGCATCTCGGCGGTGGTGCTTTCCAGCAGATCCACGGCGCTCACCAGACGTTCCTTGATGCCGTCCAGGCCCGGCTGGTTGCCGTTGTCATCGATCCAGCGGCGCATGTCGGCGAGGTACGCTTCCACGTATTTGCCGCCGTTACGGGTCACTTTGCGGCCGGCCAGGTCCAGCGCCTGGATGCCGTTGGTGCCTTCGTAAATCTGCGAGATGCGGCAGTCGCGCACGAACTGCTCCATGCCCCACTCACGCACGTAGCCGTGGCCGCCGAACACCTGCTGGCCGATCACGGTGGTGTCGAAGCCGCGGTCGGTGAAGAACGCCTTGGCCACCGGGGTCATCAGGGCGACCCGGTCCTGGGCGGCTTTTTTCTCGGCCTCGTCCTCGGAGAACTTGGCCTTGTCCAGCTCCATGTCCACATAGGCGGACAGCGCCCGGCCGCCTTCGTTGAGGGCGCGCATGGTCAGCAGCATGCGGCGCACGTCGCCGTGGACGATGATCGGGTCGGCGTTGCCGCCCTCGTTCTGGACGCCGGTGGCGGCGCGGCCCTGCAGGCGCTCGCGGGCGTAGTCGGCGGCGCTCTGGTAGCTCACCTCACCCAGACCCAGGCCCTGGATGCCGATGGACAGGCGCTCGTAGTTCATCATCGTGAACATGGCCGCCAGGCCCTGGTTGGGCTCGCCGATGATCCAGCCCTTGGCGTCGTCGAAGTTCATCACGCAGGTGGCGGAGCCCTTGATGCCCATCTTGTGCTCGATGGAACCGGCGGCCACGCCGTTGCGCTCCCCGGCGTCGCCGTTGGCGTCGGGCAGGAACTTGGGCACCAGGAACAGGGAAATGCCCTTGGAGCCGGCGGGGGCGTCCGGCAGCTTGGCCAGCACCAGGTGGATGATGTTGTCCACCATGTCGTGCTCACCGCCGGTGATGAAGATCTTGGTGCCGGAGATGTTGTAGGAGCCGTCGTCGTTGGGCACCGCCTTGGAGCGCATGATGCCCAGGTCGGTGCCGCAGTGCGGCTCGGTGAGGCACATGGTGCCGCTCCACTCGCCGCTGTAGAGCTTGGGCAGGTAGGCCTGCTTGAGCTCTTCGGAGGCGTGCGCGTCCAGGCACAGGGTGGCGCCGTTGGTGAGCGCCGGGTACAGCGCGAACGAGGAGTTGGCGCTGTGCATCATCTCCTCGAACAACACCGCCAGGGATTTGGGCATGCCCTGGCCACCGAATTCCGGGTTGCCGGAAAACGCGCTCCAGCCGTTCTCGGCGTAGGTCTTGAAGGCTTCCTTGAAGCCTTCCGGGGTGGTCACTTCGCCGTTGTCGAAGTGGCAGCCCTGCTCGTCGCCTTCCCGGTTGAGGGGGAACAGCAGGTTTTCCACCATCTTGCCCGCTTCATCGAGGATCGCGTCGGACAGATCGCGGGTCACCTCGGCG
>FUFK010062998.1_pt1 | contig 14914 bp, 25 predicted proteins | sample 1021851 | NCBI WGS metagenome assembly FUFK01 (sample SAMEA51879418, study PRJEB19060) | metagenome | reverse complement strand
TTTTGNNNNCCTCTNNNATCTGCTTCTCCAAAAGGATANTGNAAATGACCACCACCNTTTCTATAAAAATCTTGAAAACGTATACTAAGTTTGTATGTAGCATCGGTGGCTTTCATAAATTCTTTGTCTTCAATACCCATGTATCCTAACCAATTATTTATTTGACCAAGTGTACTTTCACCTACACCAACAATTGGAACATTGGGGCTTTCAATTAAAGTAATATCTTTATCAGGACATGCTTTAGCTAATGTAGCTGCCGTCATCCATCCTGCAGAACCTCCTCCAACAATAACTATTTTAAAACGCCCAGCTGACATATGAATACCTCTCTCCTTTTTTTATAGTTTTAACTTCATGTCTGTACATAAAATTAGATGGGAATACTATAATATCTCCTTTCTTTAATTTCATGTCTACACCATTAACGTAAAATTCTCCTCCTGTAAAGTCATCATTTAATATTCCTACTATGCTTAAAATAGGTATACCTTTATCATTACCATCAAATAAGGAATGAATATGATCATAGTGTTCTTTCATGTCTTTACCTTCACCATACTTATTTAATCTTGGTTTTGACATTTTTGAATGCAATCTTTCTTTAGGTATTTTTTTTGTATAATCACTTAAAGATTTTTGAATAGCAGGAGATAAAACATCAAGAAAATTTATGTCTGTATCTGCTACAGAACAGTCTGTAGGATCATTTCTAGATGTATCTGTCTCAACATTATACCAACCATGAGGAACAAATTCTTTTGTTTTATAGAGTCTTATTAAGTGATCACACTCTTTATCACTTAAATATTTACCTATTAATATGTAATCTTTAAGTTTTGTTTTTTGGTTCATCTACAATTAACTCCGTTAATCTAACATCATGTCCTACACTACCACTAAACCATGTATTAAATGATATTGATATTCTACAGTTTTCTGATTGATTTGGTGCTACCCTATGCATCGTGGAAGACGGAAATATTAACAATGTGCCATTCTTAGTTTCAAAAGCAATATCTGGACTATTGAGCTGGTTAAGTTTTGTATATTTTAAACTTAAAAAATTTAACATCAAATGTTCTTTTTCTTTTTCAAATATTATTGGAGATGTATTTTCAACATACATTACTCCAGACAAACAAGAATTTGTGTGACGATGTGAATGATGTTGGGTAGTCTTTTCATTAAAGTTAACCCATGATTGTGTTATGTGTAGAGGACACTCTTCACTAACAGCCATCATACCNTGCCAATAGGCGTTTAAATTTTCTTCTATAAATTTTTTAACCCCTTCTAATTCTTTGTATTTAAAAATATACCTTTCAGTAGAAGTGTGGTTTTTACCTTTATTTTCGGTGACTTTTGAATAAAGTGATTTTAAAAATCGTATTTCTTTTTTAGAAAATTTATAGGGATCAGTTTTCCATATAGGGATTCCAAATATGGAATTTACGTTTACGTTTTTAGATTTCATAATTAAAATTTATATTCCATCTGTATGTCGTGTCTGTTTGACTTACAGATCTATGTTCTTTTTTACCATCAAATATATACGCATTATTTTTTATAGATTTAAATTTAGGCATTTTTTTGTCTTTAAATTCTGTATAACCATTGTTATCATTAATTGAAAGTATCAATGTTTTATAGTTTGAATCAGAAGGTAAATCAGTATGATAATCACTTTTAATTATTTTATTTGGATTAGGTAAACAATTTATTTTCATTCTTATCATTCTAAAAAAATCTGGTTCTATTAATTTTATTTTATTTACAATGGGTCGACCAATTGTTTCAAATAAACTACTATTTACCTGTTGTTGTTCATTAATTAATACATGTGTAAATAAAACTTGACCATCTTCTTTTTTTGTTGCTCCTGGTTGTGTGTACCAAGGCATTTCATTGGAAGTAATTATTTTTTCTATATTATGAAAAGTTTCGTTATCTAAAAAATTATTTATTAACATGTGGACACTCCTTTAAGTTTTTATATCTATTAGTAAATTTCTGTTGTATGACAAAACGTGTTTTTTCTTCGTGTTCTTTTAATTGTTTTGTTTCTTTAACAACTTCACCAACATAGTCATCTGGAACAGGTATATATTGTGCAAGAGGTGTTCCTTTTAATATTACATTCTTTTTTTCTTTGTTCTTAAAAAAACTTTTTCTAATAACTATTTGATGATTTGTTTGTGGCCATATTGAGGCCGGCAATACTCCGCTTAATACTTGCCAATCAGGATTAAACTCATAGCTCATTGGTAACTGTAGTAAGGACCAACCTTTAGATATTTTAACAAGCCATGGAGATACAGGTTTTAATACACAGGCTATTGAAGACTGCTCATGTTTAGGAAGTAAATTTTTATATTGATAGTCATCGTGAAATTCACATTGAAAATCTATATTAGGAGTACGCCAACTAATGAGACCGTTATCTTCTAAACGAAGTTCCACATCACACCATAAAGGCATAACCCAACCCGCAGAAAAATATTTTAAATAAGAAGGACATAGTTTTACATTTGAATGAGACTTACTTTGGTCTTTTTTAACTTGTTTAAACCATTCTGGAATATATTTATTAGCAGGCACAACAGGAGTAGTTTTGTGTAGATATTTTATGTTGGACCACCAAGTAACAACAGGTTTTTTATTTTTAAAAAAATTAAACATTAGACCTTTCAAACATAGGGTTGTATCTTCCTCCAAAAGTCATATTAATAGAGTATCTAAAAGTAGGAGCATGCATAGTTGATGGGCGTATTAAATGCGGAATCGTGGCATCAAATACAACCACTCGATTGGGTAAAGGCTGAACATATTGTCTAACACTTTTTCTATCATCATGTAAAAATAATGTGTCACCACCCCACTCTAAATCCCATCTCATATTTGCATAATATAAAAAACTCCATACATCATGATTTCCTGAATCATCGTGTGGATGATAAAGACCATAAGAAGTAATAGCATTTACTAAAGTTCTAGTTACTGTTTTGTAACTCATATTAAATCTATCTTTTATTTTTTTAGGTAAAGCATCTAATAAACCTAATTCTTTTAAATCATCTCTTGAATACGTAGAACCAAAATTTTTTCTTTCTTCATAATCTTTACAGGCACTATCTGATGTACCTATTTTAAAATAAGAATTATTTACAAAGTCATAAAACTTTTGAGTATAGTGTGACTCAAAAACATTATCATAAATATATATTTTATTTTTTTCTGCTTTCATACTTGTATCTCTAAATTTCCTGACACTGTTATTCTGTAATCATTAGAAGTATAAAACGGATATACTTGGTGTTTTAATAAAGCTGGAAATACAACTATTTTTCCTTCAAAGCTTTTATCAACTTCTAAACTTTTATTACAAATTGATCCATGTATATCAGTTATTAAAAATTCTGTTCTAGATGTACTAAATGATTTATTAACTACATCAGGAAAATAATTATTCTCTTTTTTTAAATCATATGGAATCTGCATAAATACAATAAAAGAAAAGACTCCTGAATGATCGTGTACTGGATTATATTCATATTTTTTTTGATAATTAACCCACATATCATTTAAAATGAGGGGTCTGTTTTCGGTCAACATTCTTATTTTTCTAAAATAATTACTTAGCCTTGAATTTTTTATTGTAGAAAAAATAAACTCGTCAAACTTTTTATTACGATCCGGTAATTTATATTCTTCTTTTATATGACCTGCCAAATCTTTATTAGCTCTTTCTTTATTTTTGTGGGCATTTTTACAAGCATTTTTTAACCATTTAAAAAGACTTGGTGTTAATTTATTATAACCCATGTCAAGGAATTCCATTGTAGGTTTGCTAGCTTCCCATCCTGTAATAGTTTTCTTTACTGCTTTCATAAAATTATGAAAGCACACTATAATAAATTAAATAAGTTGTCTAGGATAAATTAAGCAGTTACGTCGTCTGTACTGTTAAGAGTATAACCATTATCTAGATATTCTTTTAAAGCACCTAGTTGAATTTTTTCAGTTCCACCACCTGGTTTATTAACGGTGATTTCTTGAGNATAATCATCAAAGTCGTAACCTGTTGCTTTTAAATCTAAATATTCTTTTAAAGTCATAATTAAAACGCTATTCCTATTACTCCGGATCCACCGCTGTTTCCAGATCCTCCGCCAGATCCACTGTTTGCTGCTGCAGCATTACCTCTGTTTGNATTTCCAGTTGCAACTCCGTTTCCAGCTCCTGATCCTCCGCCAGATCCGCCCGATCCTCCTTGGTGTGTACCTCCGCCGCCACCGCCGCAGAATGATCCACTGTTAGTTCCAGATCCATAAGTTGAAGAAACACTTCTTCCTGCTCCACCAGCTCCTCCGGTAGATCCGCCAAGTCCGTTTTGACCCGCTCCACCTGCGCCTCCGCCACCACCCGATGGGTGAGACGGTCCTGAATAAGGTGCTGAACCTCCGTTATTTCCATAACCATGTGTTCTAGAATCTGCCGATATCAAAGGTGAATTAGTTTGTACTCCTGAACCTCCTGGACCAGTAGAGTGATCTCTTCCTCCACCAGATCCTCCGTCTGAACTTGGCACAGTTGATCCAATACCACCGCCAATTGCTCCAAGAACAGTTGATACAGTTGAAAGATCTCCTGTTGAAGTTCCCCAGTTAGAGTGTTGTCCACCTTTTGTAGTAGTATTACCTTGAGATGGTTGTACTCCTGTAGGGTTGTTAACTGGAGAAGTATAATCTCCTCCTGCTCCAATATAATAATTATAAGTTTGTGGTGTTACTGCGTAAGATGGGTGATCAACCATTCCGCCGGCTCCGCCCCCACCTGAGTGGCCACTCCCACTACCCGATCCGCCACCACCAACAACAAGTATTTTAATATTACCTGAGTGTGAAATTGTATATGTACCAGCTCCTGCAGTTGTGAAATATTGTTGAACTGGTGCTTTAACCGTAATTGAAAAATCTCTGTCAGCAGTTTGTGATCCTGCTGTTGCTCTTACTCTAAATGTAGTCGTCGTATCTGATGGAACGGCTGCTGCTGTTCCTGTGATAGCTCCGTTTGTAGTATCAAATGATAAACCTGGTGATACTGCTGGTCCAGGTGAAACTAAAGAATAACTTACAGTAACTCCTTCTGGGTCTGTTGCTGTAACTGGAGATAAAGTGTAAGAGCTTCTACTTGAGTCCACAATAGTTCCAATTGATCCTGCTGCTGTTGCAAAAATAGGATTGTCATCTATTGAAAATAAATTATCCCCTTGACTTGATACCGGGTTTTCCACCACAACGTCAAATGGGTCTTCATCTAATCCACCTACTCCTGTTGGTATCGTAACCGTTAATTGAGTAGCACTATCAAAAGTAACTGTTGGAACAGTTACTGAAGTTCCGCTTGCACCAACTAATTTTACTGTAGTGCTTGGTGTAAATCCAGTGCCTGCAATAACAACATTTGATAGAGGTAAATTACTTTCTGATGTAGAACTTGGAGTAATACTAGATATCGTAGGTTGACCTATTATATCTTCTAAATCAGACCCACTAAAATTATATTTTATACTTTTATATGTTGTCATATTATTTCTCCGTTAATAACCATCCTTTAGTAGAGTCAACATAAACTAAACCAAAAGCTGCACCTTCTGTTGCAACCGTTAGATCAGACGACGCTCCTTGTATTTTATGTCCATTTCTTGCGACAGTCAAGTTGTTGGTATCGAACGAATCAGCATAGTCAATAAATCTTACTTCATCTCCTTGAGCTGCTGTAGAAGGTAGTGTAGCTGTTCTAGCCGCTGAAGATGTGTCAACAAAATAACCTTCTCCTGCGACTGCATTAAAATTAGCAGTTTTAACTGCTTGCCATGATGTACCACCTGACCCTAGTTCAACCTCAGTAACGTCTTGACCATTGATATAGATTAATTTTGTGTCTTTTTCTGTTGCTGAAAAAGTTGTTCCTGAACCTGAATCAGAAGCACCTTTTATTTGAACAGTAAAAGAGCCTGATGTTGAATTTTTAATTAAATAAAATTTTTCTGTTCCATTTGGAATTGTAACAATTTGATTTCCAGTGATAGTTCCTGTTAATTCTATAATCGCATTTCTAGCTGCGTTTGTTAGACTATCTGTAGTAGAAGATGAATCACCATCTGTGATTAATAACGCTGTTGTTTGTGCACCACCTGCAATAGTTTGAGAATGATACCCAGAAGCAGCTTGTTGAATAATATTTAAATTTGTGTTGGTTTTTGTTCCCCATGTACCGGCGTTCTCACCAGTGGCCATGAGCTCTATACCTAAATAATTATATGTAGATGCCATATATTTTATCTCCTATGCAGCGTCACTATAACTTGTATTTGATCCAGTTGCAACATCTGAATAAGACGTATTTGATCCTGTTGTTTCATCTGTATATGATGTATTTGAGCCTGTGTCAACGTCTTCTAAAGACTGAATACCAAAACCGCTAGAAGATCCAAATACAGCTATGGAAGCAGTTATTTGTTGTCCTACTAAATCAATAATAGGATTACTATTTGTAGTGACGTTTCCAAGAGTTGTTGTAGACCCTATACCTGTCACACCCATTACATCTGCAGGATTTAATGTTCCTGTAGATGAAGTCATGGCTTGTCCAGTTACATTAATAGTAGGGTTACTATTTATAACAAGATTTCCAAGAGTTGTTGTGGATTCTAATCCTGATACACCTATTACATCTGCAGGTAATAACGACCCAACAGAAGATGTTGCTGATTGTCCAGTTAAACCAACTATATCTTCAGGCGATAATGAACCTTGTGAAGATGACAATGATTGTCCTGATAAAGTTACGGATACGTCTCCAATTACCGTGGTATCACCCAGACTAACGGTAGCTTCTTGACCTGTAACTCCCATAATATTTTCAGGAAGTGTTATTGATCCAAAAGAAGTTGTAGCTTGTTGTCCTGTTAATAAAACATCGCCTTGAACACCCCAAGCATTTTCATCCCAACTTAATCTACCCCAACCAGAATTAATTTCTCCTGTTGCAGCAAGTGTTCCAAGAGCAGAACTTAATCCTAGACCTGAAGGAGAAACTAGAACATCATTTTGTGATCCCCATGTGTTTACATTCCAAGGTAAAACACCCCAAGTATCAGGATCTACAGTATTTGCTTGACCACCCATACCTGAGTGATTGGTGCAGTAATAATATAAAGTTGGTGCGGAAGCAGCTACAGTAATTTGAGTATAGGCTCCTGAAGACCCTGCTGTTCCATTTGTAGTTACTCCAGTGGTATATTCAGAACCACCACCATGCGTACCATTTGATGTTGTAGAAAATCTTAGTGGATGAAGACTGTTAGATGAATCAGATTGATCAAATCTATATGTTGCGCCTTCAGCTAAATTAACTGTATCTTGCAATACACCATCAATATAATAACGATTGCCGGAGCCGGGATTGGCTACCGTTACTGTAAAGGTTCGAGTAACGGACATCCGTTAACCCTCCTACGCTATTCTAATGATTGCGTTACTTGCGTCTGCAGTTGGAAATTGAATTGTGAAAGTTCCGCTTGTTACAGTTTTATCACCACCAAAATCAATCGCACAAACTGCTGCATCTGAAGAATGAGAATCATTAAAAATTAAACATCCTCTTGCAGTAAAAGATGCCGAAGTAAAACTTGTATCAGCAAAATCACAAACGGCAGTTGAGCTATCTAAAGTTGGAGTTACACTTGTAAGAGCATTTCCTTTTGCAGTGTAACCNGTTCCAGAAACNTCATTAGAAGTAGTNTANGCAGTTGTACNNGCACCAAGNGAAGCTGAACTTGTATATAAAGCTAANTTAAAAGTATNACCNGACGATGCNGTAAAATTGTGTTCACCTTGTAAAATTTCTTGTTTGAAACTGTTACAAATTGCCGATGTAATTGCCATGTTTATATCTCCTTTTACGGTGTCGGTGAAGGAACTGGAATACGAACAGTACCGTCTGTGTAATCGTCCCTTTTACGTCTACCGAGTTGCTCTGCAGCAAACTTCTGTACTTCCTGTTTATACTTTTGTTCGTATAAAGTCAACATATCCATAGGACCTTTTAAGAATCCATATGCTTCTACTAAACATGCATATAATAAGCCGTTTGGAAAATATTGGCTAATATAAGTAGTTGTATTAGAACTTGATAACCCATCTGGGATAGCTTCATAGTGAATTCTAAATACATATGTTGTATCTGGAGCAGGAGCTAAAAATAACCTACCTGATGTAGTATCTGATACACCAGTTGCTCCACCAAACATTGCATAATATTTAGGTTGTCCTCTAGCAGATGTTTCTGTTGATGGTATATATTCTTGTAAATAAGATTCATCTTTTTTCTCTAACCATCTATTATTTCCTGTAGATGCAGATGTAGAATCGTATACTTGTACACCTTTTACAAATAATGTTTTAGCAGGAACATTGACTGTATTTTGTCCAGTGATTAAATTACCAATTGATTGTTTTTTGTATGCATCAATAGGCACATCTCGTAATATTTTAAATTCTGCATCTTCAATAATTCTATTAACAATAGCTGCAGTTAATACATTAGAATCTACTTCTGTATAGTTTCTAATATCCGTTACTAAATTATCGTAAGTAAACCCTGCCATTATGCTGTTAGTGTAACTGGTCCTGCAGTTATACTTCCTCCTCCTATGCTAGTTGTAGCTGTAGCTGTGCCACTAGCTGTAAATGTATAATTATTAGCATCAACTTTAGTGATTGTAAATCCAGAAGAATTATTAATATCTGCACTTGAAATACCTAATTCACCTTCACCATTTCTAAACCTAACTACATCACTTGTAGCTCTACCATGATTTTCTTCAAAAACAGTAATAGTTTGAGATCCATCGGTTATTTTTAAAGGGTTTAATGTAAGCAGTCTTGCAACAGCAGGTTCTGTTCTTGCAGGTCTTGCATTTAATAAACCTTGTGCATCAGCTGAGTGTGGTTTTGGCTCTAATTGTGGATGCTTTTTTTCAAACTCTGAAATATGGACACGAGAACCATTCCATTCAATTACCATTTCTTTATATGGAAATTCTTGTCCTGATCTGTCTGATATAAATTTTGCATATTTACCTGAAGATAACGCCATTATGCCTCCGGATAATAAACTTTTGGACTTATGTATGTACTAGATGGAGAGCCATCTTCTGATAAAGCTCTTTGTAATTCATCTTCATACAACATTTTCATTTGTTGAACCATTTGTGGTTTAAATTTTTGTGCTAAATAAAACGCTAAACCAGAAGCCATACAAGGCACAAATCTATAAGGAACATCTGTTGCATTTGTATAATCACCTACATCTTGAATTCTTTTTACATAATAGAAGTTTATAAACTTACCTGCTTCTGTTGAACCAGGAGTTAAATATAAAGTAATTGTAACTCTATCAATAAGTCTTTGTACAAAATATTGAGTTGGAGTTCCTTCAGATGTTTTGTTGGATAAAGCTTGATAAGCAGATCTTGCAATCTTAGTTAATGGTGTGTCTACATTAGAGTTTCTATAACTAGCTTCCAATACGTCATCAACACCATAAACAGCTGTTGCATCTGAAGTACCATCACCAGTTGATCTAAACATTGTATAAGTTGCTTGACCGTCAACTAATGTAATTGAATTATTTGCTACTTCCCAATAGTGAAGACCACGATTGGCCCACTCTTGGAACATAATATTAAGAGATCTTCTTGCAGTACGTAACTGATTACCAGATACGCCTTGCATACCTATTCTCTCATAAGCCTCTTCGATTATTTCATCGATAGCAAAGTTTTTATCAAAAACTGTAGTGCCAGAGGTAGTGTTAGCCATTTAAACCTCTTACTTGTCTATCAATACAGTAGCAGAAGTATCAGCTCCAATCGCAGAAACTTTCATTCCACCTGGAAATAAAATTCCGTCTTCTGGAATATTGAAAGCAAATACATCACCGGCAGGACAACTTGTTGTAAATAAAGTTGTGCTGTCTGTATTGTCTTGCAAAGTTATTGCTTGAGTAGCAGATGCGTGATCATTTTCTAAAATGATTCCTCTTAATCTTGTTCTACCTGCAAATACTGCTCCAGTTGCTGTAACTCTAACTGCTTTTACATCTGATTTCATATTTTAAATCTCCTTAAAATTTATGTGGGCCCGAAGGCCCACACTAAATTAATTAACTCTCTGCGCCGTTATCGACAACTGTATAAGTGAATACACCTGTTACAGTTCCGCCTGTAGCTGCAGATGCACCCTTTTTACCTGTTACAGTAGTTGCAGCAGTGATTCCACCCGCAACAACTAATGCACCATCAGCTCCTTTTAAAGAACCTTTAGTATCACAGTCTACTTCGTTGAAGAAACCATCATCGTCTGCAGATGATCCAATATCAACTGTTGGGTTAGTACCACCTGTTGCTCCTCCAATAGTCATGAAAGAAACTGGTACAGCACCTTCTGGTAAAACAAAAAGTTCACCTGAAGATGAAGAAGTTCCAATTCTTACATTTGTTGCAGCAGCTGCAGTTGGGTCAAATGAAATAACTTCTGATAAAGTTACAACACTTGGTGTTGCATTTCCTTTTCCAGCACCGCCGTTTGATCTAACGATACCTTGGAATGTAGTTGTAGCCATAGTATTATCCTCCTAATTACGTTCACATAGTCTTTAGGCCGTCGCTGTACGCGTCTATGTAAACTTATATGTACAGAATTATTTTATATACTAGATTTTAATAGAGTGCAAGAGAGCCTACGGTGTGGATTGGATTTTTCCAACGATGTAGCTTTTATTAAGTAGCTACAGAAACTTGTGGTTCAACAGATTCCACCTTGTTTTGCAGATGTGCTTTTTGAGCTTCTGCAAGTTTTATATGGCTAATTACTTCTCTGACTTTTCTGTCAATCTTAACCATATTGAGAGTATATCTACCCTCTTTAAGATGATCCTGTTCCCATTCTAGATCCAGACCCTTCTTCTTTGTGTATAGGTCTGCTAGATGCTTGTCCATCTATAACCTCCTCATAGGTTATTCTTTTAACTCTTGGGTCATGCATTTCTCCAAGAGATTCCCATTTTATATCACCTTTTCCCAATTTGTCAATAATTGCGTTTTCGATATCTAATGGGCTATCAATACTATTTACCACAAAATCTGTGTAAAGTTGATAAGCAAATATCTGGACTCTGAAGTTTTTAGGGTGCATTTTTCCTTTCTATTTTAGAAATGAGGCGGGATTGTGTCCCGCCTCAAAATTATTGATTAAGCACCTGGTGATGCGTAGATTCCTCTAGGATCAGATACGCCAAATACGTATCTTTCTCTAGCTTTGTATCTAACATTGCCAGTATCGAAGTCGCCTTCCATTTTTGTAGTTAATGGAGCTCTTTCCATATGCTTCATTCCGTTTGGTACGTCTGTAGTGATATAGAACGCATCAGTGTCAGTTAAGTAGTGGTTAACTGTGTATCCACCAGGGATCATTCCCATAGACACCATTGCATTTACATCATTATCAGCAGTTCCAACTCTTTGTGAAGATTTCATCAATCTCTCTGCAGTAAATTGAAGAGCAGATGGAATAATCATCTTCACAGCTTTTGCAGCGATCTTTAAACCTCTTTCATCAGTAAGAGCAGCGATGTCGATCATTGCTTGTTCTAATGAAGTTTCGTTTAAGTCCGCAGCAGTTGCCAANGTATTACTGAAAGTTCCAGNAATAGTTGGGTGAGCTGTNATTGAAAAGAGTTACACCATCNCCTGAANTGAAANATCNANNNAGGTAAACCATTGTTTAATGGTGCAGCTGCTTTAACTTGTTTAGTTTGAGCCATAGATCTTGCTAAAGCTTTTGTATATCTAGACGCAAGTCTGTCATACAAATTGTCCTCAATAGCTTCNTCAGTGATNGCAAACCCAAGAGCGATTGTCTCGTGAGTGTATCTAGCTGTNAAAGTTTCTTGAGCACTGTCGTAAGTTANACCAGAACCTTCTGGTTTAACTTGTGCTTGAGCGAAACCTGATAACATAACTTCNTCTTCNAAAGCTCTGTCAGATGACTCAGTTGTGTATATNTCAGCATGTTCTTGTTCATACTGTTTATACTCCAGGCCGAATAAGGCATTCAAACCTGGCTCTAGTTCTTTGACTAGTTGATTACGTGATATCGCCATAGTTATCCTCCTTAGATACCTGTTGTAGCCTTTAATTGGTGCTCGTTAATTATAACAACACAGTTAACATTAGCAGAACCTGCTTCATTGTTTTCTGGGTCTTTTGAGATACCAATTATTCTTAATTGCGCAGTACCAGTCTTCTGATCAGAAGTATCTAATTCTACTTTAGATACATAATCTGGAGAAGATCCAGCTGTGTACGCAATGTCAGCATTAAGGCCGACGTCTGCCGCAGCAGTTGCGCCGTCCGCTTGAACTTCATACCTTTGATACGGATCATCAGTTACAAACCCTTTGATGTCACTCGCAGTGTTTGAAGCGTTTAAATGATTCGCAAAGGTAGGTTTACTTGTTGTTGCATCAGTGAAGAAAACACCGTTTAATGAACCTAATATATTGTCTCCTGCTGCGCATACTCCAATTGTTCCAGCAGCTAAAATTTGCACTGGATCTTGGAAATATATCGCTGTAGCACTTGCAGATATATCATATTCAGATAAACCGTTATTGTCTCCGTTCTGACCAACTTTTCCGATCGGTTTTAAACCGAACGCAGCATCTTTATTTGCCATAGTTGTGTCCTCCTTATAGACATTTATAGTTTATCCTAAGATGGACTAGAATTCTTTTTAAGATTTCTTAGAGCCACCGAAGGTTACACGAGTATCTCTATCAACATTGATAGGCATACTCTTATGCTGTTCCTTAGCGAGTTCAGCGTCGATCGCAGTTTGCTGATCTTGAGCTTGTCTCATATAATAATCAGTTCGCTGCTGCGCGATCTCTTCAGGTACCCTTGTCAGCACAAGGCCTCCGTGCCCGATCACCCCTGCGTATTTGCCGTCTGCAACTACGGGAAAGTCGTCNTCTGGATATTCNTCTNCTCTNACTAANTCATANCCNGATCTTAANCGNCCTTGTATNTTTTTNGTNTCGACGAATCCNNGGATTTCTACCCTGACCCATCTGTGTCTGTAGCCATTTGGCGCGTTGGGCGTATCTAAGTACGATGGTGGAGTCCAAACTTTTGGTNNNTCTTTTGNNNNTANCTTCNTTNGCTNNNGTTTCNACTTTTGTNGAATCACTTTTNNTNGTTTGGCTCGCACGAGTTTGGTTTTTCTTTTCCATATGCTTATACCTCCTTCGTGTTCATAAGTTGTTTCGCATACTCTTCTAATGGCACTCCTAATTTTCTCGCTATTGCGACCTGTGATGAAGTGAGTCTCACAGATTTAGCGTTAGTCTTTGGACTACGCGTTGCAGAGGCAACGGTTTGTGTAGGTTTACTAACTGGTTTGTCCTTAGNTNTATCAAATTTATGCGGAAATTCAAGTCTTATTCTNTTNTCTATTTCNGTATAATATTCNTCAGANCTAGGATCAATTCCTTCTTCTTCGGTAAGTTTTCTNTGNAANTCAAACGCTGTNTANGTCATTGCNCTNTCTTTACCNAACCATTCATTTTTTTCAGCCCANTCTTCNGCNNTTGGATCAGGNGGAGTTTGNNCTTGTTNTNNNGGTTGTTGATNTANATTTGATTGTTCAACAGGTNTTTCTTTNGCNGCTGTNTCNTGCATTTGATGNTGAGTTTTAAGTTCAGCTANTTTACCCTGTTCATAACCAAGTTGAGAAATNGCAGCNAAAGCTTCTGTTTCAGCTTTNGGATCTTCTGCTTGTCTNGCNGCTCTTAATTTTTCTTGNGCNGCTGCAATAGAAGAAGTAATTCTACCTTCCATTTCTGNAACATAATTTTTATCTAAAGANTCTGCNGTAGTTTTAAATTGATCTCTTTCCTTTTTAACACTATCTGCATAACGTAAAGCTTCTTCTTTTTGCCTTTCAGCTTCACGCATTCTTTTTGTTAATTTAGCTATTCGCTTTTTAACGCTTTCAGAATACTCTTCAATTTGCTTACTGTTATCTTCTTGTTTATTATCTCTCTTTGCTATCAGACTGCTGTACAGATTTCTCAGATGAGTCATCGGCGCTACCACCGTCTTCAAGCTTTGTTTCACGTTCGTTTTCATATGTTTTGTCCTCCGTTGGTTGNTCTGCAACCGTGTCTTCTNTTTTTTCTTCTGGCANTTCAANATCTACATCCGGACCAGATGTGTCGATATCAANTGTTTTCTTTTCTTCTTCTTGCATAGTTTTACTCCTCTGATGTTTAAAATTCGTGGAATATATCTTCAGGGTTTTCCACAGTTGCTAAAACTTCATCATCATTGAGAAGTCTTATTTCACCCCCATCGATTTTAATTCGTGATCCAGCATATCTCGCAAAGATAATCCAATCACCTTTTTTACACCAAGGTCCTTCTGGATATCTTTCTTTATCGTAGCAGTGTGGACCCATTCTTAAAACTAAACCACAAGTCGATGCTACTTGTGATCGTTCTACTGTTTCATCTGCTAAAATTAAACCACCTTTTGTTTTTTCTTTTTGTTTAAAAGGTAATACTAAAATTCTCCAACCTGTAGGTTCAGGGAGCTTTGATGATTCGTCTATCTCTTTTTTCTTTGGTTTTTCAACACCAACAAGAGTTTTATTTGGTGTTATTATCTTTTGATTTGATACTGATAACTGTTCCTTCACTGTCATTTTGCTCCTTTGTTTTTAGCAGGGTGGATATTTCCTGTAATAGATACTGATAAGTTCGTATCTGACCTAACATATATTG
>FUFK010043605.1_pt1 | contig 14917 bp, 16 predicted proteins | sample 1021851 | NCBI WGS metagenome assembly FUFK01 (sample SAMEA51879418, study PRJEB19060) | metagenome | reverse complement strand
AGAGTGTTTCGTAAAAAAGAGCAAATCGAAGAAATGTATGATGTCTCTGATAACAGTGTGACAGGAAATTTTGAAATGGGTTCAGCAGATAAAGATTATCAACAAGTAGAATCTGGTAATTTTTCTCTCGGAGAAATACCTTTAGTTACTATTTATTCTGGNAAAACAGATAATTTAGTTAGCAAACCACCTTTACTTGATATTGCATATTTAAATCTTGCACATTTTCAAAGACAGGCTGATTTAATACATAGTTTGCACGTTGCATCTCAACCAATGCTTGTAATGGAAGGATATGANGATCAGACTAAAGATCTTGCTATATCTGTAAATTATGCGATGGCAACACAGCCTGGTAATAAAATTTATTATGTAGAACCAGCTTCTAGTGCTTTTGATGCTCAATCTGCTGAAATCAAGGAATTACAAATGCAGATGGCTACTCTTGGTATTAGTACTTTAAGTCAACAAAAGTTCGTAGCTGAATCTGCTGATGCAAGAAGATTAGATCGTGTTGATACTAATTCTATGCTTGCAATGGTTTCTATGGAACTAGAGCAAAAGCTACAAAAAGCATTTAACTTATCTGCTGAATATGTAGGTATAGAACCTCCAGAAGTAAAAATTAGTAGAGATTTTGATATAGAAAGACTAATCGGGCAGGATATTACAGCCTTAACATCATTATTCGATCAACAAGTCATTGATAGAGAAGAATTTAGAGATATTTTAGTACAGGGTGAAGTATTGCCTAGTGCCAATGAGACAGAATCAAGTTAGTATACTATTATATAAATAAATTAATTAAATTTATGGCTGGATCAATAGATCATGTTCTGCAACCTGACGGAACTTATAAATGGGAAGTAGTAGAACCAAAAACTGAAGCACAAAAAGTTGCTGAAGCTTGTCCTGCTCCTGAACCCAAGACAACTAAGAAAAAAGTTGCTAAAAAGAAAACTAATAGTCCTATTACTGAATAATTAATGGCAATCGAAGAAAAAGTAATTCAGCCTGATTCCGTGAATCCTCCTGAACAGCCTGTGGCTGAAACTCCTTCACAACCACAAGCACCAAACCTTGATTCTGTAAAAGCAGAATATGAAGCAAAGTTAGCTGCTGCTAAAAAAGAAGCTGCGGAAGCAGAAGAAAAATTTAAAGGCATCAAAGGAAAACTTGATGATGTCTATAAACAAAAAGAAGAAAAACGTACCAAAGATTTAGAAGAACAAGGTCAATGGAAAACTCTTTGGGAAGAAGCAAATAAAACTGCACAAGAAAAAGACCAACAGATATCTAGTTTGTCTCAACAATTAGAGGATTTAAAAAATTCTAATGAAATAGCCTCTACAAAAACTACAGCACTTGCAGCTATTAGTAATCTTGGTGCGATAAATGCAGAACAAACTTTGGCATTATTACAAGGAAAGTTACAAAAAAATGCTGAAGGTAAAGTTGTTGTTCTTAATGGTGGAGTTGAGCAAGACTTAAATACATACCTTTCAGGTCTAAAAAACCCTGGAAGTGGTTGGGAACATCATTTTAAACCTAGTTCTGCTGCTGGAATGGGTGCGAAACCAAGTCCAACATCAAATGCTGGTGGAGGCCAAGTAAATCCTTGGAAAACGGGCAATCTTACGCAACAAATGATATTATCAGAACAAGACCCACAGCTTGCAGCAGTGCTCAAGCAAGAGGCTCAAAAATAGTTAGTTTCTGTGAAACTAATGCCTTAATCTGTGATTAGGGTATCGCAAAAGTTAAAAAGGTAATCTGAATGGCTGCTCCGTTTCAGAATTATTCTGGCGGTGTCCTATTAGCGGACATCGTTAAGAGAAATAATCTCAGCACATACGTTTCCGAAGCTATCAAGGAACGTAGTGCATTTATCAAATCTGGTGCTGTTGTGCGTAATGCACTTCTAGACGCATCAGAAGGTGGAACAAGAATACAAGTTCCAGAATTTAACCCAATCTCACCAACTGAGGAAATCTTAGATGGTACATCAACATGGGGTACAAGTAACGCTGGTTATTTAACACCACAGAAGATTGGTACAGGAACACAGATCGCAACTATCTGTCATAGAGGTTTTGCATATGCTGTTGATGATGTAGCTGTATTGGCTGCTGGTGAAGATCCAATGGGTCACATCAGAAACCAAATTGCAGATGCTATCAACAAGCTTAATTCTGCAAGACTTTTCAGCTTATTAGATGGTTTGTTTGGATCTGGTTCTGGTCCATTAGGTGCAAATTTACTTGATTTAGGTAAAGCTGCTGCTTCTGGTGCTGACGAGTCTAACTTCTTAACAGCTTCTACAGTTGCAAGAGGTAGATCACTTCTTGGAGAAAGAGGCGAAGAGCTAGATACTCTAGTAATCCATCCATCTGTTGCTTACTACCTATATCAGGTTGGTATGCTTACATTCTCAACATCTGCTTTATCTACTGGTGGTGCAGTAACTTGGGGTGGCGGTGGAGTTGGTGTTAACGAAAGAAGTATCGGTCAATTTGCTGGTATGAATGTCGTTATTGACTCACAAGTTAACACAGTCATTCCTGGTACATCTGGTCATCAGAAAGAGTTCCGTTGCTACTTAATCAAGTCAGGAACAATTCTTGAAGGTGAACAGTCTCCATTAAGTATTGAATCAGATAGAAACATCTTATCTAAGCAGGATGTTATGTCTGTTGATTATCATAGTGCTTATCACATTATGGGAACTAAATGGACATCTGCTACAGACAACCCAACAAATGCTCAGTTAGGTAACTTAAGCAATTGGGGTCTTACATATGATGCTGACCTAATTCCTGTGGTTGAAATGATCGTTAACTCACCACTTGATACAACTACTATTGCGTAATAGTATTAGTATGATCTGCAAAGAAACCTCATCAATTATTGGTGGGGTTTTTTCTTTACGCTACAATAAAACTAAAATTACTTTCTTATCGTGGCAGCCACTATAAATGCAANTATAAAAGATGCTAATGCTAATAGCTATGTCACGTTGACAGAAGCTAATAGTTATTTTGAAACAGTTCCAGACTCTTCAACTTGGACAAATAAAACAGATGATCAAAAGAATAGAGCGTTAATATCAGCAACTAGATGGATTGATAGCTTTGTTTATTATGGTGATAGATGTGATGATGGTCAGGCATTAAAGTTTCCTAGAAATAATTATCAGGTAGATGGTGTTGAGTTGGCCTGTTCTGCTATCCCATTAAATATTAAATATGCACAATATGAATTAGCTAGAGCTTTGGCAAATGATACTGGTGCTATTACTGGCACAAGTGGTAAGGATGGTAATTTTTCTGAAGTAAAACTAGGAGATATTCAGATTAAATATAATACCGATAGTCAGGGAACAGGCTCCGTAAATAATATTTTAGATGTTTATCCTTGGTTACAAAGTTATCTTGGAGCGTATATGCTAGGTGGAGCAGGAACATTTCAGATGAGGGTAGTTAGAGGATAATGGCAGGTCAATTAGATTCACTATTAAAAAGTGTAGCTAAACAGGTTGTTGCCGATTTAGGTAGTTCTTTAGATTCAACCATTGTCTATACAAAAAAAGGACTTTCAAGTTATAACGTAGAAACTGGAGAGCAAATTACTATAGATACTACTTATTCAGATTTAAAAGTTCCTGTTGAGTTTGTCCAATCTACTGAAGATGATGGAAGGGAAAGAAGAGAAGCAAAAATATATATATCACCTGATTTGATTGGTAATAATCAACCTAGTTTTGAAGACGAAGTTACATTAACTTATGCTGGATCTACAAGAGTAGGACAGATAGTTAATATAGATACGAGACAAGGTGGACAGACTTATCTGTTTACGTTATTGGTGAGGTTCTAATGGCTAAAGCTAGAGGTATTGAAAATATTGAAAGAGATCTTACTGGTAATTTAGAACGTGATTTAAATACTCTTGTTCGTGTTGTATTAAGTGATCTATCTACAAAAGAATATAGTCCTGTTGATACTGGATTTTTTGTTTCTAGCTGGACTGCTGGTACGCAAAGACCCAGACCTGATGAAGCTAGAGAATCAGTTGCACCATGGAGTAATATTAAACCAAGAAGAAGAGGAGATCAAAGTAATCCTCAAGCAGTAATTGAACCTAGATTTATTGATTCGATACCTAATTTTAAACCTTTTTCTAAAGTATTTATTGGTAATAGATCACAATATGCAGCGAGAGCTTTAGCTTCTCCTAATAGTCAAATACCTCAATATGTTCAAGGTAAATTAAGACGAATTATAAATACAGTATTTACTGAAAAACCAAAACTTGGTGTAGCTGCTTTTGGTACTGGCGTTAGGGGTAAATCTGATAATGTTAGATTTAAAGGTAAAGGTATTGGTGGATTTAGTGATCCTAGTTCTGTATTCGTTGATTATGAAACTCCATGACTTTAGTTAACACAAGAGCAGCTTTTGAAAAAGCAGTAACAGATGCAGTAGCAGATGTAGATCCAACTGTAGAAATGATTTATGACAATATGGTTTATAAAACACCAGGTAAAACCAAAAAATATATTGTTATGTCAATAGATTTTGCACAAGCTACTACACAGACTCAAGGTGCATCACAGGATTTTTATTCTGGCGTTATTCAATGTAATATCTATGTTCCTAGAGGAAAAGGTAGTGCTACGTTATCTGAATTAGGAGAAGCTGTTATTGATGGACTTACTTCTGTTAATGCTTCTGATTATACAGATACTTTTAGTTGTGATCCTAGAGTGCTTGATGTGGTCGGCCCTGCTCCTATTGAATTAGATGACTCTTCACACTTTCTTGGCTTAATATCTTGCCAATTTACCGCAAACGCTTAGTATACTAAAGTAAGTATACTAATTTTATGACTAGAGCAGTTGATCTTTTAAAGAACAAGTTTGGAGTTTCTCAACTTTATAAACATGATGTAAAACAAGATGATGAAATTATTCTCAGTATTTATTGGCATCCTTTAACTATTGCTGAAAGAGAAGGGATTATGAAAAAAAGTAGTTCTGATGATATGAACGATTATGCTTTGCAGATGATGATAGATAAAGCTTTGGATAAAGATGGTACAAGACTTTTTCAAGATGGAGATAAAGCTTCATTAAGAAGAGAAATTCAATCATCTGTTCTTGAAGAAATACAATTAGCAATGGTTAACGCTGGTGCTGATAAGGAGGTAAAAGAGGCTAAAGCCGATTTGAAAAGCAAATAATGATTGGAAGTTTTTATTTTCACTAGCAAAACAATTACATAAAACTGTAGCCGAATTATGTGATACTTTAACTATTGAAGAGATGATAGGTTGGGCTGCTTATGCAGAATTAGAACATGAAGAATATGAAAAACAAAAAGAACAAGCACAAAGATCTAGTGCTTTACGAGGTAAAAAGAGGTAATATAGAGAAAATGTTTTGATTTTTATAGCAAGTGGCTAATTATAATGTTGATATTAGTATTGCAATAAAAAATACTAATAAATTAACTGCTTTTAATAAACAATTAGAAAAAACTCAGGAAGTAGCAAAACGAGCTAGAAAAGGTTTAGGGGAAATAGGTCAAACTGCTCAAAGTAATATTGCAACCTTAAATAATTTATCTGCTGCTCTATCTAAGGCACAAAAAGAATTTAAAGATACTGTTTTAGGAACAAAAGCTAGTGTTTTAGCTGCTAGAGATTTAGCTACAGCAGAAAGAATGGTTAATAAAGAACTTAAAGAAAGAACTGCTTTAATGAATAAATTTAGATTTCAAGGTGGTGCAAGTGCATTTAAAAGTTTTAGTCAAAGAGCAGATCAAATAACTTCTCCAAATGTTTTAACTAATGCACAACAAAAGTCTATTGATAGACAAAATAGAAAACGAGGCATAACTCCTACACCATTTGGTCCACAACAATTTATTGGTCCATTACCAATGCAAGGTCCAATGTTTGGTCCTATGCAAGGTCCAATGCCAATGATGACAGTAAATAATAATCCAAGAATTTTAAGAAATCTTGCTGCAAGTCAAGCTGGTAGGGGTGGCACTGGTTTTGGAGGGTTTAGTGAATCTATAAGAGGTGGTGGATTTTTTCCTGCTAAAAAATTAGATGCAGTAACAAAATCAATAAATAGATATGCGAAAAAAATTGAAAAATCTACTGCTCGAATGGCTACGCATTTACAATCAAGAGGCATAGTTCCTAATGCAACAGCTTATGCAAGTCCGATAGGTCCACAACCTGGAAGACCTTCTTTGGGAGGATTTTTTAATCGAATGGGATTTGGTAATAGAGCCAATCCTCAAGGACCATTTGCAAATAGTCGAGGCAGACAAGGAAGAATATCAGGTGCTGCTAGTAATGCTCTTATTGGTGGTGGTTTCCCTCTGTTATTTGGTCAAGGTGCTTTAGGTGCTGCTGGTGGTGGTATTGGTGGTGCTTTGGGTGGTGCTTTAGGTGGAGGATTTGGTTTTGGTTTATCTATTGCTGGTACTGCACTTTCTACCAGAATACAAGAAACTATTGATTTTAGAAAAGCAGTTGATAAATTAAATGTTTCTATTCAAGCAACAGGTGGCACATCAACATTTACTGCAAAACAAGTGGCTGAATTTGCTAGATCTCTTGGAATGACCAAAGATGAAGCACTTGAAGCATTAAAAGCATTTAAACAATTTGAAGCATCTGCAAGGATTACTTTATTAAAAACATTTGGATCAGAAGGAACTTTTGATATTTTTGCTGGATTAAAAGATAATGCTTCAATTATTAGTGCATTACCTGGATTATCAAAAGAACTTGGTATAAATCAAGCTATTAGTGCTTTGGAAACTTTAAAAAGTAAAGATGCTACTGCTACTCAAGATCAATTATTAGGAAATATTATTAGTAAGAACAAAGAAATAATAAAACAAGAAAGCAAAAAAGTTGGTTTTTTTGAAAAACTTAATCCCTTTAGAGGTAAATTTAAACTTAATGATCCATCTAAAGGAATACTAGGTGGTGGTGGATTTATGACAGTAGAAGAATTAGAAGAATTTAAAGCTAAAAATGCAGGTGCAGAATTTGATTCTCTTATAGTACAAGCGAAAGAAAGATTAAGATTACAAAGACAATTTAATGAAGAATTAGAAAGACAAGCAATTATAAAAGCTCCTGTTGATGAATTAAATAGATTATTAGATCCTCTAACACAAATAGATCAATTAGGAAAAAGTATTGGTGATAGTTTTTCTGAATCATTTAAGGGTCTCATAAAAGGTTCAATGACTGCACAAGAAGCATTAAGAAATCTCTTTCAACGTACAGCAGATCATTTTTTAGATATGGCTGCGCAAATATTAGCAGCACAAATAAGATCAGGTATTTTTGGTTTATTTAGTAGTTTTTTAAATCCTACTTTTGGTACTGGTATGGGTAGCAATCCTGCTGGTATGCGTCAACAAGGAGTCGGAGTTACTGCAAACCGATTAAATAGACACGTTGTTGGTCATTCAAGTATTCAACCAAAAGCTAATGGTGGTTCTGTAATGGCAGGGAGCAGTTATCTTGTAGGGGAACGAGGACCAGAATTGTTTAGTCCAGGTGTATCAGGAATGATTACACCTAACGAAATGCTTGGTGGCTCAACAAATATCGTAGTAAATGTAGATGCTTCTGGTTCGTCTGTACAAAGTGAAGGTGATGGTCAGCAATTTGGCGAGGCTCTAGCTACTGCAATACAATTAGAAATAGTAAAACAAAAACGTAGTGGAGGTTTACTTGCATAATGGCTAATTTTGATAACGATGTAAATATAAAACCCACTTATGGAGTTCAGAAGAGATCATCACCAAGAAATGTTGAAGTACAGTTTGGAGATGGTTATATCTCAAGAAATGTTTTTGGTTTAAATCAAAATCCTAAAGTATATCAACTTACTTTTGAAGTTTCTGAAACAGATGCAGACATCATAGAAACATTTTTAGATACTAGAGCAAAAAATAGTGATAGCTTTACTTTTACACCACCAGGGCAAAGTTCTTCATCACAGTTTTTTTGTAGATCTTGGAATAAATCTATGCCTTATATAAATAGGGCTAGAATACAAGCAACATTTGAGGAGGTATTTCAGCCATGACGATACCAGTTGAGCAGTTACAAAAATTAGATAGCATAACAATTATTGAATTATTTGAATTGCAAATTTTTGCACCTATTCATTATGCAACAGGATTACCTGTACCTCCTCCATACAGATTTCATAATGGTACAAACGAAATAAATACAGATATCATTTGGAAAGGTAATTCATACACAGCTATTGCTTGCCAAGCTGAAGGATTTGAGACAGGTGATAATACAGTAATGGCAAGACCTACAATGACCTTTGCTAATACTGCTAGTTCATTTACTGCGATATTAGAGCTTGTTAATGCTCAAACACCATTTAATGATTTACAAAAAGCACAAATTTTAAGAATAAGAACAATGGCTCAATTTATTGATGATGCTAATTTTGCTCCTATCGGTGGCAACCCTGCTACAAATCCTTATGGAACACCAGATACATCAAAAGAATTAGAACAGCAAAAGTTTGAAATTAATAGAAAAATTGTTGAAAACAAAGAAATTTGTAGTTTTGAACTTGTAAATACATTAGATTTTGAGAGTTTACAATTACCAAGAAATCAGATAACAAAAGATAGATTCCCTGCTGTTGGTAGTTTTGTTCTTACATGACTTGGAAAGAAGATGCTAAAAAACATTTTTTAAAGTGCAAACCAGCAGAAGGTTGTGGTTTGTTGGTAGAAAGAGGTGGCAATGAATTTTTTTATCCCTGTAAAAATATTGCCTCTCATGTTCAAGAGGATATTACCTTTGCTATTGACCCTTTAGATTTTGCAGCTTGTGAAGATAGTGGCGCAGATATATTAGCGGTTCTTCATTCTCATGTAGAAGGCAGTGCAGAGCCTTCTGAAGCTGATATAAGTAACTGTAAGATCTATATGATGGATTGGTACATTTATTCGATCCAAGATGATAATTGGCACTTTGAGGAGACAGAATTGTGATTAGAAAAATTAAATTATATGGGCCTTTAAAAAAATTATGTGGTGTAAAAGAGTTTGAAGCTGATGTTTCAAATGTAGATCAAGTATTTAGTTTTATTAAAGTAAATTATCCAGACTGCCAACAACATTTATCAGAAGCTTGTTATAGCATTGTAATGAATGATGTAGATATAACATTTGCAAATTTAATTATAAAGGGAGAAGGAGATATAAAAGTAATACCTCTAATTAGTGGAAACTTGTTTTTTACTTTTTTAGGAACTTTATTTGCTGGTTTTATTAATACTTCACTAACTTCATTGCAAGCATTATATTCTGCTCTTGCTGTTACTGGTTTGCAATTTTTAGCTGATTTACTTGCACCAGTTCCTCCAGAAAGTAGATCAGATCCACAAGTAGAATCTTTCCTTGGCAATCAAAATGCTAACACTACAAAAGCTGGTGGTGCTGCTCCTTTGGTTTTTGGAGAGTGTTTAGTAGGTTCTGTTGTTATCAGTGCTGGTGCTGATACAGTACAAGTAGCTGATAGTACATAAATTATGGCTAGAGAAATCACCAATATAAATAATTTTAATTTACAAGAGGATTTACCAAACGATTTTTTAAAAGCTGTACAGTTTTTTACTCTTTTAGATTTAGTTTCTGATGGAGCAGAAATTGAAGGTTTTGCTACACCATCTAAAAACAGTACCTCTTTACCAAGCACTCTTTTATCTCCAAGCACATCAACTGATCCTCAAATACTTGCTGCTGAAAGAACATATATACAACAAGCACAACAAGACATTTTTTTAGATGGTCGTGTAATTCGTAGTTCTACAGGGGTTGAAAATATACCAAATACATCATTAGCAATTAGAACAGGTACTGATCCACAAGAATTTATGGGAGGTATAAATGAGCTTAGAATTGCTAATCCACCAACAGTTAATTTAACTCCTGACACAGTTCATAATATTGACCCAGCGGGTGTAAATAATTCCACAAATAATGCTGAAGCTAATAAAATAACAGGCACAGTAAATGCTGGATCTGGTGTAAATAACACACCAAGGGCAGTTATTGTAACTTTAAGATGGAATAGTTTAAGACAAATAGGTGCGGATGATGGATCTTCTGTACCGTTAGGTATCCAACCAAATGCTCATTTCACAAACGGTGCATCAGGTAATGTTCATATAAAAATTAGAATGAGAGATAAAAATGGAAACGAAATTCTAAAAAGTGATGGAACTTCGACAAGTATTGAAGATCAAATAAACGGTGTTTCAATTGGTACATATAGTAAAGACTACAGAATAGATATTCCTTTTGATAAATATGTAACTGCAACAGCAAGAAGTAATACTTATCCAATAAGTGTTGATGTTTTAAGATTAGATGCTGAATTTAGAGCAAGTTTTTTAACTGCTGGTGCTAGTCATCCTTTTGCTGATAGNGGTCTAAATATATATGAAGAAGGTGAAAAAAGATTTACAGCATTTACTTTTGCAGGTCTACAAGCTGTTTTACCACAAATTGCAACAATTACAGAGTTTCCTAAATCTGCTTATATTGGTTTTAGATATTCAGCAGAGCAGTTTCCTAATATACCTCAAAGAAAATATTTTATAAGAGGAATTAAAGTTAAAATTCCACACAATTCAACAGTTGAGTTAGCAACTGGCAGACTAACTTTTAGTGGAAGCTTTAACGGTACATTTAAAACCGATAAAGCATGGACAAGCGATCCAGCTTGGATTTTATATGCACTTATAACAGAGGACTATGGTTTACAGATAGATGAGGCTACGATTGATAAAGCTTCTTTTTATGCAGCAAGTGAATANTGTTCTGAACTAATTAATACTCCTGATGGCCAACAAATACCTAGATATTCTTTTAATGGTGTTATTAAGACAAGAAAAAAAGGATTAACTGTTATTAAGGAAGTTGCTGGTGTAATGAGGGCAAGTTTGTACTATAAAAATGGATCTTTAAAAATTGCCTTAGATAAACCAGATACAGTTACTTCATATTTATTTACTAATGCAAATGTTGTAGATGGTGCTTTTAATTATTCTGGAACGGATAAAGATAAGAAATTTACACAAGTCAATGTTTCTTATTTTAATAATGATATACAGGAGTTAGATCAAATATCTGTACGATCTAGTCAATCGTTAATAGATAAGTACGGATTAAATCAAACAAATATACAAGCTTTATATACAACAAACAAATATCAAGCACAGCGTTTTGGAAGATCAATTCTTTATAATTCAAATTTTGAATCAGAGATAGTAACTTTTGAATGTGGTTTAGAAGCAGCTTCTATATTAGAACCTTTAATGGTAATAAAAATTGCTGATAGATTAAAAGAAACTATAAGAGCAAGTGGCAGAATAAATGCAGTTACAAGTTCAACAGAAGTAGTAGTTGATGATAGTACAGAGACAACTGTAGGTATTGCTGGTGATAGTTTTTTAATAATTGATATTAATGGAGGAGTACAAGAAAAAACTATACAATCAGTAAGTGGAAGTACAGTTACATTATCAAGTGCTTTGAGTCCATTACCGCAAGCTGGAACAATTTGGGCTGTTAAAACTGGTAATGTTCAGCATAGAAAATTCAGAATTACAAATATTAAGCAAAAAGATAATTTTGTTTTTTCAATAACAGCGATTGTTTATGACGATAATAAATACACGTTTATTGATGATTTAAGTAATAGTGTTGGTATAGGTAGACCGTCAACAACCTTACTTGATCCATTAGATGCACCAGAAATTCAAGAATTAAAAGAGGAACTTATTGTTGTTAATAGTAGGGCAACCAGTAGAATTGTTCTTAATATTGGACTTGTGAATGGAGCTAAAAAGTATCAAGTAAGTTATAAGTTAAATGGTGGTTCGCCAGTAGTGGAAAATATTTTAACAAATCAATTTATTCTTTTAAACAATAAAGAAGGTGTTTATGATTTTTCTGTAAGATCTATTGATAGTCTTAATAGATTAAGCACGAGTATTGCAGATCAATCACTTACAGCAGTTGGACTATCAGCAGCACCTTCTAATGTTAGTAATTTAAGATTTGAAGAAAGTGGTGATGATTTAATTTTAAAATTTGATCGTTCTACAGATAAAGATGTTTTATTTGGCGGTAAGGTAAAAGTAAAATATGCTCTCACTTCTGATGGAACTGCAACCCCTCAAAATGCAAATTTATTAAGAGAGGTGGATGGTAATTTCGACCAAATTACTATTAATGATTATCAAAGTGGTGAATATTTTGTAACTTTTGTTGATGTAGCAGGTAATGAATCTGTTACACCAACTTCTATTGTTATAAACAGAACAATTACATCAGGTAATAAATTAGCTGCACAAATAAGAGAACATACAAATAATTTTGCTGGATCAAAAGTAAACACAGTATATGACTCTAGTATTAGTGGTTTAAGATTAGAAACTGGTTATACAACTGGAAGCTATACTTTTGCTTCTCATTCCAATAGCATTGATTTAGGAGATTCATTTAGATTACATTTAGAACCACATTTTAAGAAATCTGGTTTTAACACTGCAACTCAATGGGATTCTTTTACAGATAACATAGATGATTGGCCTGAAAGTAATTTCACTGGTTCTGGTACAGTTAATAAAAGTGCTGATCTTATATTCAAAGTTGCTAAAAGCACTACAAGTAGTACAAATATTAGTGCTGTATATACACAATCTGGAACGACTGTAACTATTACAAGTAATACTCATGGAAGATCAGTCGGTGATACTATTATTTTTGATGCAACTTCTGGTGCTGGAGTTGATGGAACGTATGTCATAACTTCTATTTCCACAAATACTTTTACTTTTACATCAGGTACTTCTCAAACAATTACGACTTCAAACTGCACTTTCCAATATTTTGAGACATTTGCAAATACAGATATAATTGCAAGAACTTTATCTTTTAAAATCGATATAGAAAATGCAAGTACTTATGAAAATGTAGATATTGAAGAGCTAGGTGTTGATATAATATTCAGACCAAGAACAGAAAGAAGTATAGATAATTCAAGTGCTACAAACGGAGTTTTAACAAGTTCTGGAAGTGGTGCAACTACAGTTACTTTTAATAAAAAGTTTTTTACAGGAACCACTATTGTTGGTGGCAGTACTACAGTTTTTAAACCAGTAGTTTCTATTAATATAAATGATATGCAAGATCGAGATTTCTTTACTATTACCAGTGTTACCTCAACTCAATTTGTAGTAAATATTAAAAATGGAGCAACAGGAGGTTTTGTGGCGAGAGAATTTACATATAGTGCTTTCGGATATGGTGAAGGGTAGTATAATAGAAAAAACTTAAGTTAAAATGGCAAAACCAACAGATTTTGTAGTTGATAATGCTTCTGGTGCAGCAGTAAGAACTGATTTAAATAATATTTTTGATGCAATTAGTATTAATAATGGATTTGGTACTGTACCTACCCAAAAGTACAAATATATGTGGTATGCAGATGAGGCAACAAGTAAAATGTCTTTTTATAAAGCTAACGCATCAGATAAATTAGATTTTATAAGCCTTACTGATGGTAGTTTCTTTGGTCCTAACGGAACAGCATCTAATCCTTCATATACTTTTACTAATTCAATAAATACAGGTTTTTATAGAAGTGCTGCTAATCAAATAGGAGTATCTAATAACGGTGCAAATACAGCATTATTTAAAGTTGATGGAATTGATGTTAAAGGTCATATTAATGTTGAACCCACCAGTGGAGAGGCTTTTGTACAATTAAAAACAGGTGTTAACAATGAAGAAGCATATCTGGATTTTGTTACTGATACAACTACTTACACAGATTATGGCTTGAGATTACAAAGAGGAGACACTGGACCAGATACTGATTCTTCATTAATACATAGAGGTACAGGACAGTTACAAATAATGACAGAACAGGCAGCACCTATATCGTTTAGAACTACTAATACCGAAAGATGGCAAATTAATTCAGATGGAGCGTATGTATGGCAAGGACACACTGGCAGTAGTGTAACTCTTGATAATGGAACAATATTTCAAAGAGGTTTAACAAGCAGAAAAGGTACAGCAGCAAACGCATCTGTAGCAAATCCCTATAACTTTTATTGGGATGATTCTGGAGAAGGTACTGGCAAGGCAAACCACCTCGAAGCTTGGGTTGATACTAACTTTGTTGGTGATGTAACTTTAGGAGTATCAGATTATAGAATTAAAGAAAGTATTACTCTACAAACAGATTCTGGAATAAATAAAGTAAAAAATTTAAAACCTATTACATATAAATATAAAGATTATGGTGTTCTTAAAGGTAGTGACGAGATAAGAGAAGGATTTTTAGCACACGAAGTACAAGAAATCATACCAAGTGCTGTTAATCGTGAAAAAGATGTTGAAAATGCTTTACAAACTTTAAATTTAGATGCAATAGTTTCTGTTTTAACAAAAGCATTACAGGAAGCAGTTGCTAAGATAGAAACATTAGAGACTAAAGTCGCTGCACTTGAGGGAGCTTAATGGCTGTTATACCTGGTAAAAAGAATTTTACAGTTCAACGTAGAGCAGATTTTCCTTTACGTTTAACTTTTAAAGATTCCACTGGATCGGCAATAAACCTTACAGGTTTTACAGTTTCAGCACAGGTATATGATGACTCACGCACCACAAAATATGCTGATTTTACAGTTGCTTATACAAACAGAACGGGTGGAATTGTTGACATTTCCTTATCTGATACTGATACTGCAAACTTTACTCCAGACATTTTAAAATATGATGTATTACTAACAGATGGATCTGGCAACAAAGAATATTATTTAGAAGGT
>FUFK010039435.1_pt1 | contig 14917 bp, 24 predicted proteins | sample 1021851 | NCBI WGS metagenome assembly FUFK01 (sample SAMEA51879418, study PRJEB19060) | metagenome | reverse complement strand
TTAAAAATTGAGGAGACGATGCACGAACTTAAGAAGAATTACACAATAATAATCGTTACCCATAATATGCAGCAGGCTTTAAGAGTTAGTGATATGACTGCATTTTTTAATGCAGTTGAATACGAAGATGGTGACGGAGGGAAAGTTGGTTATCTTGCAGAATTTAATTCCACTAAGAAAATTTTTAACTCTCCAAAAGAAAAAACTACTCAGGAATACATATCAGGTAAATTTGGTTGATGTTAAATTTTTATCTTTATAAAGAAAAATTTTGACCTCTAAGATAGTCAAGGGGTAGACAAACAGTATAAATACCTATATAGTTGTTTCGAATTAGCAAGTTTATCTTTGAAAAACTATCCTTTTCTTCCTTTCTTGATTTTTGCAGGAGCTCTAATAACAACTGCAACAATAGGCTTACCTGTATTTACTTCATAATTTTAAAATAATTTCTGCTTAGTTATTCTTATGATTACGCTATTAAAAAAAGATTTAATTGGAAGTCCTAATAAAACTTTAATAAGTAGAAAAATATTTGACTTTATGAAAAAAAGAGAGAATATGAATCTGTGTGGGAGTGAAAAATCTGTATTAAAACCATTTTCAATGGTGGTTTATTTCTAATTTATTTATTATGGATAAAACTAAAGAACAATTAGAAAAATTAAGAGAAGTTGCTGAAGCGTCTCTTACAAAAACGGATGAACTTCAGAAAGTTCTCGCTCAAATCGAAGCTTTAATGTCCAGAGAAGAATCACAAAGATTATCCAAGAAGAAATAATTATTTAAAAAAAAATATTTTAATTTTGTACTTTTAATCACACCTCTACAATTTCGTGGTAGTTATTAATTGTATATGCAGAACCCGTTCCAAAGATTTCTGTTAGGTCTCGAGGTCTTACCTTCTTTAAGTAAAAGACCTCTTTTATTTGTATGTATTTATTCTAATTTTCCTTAAACTTATTTAGTTGATAACTTTATAAATTTCTTTCTTACAGACATTTACATCAAAAGATTCCGTATTTACAATTTCTAGTCCTGTTTTTTCTGTAACTTTAACTGTTGCATTGCATTCGTCCTGTTTAAGAGCTAAATAACTTGGCTTTTTATTGTTCGTATCTAATTCAATATTAGAGTCAGTATTTTCTTTATACTGCTCCATAACAAGCGTAAGAGCTTCTATCTCAACAGAAAAATTTTCATTTGCTTTTGATACAAATGAAAAAAAAAGAAATGGAAATAAAATCAAACCAATTAATTTTTTCATTTCTATAAAATNTGTTTATTTTTTTTATAACGTGGATTGTTTGCTAAAGGAAGGGGCATTAGCCTTATGTTTTTTTGAAGTTATTAATTTCTTCTTTTTAAATAAGTATTTTGAGATTAATTGATAAAAATATTTAACGAGACTTTTGAGTATAAATTGGTATTGTTAAATGATAAATTTAATTCACTTTAGTAAAATTTCCTTCAGAATTATATTTCTATAATTTCCTCTTCAGAAATAATTGCCCATTTTTTAAATGACTTTTTACACAGATAACCCCCTGTTAAATCCCCAAATGCAGGTAAGTATAAATTATTTTTTTTAGTATCCATTGCGAAACATCTTAAAGATAATTTATCTCCATTATTTTTTAAATAGAGTTTTGGATGATAATGTCCGCAAATATTCAAACTTTTATTATCTGCTAGATTAAGAGGCTCATGACTAAAAGTAATATTCTTATTTTTTCTGATATCAAAAATTTTTATATTTTTAATATTGCAACCAACATCATGATTCCCGAGAACAAGTTCAACATTGGTTTTAAGTTGTTCAGGAAGATCTTCAACTCTTTTTTGAAGAGTTTTACTTATTGAATATTTACTATGAAATAAATCTCCTAGAATTATTAACTTTTCAGGGCTATATTTTCTGACTATTGACTCTATTCTTGTGAAATTATTTTCATCTGAATTATTAGTAAGAGGGATACCATTTTGCTGAAAATATTCAGCCTTTCCAAGATGAACATCACAAATTAACAACTCTTTTGTTTGAGGTAGAAATAATGCCCTTGAAGGAAGCATTTCTATTAATGTGTCTTCCCAGTAAAATTTAAAAGAAGTTTTTTGCATCAAATACTATATTTTTTTATAAGTTTTTCTACTCTTTTTTCTATTGGTTCGTTACTTAAAGTATTTTTAAGTCTCTCAACTAATAACGGAAAAGCAAAAGGACTTGGAGTTTTTGTTTCGTTTATTAGCAGTTTTAATTTTTTTAATCTTTCTAATGATCTAGTTATTCTTTTATTTTCCAATTGGTATTCTCTTACTTCTTGATGTGATTGTTTTATTAAAAGATGATCTTCTTCGTATTTAGTAAAGACATCGTAAAAAAGACTTGAGCTTATTTGAAGTTGCGANGATGTTTTTGTCTTAGTTGGATTATTTTGATTTACTAGTCCACTAATTTGAGCAATATTTTTGAATCTACGTTTTGTTAATTCTGAAAAATTAATTGCATTTTCAAGGTCTTCTTCTAATTTTTTGTTATCTAAAAAATAATTGGCTTCTTTTTTTATTATGGAAAAATCATAATCTTCTATGGTGGTTAAGCTGAATCCAAAATCATTAGCAGTGATACTAAATGTAGATTGTTTTAATTTTGCAAATCTCAAAGCCCATAAAAATGCTATTCCTTCATTTACAAATTTGCCATCTAATGTGAATACAAAAAGATTTGATAAATCCTTCGTTTTATATATTTCAATAAGGAAATCATCTTTATTTGGAATATTAGAGAGAGCCTTTTGTTTATTTAATATTGGAAGTAATGAATTTAATTCTGGATTTAAGTAATCATTATTTTCTAGTTTATTGCATATATCTATCTCTTTCCTCAAACTCTCACTTAGTAAATCAGAAATTGCCATTTGACCACCAACCCAAGCAGGAATAAGAGAACTTTTCTTAGATGATTTTTTTACGTATAAAATCATATCTCTGATTCTTACAAATTGAAGCATTTTCCCAGCAAAATAAAAGGTATCGCCAGGACTTAATTTTGATGCAAAATTTTCTTCTAAGTTACCTAAGGATTTACCCTTGATATATTTAACATTCACAAATTTGTCACTTGTAATTGTCCCAATATTGAACTTATGCATTCTTATTAAAGATTTGTCCTTCACGAAATATCTAAAATTTTCATTTTCATTTTTTGATTCTTCTTTCTCAATTTTTTTATATTTCGGGTATGCTTTAAGGCATTTTCCTCCATATTCTAAAAAGTCAATACACCAATCCCAATCTTTATCTTTTAAGTTTCTAAAACTCCAGCAATTTTTAATCCTTTCTTTTTCTATGGCTGGATTAAAGCCATTTCCGCAGGCCAGACTTATTAGATGTTGAAGAAGCACATCATAAGATAATTCAGGAAGTCTAATATTTTCAGATATACCGCTTTTTATAATTCTTCTCATTGCACTTATCTCTAATAATTCTAAGGAATTAGTAGGCATAAAAATTATTTTTGATTTTCCGCCTGGTCTATGGGCACTTCTTCCTGCTCTTTGGATTAGTCTAGCCAAATTTTTTGCACTTCCAATTTGAACGATTTGATCTACAGGTTGGAAGTCAACACCCAAATCTAATGAGCTGGTACAGACTACCCATTTNATTAATCCATCTTTAACTCCTTCTTCAACTCTTTTTCTATCGTCTTTATCAAGTGAGCCGTGATGAATTGCTATTTTGTCTTCCATCTCTGGGAGAAAAAATCTAAGACATTGATACCATCTTTCGGATTGATTTCTTGTATTAGTAAATAATAAAGTACTTTTGTTTTTATCCAGAATTTTTAAAAGTGAAGCATGACTTCTAATTCCTAGATGTCCACTCCATGGAAAGGTAGTTTTCTCCTCCGGTAAAACACTTATGATTTCTATTTCTTTTTGAATATTTGTACTAATTATTTTGGGTCTAGAGCCTTTCATTCCAACTATTGATCTCGCCGCTTCTTCGATATTTCCTATAGTTGCAGACATTGCCCAAATTTGTAAATTTTTAATATTACCTCTTAGCCAACTTAAGGATAATTCGCACTGGTTACCTCTTTTACTACCCATCAATTCATGCCATTCATCAATAATTATTGATGACAACTCTTTAAAAAGATTATTAGATTCTTTATTAGAAAGTAAAAGAGTAAGAGACTCTGGAGTAGTAATAAGAATATTAGGAGGTTTAGTTAATTGCTTTTTCTTTTCATATGGAGTGGTATCGCCATTCCTAATTGCAACTGTAATGTCTTTATTAAAATATAAAGCTGCTAATTGTATTGAATTCTTTAAATCTCTACTTAGAGCTTTTAAGGGAGTTATTAATAATATATTCACACTTTTATTATTTTTGGGATCTTCTATCTTTGATAAAGGTCCCATTAATGCCGCATAAGTTTTGCCACAACCGGTAGGTACTTGAATTATTCCATTTTCACCATTTAAGAATGCTTCCCATGATTCAAGTTGGAAAGGTAAGGGATCCCAACCATTTGTGAAAAAAAACTTTTCAATTTTAGAAATTAAATTCTTCTGCCTACTATTTTGCGTAATATTTTTCATGATATTTCTCTCATCAATTTATAAGCATTATCTAGGCTATCTGCATCATTAATTTTTTTATCTTTCCTCCATTTTGTTATTCTTGGAAATCTTACTGCTATGCCTGATTTATGACGTTTTGAAATTTGTATTTTCTCAAAAGATATTTCGAATACCATTTCTGGTTTCAATGATCGAACAGGCCCAAATTTATCTATTGTGTTATTTCTTATCCATTTATCTAATTCTTTAATCTCAATATTTGTTAGACCAGAATACGCACTTGCAAATTTAATCAATTCTTTGTCTTTCCATAATGCAAAACTATAATCTGTATAAAGACCTGCTCTTCTTCCACTTCCACCTTTAGCGTAAATTAAAACAGCATCCAGTTGCATAGGGTCAACTTTATATTTCCACCAAATACCTTTTTTTCTCCCAGAAGTATATATAGAACTCTTTTTCTTAATTATTAATCCTTCCGTATTATTTTCTCTAGATTTGTTTTTATAACTTAAAGCATCTGCCCAATCTTTGGGATATATTAAATCACATATTTTGAAAATATTAGAGATATTATTCTCAGTTTTATTTTGCCATTTCGAAAAATATTTTTCTAAATCAATTCTCCTATTTTCTAATTTAATTTCTCTTTTATCCATNCCGTTCAACTCTAAAAGGTCATAAGCGATAAAAATAATTGGATATTTTTTTTGGATTGATTTAGTAGGAGATTTTCTATTTATTCTTTTTTGCATAAAAGAAAAATCCATAGCAACTTGATCCTTAAAATTCCAGACTAATAGTTCCCCATCTAGAACAAAATCATCTTTTATACTCGACATTTTNTCTACTAATTCTGGAAAAGATTTGTTTACTAATTCTTGTCCTCTAGTCCATAGTGAAAGGTTCCCTGATCTTTTTATTACTTGAATCCTGATACCGTCGTATTTCCATTCAAACTGAAAATCATTTATTGAATCTTTGAAAATTTTATCTTCAAATGTATTTGCTAATAAAAATGGAAATGGTTTGGAATTTAACTCTTCAAGATTGATATTCCTGTTAAATAAAAATTCATACGCATTAATTGAAGGCTTGAAATCACCCATCAATCTATGAGAAATTATCTCTTCATCAATATTAATAAGCTTTGCTATGGATTTTGTAATCAATCCAACTGAGACTCCAACTCTAAAAGTTCCGGTAAGAATTTTATTAAAAGTAAGATGATTATCCGCAGGTAAAGTTTCCCAAGCTTTTTTAATTCTTGATTTTTTTTCCTCCTCATTTAGTTTTGATAATTCGGGTAATATTTTACTTAATAATTCATTTAGAGATGTTTTATGAATTTTTTTGGTTTGAGAAGTATTCTTATTTTTAAGCAATAACGAAATCACCTCAGCCGAATCACCAACTTTTAAATAACATGTATCTATTAACCATTGAGGGTAGCCATATACTTCAGAAAAAAGATCTCTTAAGTATCTTCCACTAACAAATCTCTTATTATTTTTCCCCGTTAGTAGATATATTGTCCATGCATTATCTATTGGTCTATTTGATAAAAAATATTTCTTTAAAACTTCAATTTTATTATTTGTACTGTTACTTGAATCAAGATCTACAAATAATTCTGAAAACTTATTTAAACTCATACTTATTTCTCAAATAAAAGAACATTTATAGATTCTTTCTCACTTAAATATTTACTTAATGCTTCACTATCTCCATGATGAAAAAATACATTTTTTGCTTCAGACTTTTTTACTACTTCTAAGATCCCTTCCCAATCTGCATGATCAGAAATTGCAAATCCTTTATCATAACCTGATCTATTTCTAAGAGCTCTTATTGACATCCATCCACTCGCAAAAGCTGTTTGAATATTTTTGAAGTTCTTTAGATAAGAGCCTTTACTTAAAGATGGAGGTAATAATATTAGATTCCCTTTAAGGTCATCAATCTTTTTTTTGTTTTCTATTTTTATTGTATCTTTAATACAAATTCCAAGTTGTCTATAACAATCGTTCATTTTATGAATACTGCCATGGGTATAGATGTTACCTTCAAAATTTGTTTTACTAATTTCGTTTAATAACCTTTGTGCCTTCCCAAGTGAATAACAAAAAAGTAAAGAAGTTTTTTCTGGAGAATTATTTATCCAGTTTGAAATATTAATTGCTATGTTTTTTGTTTGATCCCATTTAAATATTGGCAAACCAAAAGTACATTCGCTTATTAAATAATCAGTTTTTACTATTTCATATTTTTTGCAAGTTTCATCTTTTTGAAGCTTATAGTCACCAGTTATTAGCCATTTTTCTCCAGCGAATATAAATCTTATTTGACTAGAACCAAGTATATGACCAGAAGGATGAAAAGAAATATTTATCCCATTTATCTTAAATTCTTCTCCATAATCAAAAGGTTTTATATTGACATTGTCTCCAACTCTTTTTTTTATAAGAACAGCAGTCTCTTTAGTAGAGAGGTATTCTTCACAGCCAAACGTAAAGTGATCAAAATGAGCATGGGTTATTAACGCTCTCTTTACTGGCCTACTTGGGTCTATCCAAACATCAGCTAGTTCACAGTAAAGATTTCCATCTTTATATTTAATTAGATTTTCTTCCTTAGTTCTCAAAACAACATTTTTTGAATGCAGTTAATTTAGCTAATTACGCCCAAGCTTGTTTGGATAACGCTATAGCTGAAATTGTAAGTAAGGCAATAACTACAAATTTGTTGCTCCAATTAATCATGAAAATACTAATTCTGTTAGTAGGAACATTATTAGATAAAGAAATTTTTTTCTCATTTATTGTTTGGGTTGTGTGATTATGATCTATATCTCTTACGTAATTAAAATTATTAATCTTATTTATTAATTTAGCCTCACAAGTTGATAGGGTTTCAACTTGATTTAATAACTCTATATCATCAGGTTTTAATAAACTATTTAATTCTTTAACTTGTAATTCGTTATTTATAAGGAATTCATTAACTATCTCTTCTGAACTTAACCCATTCTTTATTTTTAAAAGAATATCATCTCTTTCCCAGGAATTTTCAAGAGAATTTAAAATTTTGCTAATGCTCATTTTAAGTATTTTTACTTATAATAAAATATTAATTTTTTCTTCTGTGGTTTATTCTTCTAAGGAATTAGAAAATATAAGTTTTATTTAAGATTTGCGAATAAGTCTGTTTGCGAAATAGTTTATCTTTACTTTATCTTCAATTTTTCTTGAACTGCTTTTTGATTTGACTTTATTTTTATTTAGATTAACTATTTCATCTGATACATTTTTACCAGTTTCAAAGTAACTTTTAATTTTTTCTAATTCTTCTTTATTTAATCTTTTTGTTGCACCTTTTGCATTAATTCCAAGTTTCTTACAGGCTAATAATATTCTATTACTCTCGACATTTAGATCTTTGGCAATAGTGAAAATTGGAGTATTGGGAGACATTATTTTCTTTTCTATGGAATTTATTATTAATAGTATATTTATAAATTAATAATTAAATGCATTTTTAACTATTATTAATTTCTAAAATTTTAGATTAAGCAACTTGATCTTCAAAATTATTTAAATCATCAAACTTTTTTTTCATAGTGGGGTTGTTTTTAGTTAATTTCTTTACCGTTAAGTCTTGAGATTTGCTATCAGCGGATAATAGGTGTTTTTTTGAGAGAATTAAAGCCTCTTTAGTTTTCTGTAAATGGCTTATTGATTTATCTATTTCTGTAATTGCATCATTAAATCTATCTTGGGCTAGGGATACATTCTTACCAACTGCATTCTTAAATTGCTCTAGGGTACTTTCAAAATTTGTTATGTCGTAGTTCTCCCGTTTCATCAAATCAATTTGTGATTTGTATTTTAGAGTTTCCATAGAGGCATTTCTTAGTAGAGAAATAATTGGCAAAAAGAATTGTGGTCTAATAACATACATCTTTGGAAATCTATGAGAGACATCTACAATCCCAGCATTATATAATTCACTATCTGGTTCTAGAAGAGATACGAGTACTGCATATTCACAAGATTTTTGTCTTCTATCTTTATCCAATTCTTTTAAAAAGTCTTCGTTTTTCCTTTTATTAGTTCCACCTAAAGATTCATTTTTCATCTCAAACATTATTGATACGATTTCAACTTTATTATTATCAAATTCTCGAAATATATAGTCTCCTTTGCTTCCCAAGGTGGCATCATTATCCTTTTCAAAATATGAGTTTTTAAATGCTGTGGCGCGATTAAGATTGAATTGAGTTTCGCAATGGATTTCTAAGGTTTCGCCTACCATTTTTGTAGACAATCTAGATTTCATTTCTCTTAACTCTTGAATAGTTTGGTCTCTTTCACTAATTTTGCTTTTAAATTTTTCTTCAATTAATTTTTCATTAATTGAGTTTTCAAGTCTAATTTTTTCTATAGAATTTGTTAGAGATGAGTTTTCTTTTTCTAAATTAGCAACAGCTTCATTGACTTTATTTTTTAAAGATAATTCTGAAATTAAAGACTGATTTTTAATTTCAGCCTTTAAATTTTCTAGTTCATTGTTAAGAGAATTAATTTTATTTGTTGCTTGATTTTTTAAATCATTTAGGGCACTTGTTTTCTTCTCTGCTGCGATATTTAATTTAGATTCAAGAACTTTAATCTCATTCTCTTTAATGCGGTTTTGCTCTATTAACTTTATTTCCAATTCACGCTTTAAAATTTCTAAAGATTTTTTATTATCTTCTTCCGCCAATATTAGTCTTTCTTTTATTTGTTTATTAAATTCTTCATCTTTTATTTGAAGAAGTATTTCTTCAAAACTGCTGGGATCAATTCTGAAAGTTTTTCCGCATGAGGGACATTTAATATCTTTCATTTTTAATTACAAAATTATTATTAGAAAGGATTTAATATTCGAGTTATGTAAAAAGAATATTATTCTTGACTAAGAATAAACAATGATTCATTGTTATGCATTAAAAAATAAAATAAATATTGAATGTAAGTTATATTAATCCAGATTCTTTAAGAATATTTATTTTATTTGCTAATTCTATATCGGCAGAAGATATTGATCGATCTAAGGTTTTATGAGAAGAAACTGTGTAACCACTATCATCAACAAATTCGTCTTCTGCATCTTTTAATTGCACATTATCATTTTGAAGATCTCTGAAATTATCAGATTTGTATATATTTGATTTATTAATATTGCTATATCCAAAATTTGCAATTCCTCTGGCATCTAACGCTTCTTCAACTAATATTCCAACAACTTTAGATCTACTTATAGATTCGCTTTTAGATATTTCATCAATAATTTCAAGTACTCTTTTTCTAGGTAGATATCCTATCCTTTTTACTTTATTTTCCATAAAATTTTATATATGTCGTTATTGTAACACTTCTGTCAAATATGTTCAGACTTTTATTGATAGTACATATTGTAAAGTTAAGTAATAAAAGAAAGTATAATTCTAAGGTACATTCATAGAAAGTTTTGTCTTGATTAGTCTCAGGGTATTTTATATATTTCTCTAATAACTCTAGATTAGGTCAAGATTTAAAATCTTTCTTATTTAAATTCTAAATCTTATGAGTAATAAACTCTATGACAATGCTGATAGTTTTGCAATGTCATTTGACGAAGAATGGAAGAATATTGATTGTGAGGATCTACGATTAAAGATAGATAAAGTGTTTGAACTTTTATCTGACCATCCTTTTCTAGTTTCTAATCCAGAAAATGCTAGAAATATGGCTGAATTTAGGATATTTTCATTAAAAAAATTTAAATAGTTATTTTTATTTTTTTATTGAAAGTAATTATTTAGGTTTAATTTAATATTCAAAACTCAAGATTTACATATTTGGAGAATTAAAAAAACCCTTGCTATATAAAAATATTGTTATACCTATGATTGGACCTATTCCAAAAATAAAAAGAACTAATTTTGCAGAATTTTTTGTTTGACCCAATTCTTGATTTTTTTTATTCGACTTAGATTGTAATTTTTTAGGCTTTTTGTTTTTCATGAGTGATATATTACTACATTGAAACTTAAAAAAAAATTTTTTGGTGTGTTTTAAATCTTTATATTTTCTGATTTCGTCAAATTTACTAAGGGATCATAAATCACAATAATGTATAATTAAAATATATAAAAGCCAATATGAGTGCAACTAAGAGAGAAGAAGTAAGTTCTCACCTTAGATATATAAGGTTAGAGCTTAGAGAGATGCATCAAATGCTTATCAAGGATGATTTGTTGCCGGATCTTAGTGAAGCAAAGGAAGTACATGCACAACTAGATGCATTACTAGATTTGTTGTCAGACAAAAGAGTAAAAAATATTAAAGGTCAACTAGGAAAATTTTAAATCTTTTGAATAAATCATAAGTAATTAGTAGCTGATTCTATTTTTTTTCTATTGTCATGCATCTGCTCTAATTTATTGTAAATTTCTTTAATTTGAATTTGTAGTAGATCAGTTGAATTAATATTGCTTAATGCTTCCATTGCTGATAGGAGACTTTCCTTTGCTTCAATCAAATGTCTACATTCCTTGCTGCCTGCTTCGTATGACATAGTTATTAAGAAAATTTTATTATCACAAATATACAAAAAATTGTTCCGTATTGCTTGATACTCTTACCAAAGGAAAGCTTATTAATGTGACTTCTAATACAGAATAGGCGATTATTTTTATTACAATTTAAAAAAAAACTAATGCAAGAAAATTCTAAAGATTACGAATTCTGTATTAAATTAGCTCTAGATAACGCCAAAAAAAGAATTTCTAAATTAGATAATCCTGATAAAAAGTGTGTATTAGAAGAATATAAGGAATGGATTAAGGATGGTTTTAGTAATCATACAGTTTTACTACTTAGAGAAGACCCAATTATCTAAAATAATATAAGAACTATTTTTAATTATCTCCTTTAGAAGTAACCTTATATAAAAAGAAAAGGCTTAAAATAAATGTAATTATTAGGATAAGAGTTAGAAAAGAAATATCATACATGGTTATATCTACATATCTATTTTTACTATACCGGGGTTGATTATATTTTCAAAGGAATTCACTCTTCTTTAAGAAGTGAAGAAATAAATTCTTTAAAATTTTCTTTTTCTAAAAAGATTTCTTTAGCCTTGTAGTTTTTTAGTTTCTTAAATATCAAATCTATTAAATATTCTGTTTTTGGATTCATAATCTTATAATTGTTTTTCTATTAGATAAATTTTCTCTTCACCAATTTTGTCTGGTTTAGTTATTTTACATCCTTTATCTTTTTCCATATCACAATCTTTTGTTGCAGGAATAGATTTCCAAGTGCAAATTTTTTCTTGAGAATCTTCTTTTAAGATAATCCAACCATCATCTAAGTAGTCTGAAATCCCATCGTCTCCACAGGAAAACTTTATTTCCATTCTTTTCTTCTCTGCATCAGTATTTGAATTAATATTATCTTCTGAATTAATTATTGGAGAGTCTTTTTTTAATGAGGGTTTACAGGAACTTAAGAAAATTACAATTAAAAATATTTGTGATAATTTCTTTATTATTTTCATTTTTCTATCGTTTGATGATTCTTAGTTGATTAAATTATAGTTTATTTCGATTCTATTAATTTAAGTAGTTGATCCATTTTATTCATTAATATTTTTACTTCATCTGGATGGGGTAATATTAATTCTTCAGTAACTGATAAATGCATTTTTTTTAAGTTTTGTCTTAAATCTTTTAAATGCATTTTTACATTTTCTTTTTTTTGTTTTATATCAGTCATAGGATTAAAACATAAATTTAATCAACTTAAAGTAACTATTATAGTAGCTTGTTGGTTATTAATAGAAAATGAAAAAAATTAATTTTTTAAATTTTTAATTTCATAAATTTCTTCACCACCATAACAAAAATTTGTTGATAACATTTTTAACTCCTGCTTATTAATTCCAGTTACATTTTTATTTTTTATAATATAGTTTTTAGCAATTGCTTCACAATCTAATTTACTTTTTGCATGTTTTATAACTGGATAAAAATATGCCAATGTAGTTATTGTAAAAAGAAATGTTAGCAATACTTTTTTATCATTTTTGATTAATTCTTTGGATTTCTTTTTAGCATTTAATATTTTTATTAAGAATTTATCTGGCAATCCTATTTGAACAAATAAAAGCTCTACCCACCATGGAAGATTTTTATCTTTCTTCTTATTTGAGTTTGGGGATGTATTCATTTTTTTAGCTTCAAAATTTTGATTTCTAAATTCTTTAGGATTAATTTTTTCTTTTTTATTCATATCATCGAAGAATTTATTTGGAATATAGAGGTTTTATTTTGATTTGGAAACTATATTTTTATTTTATAAGTTTTAATTTAATTTACCTATGAATTTGAGTATTGTAAATTTGTATTTAAAACAAAATTTATAAATGGCAAAAAAAAGAAGAAAGTTAAATAAGGAATTCGAGAAGAAAATATATTCATCAAAAAAAAATGTAGAATTAGTTCTGGCCAAAATTTATGATATCGATGATGAAGATATTCAAAAGGAATATATGAGTGCTTTTAATGAAGTTGTTTACTTATATGATGAACTAAAAGAAAATTATCAACAAAAAGGATTTGATGATGATTCAGAAGATCTTCTAGTAAATTATAAAAATGCATTTAATATTTTCGAATCAGAATTTGAAATTTAAATTCTGATTACCTTTTATAAGGTAATACAGGTATTTCAATTGCATTCCCTTTTTGGAGATTAGATCTTTTCTCTTCCAAAAACTTTATACATGTTGATTTTCTTTTCTCATTTTTACAAATCTTTTTTATCTGATAATCAGTAAGTGAAAATGATTTCTCTCCGAATATAAATAAAACAAATATGGTGAAGCATAAATTTAATGCTAATTTCATTGATTGTCTAATAAAAATTTTAACTCTCCTTTATTAAACTACTTTTTACTATATATATCTATAATCTGTTTTAATTCATCTTTGCCTAAGTCTGTTGAAATAAAAACTTCTTGGGCAGTTTTTCCTTTTCTTGCGATTGCTTTATATCCGTTTATAGTTTTTACCGATAATCTTATTATCAATTTAGAAGATTTCCCCCTTGCTCTTGATATTACTGCTGGGGTAATTGTTTTGATATTTGTGTTAAGAGCTAACTTTTGGAGGATTGGTATTAGACCCTCTATATTCGTACTATGATTTATTACTAACCTGCCCAATTTTTTTTTCCTATTCTATTTACAAAATTTAGTTTTCGGGAAATTAAATTTAACTTAGATAATGGAAAAAAATTTTGAAGTTCTGTTATATTAATATTAGTGATTTAAATCTAATGATTTTTCAAATTGGATGGGCTGCATTAGCTGCTATTTTTACTTTTTCAATTGCAATGGTCGTATGGGGTCGAAATGGTGATGGCTCTATTGACATATGATTTCAATTCCAACTTATGAGGTATATTTAAGCAAATTTCTTATTATTACATCATTCGTTTTACTGATTTTCATAACATTCGCTGTAATTTATATTTCTTATATTTCTTGGAAAGATAAAAAAAGATTGAAGAAATAACTACTATTGTTTTTTATCTTTTTTCTTATCCTTTATTTTTAGTTCTTCAATTAATTCTTTTGCCTGTTCCATTTTGGATATAGTACTTTTGTAAATTCCTATGTCTTTTTCTGCTTTATTAGTGGATAAGTTTAGCTTCTCAAAAATATCAGAGATTATTTTATTTGTCTCTGATTCATTTCCTCCTTTGAAATCTGGAGAGTTTGAAATTATTTTATACATTCCTAAGTTCAAAATTCTTGAAGGGTAAAGTTTGGAATTGCCTTTTTCTTTTAATATTTTCAATATATCATTAGAGGATTTATCCTTAAATTCCTTTTGAGATTTTTGAGAGATCAGCTTGATTTCCTTCGCTTCAAAATTTGTAGAACTGCATAAAGATTCAAAAAGAAGATCCAAATGTTTTTCAGGTTTGTATCCTTTCATTAATTCTTTAAATGTTTCTGTAAGACCAACACAAAATAGATTATCTTGGGTAAATTCATTTTGATGATTTAAAAGATTAAGTTCGACAAGCATTTCATCAACTATTCTTTTATATAAACCTGGAATAACGTAAGGGAATTGCTCATGAAATAACTTTTTGCTATCTGAAACAGTCAATTTTTCTTTCAATTTTTTATATGTAAACCTTAATAAGGTTAGCGTATGTTGACTCAATATCGTTAATATCTAATAAACAGATAAATATTATTATGATCCCTTTAGTTTTAGAAGAATC
>FUFK010072892.1_pt1 | contig 14929 bp, 21 predicted proteins | sample 1021851 | NCBI WGS metagenome assembly FUFK01 (sample SAMEA51879418, study PRJEB19060) | metagenome | reverse complement strand
CAGTAGTAGTTATATTTTGCGATCCAAAATCAGGAGAAATTTTTGTACCAGCTATCGCTGCGTTTGAAGCTACATTTGCATTATCAATTAAGCTAGTACTTAAGTTTCCATTAGAGTCTGTTAATAAAGCACCATTGTTAACAATACTGCTAGGAAAAGTAAGAGTATAACTTTGACTAGCACTATGCGGTGGAGACTTTAATTTTATTCCATGACTATTCTGCGAACAATTAAGTTGTAAGTATCCGTCTTGAGAACTACTATCTCCCTTTACTATTAGACCAGCTTCCGAAGATGTCGATATAAGGTTTAGTTTTGATCTTGTTACTGCACCATTATCAATAGTAAAAGTATCTCCACTATTACTTACTGTTATATCTCCTTTATCTCCATCTGATACTCCTCCACCGCCTGATATTTCAGCTACGTTTCCATTATCTTTTTTTGTGAAAATTTTACCTTGATCGGTTCGTATGGCTAGTTCGCCTACCTCTAAATCACTAGCACTAGGGTCACTACCAGAACCGCGTTTAAGTTTGATTTTATTAGCCATCGGCTTTTACCTCCTATGGTCTAATAGCTTCCACCATCTATATTAAAGCTAGATACACTTTCATTCTCAAGAAATGTAACTAAGTCTGACAATGCAACTTGTTTCATCGTACCCGCGTCATTACAAACAAACCTATCTGCAGCAGCTAAAGTTGTTGAAGTAGCTGAAGTTCCACCGTCTATTATATTCAGTTCAGTAGTCGTTACAGTTGCTCCGTCTAATATTTGTACCTCCGCTTCAGTCAAATCTGCTAAAGCATTAGCAGTTGTCTGACCCATAGTGGAAAGCTCAGTCAACTTATCTGTATGTGGTTCTACGTCTGTTCCTATCACTAGACCTAATGAAGTACGTGCTGCGCTGGCGCTTGTTGCTCCTGTTCCTCCGTCTCCGATAGCTAATGTTCCTGTTATAGAACTAGCATCAAGTTTTAAAGCTATTTCAGTAGACTCAATAACAAGCCCTCCATTTGCCTTGAGATCAACAGAAAGTGTGTTACCTGACTTGTCTAGCCCATCAGATGCTGTGATCTGTCCAGCGCCCGAAAACTGAGCGTAGGTAAGATTATTTGTACCTACAACAGCTGAACCTTTATTGCTAGTACAGACAAAGCCATTATCCGCATTAACAGTACCCTGTTCTACGAATGTAAACATTCCAGCTGCATCTGCACCAGCAGCTAAATCAACAGCTCTAGCGGGACTAGACCCGACAACGTAAATACCATTCTCTGAAGATGTATTTTGGTCTTTAACTAATACGCGATCATTCGTTGAGAGACTTACACCATCTAATGTGTCGCCATTATTTAAAGCTGTCGAGATTGTTATATTTCCAGTTGTTGCAGCCACGCATGAATCTTTTACATCTAAACCTTGTGAAGTGGCCTCAACAAAACCGCGTGTTGCAGCGTCTTGTGTATTTACAGGGTCAGCTAAATTTGTAATTGTCTGACTATTTAATGATACGCTACCTGTTGGTGCAGCCATTTGGTCTAGTCGATTGACTCTTACACCTGTATCGAAATCACTTATCTTAGTATGTGCTACCGAAGGAATATCATCTGAAACTAAAGCTCTAAAGGTAGGTGCTGCAGCGCTTCCTGATGTAGGTCCACTAAGTATCGTATTAGCAGTTCTAGTTGTATCTTTGTCGAAGAACGCGCCTTTACCACCAATTTTCTCAATCGTTGTAGCAGAACCACCAGCACCACCAGTACCCTTACCAATAAAAATTATATCGGCTCCCTCTGCGTGGGCTAGTTCAGCATTTGCTAAAGACGTTGGTGCTGAAGAACCAGTTGACCTTTTAATCCTTACTGTGTTTGCCATGTCAGAAATTTCCTCCGTCTACAAGATTTTCGACAGTACGAGTTGCATTTGCTATAAATGTACCACTTACTGAGTCGAAAAACACTACTGAGTTATTAACTTTAGCAGAGTCGTTCAAAACAGTATTAGTTTGTGAAAAACTGGGTCCACTTGGTCCCTGTGTGGCAACTGTAACAACAGTTGAAGTACCTTCATTTACAGTAACACTATTTTTGGTAGTTGTAATGTTTACTGAAGTCATGCGGTGTAGCCCTCACTCATGTAAATGTCTCCTTCTAAATAATACTCTTTCAGGCCATTAGGGTCTGTAAGCAATACATCATATTTTAGTAAATTTGGAGTGAAAGTTGCAGTTTGTGCGTCTGTCAATGCAATATCTACTGTCCCTGCGCCTCTATTTGTGTAAGTTACTGCAAAATCAGCATACTTTGTAGTTCTTGTTTTTTCCCATACTTGCGCTTCAACAGTATAGCCATTTAAAGCGATAGCATTATTATTTGAATCTTTGAAAACAAGCTGAATACTATGATCTGATCTCCTCTGGATAGTCATATTGTATGTTCCGGGAGTAATTGCCATTTTATGTATAGGGCGATGAGCCTAGAATACTAGAATCCCATTGTTTTCTCAAGTCCTCAGTTGTAGATGCGTTTGTTATAGCGTCAACATTTGGCGCGTCTCTTAATGCTTTTTTCTTAGCAACAATTTCAGTTGTATTTTCTGAAGTTTCTAAAGCACGTTGAAAATCTATATCTAAAGATTGTAACTTTGGTTCTCTTGCTGATCTAATCCTATTTTTATGCAGCTCTTTAGCTACAGACATATCAATAGAAAGTTTAGAGTTCATAATGATTTCCAGTAAGCCTCAGACCCTATGCCTGTACCATCAGGGGAACTAAAGTCAGCTCGCCATGCACTTCTAAAATCTCCGTCTGGTAACTCTGTAGCATCTACAATTATATAAGGTTTCCCAGCTGGCACATCTTTTTTACACACATCTTCAAAAGGTATCTCGCCTGAAGGAATCAACATATCAATTCCTCCTGAGTCGTTTGGATAAATTATGCGTCTAGTTTCTGCCATAGTTTTATCTGCATTCTATGCGAATACTGCTATATTAACACTATTTTTGTCTAGGACATGAGTTGAGTTACTCGGACTTGTTATATGTACTTTGACTCCTGATGTTGTAGCTCCACTTGTGCTTGATAAATAAATCACACAATGGTTGTTGAAAGTAAATCTATCAATATCAATCATTGCACAGGTCGTAGCATTTGAAGGCACAGATGATGTAAAGTTCGCTGTAAAAATACCTTCAGAGTGATCTGTTACTGAACTTACATTGAATTGTCCTTTTATTGACGCATAGTTATCTGAAGCACTTCCCCCTCTGTAGCTATCAAATTCAACACAAGCTCTGACTAATCTACCTGCAGCAGTTTCAGACCCGCTAGAGTTTTGAAATACTGGTGGACTACTATTATTACTTCTATATTGAGTCGCATTTGTGGTTGTCGAAGTAACTGTAGTGGCTGGTAGTGTAGCTGGAAATCTTGCATTAGGTATAGTTCCAGAGGTTAGATTACTTGCATTAAGATTTGAGAAATCTACAGTAGTAAAAGATAAAACACCACTTCCGTTAGTTTTTAAAACTTGTCCATTGCTGCCATCTGCATTAGGCAGAGTAAAAGTCACATTGCTTGAGACTGTACTATTTGCTCTTAAGCTTGTGTAGTTTGAGCTATCACTATCTCCAAATCTTATTTCGTTGCGTTCTCTTAAAGTAATGCCATTAGCATCAAACACCATCTGTTCTGTACCGCCAGAACTGAATCCCATAATATTTGCTTGTTTTCTAAAAATACCTAAATCTGAATCTGTATCAAAACTTATAGCTGGTGCAGATGCACTATTGGAATCATCTGCTAAAAATTGTCCTGTCATTGGTGCAGTAGAACCACCACTTCTAGGCAATAAACCTAAATTAGCTGTGTTTATATTTCCAATATCTGTGAAATCATTATTGGCGCTGTTTCTAATTTTTAATGTATTTGAAGTACTGTTCAGAAATATCATGCCAGCAACACATTGGCTTGCAGATAAATCTGTTGCTTTTGAATTACTAGATTGTATTGCACCGAAAACATTATTAAGGTCAATTCTTACGTTTGCACCTGAGTTGTTTTCAATCGTGTAATTGTTTACGTCAGCCATAATAGGTTATTTTTTTTTAAGTTTAACCACCTTTACCGAAACCAACAGCAGTAAAGGTAAAATTCTTACTAATACTAGCATTACTTGAGTTTCTAAAATGAACTGTAAACCCTGTGCCACTAACATTAGAAACTTCAAAATGGTCTCCTGAGTCCATACTTTGTGGATTTATAGAAACTGCAGGTAAAAAATTGTTTAAATTACCTAATGCAGAAGTCCCAACAAAGAAAGCATTAGCAAATGATACATTTTTAGCACCACTACCTGAAGTTATAACAGCGGATTGTTCAGTTCTAGATGGCAGAGTTGCTACATAGCCTAATTCTTGTAAATTTATATTTTGTGCAGTATCATCTGTTGTTAATACAACTCTGAATTGAAATCCTCTACCTTTGAATGTACCATTAGCGACATCGTTAAAATCTGAATAGTTACTCATATCTGTAGAAGTTCTAACCTGTAATTTGGCATTCGCATCATTAGCAACTGCGCCATCAAAATCTGTCCATGTGTTTATTAATTCAGTTCTATTATCAAATAAATCTCCTGTGTAGAATCCAACCCCTTGAAAGTGTCTTGTGATAGACAGAGAGAAAACACCCCCTATGTCAAGAGTGTCTGCGAAAGAGTAAGTACCAGTTTGATTGTTAACTGGATTTGTCAGAATTAAACCGCCTTTAGCTGAACTGTATTGAGTGTTTGAAAAAAGACTAGAGGTAGTGTTATTAAAAGCAGGTGAATCGTTATCCTCTCTGTCCTCTTTAACTGTTATTTCATCAACGATCTGTACTGTTGATAAACTTACTTTTGCCTCTGTTGCGCTAAATCTACCGCCATCATCTTGAAATTTTACTAAATAAGTACCTGCTAAAGCTGGACAGATTGCCTCAGTAGCATTGCCTGAAACAGCAGCAATAATATCTTGTGCTGCCTGAAAAGTTGCAGAGCCGAAAGATAAATTAGAATGCCTTATGTACACTCGACCACCGTGCAAAACGTCAATAGAAACAGCCTGATCGAATCTCAATCTAACGAACTGTTCGTTGACAGGCTCTATCGTTAAATTGCTTACGTTTTCAGGTACTGTGGTTTTACCAACTGCAGTAAATGTTTTAGACGTTGAATTAGCAGATATTTCTAAAGCTGCATTATATGAAAACACTTCAAATACATATTCCCCTACAGGAGTATCTAATAATTCAAAGTCAGAGGCAAAAACAACTTCAGAGACATAATTGTTGTTTTCAAATTTGTATTGAACTAAATATTGTGTTACTCCTTCTACTGGTTGCCAATCTACGATAAGTTTACTTCGTGCAATATTGTTAATGACAATAGTTTGTTCTGTAATCGTTAAGTTGCTAGGTGGCTCTGCTGGTTTGTTTAAAATTGATATTGTTCTAGTTGGCAAAGCTGTGCCATTCTCAATAAATGCATATTTTCCGGGAACATAAGATAAAGCAGAAATCGAATATATTGTCCTATCTTGTTCTTCAACTTCTATAACTCTGAAGAGTTGAGTTTGTAGTGAATTACTTGAAAATAAATATGGAGAGTTTGCGTTAGGTGCTAATGAGAATGCAGAACCTACAGTTATGACAGCTCCATTTATATTTGTAATTGACCTTGTTTCAAATGAACCATCAGGCAACATAGCGCTAATTGTTGGTGTATCTGTCAACGCTGGCAAAGAAGTTGAAGAAACAGCATCTATAGTTATAGCAGTAGTTGTCGCGCTAACAATCTTTCCTCCTCTTCTGACACCTGCCCTGACAGGGTCTGCAACTTCAATTACACTTCCGGGTCTGACTACTATTCCAGCGTCTATAGAAGTCTTGAAACTAATAACTTCAGATTCATTTTGTTCTGCAAACAATATAGCCCTACCTAATCTGGCAGCTTGATTTCTAGAAGTACAGCCAAATGCGCTAACTTGTTTTACTATCGTGCCAAATTTTGCTATTGCTGAACTATCCTCTACAACTTCGTAATCAATTTCTAGAGAATCCATGTTGAAATACGAAACTGAAATTACTGTATGTCTTTGTTTTAAACTACTGCCTGAATAACTGAAGCCAGATTCGTCTACATTTGAAAGATTAAATAAATAACTAGGATTGGTAAGTTTATCCTGAGAAATCGTTATTGAGCCAGCTGACCATATAGGCATGCAGCGCATAACACTAGCTAAGTCGTTGATAGCATCAAATGCGTCTCTAGGAGATTGGATATTCACATTGCAGCTGAATCTAGCCTCTTCTGTCCCTGCGCCTGTACCATCATCTACTAATTCGTTTGAGTATCTACTTGCTGCTACAAAAGAAAATAAATCTAAATTACTGTCAGATAGATGATCTCCAAATCCATAACGCTGGTTCGTTAAAAGATCGAGTAAACACATTGCTGGACAGTTTGTATAAACTGCTGCACCCATCACTCCGTTAAAAACGTAGTTTGGTGGATATACGATTCTTCCAGTTGTTGCGTCAACAGTAGGTGTGCCTGTATTAGATGCACCAGCTCCCGGAATACGTACCTTAATTCCTCTGATTCTATATTTTCTACTTGGTATTCTATTGAACTGCTTACTGTCTAATCTAAGAGCCATATAAGCGCTGTTAGGATAAGTATTAGCATTATCAATAACTTCCTGAATGCTTGTGAACTGAAAAGCATTTATTACAGTGCTGCTAGTGCTATCAGCTGTAACCCTNACTACTCTTATATCAACTGGAAAGGCACCAGTTACATTAATTCTGTGATCTCTAGCGTATGCGTCTGCAGTTCTGCCAGTAACTGATTGACTTATTACATCTGTAAACCCGCCAGAGTTATATTGAACTTGTATTTTATATGCAACTGTATCTCCTCTGATGTCGCCATCGTCTTCTAAAATTTGTATTTGTGGCCAAGTCAAAGTAACAATTATTGCATCGACATCTGTATTTGTGACTTGTCTTGTAACAGGAGTAGAAGCAGTAACAGTAACACCTACTGTAGTAGGCGATCTACTTTCAGAAGGAATGCCAGATAATGCGCTTTGATTCGCAGTTCCAAATCTACGTTTAAAGGTTACATCTTGAAAATTGAAGTCAGTATCTGCTGGCGATGAATTACTAGCATTAGCACGCAAGATAGGAGTGTCGTCTAAAAAAACATCTTTTAAACTGGCATTTGCATATTCTGTTGAGTTTCTATTTGTTATTCCAGCTTTAGAAGGAGTAGCGAAACCTTCAATTTCTCCTTCAGAAATCAAATCTTGTACAGTTGCAAACGATCTACTATGTAAAGTGTCTGGTGCGCGATACGGTGGGGGTGGCTGTCTATTTCCTCCTCCACCAGCACCTTTAATAATCTTATTGTTTTTTGTCATGCTTCAACTTGATTCGTGTCGATTGCAGCCGAGATTACAACAGAGCCAGTAATAATCTCACCATATACTATAGGGACAGGAGTGCCAGCCCTCGATGTATTTTGCAAGCCACTAAAATTAAAAGATATTTTAGGGTCTTGTGATGATTCAAATTTAGGCATTGCAGGTAACGGAAACAACATATCGCTTACCCCGCCAAGTACTAAAGATGCACCGATAGCGCTAGTAAATGTACCAACCCCAGCGCCAAAACCTGTCATAACACCTCCTGTTAATTCGAGTCCAGATTTACCAAACATTCCAGCTCCCGGAAGCATAAGGCTAACTCCAATCAGCGCAGCGCCTAAGAGGATTTTACCAAACCCTTTACCAGCACCAGATATGACAGGAACAAAATGAATATCTTGACTTCCGACAGGATAATCTAATTCATCTGAACCTACCTCATAATTACCTACTTTGACTTGATAATATTTGTTACTCATATAACTTTCCAAATCTGGGAAATTATGTATTAAAAAACTAACTGCTTGTGAAATATCTCGAACTTCAACCTCGAACTCTTTATGCCCTATAAACTCTGCTAGTTTTCCATATAGCTTAACTTTGCGTAACATAACGATACCTTTTACCAGTACATTTTAACAGCCATTCTGAATATGGCTCTCTACAGCTTAGTCTATCTGTTAAATGGTGTATTACATCGCCTTCAAAGAATATCGCCATGTGATTTAAAGTTGGACAATGAATAGACATAAGTAGCAAATCGCCATCTTGTAAAGATTCTTGTGGCCTTAATTCTCTGAATCCTGTGCGCCATGTATTCATCTCAAAAAGTGGTTTCTTGTTAAACTCTTCTAGTGTTGTTGGCCTTTCATAGTCTCTTAATTCAATATTTCTGTTTTCTTTATACCAATCTCTTATGAGAGAGTAACAATCTGTTAATCCCCATACCCATTGCCTCCCCATTAATGGTGGCTTGTAACCACTAGGCTCTAAATATCCCCATTGCTCAGTTTTTGGATTTACTATATGCCAAACTAATCCGCTATCTTCACAACTGATCTTGTCAGCTTGACTTGCTACAGGTGGTGTTGTCGGGTGTGAATGTATTACTGCAATAATTTCTCCTATCGAGTCAGCTTTTACATAATCGACAGGGTCTAAAACAAAGCATTGATGCTCTGTCATAGATAAATTATTACAAGGATAATATCTTTTTTTTCCTTTTACATTGATTAACAACCCTACAGATTCTTTAGGGTCTTGTTCTTTTGCGTGTGATAATGCTTTATCTTTCCAATCCATTATGCAAATGTACCGATTGAAGGAAAAAGTATTCTAGTACATTGTCTTTTTGGAATATTTACACCAGCTAAATCTGTTGGTGCTGCAAGTTCAAATTCAACAATTTCTCTGTTTTCTCCAGATTTTCTATCAATAGAATATTTTTCTTGAGGATATTCTGCGTTAGGGTCAGCGTCTGCATTCTGATTATTGCTGAAATTAACAGCATCTATAAATTTTGCTTGTGTCGTTATCCTTGTCAGTACTGCACCTGTCAAATCATTACCAGTTGTTACAGCGTTTACATTTAACAATATTGCAGACATAAAACCATTTTTATTACTCATCAAAGCTTTTGGTCTAGGCAACTGACCCTTACGAAATGCAAAACCAGATACTTCTATAGGAAATCTTAAGTAGCTATTGCCTTTCCATACGATTTCTCCATTTAGATTTAAACTGCTTCCAGCATGAAATCTGTATAGAGTATTAGCACCATGCAATGCGTTGCTTAACTGCAATTCAAACAATTCGATAATCGCAGATGGATTTGTTTTTTGTAAATCTGTAAATATTTTCTGATTTACTGTCATTTATGCTGGCTCGAATACTTGCCTAAAAGTTGCATTGATAGTAGCTCTATTTGAATATGTAACTGTTTTTGACCAGCTTTCACAGACAAATTGTGAAGNTGTAGATTCATTAGGTGGCGTAAACGTAAAGCTATCTTGATCTAGCGCTCTAGCATCTAAAAAAGTCTCTATGGTATCAGCGTCAGTCTCTGAAACATTAAATTTTAATGTTATAACTTTAGGATTTTGATTAGCTGCTAATCCTAAAACTAATCTATGCTCATATCCGTCTGCAAACCTTATTGTGCGTACATTTGGTGCTGATCTTTTAGTCGTACCATAGGTCGGATTGATTGAAGGAAATGTAGCCATTAAGCAAGTAATCCTCCGGGTCTTTGTTGCGATATTATTTCAGATTGTACAGCAACTGCTATTAGTCGGCCAAGATTTTTACCTCTATCTTCATCTCCTTCAACAGTAGTACCGCCAGCATCTACATTAACAACTACATTAGTAGAGCCACCTGTCGATATAGTACCGCTTGAGCTAGGTGTAAATATTTCGGGTCCACGTTCACCGACCATGTAAGATGAACCTCTCATTACTGCACCGCCATTAGCTCGGTTGCCACTTAAGCTAAAGAATTTTCCAATACCTCCTCCCAAGCTCCCCAGAAATGCATTAACACCATATTGAATCAAAGACCTCTGAATTTGTCCAAAGACCGCTGTAGCAACTTCTCCTAGAGTTTTGGTGCCATTTATAGCTCCTTCTATAGCGTCAACCATTCCATTTCTAATACTCGTACCTATTTGTTCGTATAGTTTTCCTATTTCTGTCAGTTGATTGTATTCAGTTCCGTTTAAATCTATTAATTGCTGCATTAAAGTTTTTCTATCAGTAACTTCAGCAGTTATATCTTCATTCGTTGACTTAGATGCTTCTTCAAGCGCTAATATCACACCTTCTTTTTCAGCAATTAATGTTTTAGTGTCTTGAATGTAAAATAACAAACTATTAATTTGATCTATATTGCCTTTGCCTTGTAATCTTTCCGCTTGTCTTTGAACTTTATCTAATAAAACTTTTATTTTATCAAGCTCTTCTATACTCGTAGAAGTTCCAATAGTCCCAGCACTAAACTCAACTGCACTTCTTAATTTATTAAGACCTAGTTTTTCTAAACCAAAAGCAGTTATATCTTCGTTTCCGATTCCAAATTGATTTAAAATATTACCCATACCGAAGAGATCTCCGTATGTGATAGCTGCACCAGCTTGGCCAAGTTCTTGATATGCTGCGCCTAGCTGAATATCTGTCATTAGAGACAATGCTTCTGCAGCACTACCGACTAAGTTATCAACAATAGACAATACACCTTTCAATGCTGGACCCAAAACTTCATCGAGCGCTCTAACTAAGTTGCCTATCTGTTTAGTTGTATTAGAAAACTGCTGAGACAAAGTGCTGTTCATTGTGTCCATAGCATCGGAAGACGCGCCTGCAGCATTCTGTTGGTTAACTAGATTTTCATTAAATTTGACAAGATCATCATTAATTAAAGGGAATACAGCTTTCATTGCTTCGACACTACCAAAAAGTTTTGCAAGTTGGTCTGTCGTTGCTCCGCTTGCAGCTATTTCTGCCAATATGCCCTCAAATCCTTTTGACTCAAGTGCTGCTGCATTAAATGAAATACCTAATTTTTTAGCTATTTTCTCTGCTTCACCTGTTGGTTTTAATATTGATACGATTGCCTGATTTAATCCTGTGAAAGTTTGTTCTACAGGTACACCTTGCGCTGTAATTGTAGCTATAGCAGCGTTTAATTCATCAATGCTTATACCAGCTGCACTAGCAGTAGGTGCGATTCTACCTATCTGTCTAGCGTATTGCGCAACGATTATTTTACCATCATTCTGTGTTTGTATAAATCCATCTACGATCTTCGTGGATTCTTTTGCATCTTTTCCGAAAGCGTTTAATACACTTGTAACAGCATCTGAAACTGTCCCTAAATCTGACATTCCTCCAACTGCACCTCTAGCTGACGCTTCTAATACGTCTGCTGCGTCTGCTGCATCTGTAAAACCTGCAGAGGCTACGTCATAACTAGCTGCTAATAATTCTGTTTGTGAATAAGCGCCCTCTAAATTTACACTTAAACTTAAAAGCTTTGAAGATAAAACATCAACATCAACTCCCAATGTTTTAACAGCCATAGTGGCCTTCTCAGCTTCATTGAAACCTTTGAAATAATTTCTTACAGCACCAGCTACTAATAAACCTCCTGTTAGAAGTCCGAAAGCCTGACGCAAACCGCCAACTGACTTTGTTAATTGTTGTGATGCTCCTTGAGCCTGACGTAAATTCCTAACTGCATTAGTGGAATTGACTCTCAGGTCAATATTTGAAATAGCCACAGAATTTTAGTGTCTTTTTAGTTTGGCTTCTTCTATGTGTCTTTTTTCTCTCTCTGACTTGAGTTCAAAATAAGCTGCATAGAATACAAATTCATTGTCAGTTAATCTGGTTCTCAGTTCTCCAACTGTCATACCTAGTTCGCAAGATAAGAAAAACTCGAAATTGAGCCAACTATCTTGCTCTAGTCGTTTTTTGCATCGCCCAATACTGGTGCTTCTGTCTCAAATAAAAATAATTCGAGTTGATTTAACACTTTCTCAGGTAATTCACGTTGAAGTTTCACAGCGTCAGCTAATGCGAATGCTTTTTCTCCGTTCTCTAGTTCCGCTAACATGCAAAGCATTCTAGTACTTTGTGCTAAAGGGTCTGAACTTGAGGTTGCAGCACTAGCAGCGATTCTATCTGACCTAGTTAGAGGCCTGAAATACAAGTCGATTACTTTTTCCCCTTGTTCATTTTTCAATTCAAACTTGCGTCTTTCACGAATATTGAACTGAGTAGTTAGTAAATCAACTGTGCGAGGATTTGGTGTCATAAGTTAAACAGCAGAAGTGATTGCACCATTCGCGGTAAATGATACTGTGATGGTTTCTAGATCTCCTATGTTAGCGCTAAAATCTGTGCTTGTAACGATTCCATTAAAAGATAGTTTTTTAGCGCCTGTCGTATCGAGAAATAGCTCGAATTGTGCGTCTCCCGCATCTTCTGCAACAAGACAATCTTCTACAAAAGTTTCTGTCTCGTTTCCAGATGCAGCAGTATAAAGAAGTTCTACACTTCCAGTAGCTGAGATTAATCCACCTACATAAGCTCTAGAGGTGTCGCCATGATCGGTACACTCTAAAAGCTCTTTATTTACAGTAAGAGACCAGTTTCTAGTACTAACAATAGCTTCTGTGGTACCAGTAGCATTCTTGAACTTAACTGACCCCTCTTCACCACGAAAAAATGCCATGATTTAAGATTGGGTAATTGTCTACATATTAACCCTAAGAACTAGGATTAACAGTAGTTGATGTTTTATTTGTTTGTTGTTTAGCCATATACTGCTTACAACGTGGATCCCAGAGTGCTGGGTTGCGCTTGCCTTTTACCTTTTCGATAACGTCAAGCATTTCTTCAGTAATTTCAGTCATAAATCCTCGAATGCCTCAAATGTCATTCGTATTTGAGTTTGAAAGAATCCTTCAGGTAAAGGATTATTTATCAGAGTGGGTCCAATAACAGGGTCGAATGCAACCCCTGACACGACTTGTCGGTTATACAAATCGCGTATTCTCTTACCGATTACATAGTTACTGCCAGCACCTATGTTTTGTTCAGTAAATATATTTATTGTAACAGCACCTGTAAGTCTATTACTTGAATCAGTTGTACCACCTAAACTCAAGAACTCATCTTCTCCAAAAGCTAATAGGCATTGCACAAAACTAGCAGAACTTTCAGGGTCAAAACTTTGATTTGCAAAGACTACTGGTATTACTGGTGCTTCGTTTAGCTCGTCATTAAGACGACTTTCTATAGTTTTTCTAACAGCATTAAGATCAATAGCAGCCATTATGTTCTCCTAAGAATCTTTTGGTATTCTTGTTGCGCCCAATTAGACATATCTTTAGATATTACATCAACCCAAGCGCCTCTATTTTGCTTGCTTCCTGTAATACCTGCAGCTTTCCATGATGCTGGAATGCCCTGACCTGTGCCAGAAAGTGCTTCAGCGTAGGGTAAATTATTGTGAATGTGATAGACGTTGCCAATCTTTTCACCGAAACCAGCGTCGTAATTAGTGCCTTTTGGTGGTGTTATACCTTGAGAAAAACTTCCATCTGTATTAGGAACTGCATTAGCTGCATTTTCTCCAATCTGCCAATCTGACCTAAATCTACCAGTATCTATAGGACTACCTAACTTAACACGTGAATCACTTTCTATAACAACAGCTCTAAGAAGTTGGTTTATTTGAAATTCCATGTGACCGCCTATTCTTTCTGGTGGAATTATCATCATAAGGCTAACCTCTCAAATATAATTCGTAGCTTATAGCGATATTGTTTAATTCATTCGTATCAACTTGTATTATTTTATATTTTACAGACGAAATATTAACCTGATCTTTGGGTTGAGGTATAAAGTCTAGTCCTTGTGCAGATATTGTTAATTTTTTATCTTGACCAGTTATCGAATCATTAATCTCTCGCTGAACTACGTTTTCTAAGAATCCTTTCACAGTAGTGCTTGTTTCATTTTTCACTACGTTTCCAGTATTCATATCATAATCGCTTTCTTTCGATTTGATAATCGTGACATCTCCACCAAGCTTAATTAAAGCTTTTGAAGATGCTTTTTTTAGTGAAGATGCAATACCCATTAGAGTCTATAAGCAATAACTGTACCGCTTGTTAATGTGATGCTAGTAATAACACCCTCAACAGCGCAGTTAGATTTCAAATCTATACTTGTGAGATCGCCAGTTATATTTTCTGCAACTAAAGTTGCTATCACAGAATCTTTAAGCGCTTTGATACAGCCAAATCTGCCTGTAACTGTGCTTGTGTCGTTGATAATAACTGCTGCTGGATAGTAGCTCATGTTAACTCCTTTTAATTGATACGTTTCCGGGTCCACTAATCCTAAGACCAGTAAACAGCCTTTCAAATAGTGGTGGTACTCGATCAGCACCTACAGCACCATAAAAATTAGGTGTTGCCGATAGACTACCGATCTTAATATCCTTATAATCCTCTAAACCTGATAAACCTAATCCATCTTTATTGTTATTAAGATATACAGCTAGAATTGCTTGTGCTTCTTTGACTTCTTTAGGTATTTCAGTCTCTGTGTAATAATCTGCAGTAATGCGATAAGGGAAACCGCTTGTGTAAGTACTAGAGAATGTATCTGGTTTCCTAACTCCTTGTCTTGGCCATTGCAAAGCCTGATCTTGTTTTGCTTTAGTTCCTATAAATCTTTCTCTATCTATTCGTACTGTAGCTGTGAATAATGCTCTATTTTTTTGATCTGTAGTGGCGCTAGACCATGCAACAACGTCATCATCTTCTATCAAACCATCAATAATGGCCTGCGCTTGTGCAAGAGTCTGATAACTATTTGCTGTTGTGCTTGATACTGTTTCGACTATTGTGATCGCCATTTACTTTAGTTCGTTTAACTTTTT
>FUFK010718016.1_pt1 | contig 14932 bp, 14 predicted proteins | sample 1021851 | NCBI WGS metagenome assembly FUFK01 (sample SAMEA51879418, study PRJEB19060) | metagenome | reverse complement strand
AAGCCTGAGGTGTGGGAGCTACCCGAAAAATGGATTATGAGTCGTCTAAATTCTAGCGTCCAAAATATCCATCAGCACTTTAACCAGTATCGCCTCGATATGGTCAGTCATGATATCTATGAGTTTATCTGGAACGAGTACTGCGACTGGTACGTTGAGCTTGCCAAAGCCAGCCTCAATGATGACTCAGTGACAGACGAGCGTAAAGCGCAAATCCGCTACGTACTGCTACATGTGCTTGAGAGCTCCATGCGCTTTACCCATCCGATCATGCCGTATCTGACCGAGGAGATTTGGCAAACTATCGCGCCGCTGCTAAATCGCAAAAACACCGACAGCATCGTCATTGCTGACTACCCGCAAATCGATAGCACGCTGATTAGCGAGCAAATCGAGTCTGATATGGACTGGCTACAAGAGCTGATCGCTAGCGTCCGTAATATCAGAGGCGAGATGAAACTCGGTAACGCGGTGCGCTTGCCCGTGCTACTACAAAATATCTCTAGTGAAGAAGAGCAGCGCCTATCGCGCATTGCCAATCAATTTAAGGCATTAGCGAAAGTGGAGAGCTTAACGATTCTAAAAGACGGTGATGAGGTGCCACTATCCTCATCGAGCATGGTTGGTCAGCTACGTGTACTGGTACCCATGAAAGGGCTGATTGACCCAACCGCTGAACTAAAACGTCTGGGTAAATCTTTTGATAAGCTACAAAAGCAAGCCGAAGGTATCTCGCGCAAGCTGAGCAATGAAGGCTTTGTCAGTAAAGCGCCGGTGCAAGTGGTTGATGCTGAAAAGGCGAAACTGGCTGAGTTAGAAGGTCAGATTAAGACTATGGCGGGGCAGATGGAGGAGTTGAAGGCTTTATAGAACTGAGCTTATTTTCAAATATGAGAAAGCAACCTGATTAGGTGGCTTTCTTAATTAAAAACTTCTTAACAATACAATTAGTCTTCTGATATGTAATTAAAGTATAATTTTTATTTACTTTTAATCTTAATCAAATTAAATTTATCTTGTAAAGATTTATTGATTGTAGTCAATGGTTTAAATATGCGATGAACGTATGTATCAGATAGTAAATTAGAATTACTACTGGAAGTGTAGTAAGAAGGAACCTTACTAAACGATTTAGGATAATACTTTCGATCTTTTACATACTTTATAGAGCGGGTGTCTTCTGAGCAAATTAACAAGCACTTTGTTACTACTGATATTGCCACAAGATGAGGGTCATCGAAGTCGACATTATCTCTTATACTCTCAACGTAAAGTTGATATTTATCGATCTCAATTTTATCTCCTTTAATAACTTTATTAATATCCTTTAAGTACCTTATAAGCGGCAGATACCTAGATAACGACCTAAGCTCTTGTTCATATTTAGTGCCTCCATAAACCATCTTTCCTTTACCTGAAATAATCCACTCTCGAACAGGGCTATATTCAGTATGTTTAATACAGTTTACATCAAAAACATTTGCAAGACAGTTTGCATCTATAATAATCGGCATTATATTATAGCTCCAACAATTTTAATTCTTCATCAATAAAAAATTCCCTATAAGTATTTGGAACCTCATCGATGAAAGCACCATTTTCGTTAATATTCAATTCTGTAATAACATTGCCAAAATCTTCACGTTCAAAAAATAGTACTTTACATTTTATTTTTACATTTGATTTGTCTTGGTTTTTTAATAACTCATATCTAAGTCTATTAATCGTGAAGTCACTATGTGTTTCAATGATAAATCTATTTGAATCATTTTTGACAGAATTAAATAGAAAGCTTCCGAAAGCTGATTGTGCTTTGGGATGAAGATGTACTTCTGGTTGTTGGACTGAAAAAATAGTTCTAGTAGAAGATAATATTTCTATAATTAATGGTAATGATTGAGAAACTCCATAACCAACATTTGGAAGTTTTACTTCTAAGTCTTTATATTTGATAATAATCTCAAAAGGGGAAATGTTCTTTTCACCTAGCTCTTTAACTACAATTTCATCGAACAAATTACTCTGCTTTCCAAATTTTTCTAATGTATTTATTATCTTTTTTCTAGTACCACTACTCTTATCTGTAAGAATTTTTCTTAATAAGGAAGGTATATGGTTTCCTTCTGGAGAAAATTTTATCTTGTAAGATTCATATATTCTCTTAGCTTTAGCTCTAATTGGAGCAATCCATTTAAATCTTTCGAAGATTCCTAGATTATGTAAGCCAATACTAGCTTGGTTTTCACCATTAAGCTCACGGTCAATCAGTGTAATAATAAGGAATAATGGTAGGCTTCTTGGATGCTTGAATATTTTAAAGCTCCCGGAAAAATTAAGATCATTTACCCACTCTTTAAAATCTTGTTCTGTACACTCTTTAACCCAATACCTAACTTGCTTATCTGAAAATCGAATTAATACGTCAAAATTACTAAGACGAACCTTTACTTGGAACAGGTTAGGTACTGATTGTACTTCATTGAAATCAAGAATTAATTTTAAATTTTTTGTGGTTTTTCTAGAACTCCTAACAGACCTCTCAATACCTATTTGAAATGTTTTCTTTCCTTTTTCACTACTCCTCTTGTTATATATTTCATTAAAATAACCTAATTCAACTTCACTATTATTGAATTCGAATCCCATCCAAAATTCTTGCCTTGAAAGCAAGTTAATTATTTTTAATAATGATGTCTTACCAGTACTATTTTCACCTACTAAAAAATTCACATCATCAAGTTGAATGAATTGGTTTCTAAAGCCTTTGTAATTATTTAAATAAATCTTTTCCATTGTAACAACTCATTTAATGAAAGTTATAATAATTGATTTTAACAGCAAGCGTAGCGTGGGTAAAAAAATACTGTAGGTTAGTATCGAGGTACGAGACATAACAAATCGATCTGTAGCGGTTTTTTATCTTAAAATTAAGCAAACCTTCTACCCACTATTACCATAAAACAAGCTCAACCCCATCAACTCATCATTTTCAAAATTGACAATCTCAATCGGTAACTTTAGATGATCGATAATCTCTACTATCCCTTTATCTGCAGTATAGAGCTTAGAGATTCCATTAGCGATAGTAGTGCTAATAATCTGAATATCGACCTTGATAACTTGCCTTTGATTATTATTCTGCCTGACGTAGTCAGTATCTAACAAATCACGAAAGATTTTTGCACTCAGAAAAGCAGACTTACTATCGAAGTCAAAGATTTGTACAAAGTTATTCACTTTAGACAAAAAGGTAGCGCGGTCAAAATTATCGTCTTTCACTAAAAACTCAGCGATAACAGGCGTACATAACCCTAGCGAAATTTCACCGCGTTCAAGATACTGCATGAATAATCGGTAAGTCTCTTTATCATCAACCAGTTTAATCAGGAAGTTATTGTCCGCCATCACTATCATGAGTGACGTTCCTCTAGCCATGTGGTAATAGGGTCATCATCATCTTGCCAGCCACTTTTACCATAAGCTACAAAATCAGTGATCCAAGACTTCGCCGTTACCTTATTCTCAACGATCTCAAAGCCCGTTGCGTTAAAGCTTTTTAAAATTAAACTATAGCCTTGCTGAATTTCATAGCAGGCTGTACCCGAAAACTTTACAAGACTTTCAAAACGCCAAAGTGATTCTAAATAAGGCGCTAGATCATAAGATAAGCCTTTAGGAACTGAGACCGAAATGGTTTTATCGTTACCCAATAAAATAGTGAAGTGATCAGTATCATCTTTTCCGTGAGCAGGCCTTAGTAGCTTACCTATAAAGGTTTCTGACTGCTCAAAACTATGGGACAAAGGCTTACGGAATTCAATATGATGTATTAGATCCATGTCTTCATCATTTGCAGCACTTCGACTGGCAAATATAGCAGCATCAATATCAGTAAAAGTCTGCGAATAACGACGTACGACTTTGTGAATATCGTCTAATGCTTTACTTGTGAGATTAGCGTTGAGCGCTTCAATCTTATCAGCGTAGTATTCAGGCTCTGTTTTTACTTTCAATACAGCAGAGCCTGAGTAAATATTTTCAAAATATAGATGATCATCACCCAATAATTTACAAAAATCATTGAGCAAACGACCAATATCGCCTGCTTTGATATTATCTAGATTAATACCAGATAGTTTTAGGACGAACGTTGATTTATCAGTCATATCGCCCTCCTGCCAGTCAGCGAAATAAATGGATGCATATTAGATGCATAGATAGAGTCCATAATATCAAAATAAGATACCTAACAGGTAAAATTATGCATATTTGCGTAACCTAAGAAGGTTATTTATAATTAACTTACAAATCACCCTTAGTATCTAAAATTCAGTTTTTAGCTTGCCTAGGGCAAAAATACCGCTACTGCTTCAAGCCGTAGCGGTATTTTTATGTCAATAAGATAAGACAGGCAAGTTCGACCACCTTAATACTCGCAAACTAACCATCATGTAGCGAGGCTTATAAACACTCCGTACACTTGTTAGTCTTATTAATACATAATATGGTATATTAAAGGCATAATTATATGAGTCTTGAGGTAGTTATGAGCTTGAACTTGTACGTCTTTTTGTGGATTGCCTTTACCTTTTTTACCTTCCTGATTGCAGTCAGTAAGATAAACGCCTATCGAGCCGTCGGAAAAAGAGGGGCGACCGAAGTGGACCATGCTGATAGTCATTTCGGTATCGAAAATAGCTTTTATAGAACGGATGCTTCTTGGCACGATATTATCTTTTTTCATGCCTCGGCGTCGGGGCTGGCTGCCGTACTACTGATACTGGTTATCAAAGGTAAGATACTGTTCCCCGGCACCGAGACCTTTTTTGGTATCGTCGCTCCTGTGGTGATCTTTATTATCAGTATCACGCTACTGGCTTTGGCGTTTTACTTTTTTGCCATCTCTATGCTTAAGCTTGGCACGACGCTCAGCAAAATTAAAATTAATAATAAAGAGATTAAGACGTTTTATGCGACCGCTGGCGTCTTTGTGTACTTCGTTATCTTTACGGTGATTGTGCTGCTATTAGTATAAGCACCTTTTTTGATGCTTATCAATGCGCGGCTAGTTTGCGTAATTATACTCAGTAAAACCACTTAAGAAAAAACCACTTTAGCCTTTGCTATTAGTGGTTTTTTTATAGGCAGATGGTAGAGGCAGACCGCTAGACATGAAATAACCACATAAAAACGCAAAAACAATATTGAGCCAAATGAGTCTTTGTTGCATGATTATTTTTTTATAAAAATAGCTCTTAAACACCTATTAGCATTGATGTAATCAATATGACCGACAAAAAAGCCTTTTATTATCGTCCCAAGACCAATCAGTCTAATAGCGCGGCGCTGCGCTGGACGTTTGTGATACTAGGCTGGTTGTTTTTTGTACTGGGTATCATTGGCGTATTGTTACCAGTGATGCCGACCGCACCTTTTATACTGTTGGCAGCAGGGTGCTGGGCGCGCAGCTCAAGACGCTTTCACTTCTGGCTGATTAATCATAAATACTTCGGGAAGTTTGTGCGCGATTGGGAGAGCAGTCATGCCGTGCCGNTNTATGCNAAGTGNNTNGCNNNCATCATGATGGCNNNNTCGACNGCNATGCTGTTTTATCGCTTGCCTGAGGATCTGGTCTGGATAGCGTGGCTTGTCGCAGTGGTCTGTACAGGGGTTGCTATTTACCTTTTTCGCTTGCCAAATGCTCAATAAACCAATAAGTTAGCNCAAAAAAACGCTGATTTGTAACCAGTTACACAAAAAGCCATATATCACTTGCGATAGTACGATAAGCCTTTTATAATACGCACAAGCTTAAGAGCAGTTCTGCACAAATCATTACCTCGTAGTATTAGTTATAATCCTTCGTTTTAATATTTATCGTCAGTAGCTATTTGCAAGCGTTACCGGTCAATGAGACCATCAATAAATTAAAAAGTAGGATTATCAACATGTCAGACGTTCAAAAAGGTACAGTTAAGTGGTTCAACGAAGCTAAAGGCTTTGGTTTTATCGCTCCAGAAAACGGCGCAGACGTTTTTGCTCATTACAGCGAAATCTCTGGTTCTGGTTTCAAAACTTTGGCTGAAGGCCAAGAAGTTGAGTTCACTGTAACTCAAGGCCAAAAAGGCCCACAAGCACATAACATCGTTGCTATCTAAGTTGTCTTTTTATTGACAAGCTATTAGATAAATAGATGTAAAAAAAGCGAACCTTAGGGTTCGTTTTTTTATGCCTGCCGTTTAAGGTTTGGCTGTCGAGAGCTATCCCTCTTATGGGTTGCATGCAAAGCATAACCCGCCGATAGCGGCTAAATAAAGCTAATACCTATATTAATTAGACCACCGCCAAGGAGTAACCAGCCAAACATAATCGCGCCTAAAATAAGCGGCTTAGAGCCTGCTTGCTTGATCGCACTGAGATGCGTGGTGAGTCCTAACGCAAACATTGCCATAGTCAGCAGTATATCATCGAGCAGGACCATAGTACTCTCAAAGCTATCTGACATATTCAGCCAAGTATGTAGCAGCACGATTAAGATAAAAATGAAAGCAAACCAAGGTACTTTGACTTGCTTGACTCGGCTCATAACGGGTAGTTTTTCTCCTTTGCCATTACCGCTTTTGGTGAGCAGAAAGGACAAAATCAATAAAAATGGTGCAAGCATCATCACGCGGATCATCTTAGTCACCACTGCCGTATCGCCAACCTCTGCGCTGATGGTGTTGCCCGCGACGACGACTTGCGCCACTTCATGAATGGTAGAGCCGGTATAGATGCCATAATCTTGCGGTGACAGCCACACTTGTAGCCAGCCGAGATGATAGAGAAAGGGATACAGCAGCATGGCAATCGTACCGAAAACGACAACGGTTGCCACCGCAATAGTAACTTTATGCGCTTCAGCTTTGATGACAGGCTCCGCGGCAATAACCGCCGCTGCCCCGCAGATACTTGCGCCAGAACCAATGAGCAACGTCGTCTCTTTATCGACCTTTAACAGCTTAGTACCGATCCAATAGGTCAATAAAAAGGTGGAGCTCAGCACTAACGCGTCGCTTAATACCGCTGGCATACCAACGCCAGCCACTTCTGTCAAAGTCAATTTGAAACCATAAAACATAATCGCTAAGCGCAAGATTTGACCTTTGGCAAAACCAACGCCAGCTGCCAAACTTGGCGCGAACTTGGGATAAATAGTATTACCCAGTACCATACCGATCAAAATCGCTAGCGTTAACGAGGATAAGCCAATAATACGGCCGTGACTCCAGACGTCTAAGCTCGTATTTAGCCATAAGCAAAACAAGCTACCGATGAGCACGGCGATCAGCCCTGCTAGATGCCGAGACCGAGGCACATAATCAGTTATGGCTTGTATAAAAGAGGGCATATTTAGATCCTAACGGGCGTTTTTTTGCTTATTGACTGCTGTTATTGAGGTTGCTTTAAGGCGTTGCCATCGTAATTGTTAATAGTTTTGACAGGCATTAGCTTATGTATGGATATTATAAGTAAAGCTCATATATAATAAAAACAGATTGATGAGATAGGAATTATCGATTTTTTGGGTAAAAGAAAGCTAAAAGCTTNGANANNTATANGNTTGNTTGTCTCTNTCTATCAATGACTCACTTGTTACAGGACGCTTATTTTGACGGACAAATCTAGCCAGACACTGCCAAAAATTACCCTAAAACAGCTGGCAGTCTTTGTCAGTATTTATCAGACGGGCAGTACAAGCCGTGCTAGCGAGCAGCTGCACTTGTCGCAGTCAGCGGTCAGTAGTGCTTTGGCCGCGTTAGAAGAGCGCCTACAGATGCCGCTATTTGAGCGGGTAGGCCGTAACCTCAATCCTCATCGCAATGCCCAAGCTGTTTACGTACAAGCACAGGCTATATTAGGACAAGCGCTTACCCTTGAGCATTATCATAAGCATCAAGCCGGTCAGTTGCATATTGGCGCGAGTACTACTATCGGCAATTATGTGTTGCCCGAGCTCGTGGCTCAGGTATATGAAGCGCTGCCCAAAGCCAGCATCGAGCTGTATATCGCCAATACGCGCGAAGTCATCAGCGAGATTGAACAGCTTAATATCGACATCGCGCTTGTAGAAGGTATGCCAAGGCCGAGCGATAGCAAAGTGCTGGAGCAGCGCGCTTGGCGTACTGACACTTTGATGGTCTTCGCCAAGCGTGATAGCCGGTGGCTAAAAGGATTGAGTAATTATAACGAAGCGGGCGGCGGTTATGAGCTGACCACCGAGCAGCTCTCAAAGCTGCCCTTACTCGTGCGAGAAGTAGGCTCAGGCACTCGGCAAATCATTGATGAGCAGTTATTGCAGTATCTACCCGGTGCGGAGGTGGTTCGGGCCATCGCGCAGTCAGAAGCGATAAAAAATATGGTCAACACCGATATAGGACTGGGCTGTCTCTCGCAGCACGTCATCGAAAAAGAGCTTGCGGAGGCAAGTCTAGTACCTGTCAAAATTAAGGGAATAGATCTAAGAAGGACATGGTGGCTAGTTTGGCACAAAGCCCGGCATCAAAGCCCGATTTGGCAGACCTTTATTGATATTATTCAGTAAATGCAGCGTTATACCTTTAGCGCAATCTTTATCGCGCCAGCAAAAAGCGCTGTATAGCTACTATATATGACTACTATGTATAGCTGCTACACAACGCTTTTGTTTGAGAGTTAGTCTTTCGATTTAAATGCGAATAAACGGATAGAATGACGCTTGATTAATCTGGTTTATCAAGCCGAACCACTAAGCTATCGCAAGGTACATTAGGCAAGATGTTATCAGCGGTGGCACCGCTCAGCCAAGCAACGATACCGTGGCGCTCATGGCGACCTATGACTAATAAGTCGACTTCGTGTTTGTGACAATAGTTGACGATACCTTCGCTGCTAGAGATAGCGGTAGTCACTTGCGAGTTGACTACATTTAGCTCATTGCGATCCAAAAACTGCGCTAGCTTAGCGCGTGCCTCTTGGCAACGTTCATCATCGATCTCATCGTAGAGACTAGACGCTGGCACCAGCTCATAGCCGAAGCCAACCATGGTGTCTTTTACGATATGTAGTACCGATAACTTAGAGTTCGGGCGGTTAGAGACGATATGCTTAGCTTTTTGGGCCACGATATCAGCATCTGGTAAAAGATCAGTAACTAATAAAATATGTTGATAACTCATAGAGTCTTCCTTGTGGCTGATGATATCTACTATAGCACTACTAATAGCCGCTGTTAAGTCGCTACTGGCTGATCGAGCTTGACCACTAAGCTGTCACAAGGCACATTAGGCAAGATATTGTCTGCAGTCGCGCCGACTAACCAAGCCGCGATACCTCGGCGCTCATGGCGTCCGATAATGAGCAGGTCAACGTTCTTGTTATGGCAGTAGTTGACGATGCCTTGGTCGTTAGAGATCGCTGCTGTCACCTCAGAGTTGACCGCATTAAGCTCATTGCGATCAAGAAACTGTGCCAGTTTTGCTCTGGCTTCTTGCCAGTGCTCGCCATCTGTTTCGCCAGATAGGCTCGACGCGGGTACCAGCTCATAACCGAAGCGCACCATATCGTCTTCAACGATGTGTAGTACTGATAATTTCGCCTCAGGCGAGCCGGCAAGCACGCGTTTCGCTCTTTGCGCGACGATGTCGGCATCCGATAGCAAGTCGGTGACTAATAAGATATGTTGGTAACCCATAGTAGACTCCTTTATTAACATCCTTTCATTCATAGTAGCAGTAGCGCTGAGCTTTGTTAAGTAAAATCCATAATTTAATTGTGGTTATGAATAGCGCTATAAAGTTAAGACTTATCACGTCAATCTAGTTATGGGCGTTAGCGCTTGTAGCTTGACTTATCAAACCACTAGCCCCATCTAGCAGCAACGATACTTTTTAATAAACGTCTTAACACACTTTTCATCGAAAGCACTGACTAGAGCACTGACTAGTTAGACACCGAACCAAAGAGCAAAATAATAGGCCACAAGGATATTTATGACTGATACATTTACAGCGGATCTTACTCTGCATCCGGCATTTGAGCTTATCGAGCATCGTCACATCGAAGCACTCTCTATTGACGTCATCATCAGCCAACACGTCAAAACGGGCGCTATGCACTATCACTTAGCGCATCCTAGTAGTGAGAATGCTTTTTTGGTGGGCTTTCGTACGCAGCCAATGGACTCCAAGGGTGAAGCGCATGTGCTCGAGCATGTCGCGCTGTGCGGCTCCGAGAAATTCCCAGTGCGCGACCCGTTCTTTTCGATGATTAAGCGCTCGTTAAATACCTTTATGAATGCGATGACAGCGGCCGATTGGACCGCGTATCCTTATGCCACGCAAAATAAAAACGATTATTTTAATTTGCTCGAAGTCTATCTCGATGCTGCTTTTTTCCCAAATATTCATCCGCTAGATTTTGCGCAAGAAGGTATTCGCGTTGAATTAGATGAGGACGATAAACCGCAGTTTAAGGGCATTGTCTTTAATGAGATGAAAGGGGCGATGAGCGGCGAGATCGATCAGCTCTATCATACTGTTGCCCATCATCTGTTCCCAACGACGACTTATCACTATAACTCAGGCGGTGATCCTGCAGATATTCCTGACTTGACTCATAATGAGCTGGTGGCGTTTCATCAAAGCCATTATCATCCAGCAAACAGTGTCATCATGAGCTTTGGTAATATTCCGGTCTCTGAGACGCAAGCGCGGATTCATGATGATGCGTTAACTCAGTTCGCCGCGGGCAAAAAACACGTTTCGCGTCCAGAAGTGCGTCTGTCAGCACCGATTAGTGCTGTCGATACTTATACTGCCGACGAAGCCGGTCCCAATCAAACTCACCATGTCCTCGCTTGGCTACTGCCTTCGATTACTAACCCTAAGCAGCGCTTGGCACTGCGTTTACTCGAAGGGGTGCTGATCGAGCATGCCGGCTCGCCACTACGGGCTTATCTAGATAGTCATCCACTAGGCACGTCGCCCAGTCCGCTACTAGGTCTGGACGATAGCCATTATGAAATGGTGTTTTATACTGGTCTGCGCGGCTCTGAGCCTGAACATGCTGAGGCGGTGGAGCAAGGCATTATGGACTTGCTTGCTGATGTCGCAAGCAAGCCTATCGATTCTGATACTATCGAGACAATACTGCATCAGATCGAGATTGACCAGCGTCATATCGGCGGCGATAGTATGCCTTATGGTCTAAACTTGATGTTAGAAGGCTTTAGCACCGCTATTCACGACGGCAATCCTATCGACGTGTGGGAGGTCGATGAGCACTTGGCTTGGCTACGCGAACAAGTAAAAGATGAGCAGTGGCTGCCTAATTTGATTAAAACGCATCTACTCGATAATAATCACCGAGTGCGCGTGACTTTGGTTCCTGATAGCGAAAAATCAGCGCGCCTAGCTGCCGCTGAGCAAGTGCGCCTTGATACTATCGCTATGGATTTGACCGAAGATGATAAGGCAATCCTTAAAAAGCAAGCGCTAGATCTAGCGGCGCGTCAAGCTGCGCCTGATGATCTAAGCTTATTACCTAAAGTGGGCTTAGAAGATGTACCAACCGATATTAGTTTTAAGCAAGGCACGCAAAAGCAAGTAATGCTTAGCGGACAGGACAGCACTTTGTTTGAATACGAGGCAGGCACTAATGGCTTGTATTATTATCAAGTGATTGTGCCGTTGACTGATGCGATTGGCAATCAGGATACGAGCAACCTGCCAGTGAACGAGGTGATTAATCATCCGCTGCTGCCGATTTATTTAAGTTTACTCTCAGAGCTCGGTACAGATGAGCTTGACGCTTATGAGATGCAAGCGAAGCAGGCGGCGCACTCATCAGGCGTGACCGCCCGTATCAGCCAACGTACTGCTATCGATGACAGTCATGCGATTAGCAGCTACTTTGTGGTGGCAACTCGCGCATTGAACCGTAAGACGGAAGCGATAGACTTGCTAAAAGAGGTGATGCAGCATAGTGTCTTTGAAGAGCATGACCGTATCAAGGAGATTTTGCAGCAGCGTCAGGCCAGTTGGCAGTCGCGTCTGGCCAGTGCAGGCCATGCCTACGCACTACAAACGGCGAGCCGAGCGATGAGCCGTCAAGCGCAGCTAGAGTATGTCCGTAGCGGTCTGCCCGCGCTTAATGCCCTAAAAGATTTCTTAGCCCATGCAAGTGATGACGATAACAAATGGGATGAGCTGGCTACTAGCTTGATGGCGCTGCATCAGCGCTTGCTGAGCCTGCCTAAGCACGCCGTTATCATCTGTGAGGCCGAGCAAACCGAGCGCTTAAGCGATCTGATTGTAGATAGCTGGCAGGACGTTAAGGCATCCACAGTAAATGCTAAGCAGATAGAGGAGAATATCCCAAGTGAGTTTACTCAGCTTGAGTTAGATCCAGCGCTAGACGGCGAGCCAGATGCTGTCAAGGCGCTGGAGAGTGACCCTATCGCTGAGGACTTAGCTTGGCTGGTTGCGACTAACGTCTATCACAACGCTAGCGCTTATAGCGTACCTGCTGCTGACCATCCAGATACAGCAGCGCTTATGGTGCTTGCGCCTTATTTACGTAATGGCTACTTGCATAGTGCCATTCGTGAGCGCGGCGGCGCGTATGGCGGCGGCGCCGGCTATGATGCTAATGCTTGTGCCTTTAAGTTTTTCAGCTACCGTGACCCGCACTGCGCTGAGACTTTTGCGCACTTTGAGGCCAGTATCGAGTGGTTACTGAGTGAGCCGCAAAGCGCTGAGCAGCTAGAAGAGGCGATACTGGGCATCATCTCGGGTATGGATAAGCCCGGCTCGCCAGCAGGGGAGGCGATTAAGGCTTGCTTTGCCAATCTGCATAATCGTGGCGAGGACTGGCAGCGTAAGATGCGCGCCGCTATTTTGGCGGTGACTATTGATGATATACAGCGTGTGGCTAAGCAGTACCTGCAAGGCCAACAGCACGTGCGTGCGGTGCTAGCGCCTTATGATAAAGAGGACAGCGTAAAAGATCTGGGCTTTAAGGTTTGTAAAATTAACAGTTAGCCGTTACTGATATTTGAAAAGAAGAAAAGCCAAGCACGATGCTTGGCTTTTTTGCGTTAAGCGATAAGCTATTACAGTTAAGTGTTAATAACGCTTAATGCTTTTGTCTTTGGCAATCTGATCTTGATGAATCGGGAAGTCTTCACGCTTATCGAACTGTTTGCGATCGGCGAAGTAGTTGTTGAGTGTGCGTCTCACCGCCTCAAAAGCGATCTCATCCCACGGGATATCTTCTTCTTTAAATAGCGCGCTATCTAAGCTCTCAGAGCCGATACCATAAGCGCCGTCTTTTAGATCGTTTAAGTAAATCACATAGATCTGACCGATATCAGGGATATCATAAAGACAATAAAGCTGCGGGTTAATGACCACTGCATCGGCTTCCTCAAAGCTCTCGCGCGCCGCGCCTTCTGCCATGGTTTCACCATTTTCCATAAATCCTGCTGGCAACGTCCAAAGGCCATATTGCGGCTCGATAGCACGGCGACATAAGAGCACTTTGTCTTCATAAATCACTAGCGACCCGCAGATCATCTTAGGGTTTTCGTAGTGAATGTAGTTACAGTTAGGACAGACTAAGCGCGGCATATTATCCGTAGGGGGGATTTTGCGCTCGGCTTCATGACCACACTCGAGACAATATTGCATAACAGCTGCCTTATTTAATTGAGAACCTAGAAATTTTTAGCTAACAAGCCTTTAACGTTTCAGCTTGCAGAGCCCTAAGATAGCATAGTTTTTAGTATTAGCAGGGCGCGATATCATAATGCTCCTATTCAAGAACAAAAAAACACTATATAGAGGATAAAGCAGGAAATGTAGTCCGTCATTGATGCCATATATTATAAGTGGTATGCGATATAGATGACTGGAGGTGCAGGGCAGCTAAATTGGCCTACGCAGTCATCAACTTGGCACTACTGACATGCTAAGATGATCCCATATACAGGCTACTGATGATAAAAATAGGCAGTAATAATGACAGTAATTCATGAGTTTAAGAGCTTTGATGAGCTAACCGTAGCGCGGCCTGCCTTTATTCGTCATCCTAAGCTTAGACAATTGGCTGAGCGCGTGCAACAACGAACGCTGAAGACGTTACCAGACACGTCGTCTGATACTTTAGTGAGCGCCTCTGCTTATAACCTCTACGACAAAACCTATAACGAGCGAGTGTTACAGAGCTTATATCAGACCCCTATCGCTGATGCCTCCGTACTCGTAGCGATTACTCGTGAGCGCAGGCCGAAATTGCTACTGACTCGCCGCGCGGCGCACATGAAAAGCCACGCAGGAGAGGTATCCTGTGCAGGCGGTAAGTATGAGCTAGGTGATGGTAATAACGTGGTCACCGCACTGCGTGAAGCTTATGAGGAGACTGCGCTGCTACCTAATAAAGTCCAGCTTCTCGGTCAGCTGCCGATTCAGACCTCAAAGAGTGGGATGAGTGTCCGTCCTATCGTAGCGCTTATCGCGCCAGACCTGCCCTTGATCCCTGAGATTGGTGAGATATCGCGCATTTTTTGGGCGGACTTCGAGACGCTGATCACTCAGCCGACAACCGAGTATGCGATAGAGTATACGATGCTTGAGCAGACGGCAACGATACTCACGCCAAGCTGGGAGGTGGATGGCGAGACCGTTTGGGGCCTAACCGGCAAGGTCATCGCCAGCTTACTAGAGACCGGATTTGATCGTCAGCTTGAGTGGTATTATCGTCTAAAAGACTCAGGAGTTGAGTTAGACCGCTAACGATATGCGCTACTCTACAGCCTAGGGCGTGTCCCTAATTCAAGCGTTTATGACTAAATGGGCTAAAAATGGCTAAATCTTTGGCAAACGGTGTCAAATAGCTGGTCAATATCTTGATA
>FUFK010073387.1_pt1 | contig 14936 bp, 13 predicted proteins | sample 1021851 | NCBI WGS metagenome assembly FUFK01 (sample SAMEA51879418, study PRJEB19060) | metagenome | reverse complement strand
CACTCTTAGTAACTGCAATTAGTATTTCACAGTCATTTGCACCAGCACTCTCTAAGACTGATGGNATACTAGGNATNCCATTTATTGTTTTGACATCCAAATTTTCAGATACCTTATTTAATCTATTTTCATCTTCATCAATAACTGTAACTTCAAAGTTTTCGCGTGATAGTTTATCAGCTATGCTATATCCAACATCTCCAGCACCACAAATAATTGTTTTCATTGATTAGTTATTCTACTTTTATATCTAGTGATTTAAATTTTCTATAAAGAGCAGTTCTTTCCATTCCTGTAAATTCAGAAACTTTTGTTATATTACCATTAAATCTCTTAATTTGCGATATTAAATAATTTTTTTCAAACTCGGATCTTGCTTCTTTTAATGACAAATCCAGTGAATTATTGGAAGAATTTGACGCAGTTTCATCTCCCATTTGTAAAGCTAAATCATCAACCTCTAACTCTTTTATATTTTGATCTTGGTTAAGTATCAGACTTTTCTCAACATAGTTAATTAATTGAGATATATTTCCAGGCCAATCATACATTTGTAACTTAGTTAAGGCTTTAGAAGAAAATTTAAAATTTAAATTTCCTCCACTTTTTTCATTTAAATAAAAATTAAGGATAGGAAGAACATCATCTCTCCTGTCAGAAAGGGAGGAAAATTTTATAAAGTCTGTTGAAATTCTATCATATAGTCTTTTAATAAAATTACCTTTTTCAATTTCTATTTCTAAATTTTTCTCAGTAATTGTAATAATTTTATGATTTAATTTAATATCAAGATCTTCAAAAAATTTTTTGTTTTCTAAAAAATTTAAAAGTTTTTTTTGATAAATATTTGGTAGAGTTTCAATATTGAGAAGTATTAGTGAATTATTGTTTGATCGATAAAAAATATTTTCATTAATTGCATTTTTATTTTCCGCAAACATATTATCCAATGCTTCATTTGTAAGTTTTTTAAAATCAATTGATATAGGAAGCTTATCTTTATATGGTGAATTTTGATGTATTAAATTTGTAAAATGTTTTTTTCCTGTTCCAAATGGCCCTTCAATTAATAATCTTGAATTACTTGAACTCTGCTCATTTAAATGTTTGTTAATTTTTTTAATGAATTCTGAATTCCCTATTAGTGGTATAGTTTTAATTAANGTATCTTTTAAATTTTTATTTTCACTCAATAATGATGAACTTTCTATNGCTCTCTTAGTAAGAATAATTAATTTATCACTNTTGAATGGCTTTTCTAAAAAATCGTATGCTCCATTTTTTATAGATTTCACTGCAAGATCAACAGTTCCATGACCACTTATAATAATAATTGGAATATTGCTATTAATCGATTTGAATTCTTTTAAAATTTCAATACCATCTAATTTACTGTTAGATAGCCATACATCTAAAATAACTAAATCGGGTTTAATTTCATTAAATTTACTAATTGCTTCATCTGAATTAAGNGCAATTGAAGTATTATAATTTTCATCTTTTAAAATTTCTGAAATAAGAAAACAAATATCTTTTTCATCATCTATAATTAAAACTTTATGCATTGTATTCAAAATTAATTAGTGATGTTGTTCCTGCCATATTTTTATTTTTCTCAATTTTTATTTTACCACCATGATCTTCAATAATTCTTTTGACAATNGATAGACCAAGGCCAGTTCCTTTTGTTTTAGTTGTAAAATAAGGCTCAAATATTTTACTCAACATTTTTTCATCAATTCCCACNCCATTATCCTTTATTTCAATTTTTATATTTTTAGCATCAGTAGCCANTAATACTTCNACTGCNGGNTTAGGTATTTTTTCTACAGCTTCAATAGCATTTTTAATTAAGTTACCGAAACATCTTGAGATTTGAAGAGTATCAAAGTGAAAATAAATATCATTTTCAGGTTTAATTAAATTAAGCTTTATATCCTTCCTTGTATTGAAATATAAAAGGTATGCCTCTTCTAAACATTTTGATAGGTTATCAAGCTTGATTTCTGCTTCAGGCATTCTCGCAAAAGATGAAAATTCATCAACTAACTTTCCAATATCATCTACTTGCCTTGATATTGTTTTAGTTAAAAGTGAAATATCCTCCTTATCTGTTTTTGCATCTAAAAATTTCTTTTCTATTCTTTCAGCAGAAAGTTTAATCGGGGTGAGAGGATTTTTAACTTCATGTGCTATCTTTCTTGCTATNTCAGACCAAGCAGCATGTTTTTCTGCTAAAATTANAGATGTAGCATCATCTAGGGCAACAACATATCCCTCAATTTTATTATCATTAATNTCTTTAATNANTCTAATATTAAAATTNCTNTGATCATCANANAATGTAAAATCGTATTGAAAATTTAATAATACTTTNTTTGAGGTTTCAAAATTCTCNAATATCTTTTTCCATTCAGGGAAATAGGATAGAAAATTNTCATTTATTTTAAAANTTTTAGTGCTTCTAAATAGTTTTGTTAAAGTTTTATTAAATAATAAAATATTAAAATTTTTATCTAAAGAAATTACACCTATTGTTAAAAGACTTAAAATCGCCTCTATAAAAATTCTTTTTTCTTCATCTTCTTGACTTTTTGATATTAACTCATTTTGTTTATTCTCAATTTCAGAAATCATTTTATTATAAGACGATAGTAATACTTTTATCTCTTGAAATTGATCTGCCTCACTAACTTTAGCATCAAAATTCCCTTCTGATATCTTATTTGCTGATTTAATTAAGTTTGTAATTGGTTTACTAAGATTGCTAGCTAGATTAAATCCAATCAAAATTGCCACTAATATAAAACAAATGGAGAAAAGAACAAATATCATTGAATAAGTTATTTGAATTCCTGAACTTTCCTCTTCTTTCATAGTATAAATTTCAAATGCCTCTTTTGTAGCGCTAATATGATCCCAGATATTGGTATTTAGATTTCTATTAACCTGCATGTAAACATCATTTAAAAAATTTATTTTTTTATAAGCTGTAATAGAATTTTTATTTAATTGAAAAATATAAACACGATTTTGATTAACAATCTTAAATATTTCNTTTGATGGNACTNAAAAATTTTTATTATCAGGATCTTTTAAACTTAAATATATGTTGCCTTCCGTATTAAAAATATAAATACTTGAAATTGTTCTTAAGTTAATAAATTCACTTAAAGCTGTTCTAATTGATTGAATATTAACCTCATTATTTTGAGAAACTTTTAATATNTCTCTCATTATTAACTGAGTATCAGACACAATTTCTGCCTGTATTTCATTTTCATAATTTCTTGCTACNATATTAGAATTTACAACCGCATCCCTTACAGCATCACCATACCAAGTTCTTAATTCTAAATTAAAGAATAATGATGTTATAATAACTAAACCAATGGCTGGTCCTAAAGCCATTGCAGCAAATAAATTTACAAATTTTATATATAATCGAGATTCATCATAACTTTTTCTTCTTCTCACTAAGATCAATACAATTTGTCTAATAATTATGGATATCAATAAAATGACAAAAATTACATCCGCCAATAAAAAAAATTGTAGTCTTCTTGGATCTTTTACTAGATCGTTATTTGGAAGCATTAAGTAGAATGTGATCGAAAAACTCAATATGATTAAAAAGATTAAAAAATAAAAAGATAATCTTGAAAGATGAATAGATTTAAGTAATTTTGATAGGTTAAACACTGTATACTTTAGTTAGTTTTTAAATAATGATAGTAAAACAGTATAGTATATAAATTAAAATGATGAAAAATGCACTTGTAATTCTAGCTGGTGGAAAAGGAAAGAGATTTGGTCAAAAAATTCCAAAACAATTCTTAAAAATTGGGAATACAAATTTTTTAAATTATTTTATTTCAAATTTAGATTTATCAAACTTCGATATTATTAATATTTCAATAGATAAAAAATATCAAAACACTTACTTTAATCATAAGGCTATTTCTGAGAAAATAAAAATTACCTATTCAAAACCTGGGCTTACAAGACAAATTTCATCTTTTAATGCTTTAAAAAATTTAAAAAAATTTAAAATTAAAAATGTATTAATACATGATGCTGCGCGTCCTTTATGTAGTAATAAATTAATTAAAAGAATTATATCCAAATTAGGCAAAAATACTAATGCAATTCCATATGTTGAATATAATGACAGACAACTAATAAAGAAAAGTAAATTGGAAACAAAAGCAATTAACGTACAAACACCNCAGGGTTTTAATTATAATTTAATATTAAAAGAACATATCAAATATAAAAATTTTGAATTTAATGATGATGCAGGGCTATTACAAAAATCAAAAATAAAAATAAATTTGATCAAAGGTGAAAAAAATAATATTAAAATTACTTACCCAGAAGATATTCAGTTATTTAATTTATACAGAAAGCCCATAACAAAATACGGTATTGGTTATGATATTCATCAAATTGATAAAAAAACCAAAAATGGATTAAAATTAGGNGGTGTTAAAATTCCTTTCTCTAANTTAATTGGTCATTCTGATGCGGACGTTGTACTGCATGCAATTTGTGATAGTATTTTTGGAGCGCTCTCTATGAGAGACATAGGTTATCACTTTCCAAACACAGATAAAAAATGGAAAAATGCAGATTCATCTAAGTTCATTATTTATTGTAGAAATAAACTTAAAGAAAAAGGTTATTCTGTAATCAATCTAGATATAAATATAATAGCTGAAAAACCTAAAATTAATAAATATGTTTCAAAAATGATTAANAANATTTCAACATTACTTCAAATTAAAAATACCTCTGTATCTATTAAAGCAACTACAAATGAAAAAATTGGTTTTATTGGTAATGGCGAAGGAATTGCAGCCGAGTCAATAGTTCATATAACAGATGATAAAATTAGCTAATTTTTTTGTATCTTTATCTTTTGCTGGATATATTAAATTAATACCATCAGGAACCTTTGCATCTTTTTTATCAATAGTTATTTTATTTCCTATTGTTGAATACAAAATTATTTCTTTAGAAATATTTGTAGTTATTTTTTTTGTAATCTTTTTACTATCTTTATTTTTTATTAATAAATTCTCTTCACACACCCAATCACATGACTCAAAAATAATAGTTATTGATGAATTCTTAGGAGTATACTTAATTTTAATATTTTATGATCAAATTAAAATAATAAATCCTTATGTAACAATANNGNTAATTTTTATTTTATTTCGTTTTTTTGATATATTGAAAATTTTTCCAGCCAACATAGTAGACAGGAAACTTAAATCAGCTTTTGGTGTAATTCTTGATGATTTAATAGCAGGAATATATACAATAATAATTCTTTATATTGTAAATGCCTATTATTAAAAAAGTTATAGATAAATTAATAAAAAAAAATATCTCAATTTCAGTTGCTGAGTCATGCACAGGTGGGTTAATAGCAAACACTATAACAAAATATAGTGGAGTTTCAAAAATTTTCTCTTACGGGATTATTAGTTATTCAAATAAAGCTAAATCTAAATATTTATCTGTTTCAAAAAGTAATCTCTCTAAATTTGGAGCTGTAAGTAAAGAAGTAGCTGAGGANATGATAAATGGTCTGTANAAAAATGAAAAAACAAAAATCTGCATTTCTACAACTGGTATAGCAGGTCCNAATGGTGGNACAAAGTTAAAGCCAGTAGGATTAGTGTATATTGGAATTAAAGTTAATAAAAGTAATTATATTTTCAAGAAAATATACAAAGGNAAACGATTGGACATACAGAGAAAAACTAGAGATTTTATATTTAGCAAAATTAATCAATTAATCTAAAATTTCATCAGCACGAACTTTAAATGATTCAATCATTTTGTTTTCAATTAAAGGAAAAAAAGCTTCAGCAATTTTTTGGTGAAAAAATCGTTTAAATTCAAATTCAACATTAAAATGAATTCTTGTTTGATTTTTTTTTAATGATTCAAAAATCCAATTAGTTTTAAGGTCTTTTAAAGGTCCTTCAATATAAGTTGTACTTATTGAAAGTTTTTTTTTATCAAAAGTGACGTGAGAACCAAAAGTTTGGGGCATAAAATATTTATACCATACGACCATATCAGCATATATTTCATTTTTATTTTTTGAATGAATTCTCATTGCTGAACACCAAGGAATAAAATATGGATAACTTTCAATATCTAAAACAATATCAAAAAGTCCTTTTGCGTCGTGATCGACTATTTCCTCTCTATTTGAAGATTTCATTGAATTGAATAAAGTTTATTTTTCCTATTTTCTTGCATGATTTTAAAATCATCAGAAGCATGATAACTTGAACGAGTTAGCGGTGATGATGCCACCATTAGAAATCCTTTTGCGTATGCCATTTTTTTATATTCATCAAATTCTTGAGGAGTAATAAATTTTTCTAGCTTAGCGTGTTTCGGTGTTGGAGGTAAGTATTGCCCTATTGTAATAAAATCAACATTAGCTGCTCTTAAATCATCCATTACCTGATATACTTCTTCTTTAGTTTCACCTAAACCAACCATTAGACCTGATTTTGTAAATATACTTGGATTTTTTTCTTTAATTTGACTAAGTAAATTTAAACTTACAAAGTAACGTGAACCCGGACGAATTGATGGATATAATCTTGGCACTGTTTCTAAGTTATGATTGAAGACGTCAGGTAAATTTTTTGATAAAATATCTATAGCTTCAGGTTTATTTTTAAAGTCAGGAGTTAAAATTTCAATTGTGCAACTTGGATTTAAAGATTTAATTGAATCTATTACGTTGATAAAATGTAGTGCTCCACCATCTATTAGGTCGTCTCTGTCAACACTTGTTATTACAACATGTTCTAAATTCAATTGCTTAACTGACTCAGCAATTCTTATAGCTTCACCGTGGTCAATATAATGAGGTTTGCCAGTTTTAATATTACAAAATGCGCAAGCTCTAGTACATATATCTCCGAGTATCATAAATGTTGCATGTTTTTTTTGCCAACATTCAGCTATATTTGGACATGCAGCTTCTTCACATACAGTTACAATTTTTTTATCTTTTAGGAGTTTATTTGTTTCTTTGAAAAATTTTGAAGTTGGTGCTTTTACTCTAATCCAACTTGGTTTTTTAGGAATTGGATTTGATTTATTTTTAACTTTTTCAGGATGACGTGGTCCACTCATGAAGGTTAAATAACTTCCATATCCATGCTATTCAACCATATTTGGAAGGGATCTTCCAAAATATCGCTAAAATCTTTGAGTAATTTTGCCGCAACGGCACCATCTAGTGATCTATGATCTGCTGAAATAGTAGATTTCATTGTATGCCCTATTTCAATACTGCCAGAGTTCACAACAGGTTTTTCAATTATAGATCCAATTGCAATAATACTTGATTGTGGCGGATTAATAATTGCTTGAAATTCTGTGATTCCAAACATGCCTAAGTTTGAGATAGTTATAGATCCTCCACTATATTCTTCTGGTAATAATTTATTTTGATTAGCTTTTTTTACTAATGATTTAATTTCTGTTGAGATTTCAGCTAATCCTTTTGTATCNGCTTCTTTAACAATAGGTGTAATCAATCCTTCTTTTAACGCTACCGCTATAGCAATATCGATATTTTTATATTGATGAATTTTACCATTCACCCAAGAAATATTTGTTTCTGGATTTTTCGCTATTGCCATTGCGCATGCTTTTACAATGAGATCATTAAACGAGATTTTGATATTACTATTTGAATTTATTTTTTTTCTTAAATTTATTAGCTTATCCATTCTTGTTTCAATAGTAAGATAAAAATGTGGAACCTCATTTTTTGTTTGTGTTGTTCTTTCAGCAATTATTTTTCTAATACTAGATGGCTCAATTACAGAAATATTTTCATCATTGATATGAAGTTCAAAATTTTGAATATCTTTTTTTATTATCCTACCATCAGGTCCAGACCCTTTAATAAGAGTTAGATCAATATTGTTATCTTTCGAAAATTTTTTAACAAACGGTGAAGCAAAATTAGTATTTTGTTTAGTATTTGAATCTTTACTTCTTTCTATTATTTGACTGTTATCTACTTTAGTATTTACTTTAGATGTTTCTGAAACTTCATTTTTTTCTTCACTGCTTACAGTTTTATCTTTATCATTATAATCTTCTAATCTTTCATCTTTGTTACCATTGATTAGAGCAATGACAGAATTAACAGCAATTTGTTTATCTGGTGTTGTATCAATTAAATGTGTAATTTCTCCCTCATCAACTGCNTCAACTTCCATTGTTGCTTTATCTGTTTCAATTTCAGCTAATATATCTCCAGCTGAAACAGTATCACCAANATTAACTANCCACTTATTAATTACACCCTCTGACATTGTGGGTGATAATGCNGGCATTAAAACTTTAATNGCCATTTATTTTATATAACTTACTTTTTTTGCAGCATTTATAATATCATCAACTTGAGGAAGATATAATTTTTCTAAGCTCAATGCGTATGGCATTGGAACATCCGCACTATTAACTTTTATCACTGGTGAATCTAAATAATCAAATGCATCCCTTTGAACAATATTTGCAATTTCAGAACCAACACTACCAAATGGCCANGACTCTTCGACAGTAATTAGTCTATTAGTTTTTTTAACTGAATTNAAAATTGTTTCCGNATCCAAAGGTCGTAAAGTTTGTAAATCAATAATTTCTGCATCTAAATTGTATTCCTCTTTTAATCTTAATGCTGCTTCTTTTGATTTCTGCAACATTATNGAATANGTNACAATCGTTAAATCTTTTCCTTCTTTTTCTATATTTGCTTTTCCAATTGGTATTGAGAAGTTAATGTCATTATTAACNGGACCTTTTAATCCATAAAGAATTTCATTTTCTAGAAAAATTACGGGATTTGGATCTGATATTGCAGATCTTAACAAACCTTTTGCGTTATAAGGAGTAGATGGCGCAATAACTTTTAAACCTGGCACTTGAGAATACCAGGAAGAAAAATCCTGACTATGTTGTGCAGCAACTTGGGCCGCAGCACCATTAGGTCCTCTGAAAACAATAGGGCAATTAATTTGTCCTCCAGACATGTAAAGTGTTTTTGCAGCTGAATTTATAATTTGATCAATTGCTTGCATAGAAAAATTAAAAGTCATGAATTCTAAGATTGGTCTCAATCCCTTAAATGCTGCTCCAACTGCTAATCCAGTAAATCCATGTTCNGAAATAGGAGTATCTAATACTCTTTCTTTGCCAAATTCTTGTAGAAGACCTTGNGTTACTTTATATGCACCTTGATACTCGGCAACTTCCTCTCCAAGTATGAAAACTTTATTATCCTTTCTCATTTCTTCGGCCATTGTGTCTCTTAGTGCTTGGCGCATAGTAATTTCTTCNGAACTTAAATTTCTATCTTCTTCTATTTTAGGTGATGGTGTATCGATTATATCATCTTTCTTATTCTCAATTTTTGTCTCAATATTTTTTTCAATTTTCTTTTCTTCAATCACTTTTTCTACGGGAGCTTCTTTTTTTACTTCAACTTTTTCATTTGGATCGCCAATAATCGCTATAGCTTTATTTACTGGAATATTGGCTTCTCCTTCTTTAAATAAAAGATCAAGAACAACACCTTCATCTACCGCTTCTACTTCCATTGTTGCTTTGTCAGTTTCAATTTCAGCAATCAAATCACCAGCTTTAACAGTATCTCCTTTTTTAATTAACCACTTAGACAGATTCCCTTCTGTCATTGTTGGAGATAATGCGGGCATTAAAATTTCTGTGCTCATAATTTATAAATAAACATCCGTATAAAGTTCGCTGTCCTTTGGAAAAGGACTATTGGTTGCAAATTCAGCTGCATTTTTAATTTCTTCTAAAGTATCTTTATTAATTTTTTCAATTTCATCATTAGTTGCAATTTTTTTCTTTAAAATTTCAGCTTTGACTATTTCAATAGGATCGGTTTGCTTATAATTATCTAATTCTTCTTTTGTTCTATATTTTGCAGGATCTGACATTGAATGTCCTCTATATCGATATGTTTGTACTTCAATAATATAAGGCCCATTCCCTTCTCTGACATACTTACCTGCTTTATCTGCTGCTTCTATAACAGAGAACACATTCATCCCATCTACCTTCTCACCAGGAATACCAAATGCCTCCCCTCTTTTATATAAGTCTAATCCCGCTGCCGCTCTATCTACAGATGTGCCCATTCCATATTTATTATTTTCAATAATGTATAAAACAGGAAGCTTCCATAAAGCAGCTAGATTAAAAGCTTCAAAAACTTGTCCATTGTTCATNGCTCCATCACCNATATATGTTCTGCATATATTTTTTTCTCCATTATATTTATGCGTGAATGCTATACCGGTTCCAATTGGTACTTGAGCTCCTACAATACCATGACCACCATAAAAATTATTTTCCTTTGAAAACATATGCATTGAACCACCCTTACCAGCAGAATAACCATCTTCTCTACCAGTCAATTCTGCCATAATACGTTTTGGATCTAATCCCCTAGCAATCATATGGCCATGATCTCTNTAAGTTGTTACAACTGAGTCATTCTTATCAATTGTCATTAANATNCCAACAACAACAGCTTCTTGACCAATATACAAATGACAAAAACCACCTATTTTACCCATTCCGTAAAGTTGAGCTGCTCTTTCCTCAAATCTTCTAATTTTGAGCATAAAAGAATACATTTTAATGTAATCGNCTTTTTGAAGTTTCTTCATATGATAATCTTTAATTATAATTAGGGTGATTTTTTGTCAAATAAATCAATCTATTCTATAATTATAACTGTTTCGTTTTCTGAAGTAAATCCTGTAACTTTCCTAAATGTCTCATCTAAATAGTCCAAATCTATAGTATTTGGTTGTAATCTTTTAATTCTATCTAGGTAAAATTCATTTTCTTTTTTTAAGGACATATATTGTCCATTGTATTGAGCATTAAGATTTTTAAGACTAAAATATTTCAGTAATCCCCTCTCACCATTTATAAGAAAATAGAGAAGATAAACAAATAGAAAAAAAGTAAACAAAAAAGATAAATAAAAATAAAATTTATTTTTTAAAACTAAAGATTTATTCATTTATTATACAAATAGCATATTTAAGATCGAAACTGTCAATTATTTATTATTTAAGATAGATGATCCAGCATAATTTGCTTTACCTTGTAATGCTTCTTCAATTCTTAACAATTGATTATATTTTGCTGTTCTATCTGTTCTNGATAATGATCCTGTTTTAATTTGACCTGCTGAAACACCAACTGATAAATCAGCAATNGTCGTATCTTCAGTCTCACCAGAACGATGTGAAATAATAGTAGTAAAATTATTTTCTTTTGCTAATTTAATCGACTCCAAAGTTTCTTTTAGAGTACCTATTTGATTTACTTTAACTAAAATGGAATTACCCGCGCCCTCTGCAATACCTTTTTGTAATCTTTTTTTATTTGTAACAAATAAATCATCACCAACTAACTGAACTTTTTTTCCTATTGTTGATGTTAAATTAGACCAACCATCCCAATCATCCTCTGACATTCCATCTTCAATAGAATAAATTGGATAAGCATTTACCAATTTCTCTAAATATTTTATCATCTCATCAGAAGACAAAACAATTTTTTCTCCNTGTAAATCATATTTATTATTTTTNTAAAATTCAGTTGATGCAACATCAAGTGAAAGATAAATATCTTTTCCAGGTTTAAAACCTGCATCCTCCACTGATTTCAAAACNGTTTCTATGACTTCACTAGAACTATTTATGTTAGGAGCAAATCCACCTTCATCACCAACATTTGTGTTTAAGCCTTTTGATTTTAAAAGTGACTTTAATGAATGAAATATTTCGCAACCATATTGAAGTGCATCTGAAAAATTATTTGCACCTATAGGAGCAACCATAAATTCTTGAATATCAACGTCGTTATCTGCATGTGATCCTCCATTAATAATGTTCATCATTGGAACTGGAAGACTCATTGTATGNTCNTTACCAAGAAAAGAATANANTTCATGACCTTCAGANGAAGCTAAACATTTTGCAAAAGCTAAGCTTGCAGCAAGNGTTGCATTAGCNCCTANNTTNGATTTATTTTCCGTACCATCNAGTTCTAATAAAAAATCATCAAAAGAAGAAATATCTTCAAATGATTTTCCAACTAGTTCATTAGAAATTGTATCATTAATATTTCCTACCGCTTTCANAACTCCTTTACCTNTNTATTTGGATTTATCATTATCTCGCAATTCTAGAGCCTCATGCACTCCAGTAGATGCTCCACTTGGAACCGCAGCTCTTCCAAATGTAGAATTTTCAAATTCTATATCACATTCAACAGTAGGATTTCCTCTGCTATCTATTATTTGTCTTGCTTTTATATTAGTTATTTTAGGCATTGTTTTTCGCTATATCATCAAATTTTTTAAGTTGAACTAATAAATTTTTTAAATCTTTTATATTAATCATGTTTGGTCCATCACTAGGAGCATTATCTGGATCATTATGTGTTTCTAAAAATAAACCAGCTACACCAATAGATATAGCAGCTTTGCATAAAGAAGGGATATGTTCTCTTTGACCNCCACTTTTATCACCCAANCCTCCTGGTTGTTGNACAGAATGAGTTGCATCAAAAATTACAGGATACTNATATTTTTTCATNATATCTAAACCTTTAAAATCATTNACNAGTGTNTTGTAACCAAAAGATGTTCCTCTTTCAGTNATCATNATGTTTTTATTATTTGTAGTTTCTATCTTNGTNAAAATATTTTTNACNTCANTTGGTGATAAAAATTGACCTTTTTTNACATTAATAATTTTATTTGTATTACCTGCAGCTAATAATAAATCTGTTTGACGGCATANAAANGCAGGNATTTGNANAATATCNATAATNCTATCTTNNTTTAATTGATTACATTGNTCTTCATTATGNACATCNGTTANNATTGGTAAATTAAAATTAGTTTTAATTTTTTCAAAGATTTTTAATGCGTCATCGAGNTTNATACCTCTATCACTNTTAATACTTGATCNATTTGCCTTATCAAANCTAGATTTAAAAATTAAATTAATACCAACATCATCACATATTTTACNTAGCTGTTCTGCAATCATCAGTGAGTGACTTTCATTTTCTATTACGCATGGACCNGCAATTAAAANAAATNGAGAATTATTTGAGATAGAANAATNTTTTANATTNATATTAATCATTAATTGCAGCCTTTATAAATGATACAAAAAGAGGNTGTGGATCTAATGGTCTTGATTTTAACTCTGGATGAAATTGAACGCCTATAAACCATTTATGTTTTTTACTCTCGAGTACTTCAGGCAATAATCCATCTGGNGACATACCNCTGAAATAATAACCTTTGTTTTCAAATTTNGATAGAAATTTCTGATTTACTTCGTATCTATGTCTGTGTCTCTCACTAATTACTCTATTTTTATATATCGAAAAGATTTTTGAATTTTTTTTCAAAATAGCTTTGTATGCTCCAAGACGCATCGTTCCACCCTTATCACTATTTTTATCTCTTTTTTCAATCTTGTTTTTATTTACCCATTCTGTCATTAANCCTACAACTGATTTAGTAGTTTTCTTAAATTCTGAAGAATGAGCATTTTTAATTTTTAGTACATTTTGTGCTATTTCAATAACAGCTAACTGCATTCCAAGACAAATTCCAAAAAAAGGAATATTGTTTTCTCTCGCATATTTGATGGCATTAATTTTTCCATTAATACCACGAATACCAAAACCACCCGGAATTAAAATTCCATCACAACCTTTTAATTTTTTTATTAAACTAATGTTGTTTTCTTTTTCAGAATTAATCCATTGAATATCTACATCAGCAGAATTTTCTATACCTCCGTGAACCAATGCTTCATTAAGTGATTTATAACTATCTTTAAGATTTGTGTATTTTCCNACTACTGCNATTTTNACNTTATGTTTTNTNTTTTTAATTTTTTTTTGAAGATCNATCCAAGGCTTTAAATTTAGTTTNTGATTTTTTGGNTTATAACCNAATTGTTTAAGNAGNGCTTCATCCAAACCATANTTNGAATANAATGAAGGAACTTCATAAATNGATTTAGCATTCAATGCAGGAATTACNGANTCTTTTTTNACATTACAAAATAAAGATATTTTAGAAATTGAATCNTTATCTATTGGTTGTTCAGATCTACACATAATNATATCTGGTTGAATACCAGCATTNAGAAGTTCTTTAACTGAATGTTGAGTAGGTTTCGTTTTNAANTCACCTGCTGAACTTAAATATGGAATATAAGTCATATGAATTAATGCTGATGAAATATTTTTATCATTTCTAATTTGTCNTATTGCTTCTAAAAAAGGTAGGGATTCAATATCTCCAACTGTTCCCCCTATTTCATAAATTGCGATATCTTCATTTTTTAAATCACTATTAATAAATGATTTTATTTCATTGGTAACATGAGGAATTACCTGAATTGTTGAACCAAGNTAATCTCCCTTNCTTTCTTTTAGNAGAACATTNGAATAAATCTTACCTGACGACACNCTATCTGATTGTTTAGCAGACTGATTTGTGAATCTTTCATAATGACCTAGATCTAAATCAGTTTCTGCACCATCATCAGTAACGTAAACTTCTCCATGTTGATATGGGCTCATTGTTCCTGGATCCACATTTAAATAAGGATCTAACTTTCTTATTCTTACTTTGAATTTTCTACTCTTTAATAGTGTTGCTAAGGATGCCGAGGCTATACCTTTTCCAAGAGATGATGCTACTCCACCCGTAATAAAAACAAAATGCATTACGGAATACCGTGATACATAATAGATCTTGTTATAGCAAGATATTATTAATTATTTTCTGGTATAGTTGG
>FUFK010746360.1_pt1 | contig 14940 bp, 16 predicted proteins | sample 1021851 | NCBI WGS metagenome assembly FUFK01 (sample SAMEA51879418, study PRJEB19060) | metagenome | reverse complement strand
TGGCCAATGAAGGCGGCCACGCCCTNGCNCTGCCNGATGGCCACGCGCTAAACGTGCTCGGCTTTGACCCNGANAAAATGCAGATGGTCGAGGTNAAGCGGCTGCTGGTCGANGAATTTGCCCGCATCTACCAAATGCCGCCGGCGTTNNTGCAAGACCTGACNCANGGCACCTTNAGCAATGTCGAGCAACAAGACCTTCAATTGGTCAANCATGTGCTGTCGCCNTGGGTNAAGGCTTGGGAGGCNGAGGCCAATCTAAAGCTATTCGGNCGGGCNCCGGGTAANCACTACCTGGAGACAAGCCTGGANGCGATNTTGCGCGGCGATCTGTTGAGCCGNTCCGANGCNCTNNCNAAACGNATCGCAAGCGGCCAGTTGACGCCNAANGAGGNCCGCGAATTGGACAACCGNCCNGCGCTGNCCGGNGGNGATGTGCTGTTTATGCAAGGCGCGATGGCGCCGGTGGCCGCNCTGGCCCANGGCGAAACNAAACCGGAAGGAAACCCCGATGAATAAGACCCAAACCGCCGCCGCGGTGGAAAGCCGCTTTGCCGTNTCNGCNCCGCTGGAAATCCGNGCGGCCGAGGATGGCGNGGGCGTGGCNGTCGCGGGCTATGCCGCGATTTTTAACGAGCGCGCNGACATTGGCGGNTATTTCCAAGAANTGATCGCGCCCGGNGCNTTTGACGGCCGNCTGGGNGATGATTGCGTNTTTCTGGTNAACCANGAAGGGCTGCCCCTGGCGCGCACCACCAGCGGCACCTTGAAATTGACCGTGGATGCGCGCGGGCTGCACGTTGAAACCGTGCTGGACCCGAGCGACCCCGATGCGGCCGCGGTGATCGCCAAAATGCGCCGCGGTGACATGGATAAAATGTCGTTTTCCTTTCGGGTCGAGAAAGAAACCTGGGACGAAAGCGGCGACATGCCGCTGCGCACGATTGAGCGCATCGCGGAATTGCGCGACGTGGCCCTGGTCACCCGCCCGGCCTATGCCGGCACCGAAATTGCCTTGCGCAGCCTGGAGGCCGCCCGCGCCTCGGCCGAAGGCTCTGAAACCCAAACGGCGCGCCAGCGCCGGATGCGGATGCAGCTTGCGCTGCAAGAGGGCTAAGGCCCGTTAAGACCGGGCCGCCGCCCTGGCGCGTCCCTCACAAACCAACCCCGACGAAAGGTTAAGACATGACCCCTAAAGAGTTGCGCGAAAAGCGCGCCCGCCTGGTGACCGAAGCCCGCGTAAAGCTGGACGAAATCACCGACAAAACGCCCGAGGCCCGCGCGGCCGAATTGGAGGGCGAGTTTAATTCGATGATGGCCGAGGCCGGCCGCCTGCTGTCGCGCGCCGAGGCGCTGGAGCAATCCGACGCGGCCCTGGCGTCGCTGGACGAAGGCCAGGAAAACAACCGCCCCGAGCACCGCGGCCAAAGCGGCGCCGTCGATGCACCGCGCACGCCCGCGCCGATGGAATATCGCCAGGCGTTCCAAGAATTGTTGCAGCGCGGCGGCGATATCCACGCCCTTGACCCCGAGGTGCGCAAGGTGATTGCCCGCGTTGAGGCCGAGGCCCGCGCCCAAACCGCCGGCACCGCGGCCGAGGGCGGGTTTTTGGTGCCCGACGAAATGCACCGCGCGATTGTCAAGGCGATGGCCGCTTGGGGGCCGATGTTTGCGGAAGGTTTCGCAACCGTCATTCACACGCCCGGCGGGGGCACTATTCCAATTCCTGGCGTGGATGATACCGCGGGCCGGGCGGCGAAACAGGCCAATGAAGGCGACACGCCGGCCAATGACGGCTCGGGCGATGTGGTCTTTACCCGCAAGACCCTGGAAGATTTCATGTACAATACGCCTTGGATCAAGGTTTCTTTGCAGCTTCTTACCGGGTCGGTGGAAAACATGGAAAGCCTGCTTGGTGAGTTGCTGGGCGAGCGCCTGGGCCGCACCGCAAACGACAAGTTGACCGTGGGCAGCGGATCGGGGGAGCCGGTTGGCGTGGTCACCGCGGCCGGGGTCGGTAAAATGGCGGCAAGCCTGTCGGGGATCACCACCGACGAATTCCAAGAATTGGTGCATTCGGTTGATCCGGCTTACCGCATCTCGCCCAAGTTCGGCGTGATGATGAATGACAACACGTCGCTGGCCCTGTCGAAGCTGAAAGACACCACCGGCCGCTACATTCTCAATGAGGAAGGCGACCGCATTAAAATGGGTCGGGTGTCGGCCAAAGTGACGATTAACCAAGCCATGGATGATATCGGCGCCAGTGCCCGGTCCATGGTCGCGGGCGATATGGGCAAATATTTTGTCCGCAAGATCGGCGGCACGGTGATTGGCACGGATCGCGGCGCCACCTTCTGGCCCAACATGGGGATTGCCGGCTATACGCGCTTTGACGGCGCGCTGGCGGATGATCGCGCCATGAAAGCCCTGGTGCACCCCGCGTCCTAAGCGCGCCTAAAAGGCACGATAATTCGTGCAACGCCTCGGCGCTGATCCTGGCGCCGGGGCAATCCTGACCCTGGAGAGAAACCCGTGGAAAAAGTTACCGTGAAAATGACCGTCGCGCGCACCGATGTTGCCGCTGGCGCCGAGATTGCAGTTTCCCCGCAAGAGGCGGGCCGCATGTTAAAGGCCGGCCAGATTGTCCAGCCCTCGGCCGAGGTGCTGGAAGCGATCAAACGTGCGGCCGAAGATGATGGCGTGGAAACCGCCGCGGCGGCCGGCGCGACCAAGAAAGCGGCCGCCAAAAAGGCCAAGGCCGCTGCCGACAAGGCCGCCGCTGACAAGGCCGCTGCTGACAAGGCGGGCGCCTAATGACCTGGGGCGGCGTTTCTGTTCTGAGCAAGCCGGCGGCGCTGCCCCTTGCCGTGGCTGATCTAAAGGCCCGTTTGCGGGTGGATCACGACGACGAAGATCTAGAGATTGAGGGATTTCTGCGCGCGGCCGTTGGCATGATCGACGGCCCCGAGGGCATTGGCGTTGCGATCATGCGCCAAACCTGGCGCCTGACCTTGGATATATTGCCCGCCCAGGTGATCCTGCCGGGCGCGCCTATCGCCGGCCTGGTGGCGTTGCGGGTTTTGGACGCTGGCGGCGCCTGGCAAGAGGTGCCCCTGGAGGATTGCCGCCTGGTTACGGGCATTGATCCGGTGCGCCTGGTGCCGGCGCCTGGGGCGACCTGGCCGCGCCCTGTCGCGCAGCCCGGCGCGGTACAGATTGATTACATCCTTGGCGCCGAGGCGGTCGAGGATGCCGACCCGTCCCTGGTCACGGCCGCGGCGCTGATCGCGGGGCAGTATTACAACCACCGCGCGGCCGTTGAGGCGGGCCAGGTGGTCGAATTGCCCTTGGGCGCGCGCCATATCATGGAGGGCCGCCGCCGCGGTCTGGTGGGCTAATGGATGCCGGCCGCCTGCGCCACCGCGCCGCCTTTGCCCGCCGCAATGAGGATGCCCGCGACGCGATGGGAAACCCCGTGCCCGCAACCTGGGCGCCGCTGCTGACCGTGTGGGCCAATTTTCGCGAAACCCTCGGCCGTGAGGCCCTGGCGGCGGGCCGGATGGAGGGCAGCCGCACGGGCACCTTGCGCTTGCGCAATTCGGCCGCGGCGCGCGGGATCACGGCCGCGGATCGGGTCACCTTGCTAGATGCGACTTGGGAGGTGGTAAGCCCGCCCGCGCATGTGGACGAGGCCGGCGCTTGGCTGGAGTTGCGCCTGGAGTGGCTGGCATGAAATTGACCGGCGATAAAAAACTGATGCGCCAGCTAAAGGCGCTGCCCGAGAATGCGCGCAGCCATTTAACCACCGCCATGCGCCGCAATATCGAAGAAGGCGAGAAAATCGCCAATGTGCTGGCGCCCGATGTGACCCACGAAACCCGCGGCAATATCTACTCGGAATTGAAAGACGATGGCCTAACCGGGATTGTTTACGCGATCCCGTCCGATGCGCCGCAAGAGGACAAAGACCGGGCATATTCGATTGAGCACGGGCGCAAGGCGGGCAACCGGGGCACCACCGAGGGGCACAAGTATATGTGGCAAACCCGGCAATACCTGCAAAAGAAATTCCGCGGCCGGATGCGCCGCGCGGTGAAAAAAGCGGTTAAAGAGGTGACCAATGGGTGATTATGCCGGCGCGCTGCAAGCGGCCTTGGTGGCCCATTTGGTGGCCGACGCGCCCCTGGCCGCGCTGATCGGCGGCCGGGTGGTGGATGAACCGGGCCAGGTGGCCTTGCCCTATCTGCAAATTGCGTCCCTGGACGTGGCGGCCGACGATACCGACCTAACCACCGGCGCGACCGTGCAAGTGGGCCTGGTGATCCGCACCCGCCCCGCGGCCGGCAAGACCGAGGCCCAGGCCATTTGCGGCGCCGCGGCCAAGGCATTGCACCGCCGGCCCGAGGCGCTGAACGTGGCGCCTTTCACCATTTCCGAAATCGAGGTGCAAACCTGGATGGTCCAACGCGAGGGCGATGGCCTGGCCTATACCGGCCGCATGGCCGCCCTGGCGCATATGGATACCGCCTAAAGCGCGCCACCAGGCGGGGCGCATTTCACCACAACCGAGAGGATAAGACATGGCTAAACAAAAGGGCCGCGCAATGCTGTTGAAAATCAGCGACGGCGCGGGGGCGTTTACCGCTTTCGCCGGGCTGACAAGCAAGAGCCTAGAAATCAATAACGAGCGCATCGACGTGACCACGCCCGACCCGGTGACCCCCGAAGGCGAAATGTGGACCGAAACCCTGGACGGGGTAAAATCGGTGTCGGTGTCGGGCGATGGCCAAATGGTCGAAGGCGAAAACGAGGGCCGCCTGGTGACCATTGCCATGTCTGCCGCGGCGGAGGATGATTTTGAAGTGATCGTGCCGGGCCTGGGCACCTTTGCGGGGCGCTTTGCGGTCAATGTCGGCTATAACGGCGCCGAGGATATGACCTTTTCCATTACGCTGGCGAGCACCGGGAAAATCACCTTTACCGCGGCGGTCTAATGGGGATCGCTGCACAAGCAAAGCGGGGCGGGTTGGTCGAGCAATTGGCCGGCGCGTCCCGCGCGATGATCCTAACAAACGCCGAAATCGAGCGTTTCGAGGATCGCCATTTTGGCATTTTCCAATTGTGGGATGGCTTTTTTGGCCGGGCTGCGCGCCCGACCACGGGCCAGGTGCGCGACCTTGTGGCCCTGGGGCTGGTGGGCGCCGGCATGACCGACGCCGAGGCCGACCGCTTTATCGAAGGGCTGGGGCCTGACCACAATATGCGCCTTTACCAATTGGCCCAAGCCTTGATCGGCGTGGCCTTTTATCCCGACGCGGCCGAGGCCGGGGGCGGTGACCCCGAGGACGCGGCGGCGGGGGATGATGGAAAAAAGACCCCGCCCGCGCCTGGGGGGTAAGGCGGATCGCGCGAAGCGCGGCCCCCTTGGGCATTACGCCCGACCAGGTGCGGGCGATGATCCCGCGCGATTGGCTGCTGATTGTGCGCGGCTATGACGACAAGGCCAAAGTGGGCAAGCCCGGCGCGGATGCACCGAGCAAGGCCGAGGTGGCGGCATTGGTGGAGGCTTACGGATGAGCGACGCAGAGCGGCTAAATATTATCCTGACGGCGCGCGACCGTGAGTTTACGCGGGCGATGGATCGCAACAATAAGCTGATTTCCAATTTTGCCAGCAACACAAACCGCGGGTTGAGCAATACCGCAAAGAGCTTTGACAAGATGGGCACGGCCGCCAAGGGCAGCGCCACCGGCCTCGGCCGTGTTATCAATATGTCAGGCTCGGGCCGCTTTGTGCTGCAAAACACGGCCGCGCAGATGGGCGATATCGCGGTGCAGATGGAAATGGGCACCAGCGCAAGCCGGATCATGGCGCAACAGTTGCCGCAATTGTTTGGCGGTTTTGGTGCCTTGGGTGGTGTCTTGGGCGTCGTGGCACCTCTTCTTGGCGTGGTCGCGGCTGTGGGTATTCCGATTGCTGCCATGTTTATGTCGATGGGTAGCGAGGCCGAGGACAGTGGCGAAAAGGTCAAGACCTTTGCCGACTATGTGAGCGAGGCCGAGGGCGCCCTGGGCCGTGCTGAAGCTGCCGCCGCGCTGGCCAGCCGTGGCGGGTTGGTCGACCTAGAGGAAATTTACGGCGAATTGACCGACAATGTGCGCAACCTGGCTGACGCTTTGGCCGATATCGAAATGCGCGCCGCAAAAACGACCATTGGCACGGTCTTGGATGAAGCCCTTGGCGCAAGTTTTGACACGGCCATTCAAAAATCAATCAACATTGGTTTTGAGGTCGACAGAGAGCAAGAGGCCGCGCTGCTGGCCGAAATCGAGGCATTGGCCTGGCAGATTGAAAACGGTCTTGCGGTGGGTGAGGGGCCGGCGCAAAAGCTGGAACAATTGCGCGCGGCTCTTGCGCTTCTACAAGGCGATTTTGTCGCCGCGGGGGAGGCATCGCAAAACCTAGCGATTGATGATGCCGCCTTGGCATCGCTGGCCGAATTTCGCGCCGACCTGGAGGCGGCGCGCGCGGCGGGTGATTTCCACGGTGTCGCTGATGCCTTGTCGGAAATCCGGCAATTGCTTGCCGCTGCCGGGGTGGAAATTGACCAGGCGGTGATTGATGGGCTGACCTTAGCCGAGGACCAGGCGCGTAAATTGGGCGCGGAATTGGGCCAGGCGGGCGACGAAGCGGCGGGCGTGGCTGAGGCGTCGGGCGGTATTGGGCCAGGTCTGGACCCCGCAATCGCCGCGGCTAAAGAATTAGCGCGGCAATTTGGTATTTCGTTATCGCTGGCGCAGCAATTGAACGCGACCGGATATGCGCGCACGGTTGGCCGTGGCCGTGGCGGTGATCCTCGGCAATTCGGGGGCAGCGCCGAGGATTGGCAGCGCGATCACATGGGCGCGCAAGTGGCTTATCAGCCTGGCGGATCGGCCGGCGTTCCTTTGCCTGAAATCAAAACGCCCAAAACCCGAAGCGGCGGCGGCGGGCGCAGCCGCAAGACCGAGGCCGAAAAAGAGGCGGCAAAAGAGGCCACCTCGGCAACCCGGAAATATGAAAGCGCGGTTAAGGCGCTGGAAAAAGCCTTTAGCGACAATGAGGCCCGCGCGGAAGGTTACCGCGAAAAGCTGGACGCCCTAAAAGCGCAATTTGACGGCGGCAAGATTTCGGCCGAGGAATANTCGGCCGGGGTGGATAAGATCAAAGACGCTTTCCAAGAAAGCGCGCGCCAAGCCAAATCCCTAGAGGATGCCGCGGCGCAAACCTTTGCCAGCATTGTCACCGGATCGGAAAGCGCAAGCGATGCGCTGTCAAACCTCTTTGCCAATCTGGCCAACCAAATGGCGCAAAGCGCCTTTTCTGGCCTGTTTGGTGGCTCGGAGGTTTTCGCGGGCCTGGGCGATCTGATTTCGGGCAATTTTGACGGCGGTGGCTATACCGGCAACGCCCCGCGCGCCGGCGGCCTGGATGGCAAGGGCGGTTTCCTCGCCATGATGCACCCGAAAGAAAGCGTCATTGACCATACCAAGGGCGGCGGCGGTGGCGCGGCCTCGGGCGGCGGTGGATCGGTCAATATCAATGTTTCGGTGTCGGGTGCGCGGGGCAATTCGGAGATTTCCGAAATGGTGCAAAACGGCGTGCGCCAGGGGTTGCAGCACTATGACCGATCGGTGCTGCCGCGGTCGGTTAAGCAAATCAATAGCGACCCGCGGAGGATCGGTTAATGGCCTATTCGCAACCGGCCACCCTGGCCGATTTTTTCAATACCTTGCCAATCCAAGAAGTGGATTTTCGCCTGGGCCGCCAGCGCCAGGTCAACGGCTTGGCGGGGGGCGAAATTCTGACGGCCGATCTGGCGCCGGCGATTTGGGGTGGGTCCATGTATCTGGCCACAATGCCCAAGCGCCGCGCGGCCGAGGTGCAAGCGGTGCTGGCCGACCTGGAGGCGCCGGGCCGGTCTTTTGAGGTAACCAAGCCGCACCAAATTGGCCCCGCGTCCGATCCCGCCGGCACGCTTTTGGCGGGCGCAAGCCCGGCCGTGGCCGAGGTGGACGCGACAAACGCGCACCGGCTCAAGCTGTCGGGGCTGCCCGCGGGGTTGGCCCTGGTGCCGGGGGATTTCTTGTCGTTCACCTATGACCAGGGCAGCGGCCCGCGCCGCGCCTTTCACCAGGTAGTTCAAGGGCAGGCGGCCAATGCCCAAGGGTCGCAAGCCTTTTTCATGCGGGTGCAGCCCTTGGTGCGGCCCGGCACGATCACCACCGGCGTTTCCCTGATCCGGCCGCCCATGCTGGCGGTCTTGGTGCCGGGGTCGGTGAATTACGGCACCACCTTTGGCAACACGACCAGCGGCATGTCTTTTGCATTCCGCCAAACTCTGAGGCCCTAATATGCGCGAATTTGACCCCGCAACGCTGGATTTGCTCGGCGGGCGCCGCGGCCTGGAGGCCCGGCGCTTGGTATGGATTGAGGCCCGCAACCGGCAAACCGGGGGCATTGAGGGTTTAGGCATTTGCACCGGCGCCGATGATTTAACCGTGAGTGTCGAGGGCGTGGCGCGCACCTATTTGGCGGTTGGGGCGCTGCTGGAGGCCGAGCCGATCACCGCGGGCGCGGGGCTTTCGGTGCGCATCCACCAGTTGCGCCTTGCCGCGATTGATGGCCGCGTGGAGGATTTGGTAAAGGGCTATGAAACGCGCTTTGCCGGCGTGGAAATCCACCGCGCAATCTTTGACCCTGAAACCGGCGCCATGGCTGGCGCGCCGCATCGCGTTTTCCGCGGGATGGTCAACGCAATTGATTTTCCGACCGGCGAGGTAGGGGGCAGCCCGGCTTGCGTGATTGAGGTAGTAAGCGAAACCCGCGCTTTGACGCGCACGCTGCCCACGAAAAAATCAGATGATAGCCACCAGGCGCGCGGCGGGGATCGGTTCCGCCGCTATGCCGAGATTTCGGGCGCGGTGCCGGTGTATTGGAATGAGCTGCGATCCGACCCCACGCCCAGCCCGACGCAGGGCGGCGGCGCTTCTGATGGTGGGGGGGCGCGTCAATGACCGGTGATGCCCCATTGCAGCGGCGGCCCGATTGGCGCGTGCGCTTGGCCGATTATCTGGCTGGCGTGGCCCGGCGGCCCTTTCGCCCCGGTGCGATGGATTGCGGTTTGTTTGCCGCGGGGGCTGTCGAGGCCATGACTGGCGCCGATCTCGGGGCCGATTGGCGCGGCACCTATCGCACGATTTCCGCGGCCCGTGAGGCTCTGCGCGGTGCCGGCTTTGCCGATCATGTGGCCCTGGTGGCATCCCTGCTGCCCGAGGTGGCGCCGGCCTATGCCCAGGCCGGCGATATTGTGGCCCTGCCGGGCAGTGACGGCGGCCCGGCCTTGGGCGTGGTTCAGGGCGCATCGGTCTATTGTTTGCGGCCCTCGGGGCTGGCGCTGGTGAGCAGGCTGCATATTGAAAGGGCTTTCAAAGTATGAAGCATTTCCCGACCTTTGCGGCGGTGCTGCTGGTGGCGCTGCTGTCGGCCGGCGCGGCTGCGGCCGATCCGATCACGGCGCTTATTACGGCAATCAACGCCTTTGCGGCCACCTCGGCGGTCGCGGCCTTTGTGGTGCGCATGGGCATGTCTTTGGTGTTTTCCGCCCTGGCCACGGCCTTGGCGGGGAAGCCAAGCCAGCGCCAGCCGGGGATCAAGACCGAGCATAGCACCACAGGCGGGGTCAATCCGCAAACCTTTATCTTGGGCACCTATGCCACCGCCGGCAACATGGCGGCGCCGCCCTATTCGCACCCGAATTCTGGCAAATATCCGAATATTTATCTCACCTATGTCATAGATATTGCGGATATGCCGGGAGTGAGTTTTTCGCGCCTGATGGTATCGGGGGAATATGTCGAGGATTTGCAGGCATCTAGCGACCCGCAGCGCGACTATGAGGGGGAAATGGAAGGGGTGCACCCGCATCTCTGGCTAACCTGGCACGATGGCAGCCAAACCGCGGCCGACCCCTATATGCTGGAGCACTACGCGACCCATTCAGAGCGGCCTTGGTCTAACGATATGATTGGCACCGGCCTGACCTATGCGGTGTTGACTTTCAAATATAATCGCGAGCGGTGGAATCAGTTGCCGGGCGTCCGGTTCGAGGTGGGGGGCATTGCGCTTTATGACCCGCGCGCCGATGGATCGGTGGGCGGATCGGGTGCGCAGCGGTGGGGCGATCCGGCCACTTGGGCGCAAACCGACAATCCCGCGGTGATGATTTATAACATTCTGCGCGGGCTGACCTTGCCCGATGGCCGCCGCTGGGGGGGGCGGGTGGCCGCCGTTGATTTGCCGTTGGACAATTGGTTTGCGGCGATGAATGAGTGCGACTTGCCCGTGACGCTGGAGGCGGGCGGAGCCGAGCCGCAATACCGCGCCGGGCTAGAGGTGTCGGTGGATACCGAGCCGGCGGCCGTGATCGAAGAGTTAATGAAAGCCTGTTCGGCTAGCATTTCCGAGGTGGGCGGGGTCTATAAGCTGCGCGTTGGCCCGCCGTCGCTGCCTGTGTTTTTCATGTCTGACGATGACGTTGTGGTGGATCGCCCGCAAAGCCTGGCGCCCTATCCGGGCCTAGACGGAGTGCATAACGCGATCCACGCCACGCATCCAAGCCCGGCGGCGCTTTGGGAAAGCCGCGACGCCCCGCCGCGCTATAATGCAGAATGGGAGGCTGAGGACGGCGGCCGGCAATTGGTGGCCCAGGTGGACCTGCCGGCCGTGGCCAGCGATACCCAGGTGCAGCGCCTTATGCGGGCCTGGATCGAAGATGAGCGCCGGTTTCGTCGCCATAGCTTGACCCTGCCGCCCGAGGCGGCCGTGTTGGAGCCGCTGGACGCCATTGCTTGGACAAGTGCGCGCGAAGGGTACACCGCCAAGGTTTTTGAGATTGGCGAGGCCACCGACGATCTGGCGACCTGTCTGCAAACCTTGGCGATGCGTGAGCGTGACGCGGGGGATTTCGCTTGGGTGCCGGAAAACGAAATTCCGGTGACGCATCCAAGCCCGCGGCCAACGCGGCCGGCGGCGCGCGAAATTTCCCTGTTGAACCTGGAGGCCATTGCCTTGGCCGATAGCACCGCGGCGGGGCGCCGGCCGGGCTTGTTGTTGATTTGGGATGCGTTGCTGGTCGCGGCGCATGAGGGGGTTGAGTATCAAATTCAATTGGCCTCGGGGGCCGCGGTGACAAGCGGGATTGTGGCGGATGCGACCGAGGGTCAGGTGGTGATTTCCGCGGGTCTTTTGCCGAAAACCGCTTACCGCGGCCGCGCCCGTATCCTGGGCGCCCGGCCGGGCAAGTGGTCAGATTGGGCACATGCAACAACGGATGATTTGCGCTTTGATGTGTCCGACCTGGGCGACGATGTGCGCGCGGCGCTGGAAAATGCAAATGCGGTGCGCGGCGATCACGATGCGCTGGTGGCGGGTTTTGCGGGGGGTGATCTGGCCACGGCCTTTGCCGAGGTCGAGACTGATCTAAACCTGCGCGAAATTGCCGAGGTGGAATTGGGGCAATCCCTGGCCGATGTGCGCGAGAATGTACTGTGGACGCTTGAAAAATTTAGCACCACGCAAAGCACGCTATCTGATGCGGGGGTTTATGTTGACCCTGCCGATGGCACGGTGAAAATTGCCGCGGTCGAGTATCAAGAAAACCGGATTTCGGAAACTGAAATCCGCTTGGATGCGGCTGAGGCAAATATCAACCTGCGGGCCACGCAAACCTATGTTGATAATGCGATTACCCAAGCAGTTTTGGACCCCAGCCAGGTTCCGGTTATTGGCAATCTAGAGGTGCGCCTTAATACGGTTGAGGTGGACCTGGACGCGGCCGAGGCGGCGATTTCACTCAAGGCCGAGCAAACGGCGGTCAACGGCATGGGCGTGCGCCTAAGCGATGCCGAATTGGAAATTGACGGCCTCAACACGGCGATTTCGCTGGCGGTCACCCGGTCGGAATTTACGCCTCTTGCAACGCGGGTGAATAATGCCGAGGTGGCGCTGGACCTGTTAGACGGGGCGTCAATCTCGCAAACGGTTTCCGATGTGCGCCACCTGGCGGATGGCGCCGATCTGGCCGGCGTGAATAGTTTGGCCGATCTGCTGGAAGCCTATGAGGGGCGCGAGGCGGTGCGCCGTGATTTGGCCTATGCAACCCAAGATTTGCACGCGCGGGTCACGGATGAGCGCGAGGCCCAGGCGGCGCAATCGCTGGCCTTGGGCGTGGCGATTGATGGCGCGGTGGCGTTGATCGAAAGCGAAAAGCGCGTGCGGGCCAGTGAAACCGAGGCCAACGCGCAAGATATCACGGTGCTAAATTCCCGCATTGACGGCGCGCAAGCCGGCGTGGGCGCCAATGCCTCGGCCCTGTCGGGGCTGACCACGCGGGTTTCCAGCGCCGAGGGCCAGATTTCCAGCCAGGCGGCGCAAATCACTGACCTGTCGGCCGAGATTGACGGCGTGGCCGATGATGTGGCGACGCGGGCCAGCGCCTCGGCGCTGTCGGGCCTAACCGCGCGGGTGTCGAGTGCCGAGGGTGCGATTTCCAGCCAATCGGGGAAAATCACCAGCCTGGAAAATGAGATTGACGGGGTGGCGGATGATGTGGCGACGCGCGCCAGCGCCAACGCCCTCAACAGTTTGACCACGCGGGTTTCCAGTGCCGAGGGCAAGGTTTCCAGCCAGGCCACGCAAATCTCTGGCCTGACCAGTACGGTGGGCCAGCATAGCACCAATATCACGCAAACGTCGCAAGTGGTCGATGGTATCCGCGCTGAATACACCCTGAAAATTGACAATAACGGCAAGATTGGCGGCGTTGTCGCGCGGAGCCAGTTGAATAATTCCGGCGCGCCAGTGCTGCAAATGGGATTTATTGCGGATCAATTTGCGATCACCGCGCCGAGCGGCGGGGAAGATGCAACGCCTTTTGTGGTGCATACCACCGGCCAGCACATTGGCGGGGTTTATGTCCCGCCGGGTGTCTATCTGAAAGACGCGCAAATTCGCAATGCGGGGATCACCTCGGCCAAGATTGCCGACGCAGCGATTGGCCGGGCCAAAGTTGCCGATGTGATCGAAAGCGATAATTACGCCCAGGCCGGCAATGGGGAGCCAACAGAAGGCTTGCGCCTTAACTTTCGCACGGGTGAGGTTAAGACGGCAAATATCGTTATGTCACGCCCTATGGTTTTGGCCTCGGGGTCTTTCCAGCCGGGGGGCACGGCGCGCAACGGCGATGAATATCTGTTTATCAATACCGGCATTCGCATTGGCAAGGATGATGCCTGGCGCGCGTCTAATGTGGGTTTGGTGGCAAGTGCGGCCTTGCGATCCGGCGGCACGGCAGATGGCGGCATTACCGGCCGGGATGAATTTTGGGGCTGTGAGGCCGCGGTTTTAACCGGCGCGCGGTGGAATGGATATGGTCCTGGCACGGGCCAGCCGCAAATTGATTACCGCCGCGATCCGGCGGTGATTGTGGACCCTGATTGGGCCACCGGCGGCGATCACCGCGTATTCTTGCGCATTAAAGTTTTCACGGATGATGTTTGGTTTCCAAACCCGAATATCGCCTGGAAAGTTTTCCAAGTAACCTAAAGGAAAAATCATGGCTTGGTATTCAACAGGGACCGTTTCGGTTTCCAACGGGTCTAAAATTGTGACCGGCACGGCAACGGCTTGGTTTGGGGCGCTGCAAGCGGGGTGGGGTTTTGTTAGCCCTGACGGCCGCGCATATGAAATCGCTACCGTTAACAGCGCCACGCAAATCACCCTAAAAAAAGCCTTTACGGGATCAACCGCCAGCGGGCAGGAATATGCAGCCTTCCCCACGATGAGCCTTGCGCATGATCTGGTTGAGCGGCTCAACACGTTGATTGCCGGGTTTCAATCGGTGAAAGATGAGGCCGGCGCGGGTAAGTTTGGCGACGGGTCATTAGGCGCGCCCGGCGTTGGGTTTTTGCTGGATCAAGACACGGGCCTGCGCCGCCCTTCCTCCAATGAAGTGGCCTTGACCGCGGGGGGCGTGGATCAATTGAGCGTGAAGGGCGGCGCGGCAAAGGGGGCCGCGGTGCAGGCGAGCGCATTGGACGCTACGTTCGGTAAACTTTTCACAACCGGGGGCTTTGGCGTTGGCACTACGGCCCCGCCATCTTTGCAAAATTCCGGCCAGTTAGACGCACCTACCGGCCTTTATAGCATCGAGGACGCCGACGGATGGCCTTTTGATGGGGCCCTGATCCAATTGCGCCGCAATGCGGGGCGCGGGCTTCAAATTATTGCCCGCGCAACGTCAACTTCCCCAGGTGAATCGAGTGATATCTTGGTGCGCACCTCGGGGGCGAGTTTCGGGGGGTGGTCGCGCTTACTTCTTGAAGCTGACGCGCAATCAAGCGCAACCGATGCGGATACATCGAAGCTGCAAAAGGTGGGCGGCTTTGGCTTGGGGGCGGCTACAATTTTCCGAACCGCCTACAATTCAATCTCTGCGGCTGACCGCAAAAATAGCTTTATCGGGACCGATGGCGGGCGAGTCGATGGCCCGCCGGATGGGGGCGCATTTCGCCCCGGTTTGATGTTGCACCGGGCCGCGTCTGAGCGCACGTCTATCGTGCATGTTACAGATAAAACTTTGGCCTTGCGGAACTATTCTGATGGGTCGCCGGAGGCCGATTGGATCGAATTGCTATCAAAGGCAAATATGGTCGGCACGGTGTCTCAATCGGGCGGCGTGCCAACCGGGGCGATTGTCCAGCGTGGCAGCAACGGCAACGGGGAATTTGTGCGCTTTGCGGATGGCACGCAGATTTGCTGGAACACGGTCAATATGTCTGCCGTTGACGCTACTGCTGCGGCTGGTTCGCTTTTCGCTACGGCAACCCGAACCTGGAAT
>FUFK010047364.1_pt1 | contig 14942 bp, 18 predicted proteins | sample 1021851 | NCBI WGS metagenome assembly FUFK01 (sample SAMEA51879418, study PRJEB19060) | metagenome | reverse complement strand
AAAAAGTATTTGATTTTGAGTATGGTGATGAATTTGGAGAAAAGATAAAAGAAGTTAATGCTGATTTTGTAAAAATTTTAGTCAGATGGAACCCAAATGATGATGAAGAAACTAGAGAAGTTCAAGGTAAAAGAATAAAAACATTATCTGATTGGCTTGAAGAAAATGAAAGAAAATTTTTGCTGGAATTTTTAGTCCCTGCGACTGAAGAGCAATTGTCGAGTGTAGATGGAGATCAATCAAGATACGATTCAGAAATAAGACCTAAATTAGCAGTTCAGGTTGTTGAAGAGATGAGAGAAAAAGGGGCAGACCCTGACATTTGGAAGATAGAAGGATTAGACACAAAAGAAGATTGTGAAAAAGTCTCTTCTGCAATCAAAGATGGTGGCAGAGACGATGTAATAGCCGTTGTTCTTGGCAGAGGTGCAAATGACGAAAAAGTTAATGAGTGGTTGAGGGCTGGAGCATCTGTTGATGGATATAGTGGCTTTGCGATAGGTAGGTCTATATTTTGGAACTCGCTAAAAGGATGGCATGAAAATGAAAAATCAAGAGAAGAAGCCGTATCAGAAATAGCCAATTCATATTTAAATTTTATCTCTGTATATCAAAACGGGAGCTAAGAAATGCCTGTTGGCAAAGCGGTAATTGGTCAATCAGGTGGTCCTACAGCTGTAATTAATAAGTCATTGGTTGGTTTCATAAAAGAGGCTATTAATCAGGAATACGATGAAATACTTGGAGCAAGACATGGACTGGAGGGGATATTAAAGGAAGATTTTGTTGATTTATCTAAACTTTCAGAGTCTCAACTTTATGGAATATCAAAAACACCCGCAGCTGCTTTAGGCTCGGTAAGAAAAAAACCAACTGAGAATGACATTGAGCAATTAGTTTCAATTTTTGAGAAACAAAACATAAGATATTTTTTCTACATCGGTGGAAATGATTCTGCAGAAACTGCAAATCTTGTATCTGAGGGTGCTAAAAAAATAGGATATGAAATTAAAGCTTTTCATGTTCCTAAAACTATAGATAATGACCTCTTGGAAACGGATCATTGTCCAGGCTATGGTTCAGCAGCACGATTTGTTGCTCATGCATTTCAAGGAGATGATGCTGACAACAGGAGCCTCAGAGGAATAAAAATCAATGTTTTAATGGGTAGGCATGCAGGATGGCTTACCGCTGCCAGCACCTTAGGAAAATCAACCGAAGAAGACGGTCCACACTTAGTCTATGTTCCAGAAAAAGTATTTAACTTAGATGAATTTTTAAAAGATGTGAAAGAAGTTTACGATTCATTAGGAAGGTGTGTAGTTGCTGTATCCGAAGGTATTCATAATAAAGATGGTGAGTACTTTCTCCAAACATACGCAAGCGAGACAGGTTCTGGACTTGCAGGAAAAAAAGATAGCCACGGCAACATTCAGCTCTCAGGTTCAGGTGCCTTAGGAGACACACTTACAAATATTGTCTCAGAACATATTGACGGAGCAAGAGTAAGAGCAGATACGTTTGGTTATCTTCAGAGATCTTTTCTTGCCGATGTTTCAGAAGTAGATGCTGAAGAAGCTGAGAGGGTTGGAAAGCATGCAGTTATTGCTTCAAAAGAAAAACAAAGTGGATCAATTATTCTAAAAAGACAGTTTTCAGAAACTTACTATTGTGATGTAGATGTTGTTGAGTTACATAAAGTTGCAAAACATACAAAAAATATGCCTGAAGAATATCTAGAAAAAAACAAACCATACGTGACCAATGATTTTTTTGAATATGCAATGCCTCTAACCGGAGGTATAGAGCCCAAAACACAAATATTTGTATAAATGTCAAAAATAGAATTATCTAGAGAAGATTTTAAAGCATTCTGGGAGGCAACAGTAAGATATTACGAACTTGACCCTCAGGGAGTAATGCACAATGCAAATCATGTTGCTTTTTTTGACCAAGCGATTACTGCTTATTTCAAGCATGTAAATTATGACTATTTTAAAGATATTGAACAAACAAAAAAAGACTTTCACACAATACAAGTTTTAGTTCAGTATCACAAACCACTTCATTTTGAAGATACAATTGAGATAGGAACAAAAATTAAAAATATTGGTAATACAAGTATGACTTGGATAATGGGAATGTTTAATAAAAATTCAGGTGATTTAGTAAGTTCTTGCGAGGCAGTCCATGTTTACACAGATCAAACAACGATGAAACCAACTCCAATAACTGATGAACTCAAAAAAAAATTAAATTTTTGACAAATAAGTAATAATTATTATTAATAAATAAATATGAAAAAAACAAACATACTTTTTTTTATTTTATTTTTTAATATTTGTAGTGGCTCAGAAAGTGGGGTTGTTTCAATTTCTGAAAATACAACAACAACCGAAATTATAAATGAAGAAGATTATCCAATAGTTTTAGCGAATTGCTTAAACGAAGAAATGGGATATAACATTGCAACTCCGTTTGATATACAAGATTTAAAATCAACAATTAGCCAATTAAGCAACAATAAAAAAGAAGAGTCACAGTTAAGTGAAGATATTGATTTTTGTATAAGTAAATATAATCTCTGGTCGGATTCATCTTCCCTGAATCCAGAAGAGCTTGCCAAAATATATGATGAAAATCTTGAATTGGCTAAATGCTTAAGAGAAAAAGGATTAAATGTTCCTGATCCAAGCCAACAAGAACCTAAGGTTGATTTAAGCGGGCTCAAGGAATCCAAAGATGACATTATGCCGTTGTTACAAGAATGTGGTTGGCAAAAATAAGTATTTAAAAACTAATAATAAACTTAGCTCCACCAAGCTCGGATTTATCTATGGAAATAGTCCATCCATATTTTAAAGTATACCTCTTCTCCATCAAAAGCTTGGTCAACAACATAACCTTCATCAAGTAAAGAATCTTTGACTAAGTTAGAAATTTTTATGTCGTCCTCAATTAGAAGTACTTTGTTTACCACAATCTAGTTCTTGGCCTCGCGACTAACGCGCATCGGATTATCTAGTGCGTTTATGACAGGCTCTAGATCAGCTGGCCCCGGAGCTGTATATCTAACACCTTCAAATGGTTCTGGGCCAGGACCACCAGGATTGTAAAAGGCATTGTAACCACCCTCTAGTGATGGGATTTCTACATAGGTAATGTTTCGTGCTGCTGCTTCATCGCCAACAAGAATTATATCAATGTAGTTATCCCTATCTTCAGCATAACAATCGTCATAAAAGATTCCTTCAGCAGGATTTTCTTTTTGCCCCAAATCCGAAAGCCCAACAATTCTGAGTGTTCCGCCTGCTACTACATACTCCTGCCCAACTCTTTCTAAGAGAACTACTTCACCGTTAGGTCCCTTTGCGTGAATTCGGAAAAAGTCCTCAAACATTGTGGGGGTTAAACCAGTAATACCATCGGGTGAGAAGCCTCCTGTTGTCAGCACGCGTATACGAAAGTCACCCTCATCATACAGCGATAGTTCGTCGTTTGGCATAACTCCGGATCTTGTACCAAATTGTATGCGAAAGCCACCCTCATCATAGAGCGATGGTTCGTCGTTTGGCATAAATCTAGATCTTGTACCAAATCCCAAACCTCCTTCACCAAGCGCCTCATTGCCGACATGATTCAGTTTAGCCCCGACTAATTTTGGGCCCGAATCATAAGGGCTTGTACCAGTTTCCCAGCTCAAGCCAACTGCATTAAACTCTTGGCCGTTCGGACCAATAAGAAGTAGCGGTGTTTCGTCTTCAACAATATCAAGCCTCACAGGGAAGATTGCACCTTCCTCACTACTGAGACCCCGATTGCCAAAATCACCAAACACAACAACCGTATTGCGTTCGTTCAATTCCCAATTTGGCAACATTCCAGCGCTATTTGGATAAACAATCTCTCCTGTGTTCAATGTGAATCGAAAATCGGTTAGATCAATCGTTTCTGTGGCTACAGGCCAACTAAACACAATAGGCAATCCGTCATCATCTTCAGAAGAACCTTTATAGAATAAACCAACCCCGGCTGTGCCCACAGTACTGGTATATGCACCAGCTGGCGGATCTTCACCATTTGTACACATTACTGAACCATACCAACTTCCTTCAGCCTCTCGGACAGTTTCTTCGTTTACTTGCGGCCAACCAATAATTCCCTCAAAACCCATACCGGCTGATAAAATAACTGGTTCATCACTCCAATAATCAGCTTCTTTTAAAGCGCCGTCAAACAGCTGATCTTGCATATTTAGCAAGTTCATAACTCCTACAGCCAATACAACTAGCACTCCAAAAATCGACAATGCAACAGCAAACCATCTTTTATGAAAATACTTTTGCTTGCTAGATTCTCTAATTTTCAAATCTTCTATTTTGAGTATTTGAGCCCAGCGGAGAAGCAAGTACAGACTTAGACCTACAAAAATGAGCATGGGAATTGCGAAATCGTTCTCGCTTACATGGACCGTGTTGAGAGCAACAGTTGAAATAAATGCAATTAGCAACAGCGTAAAAGAAAGTTTCTTGGGAGCACCTTGCAATATCGCAACTGCCACAAGAACAGAAATAATGTTACCAGTTATCCGCAGCGGCTCTGCCATGTCAATTGCAATATGAAGTAGTGCATCAAACATATTCCATCCGACTAAAACTGCCGGAATTCGACCAGCTTTTATGACTTTACTTACCACAATTTAATGATGACAACATATATTTATTTAATCAAGCTTTATGAAGCTATCATCACAGGATTCTCACAGGTTTTTAAGAATACAGTAAGAATTAAATTTGTATAATTAAAAAAATGAAGAAACTAGAAACACCTTATGAAAAAATTAATACCTGAAACAATCGAAAATAAAATTCCAAGTAACAAATTTGTCTATTATTTCACATGGCTATTAGTTGCATTTAATTTTTTTAGAAGTTTAGAGCATATATTTAATGATGATGGAGGAGCGCAATCTATTGCCGGTATTCCACTCGATTTTTATATTCCTGAAGCCTCAAATAATATAATTTCAATATTTGCTCAGTGGGGTTTTTCACAGCTAGTTTTAGCTTGCATACTATTACTTGTTGTTTTAAAAATGAGGGAATTAATACCCCTTATGTTGCTTATTATTGCTCTAGAAAATATTTTAAGAGGAGCAATAGGGTTATATAAGCCTTTAATTTTAGTAGATGCTCCTCCAGGTGCAGTTTCTCCAATTATTGGTTTAGTAACTTTAGTTGTTTTTTTTATTTCGATAAGAGAAAAGAATTAAAACTGTGAAAAAATATTCAAACAATCTCTTAATACTTTTTATTATTTTTTTATCGGCGTGCTCCTCATCTGATGAATCACAAGGAGTTATTTCTACGAATGATTTATCAAGCGATACAACAGTTACAACAATTGCAGAGGAAGTCATTGAAGAGGTTGTGTCAGTAGAAGATGCGCAGCTTTTACTTGCTAGATGCTTAAGAGAGAATGGATATGATATTACAGATCCTAAAAATGATGAAAGCTTACAAAGTGTTTTACGTCCAGTATTTTTAGCTGCTGATGAAAAAGAGAGAGAGGAACTTTTTGAGACAATTCAAACATGTGCTGACGAAAATAATATTCCACTAGGTGGCACAGCAGACTTTGAGAATCCTGAAGAAGTTGCTGATACATTAGACACTGAGTTGGAATTTGCACAATGCTTGCGACAAAAGGGGATAGAGGTTGAAGACCCAAACGCTGAGAGACCTCTTAGATCTATTCTTGTAAGCCTGGTGCAATCCGGACAATACCTTGAAGATCAAATTAGACAAACTGCTGGAGAGTGCTTTAACGAACTTGGACTTGAACCACCACAACAAGGTGGAGGATAAGACTAAGATTATTTATAATTTTTCTATGTATAAAAAAGTTTCAGTAATACTCATTTTTCTAACAGCATGTTCTTTTTTCCAACAAGATGAGCAATCTGTTGTCTCTGTTGCGGACACTGACAAGGGGAAAGAGGCAATTGCACTAGGTGTTGAGCTAGTAGATGAACGTGAAGAAATATCAGATGAGGATGCACCTTTAGTCCTTGTTCAATGTGTTAATGAATCAGGGTATAAATTTAAAGAACCAAAGAACTTTATAGACTTATACACCACAATTGCATCATATTTTGAAACAATAACCGAACAGGAAGCCGAAGAACTCTGGGGCATAATTGAGGAGTGTGCTTTGAAATATAATTTATGGGGTGTAGCAGATGAAAATCAATTTGAAGACCCAGCAGAAGTATCTAAAGAAATTGATAGATCATTATTTATGGCAAAGTGTTTTAGAGAAAGTGGATATCCTAAAGTCCCAGACCCAGATTATTTCAATAGAGAAGTCAGATTAGATGCTTATATTGATGAAGATTGGGAGTTGAGAGAAGATGATCCATTAGTTCAGACATGGCANGCATGTGAGGANAAATTACCAGAAGAGTTAAAAGATGAGGAGTGGGATGCATAAAAAACTAAGTGAAAAAACTTCTCAGAATACACACAGGTTTAATAAANTACACTAATTGGAACAACGATGAAAAATATTTTTAAATTAAAAAACTTGTACATNTTAATAGCGGTNCTGGCACTTGGTTANGGTGGCTACTATTTTGGTACTCANAACACAGANACNTCCTCAAGTAATAAAACTTTAGANCTTACTACTGTTNCTATACAAAAAGGTGACTTAGCAAAGAANGAAGAGTACAACGGAACCTTAAGACANACTGANAGTAANGTNCTNAACTCACCAATGTCAGGAGTTGTTACCTTTATTCCTAAAGAAGGAACAATTATTAATTTTGGAGAAGTCTTATTTGCTGTTGATAATAAACCTGTAATTTTAGTTGAAGGAGCAACTCCCTTTTATAGAACTTTAGATTTAAACTCTGATGCTGGTCCTGATGTTTTACAACTTGAAGAAGCTCTTGTGTTTTTAGGTTATGCAGCAGAAAATTTCGTACCTGACGAAACTTTTGATGAAACTACTTCCAATATGCTTAATGCACTTTATATTGACTACAAAATTGAAACAAAATCTGAAATTACACCAGCAGAACAGGTTGCTATAAACTTAAAAAAGACTGAAGTCGAAAGTATTGAAGAGACTATTTCAGATGGCGGAACTACATTGGCACAAGTCAATGACAAAAAGAAAAAACTAGATGATGCAAAAGAAGCTGCTACCGAAGAAAGTGCTGCTTGGAAAGCGGCTGATACAGCTATAAAAGATGCAGAAGAAAGCCTTACTCTACTATAGAGANGAAACAAATCCTAAGACAAAAGAGAAAACAGCAGACGGAACATTGGATGCTGCAATAGAAGACTTAGAGCAAGACTATTGAAGAACAAAAAAGAATAAAAGCATTAGAAAAAGGCAAAGAATCGGGTATTGATGCCACAGAAGCANTAGCTATTGAGACAGCACAAAAAGCATATGATGATACCCTAGAAAGCTATAACGAAGGTGTTGACCAAGCAGCTGAGTTAGCAAAAGCCAAAGAAGACCTTGAAGAGCTAGAACTTNCCNCAAAGTCAGAAACTTTTAGCCCAACAAATGCGTATGCATCTAAAACACCAATAATTGTTGGCTCTTATGTTAACGACGTTGGTTCTGCTGTTGTNNTAAATTCACCACTGTACAACATTTCTTCTATTGGAATTGAAGTTGTCTTTCAAGTTGATGCTACCGATCAGGAAACAGTTTCACTTGGTGACAGTGTTGAAATAGAACTTCCTACAGATGAAAGAGTCCCAACAGTCATTACTTTTATAGACCAGGTTGTAACACAAACTCAAGCAGGAGAATTTATAGAAGTTACTCTAGAAGTTCTTAACCCTGAGGAGATTGAAGCTTACGACCAAGCTCCAGTAAAAGTGTTTGTTACAACAGAGATTTCTGAAAATGTTCTTTACGTTCCAGTCAACGCCCTCCTTGCTTTAGCAGAAGGAGGATACGCTTTAGAAGTTTATGACGGAGCACTTGATACCGGAACATTTGAAGGAGAATCTGGCGTTGATACAAGTTACGTTGCTGTTGAAATTGGAGTATTTACTGACGGCTTTGTGGAAGTAAAAGGAAATATCTCAGAGGGTCAAATAGTAGTTGTACCAAGATGAAAACCAGTACAAAAACTGTCATCTCTATAAATAATATCTCAAAAGTTTACGAAGGCCCCCCAGCAGTAAGAGCTTTAGATGGAGTCTCTCTTGAAATTAAAGAAGGAGACCTTGTCTCAATAGTTGGCCAATCAGGTAGTGGAAAATCTACATTCTTAAATATGATTGGTTTACTAGATAGCATAACTGACGGTTCTATTGAAATTGAAGGAAAAGACGTCTCTGAACTTTCAGACAACGAGCTCTCAAAGTTTAGAGGTGAAAAGATTGGATTTATATTTCAAAGCTTTTTTCTACTTCCAGGGTTAACTGCTCAGGAAAATGTTGCTGAAGGTCTTTTATACCAAGGTATTTCAAGATCAGAGAGATTAGAAAAAGCAAAGGAAGTTTTGGAACAAGTTGGCCTTGGTGACAGGTTGACCCATTTGCCTAAAGAATTGTCTGGTGGGCAACAACAAAGAGTTGCGATTGCTCGAGCTTTAGTGCAAGATCCGGCATTTGTTTTAGCTGATGAACCAACAGGAAACTTAGATAAGGAATCTGGTATCAACATTCTTAATATTTTAAAAGACCTAAACAAACAAGGTAAAACAGTAATAATGATCACCCACAACCAAGAACATGCAAGTATGTTTAAAAAAGTTATCGAACTAGTTGATGGAAAAATAGTGAATCAATGAAAAGAAAAAAACTTAAAATCAGAGACCTGTTCTTTGTAGCTTTATACGGTGTAAGAGCAAGAAAAGGTAGAGCAACACTTACTTCAATTGGTATTGGTATTGGAATCGCAGCAATTGTTGCAGTATCTGGAATTTCAGCCTCTGGTAGAGCAGACCTCCTTTCTACGCTGGAGTCTCTTGGTACTAACTTAGTTAAAGCCTCACCACAAGCTGGATTCTTTGGTACCCAGGAAAACCTTCCAAAAGGGGTACTAGGTATGGTGGAAAGAATAGGACCTGTTCAAGAAGTAACTTCAACAACGCAAACAGATCTTTTAGTAAGAAGAAGTAATTTTATTTCGGAATTTGAAGGTGGTGGTATTTCAACAATTGTTACAAGTGACGAGTTATTAGATGTTATAGGTGGAAATTTAATTGATGGTAGGTTTATTGAAGACGGTCTCTCTGATATTCCAGTAACCGTTTTAGGTAATGTAACTGCTCAGCGACTGGGAATTAATAACTTATCTAAACCTACAAAGATTCTGATAGAAAACGAATGGTTTGGTGTAGTTGGAATTTTAGAAGAGCTAAAAATTCATCCAGACCTAGATAGATCTGTATTTATTGGATATGGTGTTGCTAAAACACTCTTTGACATCGATGAAGAGCCAACAACTATTTATTTACGAGCTAACCCAACATTTATAGAAGATGTTGTTGAAGTACTTGCGCCCTCAATGAATCCTGAAAACCCAGATCAAGTTGAGGTTACCCGTCCATCTGATGCGCTCGAAGCACAACAAGCAGCTGAAGAAGCATTCACCAATTTACTTTTAGGACTTGGTTCAGTTGCACTTCTTGTTGGAGGTGTCGCCATTGCAAATGTTATGGTTATGTCGGTGTTAGAGAGAAGAATGGAAATTGGTGTTAGAAGATCTATTGGTGCAACAAGAAGAGAAATACGTTATCAGTTTCTACTGGAAAGTATTGTTTTATCAGGCATAGGTGGTCTTGTTGGGGTCTTGCTCGGAACAGGCATAACACTGGGTTATACTAATTACACAAATATTGTATTCTCAATACCTGTATGGCAAATATTTGGAGCAGTACTCTTAGCATTATTAATCGGAGCTATTTCTGGTGTATATCCAGCAATAAAAGCTTCAAAAATTCAACCAGCAGAGGCAGTTCGAAAGTAAAAATACTGACTTTTGTTGCAGTATTTGCCGCATGCACTATTGGCGGAGAAGAGTCTGAAGGGGTTGTAACTATTGAATCTACCACTGCTACAACAGTTGTAGATGAGGAGACAACTTTTGAAGAGGGAGTTCTTGAATTTGCTCAATGCATGCGAGAAGAAGGTATCAATTTTCCTGACCCAACATTCGATATAGATGGAAATCCTGAGTTCGATAATTTAGAAATTGAGAATGAAGAGGAGTTTGAGAGTGCTTTTGAAAACTGTGAAGATATTTTAAGAAATGCTCTTCCAGAACAATTTGATTTAGATCCAGAAGTCGAAGCAGCTTTAGTTGATGCTTCCCTTGAGTTTTCTCAGTGTATGAGAGACCAAGGTATTGATTTTCCAGATCCTAAACCTGGAGAGTTTGGATTCTTTGCATTTAGAGATGCTGATATAGACTTTAGTTCAGAGGCTGTACAAGATGCATTTGAAATCTGTCAGCCAGAAAACCCTCTAGAAGACTTAGACGACTAAATACCTGATTGAAAATATTCTGGTGCAGTAACAGCAATTGTTAGCCAACACTGTCCTTCTAAATCTACGCAATCAGTCTTTTCAAAAACCCAGGTAATTACAAAATAATTATTAGTTTTAGCAAGTACCTTGACTTCATAATGTACGTTTGTTTCATTTTCATACGTTACTTCATATGAGTATTCTTTAAGGTCAATAATGGAGTCGTATGGTTCGCTAACCAACATTTGTGCAAACCTCTCTTTTGGCCCTGTGATTTCTTTATTGTCTTCATGTGCAAAGCCCCAGATTACATCAACAGCTTTTTCTGGGTTATCTGAAAAGTTTTTATAGCTTTCAAATATTACATTCAGCACTTCTTCAGAAGTTAAAGATTTTGATTCCTCAATTGCAACTTCAGTGCCCGTGCAAGAAATTAGGAATGTAAGAAGAATTAAAGTTTTTTTAACCACCGATAAGAGAGATGACTAGATATAAATGTAAGACAAATGCAATAGCTAGGAATCCAAAAAATGATTTCTTTTCAACTTTATTCACAATCAAATACTAGTAAGGTTTAAATTTATACCTAAACCAGGCTACTTATTTGCTTGTTCGTAAGCCTGGCTATAAAGAATTAACGTTGGTGCCCATAGACCTACATAAATCGCAAGTTGAGAATCATCTAAAACAATATAAATAAGCACTGATGCTATTACAGACACCATGCTTGCGTATAAACCAAGTTTTACCATATTTCTCCTCTAGATTTAATTATACACTACAAATTTGTTAATATAAAAACATGCTAGAGACATTAACTTCATCTCCATTGTTTTTAATTCTTCTATTTCCGGTCGGCACGTTAACCGTATTTGTTCTTGGCTTAATTCGTGTAGATATACAGGACTTAAGAGGAAAAAAAACAGCAGGTCAGAAACTAGCTCTAGAAGAAGAATAGGAAAGTGTCTTACTTGACTGTTTATATGTAATTATGGACAGAGAAAATCTTGAAAACTTAGACGAGGAATCACTATTTCAGATTCAAAATACAATTTCTGAAATCATAAAAGAGCGAAATTTTAAAAAAGGTGATATTGAGGCAATTGTTGATGGTTCATTCAATATAGCTTTCCCAAAAATCGACGGCCTGGGTTTGAACCCTTGGGTTGAGGGATCAATGTTGGTTTGCCCTGGAGCAAGAATAGACAAATCACAGACAAAACACATATGCAAGTTTGTTGCTGTTGGTGAGGATTGGTCCTGGGAGTCAAGCAATATGATTAGTGATGTAATTCGAAGAGATCAATCCTCAAAAAAATTTAGGCAACATTCAATAACTTTAATCTCACCTTATGAGGGCATGACTGTAGATGTAATTATGCAAAAATCACAAAATGGAAAACATTTAGTTGATAGTGTTGAATCTTTTATATTTTCTAATGGCTCTCTAGAAAAGACAATGTCTAACTCATCTAGATCAAGAGAGCATTAATTTAAGAAAACCAGCTGTGTCTACCAAATTGATTTTTTGGAACAGGAGTTTTCTCTTTAACATACCATTGAATACCACTAAGCACTGAGAATAGGTAAGACTTTAATTTAATATTTATATATAAAAAATAAGGTAAAAACGAGAACATCTTTGGCCAAGAACTTAACAAAAATGGATAAACCGTAATTGTAAGCTTTGATCCAGTATCTACCTTTTCTAGCCTCCATTCAACAAAAGACTGATTCTTATTACTATCACCGATCCAGAGATCGTACCCCTCTAAATTTCTCCAACTTACAAATCTTCTAATATAAGTTCTCTCATTTAAATAGATTATTTTGTCTTCGTGATGCTCATTGCTCCATTGGATAATTGAGTTCTCTTTACAAAAAGGGTGTACATTGTTTAAGTAATTAGGGGATGAAACAATTTCCCACAAGCTTTCAACAGAGCAATTATAAGTCAAACTATTTGAGGTTTTAAATCTTTGCATAAATTAAGAATAAATATTTTAGGGTATATATAAAATCAGACACAGGTCAATCACTTATGGAAGTGTGTTTGAGTGAATTTCAACGCATACACGTGATTGACCAATAAAATTAGTATAATTCTTATTTCACAACCNTGCAAGATTGTGATATTTATTTCACAAGAGAGATTCATTTGTGAAAACAGTAGTAGGAAAGATTTCTCATCTTCTTATTTATATAATGAAATAGGGAGATATAAAACTTCTCATGAACTTCGTGAAATATTTTAGGGGAAATTTTCACAAGTCACTGATAGCAAGCCGGGAGTAATCCCGGTTTGTTCGTTAGAGAACTATCAAAGAAATTGCAAACACAAGACAGGCTGAAAATCCATAGAGAGCAATTGCGACAGAATAAAGTCGATCATCTTTTTTCAGCTTGATTACACACAAGTTCGTAATCGTATAATATATCAAAATAAAAAAGGAACTTAGCTTTATAGACCCAACAACATCAAAACTATAAATACCTACTATCACAGAGATGAGTACAAAGCCTTCTGAGAAATAAGCAGAGTTAAATTTTTTATGAATTTTTGAAAAAGCTTTTGGAAGCACCCTGTCTCTAGAAAGTGCAACATATATTCTGCTAATTCCAGGCATCAGCGCAAGGAATACAGAAACCATTGCAATAGAAGAAGCAAAAACAATTAAAAACGAAAATTCCGAAAACCTACTTACGTCCATNGCAACAAGAAGAGGAGTATTAGAGTTCATAATTAGTTCTGGACTGATTAATGATAGCGTTAACCAAGTAATTCCAAAATACAACAGGATTGTTACCCCTAGACCAGTAAAAATTGCTGTAGGGATAATTTCTTTAGGGTTTTTAATTTCCTCTCCAAATGTGGCAAGTCTTGAATATCCGGTAAAAGCAAAAAACCATATACTTGCAGATAACAAAATACTATTAAAAGACACACTCTCAAAGATCGGAATACTTAAATCAACACCAGGCGTTGAGAGGATAGAGACAGTATAAAATAACAGCAGTCCAAAAATTATCCAAACAAACCATGTAGCAATCTCTGCAGTTTTATGGATGCCAGAAAAACTTAACAAAAATACCAAAAGACATAAAATAACACCAATTTCTTTTCCATACACAGGAGAGAGATAGTTTCCTACTGTTAGCGCTATTGCAACACAGCTAATAGTTTTACCAATAATGAACACTGAGCCAGCGATAATTGCATAAGGTTTTCCTAGTACTTCATTTGCATACAAATACGTACCACCAGTTTTTGGAAACAATGATGAGAGTTGAGCAGAGGAAGAAGCATTTGCTATTGCTAACGTTGAAGCTAAAAGCAATCCAAGGATCGCACCATAAGAACTTATTTTTGCTGTAGGAGCTATATTATTAAAAAGCCCAGCTCCAATCATTGAGCTTAACCCTAAATAAATAGAACTCTTTAAGGTAAGTGTTCGATTAAATTCTTTGTTTTCCACAGACTCATTTTATCTTGTGTGACTTAATTTCCTAAATACCCAGAAAGCTTTGGGTTTATACTGTTTATATGTTCAATAAATTATCACCTGTTGTAATAACAGATGAAAAAGACAGAAAACTATTTATCATCGCTATGCTTTGGTTTTTTATTGGTGCATGGATAGATTCGAGCGCACATACATATTTGTTAGACGGTATTGAAACATTTTTTACTCCATGGCACGGTGTTTTATATTCCGGATATGCTTTTTCAGTTTTAGTAGCAATGTATGTAAAAAATAAAATGAAAGACTACAAGTTTGATGTTGGAGTTTTAGGTGCAGTTATCTTTGGAATTGGCGGAGCATCGGATGCTGTGTGGCATACGTTACTTGGTATCGAAACAGGTGTAGAGCCACTGGTTTCTCCATCACATCTAATGTTGTTTCTTGGAGCATTTTTAATGTTGGATTATGTTTTTACAACAAGACCTAGTAAAGACCAGCTAGACACAGCCTCAGTTGTAGCAGTATCAACAATCTATGCTTTGGTCATGTTTATCACCCAGTTCCTTCATCCATATTTACAGTACGGAGTGTTTTTTGGTTACGATGACGCTTTTGCGGCAGGGACTTTATTTTTTCAATCTATGCTTGCAAGCGTTGTATATGTTTATGCGATACGATTTAAAATGTCACCAAACCAAATGTTCTTACTTTACTTCCTTTCTTTTTTATATGTATCGGTACATGCTTCTTTGGGAAACACAAGATTAATGATGTTAATTATTGGCATAGGAAGTCTTTTTAGTTTTGGAGTATTTAGAGTAACAAACTGGTACTACACCACTGATAATGATAGAAAAATACAAGTAAGCGCAGCTGCAATCGCTTCGCTGTATGGATTATTTTTTGTTTTATACCTAATTATCAACCAAGCACAGAGCGATTATGAGTTAACTTGGAGATTTTATGGACTTGG
>FUFK010037833.1_pt1 | contig 14943 bp, 7 predicted proteins | sample 1021851 | NCBI WGS metagenome assembly FUFK01 (sample SAMEA51879418, study PRJEB19060) | metagenome | reverse complement strand
GCATTACACTTTAATCCAACTCCACAATCAGCATCCTTGCCACATATGCTTCGACACATACCCGCAGATGAACACTTTAATTCATTCCCACAATCCTCATTACTAGGACAGGGCTTATCCTTCTTGGAGCAACTAAGAGCCAAAACAGAACACATCAAAACAAACAGTAATCTCATAACACCTCCTGATACATGGATAACCCAACTCTAAAACCAAGGGTAGAGATCAGCTGTTCAGTATTGCCAAGTCATGGATATTGACAATTGATGTTCATCTCATAACCTAACAGCATCAAACATAGGAGAGCTCAAATTGAGTAATATATTGATGGTAGGTGATGTTGAAGTTAAGGTCGACTCAGCAACAGTCACGATTGGATATGATGACTACCCAGTTAGAAATATTCAGATGGTTAAGTTGGTACCATACAAAGGTAAAACCATTATTGGTATCATATGTGGACTTGGATTTTGGTTCAGCACATTGATGATGNNTGGAGNCCTGATTCACTTTTTACAGTATGGTAACACTGCTTTCTACAATCTACTTTTTTGGTACTTATTGTGGGTAACAGGCCTTAGTTATACAGCAACTACTAAAAAGCATGTCATAAGGTTTGATAACAGCAAGGCCGGTCAAGCTTTAGCCCAACCCATATGGACATTTATGGATGGAGTTAAGGCATGTCTGTTTTTTACACTTAGCCAATCCAAATATGATAACGCTCTCCACAATATCAAGTCTGTAGCAGACCGCATCAAGCAAGCTGTCCATGCCTTACAACACACTAGTTGATGCTGATTCCTTATTCCTACGCCTTTCATCAACTCTCCCCAATTGAGTAACTGAGATCTTGTTACCTTTCCCATTTGTGAAGCCTCGCCTGTAGATCTCATCTCTCACATCATCCCACTTTAAATTAGAGCCTCCATCCTCAGTATATCTGAGCTCTTTAATCATAGGAGGTAACTCTGGATATTTGTACTCTAATCTGCGTTTCTCACCGCTACGCTTAGCACTGGTATTCTTTGCACTTGGGTCTAGTTCTATATCCTTAATCCATCCATANATGGTGGTTCTACATGGTGGTTTACCTGAGTATTGGAAACANATCATATCTGACTCAAAACGCTCTACTAGTCTATCTAAACTCATACCTGACTCTCTAAGCTTACGAGCCATNTCAATCATGTCATCTCTACTGATAAACTTTGCTTCTACATTCATTCTCTACTGTCCTTTTATGAACTCTAATTATCTGTGTAACTGATAGCTCGTTACCCTTACTATTTCTGTAACCTGATGCATTGACTCTCTGAGCCACATCATTCCATTTCATGCCNTGACCTCTGAGCACTTTGATCAACTCAGNTAGCCCTGCATTTTTGCTCTCAATGGTTGCCTTTGCCTTACGGTTTCTTAACTTGGCTCGATCAATGGCTTTAGGTTTAGCCTTGAACTCAACCCCTTCAACCCATGAGGCAACTACTGATATTGAAGGGGCATTACCTGTCCTTGTGACAATGCCAGTAACCTTACATTTCTCAGCAATCTCTCTAAGAGTTAACCCCTTAGATCTCCATTCCTTGACGCTATTAATTTTAGTGAGCTCATCATCATCTCTGACAACATAACTCAATCCATCATCTNTGATCTGTTTAGTCTCTCCGTGNTTAGTGTTACCAATGCATAGACCACGCTCTTTCTTACTTTTTAAAGCTGATCTAGTTCTCATTCTAGTGCGCTCTCTCTCAAATTGAGCAAAGGCATCAAGTAGTGTTACCAATAGGACTTGTTCAGGAGTATCAGCNGATCCTGCATCCAAGCTGTGATAACTGGCGCCCTTTGCATTGATGAGGTTCTGACCTACCGCATTGATTAAAACTGTACGCCCTAATCGATCCCTACTCCATGTGACTAGTACATCACCTTTTTCAAGGTTTGATAGTGCTAAGGTAAAACCATCTCTATCAGCCAGTTCAGTAGCACCGCTGATTGTGTCAGAGTAGACCCCTTTCACATCAAGCCCCTGAGATTGAGCCCANTCAGTNCACTCNTCACGTTGGGCATCATGTCCCGCTGTTTGACCCTTGGTTGATGTTCTTGTGTAGATGATAACTGACATGGTGTATTTACCTCTTTCTCAATAAACACACATTTATCACATTCAGACACTGAACAACAATTGTAAATTATCTTTTCTCTAATCATCATTATTTCCATCTCTCAATCTCTTCCATGGATCAACGCTTCCCCTTACCATCCAATTACTAGACTTCATTCCTTCCTTGGCTTGATACTCAGCAATTCTACCTCTCAAAATGATTCTGTCGTGTTGACTTAGACTTTTGAATAGAGCTCGCCTCTCAACCTCTGTCAGCTGACATGCCCTCTCAGGGTCTAGCTTTTCATCCCTTGCCCTGCGTTTCTCCACTAGCCTTTTTACTCTCAGAAACTCAGCGCTTTCATTTCTACGTGCCTCTCTCCTGATTGATGCCTCTCTATCTCTTGCCTCATTTTTGAGCCTATGCGTTTCAACATTGATCCTCCTACGCTCAGCCCTACTTAGTTTTTTAGTTTCAGATAGCGATGTGGTTGTAGATGTTTTGTTTTGGCATCCAACACACTGACTATCATGGCTCTCATGTGTGCGCGCTCGCCCCTCCCCCTGCGCATCATTGATTGTACCATTCTCTGACCTGAATGATCTGCTCAACCTCTCAACATGACCCTGATCAAGCTTCCTAATTTCAATTGTAACGCTTGGAGATTCATCAAGCCCTGCAACCAGTTTAACTGAATGTAAGGATGCAATCTGCTTGTCATTTTTGTATGCAACGCCCTCCAATCCATCGAGCACCGCTTTAGTCAAATTATCCACATCAGGAGTAACGACATTGGGCATTCTATAGGGGCGTTTCTTAGGGATAGACTTGGGGCGTTTTGTAATGAATAGGATTCTCACATCTAGTGCTCCATCGAGCACGGTTACCCCTTGAGACAGTGCAATAGACTTAATTTCCTGCTCGTACTTTGCTGTCTTGGATGGTGTATGGACATGGCCATTTTTGAATCTAGGTCTGCCCTTGGTCACTGGCTGAATAGGTATATGCAATGTAACTACAGACATGGCTGAACCTCCCGACTCATCAGATTCATATCAGGTACATCAATTTTGCTGATGAATGACCCTGTAGCACGCTTGATAGAATCCCAATTCATCCTTGAGAGTGCTGACTTCTGACTCTCATTTCTGACGTGCAGCTTGACTCCTGGCAATTCCTTGCAACCAACTGAGCAATTTACTGAGTAATTACGTGCACTTGGATTAAAGGTGTTAACGTCTAATATATATATAGGAGATCTAGTAGGTTCATGAGCAACATTAAATATATTACTCTGCATCGCTATCTGATCACTTTCTGTAGTAATTAACACCTTTTTTCTAAGTGACTGATTTGATTGATTAATAGGTTCTGTAGCAATTAACACCTTTTTTGATTCATCAACGTCATTTGGACTGTAGAACCTTGGGTCATAATGGAGCTCTTGGGGTCTACCTCTGCCCTGACTATTTAGAGCTTTAACAATCAGACCTCTGTGGTGATCTAAAAACTTAACAATGCTACGAGCCATTGCCCGAGTTGCGCCCCAGTTTTGAATGATTGTATGTGATATGGGTGCGCCTTGATCTAGTTGGTTCTCTGCACGTTCTTGTAGATCTCTCCGCTTGGGTGAATTGGGTCTACCTGTAGTACCAACCTTGAGCCATTTGAGTCCCTTAACTTGTGGAGGTTCGACATTGGCAATAAATATGATTCTCTTCCCTGCATGACGTTGAATCCTTAGCCTACCAAACCACTGTAATGTTGATGCATAGGTATAATCCCTAATTGCCCCTTTAAACTCAGCCTCTGTAATCTCTCTACTATGGAGGAATGATTGACTATTTCTGATGCCATTCAGATTAGGAATAGGAGCACCTATCAGAATCATGGATGAACAATCCTGATACTCATTTGATCCTCTATTATCTCGCCCTGTATAACCATACCTTACCTTGTATGGTCTAAGCACTTTAATGAGATTTGAACCAGCCAGTTTTCCCTCTCCATCAATTCCACTTTTTATGATCTGATACACTCTCTTTGATGGTGAGGCTATAAGTAGACTGGAACCATGTTTTACACCTTTTAGACCATCCTCAATATTGAGAGATAAACGCTCTAAGTTATCCAGTCCTTCATCTGTTAAGTTACCATCCTGATCAATCAATACACTCGGTTGAGCACCTCCATGCTTAATCCAATACCCCTCAGTAGGTTGAGAGATAAAGTCACTATTCAAGTCAGTTAAACACTCTCTGCCCGTGCGCTTTGAATACGCTGTCCACATTGACTTGATAGGAGTCGCATCAAGGTGAATTAAACCTGTATCAGGTAACGTCATGAGTGAGTGCTTTTGGATGATTGTTTGCCCTGTAGGACTCTTAAACAGGGTCAAGTGTATCTCTTCACCAACTATCAGACTGCATAGGTGCTCGATGAGGTTAATGCCCTTCAATCTGATGCGCCTAAATGGATCATAATTGTCATTATTCATTCTAGCGTCTAGGCTAGTTTGCTTAACCTGTGGTTTATGTTCTCTGATGTGATCTAGCACCATTTGAGCTTGTTGGATTATCCAGTTCTCTGATGCATTGAGAACCCTATCCCTAGTTAATACGGTTGATACACCATATTTGCTCTTATTAGTCTCTATGGACTTGGCTACCTGTTTTAATGTCCTCTGTAGAATAGGTGCAATTCCTGCTAAGAGCTCATGCTTAACTCTAAAGAGTGAATTAAAATTAGCTTCCAGTTGCTCAGTCATTGCCCCTGAATTATCTGATGTNGTGAGCTTATAATCCTCAGTCAATTCAGCATTGCTNTTGATGAATGACCTTACATATTCATCTGACCTGTGGGGCTTNAATGNNCTCAGCAANTCNGGCTCGTACTCTGTGACCCCTGACANNTCAACATGCTCATCGATGAATATCATCAGGCTTTTAGTGAGTTCTCCATCATTCTCAATCTGATCCTTTTCAATCAGCCTTGATACTGTCGGCAGATCTCCAAATGTAGCCAAATAGAATTGACCTCCATCAATGGCACGTTTACCCCTTGAGTTTGCCTCACATTGGGAGTTTCCTTTGTCATCAGGTTTGCTTAATGGGCATCCTAGTGTGGCACATCCCGCCGGAATTGGTTGCTCTGCAAATATGTCATCTATGTGAGCTTTCCTATCAGATGCATGTGTATTACCTGATAATGCACCTTTAACAGCATCCTGATATGTGGCGCATCCTCTCACACGTCCTTCCCATATCACTGGCTCGATTCCATGCTTTTTAACCATGGAAACAATCGTGCCTACGCTGTGATTATCCGTGCCTAAAAGCTTGTGATTAGGGGCAAAGAAAAACACAGTCTTACCCATGGTTTTATTTAGGAACGATGCCTCTTCAATTGCTAGTGTGGTTTTACCTCCACCGGCTTGGACTGTGACTTGCTGAATAGCATTTCCTAGATCATCATATCTGTTTACAGCTGTTTTAATTAACCCCTTGATGATCCTTTGCATTTCATCATGGCTAGTCGGCTCCATGTTTGAAGTATGCTGTGTAATATCCTCTGTTCTACGTGGCTGTCGGGTGTGCTTTCTCCTAGGCTTATCTACAAGCATATCGCGCTGATAATATGGGTTCAGCTGCCCTCGCTTAATTCCACGCTCCGCATGTGATCTATACTCATTAGTAGGAACTGATGCCCTACTCATAACTAAGTTTAGTAATGTATCCTCTGAATATGCGGGTAACCTACCCGCTCCTAGATAACGTCCTAAGCTATAACTGGCTCTAAATAATGCATTACCTCGTTGACCATCCCCACTATGCGTTGAAGGGATAGCTTCTATTTCTGCCATTGCCTTATTGAACAGAGGAATGATGCCATGGTCAGCACCTGTATAGTCTAGTTTGATTTGGTTTTCAGATAGCGATGTGGTTGTAGATGTTTGCTTTTGATACTTGGGCTCGATCTCTGCATATGCACTCTCAGGTAGTGTTAAATATTCACTCTCTCCGTGCTTTAAATACAGTCTCTCGTTCACTGGGTCAGTTACACCGCTAAACTTTGGTTTAGAGGTATATATGACAGTATGTGGGGCATTGGGCTGTGTATCGAGTCCTTCAAACTGTAGAGAGTCTAAATATCTGCGTTGCTGAGCGCACGTCATGGGGCGTTCAAGCCAATAGAATAGTTTAGCTCTCCATGTTGCTGACTTGCCCTGTTTCTTATAATCCCTGAGATTATGACCGGCGGTGTATTGGACTAAGCACGAAGCTGATTCAAATGGCTTACCCAACTGCTTAATGATTCTGTCAGTGTCATCATGAGATGATCCATCGTGCAGAGGTAAACCATCAATATCGAGCATGAGTAGATGACTAGGTTGATCCTCTAAATAATTCTCCATTGTAGATGCTTGGACTTGGTTACCTTCGCTTGATGCCTTGATGGACTTTTCAGTCAATCCACCGTAGGCAATCCCTGCACACTGCTCCCTTTCAAGCCTTTCCATCATGATGGTGAATTGGAGTAGATTCTCTACATTGGCTATTTCAAGGTCATAGAACTTTCTACGCCCTTCGGGTGCACCCTTAATGAATGCCTTTTCCTCTGCATCCCATTTGACTTTAAAGCCTAGAAACTTGCCATCTGTTCTCAGAATACCAATTCTCATAATACCTCCTGAACACTTAGACTTCCGTACCAAGCGTTAATTTCTGCATAGCCCCTGATCATATTTATGTAGTGCTTAAGGCATGAAGTAGGATTGGGGATGAGGTTAACTGCTCGTACCCCTTGATCAATGTCAGACCTCAAAAGCTCTGTATGAATCTCAGCTATATCCATCAATACATCAGCTAGATTTGATGAACGTGCCAAGCTGACTCTATCCCCATTACCATCAAAATGATGAGACAATCTGACATCTCTATCTACTGACCATAATCCAGCCGTATTAAGCGCCACGGTCAATTGAACCTGACTNGCTACAATCAGAATCGCTCTGACCTTAATGCTCTCATCATCAGTGCTGTAGATGGAGCTTAATGACTTCACCGCATCATCTAGTTCATCACAAAATAATCTCTGATGACGGGCGTTAAAGTATGCTCTAATTGCTAGCTTTGTAGCTGAGTCTATAGATTCTGTAGAACCTGTCGACATAGTGAACCTCGCTTAAGTGTTGCAAGGAGGTTCAGTGTTGGGTAAAGCTTAAAGAGCAATCTGCACCTCCTTTCATTAGGTGGTTGGGGCTCCTTTTCTCTGTAAGTACTTTCTCAGGGTCGCGAACAGTGAATTGGGGCTTTTCATTATTAGGGGTTAAGTTTTTTACGTTTGATATACGTTGTTTGAACTAGGATCGTGCTTGAACTTTATGAAGTCAAGTCTACCAATGGATTAGCGCTTTATATTATAAATAATAAACACATATTAAGTGTTAAATATCAGTAGCTTGCACGTCTTATATTTATGAATTAACACACACTAACTGATGCATTGATCCACTCTAAAACCAAGGGCAGAGATCAGCTGTTCAGTATTGCCAAGTCAGGTTCTCAGGTTGAGCCTAGTGAAAGTATGAGATCATTGGCAAGTGGACATGAATAAGGTGCATTTGCCTTCCTCTCTGCATCTAGTGCTTTCTCTACATTCTTCCAAGGAACCTGCGACACAGATCCCTAAACTTTCTGTGCACTCACCATGAGTTTTGCACTCAGTACTTTGTCTACAGTCTGAGTCCCCAGATGATCTACACTCATCTCTTGACTTATTATAGATGCACTGGCCATACTTTTTGCACAGAGTGCTTTGTCTACAGTCTGAGTCATTCGTTGCTTTACACTCACCACCAACTAGAGTGCACCTACCATACTCTTTGCATGCACTTCGTGTCCTACACTCTGTAAGTGGAGTCTCGGCTACGCACTCATAAGTCCCCTTCTCATAATCTATTGCAGGTGTACAACGTCCTTGATTTTGACAATAGGTGTATTCCGTATAATAATCTGCGCATGACTTTACGCATATACCACCGTGGAAATCATGCGTGCATAAACCTTTATCTCGACAATTCTGACTACGTACACAATCCTCGCCCCGTCCTGCCTTACAATAATTATATCGAGGATGGGGTCTATCATCAAAGAAGCTTTTTTTGCTAGGTCTAGTCTTGTCACATTTGCCTCTAACCTTACACTCATTAGACATCAGACAATCTCGATCTGAACCTACTATACAAAGTCCAGCCTCATGATAGGTACACTTACCTTGTTCTATACATAACATAGACATCTGACAGTCAGAGTCACTCTTAAGTTCGCATCTCTTGATACCAACACTGCATTTGCCTTCTTTTTTACAGACTTCTGACTTTAAACAATCATCCTGATTCTTTGAATAATCACAGTAAGAAATGCCCGCCTTACACCTGCCCGATTCCTTGCAGGGAATAGAGCAATCTTTTTTTTCACAACTTGAAAAAGCCAAAACAGAACACATCACAATAAACAGTAATCTCATAACACCTCCTGACACATAGATAGCCCAACTCTAAAGCCAAGGGTAGAGATCAGCTGTTCAGTATTGCCTAGTCAGGTTCTCAGGTTGAGCATCATCATGGATATTGACAATTGATGTTCATCTCATAACCTAACAGCATCAAACATAGGAGAGCTCAAATTGAGTAATATATTGATGGTAGGTGATGTTGAAGTTAAGGTCGACTCAGCAACAGTCACGATTGGATATGATGACTACCCAGTTAGAAATATTCAGATGGTTAAGTTGGTACCATACAAAGGTAAAACCATTATTGGTATCATATGTGGACTTGGATTTTGGTTCAGCACATTGATGATGTTTGGAGGCCTGATTCACTTTTTACAGTATGGTAACACTGCTTTCTACAATCTACTTTTTTGGTACTTATTGTGGGTAACAGGCCTTAGTTATACAGCAACTACTAAAAAGCATGTCATAAGGTTTGATAACAGCAAGGCCGGTCAAGCTTTAGCCCAACCCATATGGACATTTATGGATGGAGTTAAGGCATGTCTGTTTTTTACACTTAGCCAATCCAAATATGATAACGCTCTCCACAATATCAAGTCTGTAGCAGACCGCATCAAGCAAGCTGTCCATGCCTTACAACACACTAGTTGATGCTGATTCCTTATTCCTACGCCTTTCATCAACTCTCCCCAATTGAGTAACTGAGATCTTGTTACCTTTCCCATTTGTGAAGCCTCGCCTGTAGATCTCATCTCTCACATCATCCCACTTTAAATTAGAGCCTCCATCCTCAGTATATCTGAGCTCTTTAATCATAGGAGGTAACTCTGGATATTTGTACTCTAATCTGCGTTTCTCACCGCTACGCTTAGCACTGGTATTCTTTGCACTTGGGTCTAGTTCTATATCCTTAATCCATCCATAGATGGTGGTTCTACATGGTGGTTTACCTGAGTATTGGAAACANATCATATCTGACTCAAAACGCTCTACTAGTCTATCTAAACTCATACCTGACTCTCTAAGCTTACGAGCCATCTCAATCATGTCATCTCTACTGATAAACTTTGCTTCTACATTCATTCTCTACTGTCCTTTTATGAACTCTAATTATCTGTGTAACTGATAGCTCGTTACCCTTACTATTTCTGTAACCTGATGCATTGACTCTCTGAGCCACATCATTCCATTTCATGCCCTGACCTCTGAGCACTTTGATCAACTCAGCTAGCCCTGCATTTTTGCTCTCAATGGTTGCCTTTGCCTTACGGTTTCTTAACTTGGCTCGATCAATGGCTTTAGGTTTAGCCTTGAACTCAACCCCTTCAACCCATGAGGCAACTACTGATATTGAAGGGGCATTACCTGTCCTTGTGACAATGCCAGTAACCTTACATTTCTCAGCAATCTCTCTAAGAGTTAACCCCTTAGATCTCCATTCCTTGACGCTATTAATTTTAGTGAGCTCATCATCATCTCTGACAACATAACTCAATCCATCATCTTTGATCTGTTTAGTCTCTCCGTGTTTAGTGTTACCAATGCATAGACCACGCTCTTTCTTACTTTTTAAAGCTGATCTAGTTCTCATTCTAGTGCGCTCTCTCTCAAATTGAGCAAAGGCATCAAGTAGTGTTACCAATAGGACTTGTTCAGGAGTATCAGCAGATCCTGCATCCAAGCTGTGATAACTGGCGCCCTTTGCATTGATGAGGTTCTGACCTACCGCATTGATTAAAACTGTACGCCCTAATCGATCCCTACTCCATGTGACTAGTACATCACCTTTTTCAAGGTTTGATAGTGCTAAGGTAAAACCATCTCTATCAGCCAGTTCAGTAGCACCGCTNATTGTNTCAGAGTAGACCCCTTTCACATCAAGCCCCTGAGATTGAGCCCANTCAGTNCACTCNTCACGTTGGGCNTCATGTCCNGCTGTTTGACCNTTGGTTGATGTTCTTGTGTAGATGATAACTGNCATGGTGTATTTACCTCTTTNTCAATAAANACACATTTATCACATTCAGACACTGAACNACAANTGTAAATTANCNTTNNNCTAATCATCATTATTTCCATCTCTCAATCTCTTCCATGGATCAACGCTTCCCCTTACCATCCAATTACTAGACTTCATTCCNTCCTTGGCTTGATACTCAGCAATTCTNCCTCTCAAAATGATTCTGTCGTGNTGACTTANACTTTTGAATAGAGCTCGCCTCTCAACCTCTGTCAGCTGACATGCNCTNTCAGGGTCTANCTTTTCATCNCTTGCCCTGCGTTTCTCCACTAGCCTTTTTACTCTCAGAAACTCAGCGCTTTCATTTCTACGTGCCTCTCTCCTGATTGATGCCTCTCTATCTCTTGCCTCATTTTTGAGCCTATGCGTTTCAACATTGATCCTCCTACGCTCAGCCCTACTTAGTTTTTTAGTTTCAGATAGCGATGTGGTTNTAGATGTTTTGTTTTGGCATCCAACACACTGACTATCATGGCTCTCATGTGTGCGCGCTCGCCCCTCCCCCTGCGCATCATTGATTGTACCATTCTCTGACCTGAATGATCTGCTCANCCTCTCAACATGACCCTGATNAANCTTNCTAATTTCAATTGTAACGCTTGGAGATTCATCAAGCCCTGCAACCAGTTTAACTGAATGTAAGGATGCAATCTGCTTGTCATTTTTGTATGCAACNCCCTCCAATCCATCGAGCACCGCTTTAGTCAAATTATCCACATCAGGAGTAACGACATTGGGCATTCTATAGGGGCGTTTCTTAGGGATAGACTTGGGGCGTTTTGTAATGAATAGGATTCTCACATCTAGTGCTCCATCGAGCACNGTTACCCCTTGAGACAGNGCAATAGACNTAATTTCCTGCTCNTACTTTGCTGTCTTGGATGGTGTATGGACATNGCCATTTTTGAATCTAGGTCTGCCCTTGGTCACTGGCTGAATAGGTATATGCAATGTAACTACAGACATGGCTGAACCTCCCGACTCATCAGATTCATATCAGGTACATCAATTTTGCTGATGAATGACCCTGTAGCACGCTTGATAGAATCCCAATTCATCCTTGAGAGTGCTGACTTCTGACTCTCATTTCTGACGTGCAGCTTGACTCCTGGCAATTCCTTGCAACCAACTGAGCAATTTACTGAGTAATTACGTGCACTTGGATTAAAGGTGTTAACGTCTAATATATATATAGGAGATCTAGTAGGTTCATGAGCAACATTAAATATATTACTCTGCATCGCTATCTGATCACTTTCTGTAGTAATTAACACCTTTTTTCTAAGTGACTGATTTGATTGATTAATAGGTTCTGTAGCAATTAACACCTTTTTTGATTCATCAACGTCATTTGGACTGTAGAACCTTGGGTCATAATGGAGCTCTTGGGGTCTACCTCTGCCCTGACTATTTAGAGCTTTAACAATCAGACCTCTGTGGTGATCTAAAAACTTAACAATGCTACGAGCCATTGCCCGAGTTGCGCCCCANTTTTGAATGATTGTATGNGATATGGGTGCNCCTTGATCTAGTTGNTTNTNTGCACGTTCTTGTAGATCNCTNCGCTTGGGTGAATTGGGTCTACCTGTAGTNNCNACCTTGAGCCATTTGAGTCCCTTAACTTGTGGAGGTTCGACATTGGCAATAAATATGATTCTCTTCCCTGCATGACGTTGAATCCTTAGCCTACCAAACCACTGTAATGTTGATGCATAGGTATAATCCCTAATTGCCCCTTTAAACTCAGCCTCTGTAATCTCTCTACTATGGAGGAATGATTGACTATTTCTGATGCCATTCAGATTAGGAATAGGAGCACCTATCAGAATCATGGATGAACAATCCTGATACTCATTTGATCCTCTATTATCTCGCCCTGTATAACCATACCTTACCTTGTATGGTCTAAGCACTTTAATGAGATTTGAACCAGCCAGTTTTCCCTCTCCATCAATTCCACTTTTTATGATCTGATACACTCTCTTTGATGGTGAGGCTATAAGTAGACTGGAACCATGTTTTACACCTTTTAGACCATCCTCAATATTGAGAGATAAACGCTCTAAGTTATCCAGTCCTTCATCTGTTAAGTTACCATCCTGATCAATCAATACACTCGGTTGAGCACCTCCATGCTTAATCCAATACCCCTCAGTAGGTTGAGAGATAAAGTCACTATTCAAGTCAGTTAAACACTCTCTGCCCGTGCGCTTTGAATACGCTGTCCACATTGACTTGATAGGAGTCGCATCAAGGTGAATTAAACCTGTATCAGGTAACGTCATGAGTGAGTGCTTTTGGATGATTGTTTGCCCTGTAGGACTCTTAAACAGGGTCAAGTGTATCTCTTCACCAACTATCAGACTGCATAGGTGCTCGATGAGGTTAATGCCCTTCAATCTGATGCGCCTAAATGGATCATAATTGTCATTATTCATTCTAGCGTCTAGGCTAGTTTGCTTAACCTGTGGTTTATGTTCTCTGATGTGATCTAGCACCATTTGAGCTTGTTGGATTATCCANTTCTCTGATGCATTGAGAANCCTATCCCTAGTTAATACGGTTGATACACCATATTTGCTCTTATTAGTCTCTATGGACTTGGCTACCTGTTTTAATGTCCTCTGTAGAATAGGTGCAATTCCTGCTAAGAGCTCATGCTTAACTCTAAAGAGTGAATTAAAATTAGCTTCCAGTTGCTCAGTCATTGCCCCTGAATTATCTGATGTCGTGAGCTTATAATCCTCAGTCAATTCAGCATTGCTATTGATGAATGACCTTACATATTCATCTGACCTGTGGGGCTTNAATGNNCTCAGCAANTCNGGCTCGTACTCTGTGACCCCTGACANNTCAACATGCTCATCGATGAATATCATCAGNCTNTTAGTGAGNTCTCCATCATTCTCAANCTGATCCTTTTCAATCAGCCTTGATACTGTCGGCAGATCTCCAAATGTAGCCAAATAGAATTGACCTNCATCAATGGCACGTTTACCCCTTGAGTTTGCCTCACATTGGGAGTTTCCTTTGTCATCAGGTTTGCTTAATGGGCATCCTAGTGTGGCACATCCCGCCGGAATTGGTTGCTCTGCAAATATGTCATCTATGTGAGCTTTCCTATCAGATGCATGTGTATTACCTGATAATGCACCTTTAACAGCATCCTGATATGTGGCGCATCCTCTCACACGTCCTTCCCATATCACTGGCTCGATTCCATGCTTTTTAACCATGGAAACAATCGTGCCTACGCTGTGATTATCCGTGCCTAAAAGCTTGTGATTAGGGGCAAAGAAAAACACAGTCTTACCCATGGTTTTATTTAGGAACGATGCCTCTTCAATTGCTAGTGTGGTTTTACCTCCACCGGCTTGGACTGTGACTTGCTGAATAGCATTTCCTAGATCATCATATCTGTTTACAGCTGTTTTAATTAACCCCTTGATGATCCTTTGCATTTCATCATGGCTAGTCGGCTCCATGTTTGAAGTATGCTGTGTAATATCCTCTGTTCTACGTGGCTGTCGGGTGTGCTTTCTCCTAGGCTTATCTACAAGCATATCGCGCTGATAATATGGGTTCAGCTGCCCTCGCTTAATTCCACGCTCCGCATGTGATCTATACTCATTAGTAGGAACTGATGCCCTACTCATAACTAAGTTTAGTAATGTATCCTCTGAATATGCGGGTAACCTACCCGCTCCTAGATAACGTCCTAAGCTATAACTGGCTCTAAATAATGCATTACCTCGTTGACCATCCCCACTATGCGTTGAAGGGATAGCTTCTATCTCTGCCATTGCCTTATTGAACAGAGGAATGATGCCATGGTCAGCACCTGTATAGTCTAGTTTGATTTGGTTTTCAGATAGCGATGTGGTTGTAGATGTTTGCTTTTGATACTTGGGCTCGATCTCTGCATATGCACTCTCAGGTAGTGTTAAATATTCACTCTCTCCGTGCTTTAAATACAGTCTCTCGTTCACTGGGTCAGTTACACCGCTAAACTTTGGTTTAGAGGTATATATGACAGTATGTGGGGCATTGGGCTGTGTATCGAGTCCTTCAAACTGTAGAGAGTCTAAATATCTGCGTTGCTGAGCGCACGTCATGGGGCGTTCAAGCCAATAGAATAGTTTAGCTCTCCATGTTGCTGACTTGCCCTGTTTCTTATAATCCCTGAGATTATGACCGGCGGTGTATTGGACTAAGCACGAAGCTGATTCAAATGGCTTACCCAACTGCTTAATGATTCTGTCAGTGTCATCATGAGATGATCCATCGTGCAGAGGTAAA
>FUFK010069395.1_pt1 | contig 14956 bp, 20 predicted proteins | sample 1021851 | NCBI WGS metagenome assembly FUFK01 (sample SAMEA51879418, study PRJEB19060) | metagenome | reverse complement strand
TTTCGTGCCTACAGAGGCCATAAAAAACATACTTCGATACATTGGCGAGAATCCCGAAAGAGAAGGGCTAAAGGATACACCAAAGCGTTTTGTAAAGGCTATGGGGGAATGGTTCGCTGGATATAGGCAAGACCCTCGTGAGTTACTAAACACAACCTTTGAAGAAGTTGAAGGTTACGACCAAATAGTAATACTTCGTGATATTCGCTTCGAGAGCCATTGTGAACACCATATAACGCCTATTCTCGGCTCTGTGTCTATAGGATATCTTCCACGAAAACGCGTCGTAGGTATCAGCAAGTTAGCTAGAGTAGTAGACGCTTTCGCTAAGAGACTGCAAATACAGGAAGTAATGACGCAACAGATAGCTGAAACTATTATGGACGTGCTAAATCCTCGTGGGGTTGCCGTCATAGTCAAAGCAAAACACATGTGCATTGGTACAAGAGGAGCCTATAAACCTGATAGTGAAATGATAACTAGCGTTATGCTAGGGGTATTCCGAGATGATTCCGACGCTCGCAACGAATTTATGCAACTTCTATCAACAAAGCGACTATCACTATGAATAATGAAACACAACGTTATTTCTCGACTAAGACCTATGATAACTTCCCTTGTAGTCATCGTCGGTGGCGACACAAAGGACACTGCTCTTTTATACATNGCTATAGCCGAAGTTTCTCCTTTACTTTTTCTTGTACACAGCTTAACGAAAATGGTTTCGTGATGGACTTTGGCGAGTTGTCGTGGCTTAAAGCATGGCTAACTGATAACTTCGACCATACTATGCTTATCGACAGTAGCGATCCACTCAAAGATAACTTCCTAATACTCGAAATGAACGGGGCTTGCAAGTTAGTAGTCTATGAGGACGTAGGAATGGAAGGTACATGCAAGTATGTATTTGACTTCGTGACTCAGCAACTAATAAAGCGTACAAATGGACGCGTAATACTCGTGGAAATCGAAGTTAGAGAAAATAACAAGAACTCTGCTATCTATAGTTTACTTCGAAAGCACTGAAGTTATCTGCATTTTTTTACAACGATAACTCGTTTTTTTTAGAAGCGTTAAAAACACAAGGGTAAATTATGCCAAAAGAAAGAAAATACAAGGTGAAAGAAATCTTCGCCACAGTGCAAGGAGAAGGCTTCCACACTGGAACACCTGCTATATTTGTTCGACTAACAGGCTGTAATTACTGGAATGGGAATCCTGATAAAAAAGCAAAATCGCTATGCGAATTCTGTGACACTGATTTCGTCGGTACTGACGGGACTAACGGCGGATCTTATACCGCACTTGAGATAGCTAAAGTGTGTCGTAGACTAGCCCCAAACGTCACTATGATTGTACTGACAGGAGGCGAACCAACACTTCAAACAGATGACGCCCTAATATCCACACTAAAACTGTATCAGTACTATATAGCGATAGAAACAAATGGCTCCGGAATTATCCCCAAAGGTGTCGACTGGATATGTATATCGCCTAAATCTATCGCTAGACTACGAACTAATAAGGCTGACGAACTTAAGGTCCTATATCCCTCCAACACTGAGCCAAATGTTTATGCCCACTTTATAAACGCGGAACACCACTATGTCCAACCTAAGGACGACGAATACTTCGAACAAAACGTAAAAGATACGTTGGCCTATGTTCTAGCTAATACTCGGTGGAAACTGTCAACACAAACTCATAAAGCATTAAACATCGAATAATAGGAGAGAATCATGTACATAAACAATAGCCCACTCACTACCGTAAGAATACCTTTGCAAAGCATTGATACCGCTCTATCAGACCCTAAGGTCACTGCTTTAACATCACAAGGCTATATCGTTCAATTCATACTACCTATCGAAGATCTCAACGAACAGTATGCTCTCGTATTCCTACAGCTGCGTAATAGTCAAACTCATATCGATCACAAAATAATACTACTTTTTATATTAATGCCCTTGCTTCAATTCGTGCATGTGGTCGCATGGATATACCTACGTTAAGCGTCAACGCTATGCGTACGCATATCTAGCCAATATACCACCAATATTGCTTTGTACTACCACAATATATCGACAGTGTGCGTACATAATACCAACCATACGTACACACTGGTAACCCCCTATATCACAACACAAATCGCTAACCGTTGAGATAATTCACGACAATGTGCCTATTTTTTAGAGGGGTGCGAGTCAATTTCTTTTTTTTGTGTTAGTATATGGTAGGAGCTGATAATGAGTGACACAAACGAAAAAGATACTGAGGTAGACATATTAGCTAGGAATAGAGGGGAGAGTGAAGTAGCCCATCGTTCCTTTTTGTTGTATGCCATGCAGTCGGAAAAGAGACGGAACATGCGTGCAACAGCACGAGCAGTCGAGCGATCTAATACCACTGTAAGAAACTACTCAAAGTCGTGGGACTGGGCTAAGCGTATGGATATCCCCCACATAGAGGTGAAAGCACAGGAGCTATATAAGTCGTTGTACTTTGCTATGTATGGCATGAGGGAGATCGCCATGATAGAGAAGTATATACTTTCGCCAGTGACGGTGGTTGGTAGTACCCCTCGCAGTGTGGCCGACACAGTCACTAGAGTCGTCGAGCAAAGCAACCCGAAGAAAAGTCAGGTATTTACGGACGAGTTGAAGCGAAAACATTTGACGCTCGTAGACGCTGGAATTGGGTATATAGCTCAAGGCATTAAGAATGGCGACCTTAAGCGTAGTCTTAGGGACTTGCCTCTACTTATGCAACTACGTCGGGAGATTACTGGAGAGAATAAAGAGGAAAAAGAGTCAGCTATATTAGTGGAGTCTGTAAGAGTCAAGACAGCTAAGTCAATGGGTACAGACATAGTTGAGGCAATGTACGAGGACGCACAAGAACTCGTCGCTATATTGGGAGCACTTGCTTCGGCCAAACAGGTCCCTACACATGCAGAGATATTACAAGAGGTAAAAGATGAGTAAAAGTACACCCTTTAAGGCCACGACTACACCGACGCTTGACGCTGGATATGCAAAAGCAGAACTAAAGGTTACCGACAGGGTCGTACAGAATCCTTCAGCTGACAAGATTTTAAGAAGTTATACTCTTGGAGGTCCCGAGAGCCTTCGTGATGTCCGAATGTTTTTGGAGCTTGCAGACCTAGAACACTTGACTAACATAGCTCTTTTGTCCCCAACCCGTAGAGTCGTGCTACCGTCGGCAGGGATTACGATGGAAGTGCGTCAAAGTCGTGATGGTCATATATATGAAGTCCTTAGGATTACGTCGAGGCAACCGCAACCGGAGAGAACGCCCTCTGGATTAGTTACCCAACAGTCGCAGTGGAAAGCCAATGGCAAGTAGCTTCAAAATAGTCAAGCAACAGGGGAAGCGTACATACGTCCGATTAATCGATGAGTATTTTGTTGTGGTAGACCAAGGAGATCGTCGGCTAATCTATGCCGTCAATGACATACTAATTGCCTATATGCCAGTAGTAGCTTGGTTGTCAAGGAAAACAGTTGCGGACATTACAAAAAATGCCTCAGCATTTAGGTCGGTATTGTCGAAGTATTAGGCCATTAAGTTTTTAACAGTTTTTTTTAGAAAACAAATGCCTAGCTATTGATCGCTGTTGGAAGCGTGACTCTGGGAAATGACTAGAAAAAAGTAAAAAAACGCAAAATCGACGAGAATATTTGTGCAAAGTAACATATACTATGCTATAATAGTGACGAACCCCATGTACTAACCCCCAAATCTAGGAGCATTATCATGAAAGTTCAAACTAAACCCACTATTGTCCGAGTATCAGCGAAAAGTAACGCTGAAGAAACAGACGCTAATAATAAAGTAGAAGAATCTACCGACACTGTCGTAGAATCTAAGCATACCACCAATGCCGTACCTACCAAAGCAGACACTGAGGAGAAGATTCTTTCCGAGTCCATGCAAGGTTTAGGCTTTATGATATCATGGGGCTATGCTGGTAATTTTCACGTCAAGCCCGACGACATCCAAACAATCTTTGAGGCAGCTGGTATAGACGATATGACCGTCCCCGACGTAACAATAACGCATGCCGTCAGAAATGCCGTCGGTAACTTCCGTAAACGTCAGATCGGTGATAACCTTTACAAAGCCGAAGTCTTGGGCAAGTCGAAAGAGGAAGGTGTAAAAATATGTATACAGCGAAATGATAGCGAAGAAGACAAACGTTCAAATTGGTTAACGTGTCATATAGTACATTTATCAGCCGACAATAAGACTTGGCTCGACACTGACAGCGATGAAGCGGAGATCAAAGAAGCATGTGACAAGCTCCGACAAACTGTCGAGTATCGCAGAGATCATTACACTGGTGTGGAATTTACTCGCAATATACTGAAGCCAGCTATGAAGTCACTTAGATGTTTAAAACTTCAAGACGTAGACGGTTTATACTATGTCGTAGAGGGCAAAAAAGAAGATGTGCGTAAGCTAAAGACCGCTTGTTCCCAACTCAACGGCATGAGATTTCGAGCCCGATCACTTCAAGCCACAGCAGACAATCAGGCAGACTTTTCTGACGACGCTAAGAGTTCCCTCAGTGACCGCATTGAGAAGTTGAAGGATTCTGTAGCAGAGTGGAAAGCCAAATCTAAAATTAGAAAAAATAGTGAGGACGCGTTATTTGGCGAACTTGACACNATAAAAGAAGATGCCGAAATGCTTAGCATGGCACTAGGATTTAACCTAGACGACATTAACACCGTACTAGACGACCTTAGAGCGTCTGCACGCGAAATGCTCGACATACAGGAAGCTAATGAAAAGGAACGCAAAATGAAGGCTCAAGAAGGAAGTTTAAACCGTTGGCGAAATGTAATGACTGAAGAGTTCCTAGTAGACGAAGGTTTATACATAGTACCTGTCGAATGTGCTGAACTGGTCGGCATTAAGAAAACGACGCTTAAAAACTTCTATTTCAAAAAAGGTCAAGTTCACGCTCGTAGTCTAGGAGAATTGGGATATTTCGGCTACATACAAGACAGCGAGATCGTTATAAACAGCCTAGATGCGTAACAATATACTAACTTCGAGTATGGGGTAGCAATACCCCTGCTTTAACTAACCCCTCATAATGGAGCTATTATGAAAAAAAATAACTATAACCCTATAAAGTCTATGATGTTCGACGGAAAAGAAGTAAAGGCCATTCTTGCCCAGTGTCGTACTGATGGCGATCCTAACAAATGGTCAAAGGCGTTGACTTCGACTGCGTTGATGGAATTTGCACTTATATTTCAAAGTCTACGAGCTTCTTTTGGCGACGCTTTAGCGAACCAATTCAACAGTGACTTAGGTCAGTTTGATATTGGCAAAGGTATATATGCGACAGTGACAACAAAACCACCCTCCACTAAGTTAGACGAACACTGGGAAATTGATGTCATGCCTGACGATGATATGCGAGCATTAGCACATAAGACCTTCACACAAGAAATAGCTAATTCAAAGCACGACGTAAACGAAACGGAGTTGGCGAAGTTTATCGAATTCTCTATTAATAGTTGGATAGCACACAACTTAATGGAACAGAAGGCTGACTTCTTCGTGTATACGGGAGAATCCTTTCTGCTAGCAGACGACATAGATGAGATGAATGATAGCGTTGCTATGCTTGACGCTAACGTAGGGGTAGACGAACTTGTCGCTATGGGTCGTGCCAAAAAGGTAGTAAGTATGAGCGTGTACAACCTCGAAGGGTGCATACTAAAAATGTTTACTACTGTTAAATCGTGTGTACGACTATATAATATGATGGAACGTTACAAAGCAAAAGACGGACATATTGACACTGCTATAGAGGTAGCTCTTGAAAGTGTAGTGCGAGATCCTGCTCACTTAGGGGACAACAACTGGCTTGTACTTGTTTCTGACAATGACACAGCTTTTAGGCAAGGACCTTTATTGACGTGGGATTTGGCTGTTAACGCCGTTATAAAAGAATTCGGGGGTTTACACGACTAGACGACTAGCGACGTAAATCAAAGTATTTTTGGCTTTGCATATATATATAACTAGGGGGTTGCGACAGTGACCCCTTTTTCATTTTTGTCGTGTATTTTCATTTTTTTTACATAATTCTATATAGGCCATTAGCGGGCTGGCTAGCGGTTAGTACGGTAGCAATACGAATAACTTCGAGTATATTGTATTTTTTTACCAGAAGTTCCCGTACGCTGTGGTTGGCCTAAGTCCCCTTACAGGCTATTAGTTTCGACAATGTTGCAGAAATTTGCTGGACGATTAAATGCTTGCACTATAAAGGTATATATGTAATATTGTTTGTGTAGCAGAAATGTTGCTTAACCCTATATCCCCCCTATTGACGGAGAACCCCCTATGTCACTAAACAATAAAGAAATTAAAGCTGTAGCAGCTTTCAACAATGTCCTCGCTGACCTAAATAACGCCTATTGTGAGCGTAGCGAAGAGATCTCTTTGCTAGCAACTTCCCTCATAGCCGAGCAACCTTGTGTGTTGCTTGGACCAGCTGGTACTGGGAAGTCTGCACTAGTACGCTCTTTTGCCGACAGTGTGGTATATAACAACGATGAACTAGGNTTTTTTCAATACCTTTTGAATAAATTCACGACACCAAGCGAGTTGTTTGGAGCCCCTTCCATAAAGGAGCTTAAGGAAAACGACAGACTCGTGCTTAATACTTCGGGCAAACTACCTACTGCTCGCGTGGCTTTTTTGGACGAAGTTTTTAAATGCTCGTCAGCGACGCTAAACTCTTTGCTTACCATTTTAAACGAACGTGAGTACGACGATGGAAGCGGTATACGTAAGAGAGCGGTGACAGAGGTCATCATTGGTGCGTCCAACGAAATGCCCGAAGATGGGCTCGATCCGCTATGGGATCGCTTCGTACTTCGACACTGGGTACAAGACATCCGCCATGAAGATTCCTTTTTAAGCTTGCTCACTGGCGAAGGTATTGGCGAGGTAACAGAGTCTGTCACTATAGACGAAGTTAATACCATTCGTGGAATCCGCGACCGCGTCGACATTAACGGCGTGCTAGACACCTTTTTGAAATTACGCAACGAAATGCAACGCCTAAACATTCGAGTATCAGGACGTAAATGGCGAAAGTGTATTGAAGTAGTTAAATCCGTAGCTGCGATCAAAGGTCGTGATCGTGCTGTAAACACCGACTGTTCGGTACTTGCGTACGTACTTTGGGATCAACCCGAACAGGTCGTAACAATTTCACAGACACTAGCTAATGTTGCAGCTGGCGACGCAAAGAAGGCTCTAGAATTAGCGGATTCTGCTCGTGAAAAGGTTAGCTTCAACAGTGAGGGAAAAGTTGACTTTGAAAATGCTACTATAAAGGAAGTAGGTGCTTGTAAGCGAAGTCTTAACGCAGTCATCAAAGAGATGGAAGCATTAGACGGTGAAGACGACATGGTGCTTAGAAGCTTAGAAGAAGTTCGCGAACTATACGGAGAAGTTTGCCAATGCTTGAAAAAGCTTGTGTGATACACGACGCTATATAGCAAACGTTATACAAAAAGGCGACCACTAGGTCGCTTTTTACTTTTGTGTCATATCCGAAGCTATACGTCAGGCCAGCTAGACGACGCAAATCGACGGTTAGTGGCGTTGTAGGTCGCTTTTCGTATATACACTTCTGAAAATAGGTTGAACGTCAAATCGACGTGTTTTTGTACGGTTATTTGGTAAAAATATGTAGGTCTATATATGGTGAAGCCAGCTGACGAATTGGGCTATATGGGTTAGTATATATGTTTAGCCGTTAACTTAGCGTCGGTGTCGAAGCAAGTCAAAAAAAACAAAAGCAACGAAAAAAGTTGCACAAAGTAACCGTTTTCGTGCTATACTTAATAACGAACCCCCAAATAGGAGAATATATGTTTGGATTTAATAAGCCGCTTTATAACTTCGACGTAGAGGAAGGGATTAGCAAAACCCCAGCTCGTTGGACAAAATACCTTGCTTCAAAACATCGTGTTGGTCGACTTCGCAAAATCACTAAGAAGTTAAACACCGAACTTGGCGAAGGCAACAACGATATAGGTACTAAATTAGGTACTGAATTGTTTGGTAGTCTATATGAAGAACAATGTCGTGACTCAGCAAGCCCAACAGGATTCGGAAAAAATGCTTTCGATATCATCGAAGGAATGACAGAGTATGACGAACTCAAAGTCTTATGCGAAGATGACGCTGATCTTAGCGGTATAGCTACTCGCAAGTTCCTAGAGGACGCAAAAGATACGTTGAAAGAATTATATGAAGCCCAACAACAGGCTGATGAACGTGCTAATGACGGAGGCCAAAATAACCCCGACGGTGGCAACGGTAATGGCGATCCACAATCTGGCGACGGTGACGGACAAGAAGGCGATCAAGGACAAATACCTAAAGAACAACTTCAACAGCTTCGAAGTAAACTTCGCGGTTCTATGCAAAAGGCACTAGCAGACACTGAAAAAGCGGACGATATGCTTCGTGGTATTGGTGCTTCTAAAGACACTGCCGATCCCGAGCGTGGCGAACGTACCCGCTATGTCGATCAAATGATGAATGACACTCAACTACAACGCGTTCTAGCTACTGCTGGTCGTATAAAAATGGCTCCACAAGCTAAGAAAGCCCAAAAGGTCGAAGATGCTCAGGAGGAAGCCTATGACGTACAAGAGTCAAATGACATCTCCGCTATGTTGCCGACAGAGATGGTGGACTTGGCTATGGACGAGACGGAGGTGCTGTTCTTCAAACGATTTGCCGAAGAAAAACTACTGACAGTTAAACGTCGTGGTACTCGCGAAATAGGTAGGGGACCAGCTATTATATGCTTGGATGAATCTTCCTCTATGAGCGGACATTATAGCGAAGTAGCAAGAGCATTCTGTGTGGCTATGGTACAAGGCATGATGAAAGAAAAACGCGACTGTGTCGTGGTTTGCTACAACGGTTGGGTTACTAAAGTATATAAATTCGCAAAAATGTCGGCTATGACCGGTAAGTTTGGACAACAGGTTCCCTCTGTGTATGCCGAAGCTATCATAGACCTTGCGTCAAGACTTCCCAGTGGTGGGACTGATTTCGACCAAGCGATCAAAGAAGCATTGAAGTGGGTAAATGAGATCGACAATAGCGACATTGTTTTCATCACCGACGGTCATGACTACTTAGACTCGAAGTATGTAGCACAGCTAGACGAAGCAAAGGCTAAAGGGCTTAGGGTGCATGGTGTTGAGATCGGAAGTCACGACGTAGACCCTAGTACCTCCCCTAGACATTCGTGGCAGACGGACTGTACATACATCAATGCTTCTGTGGATTCAACGGGACAGTGGGCTAGTGTTGTAGGAGCAACGAAGTCAGCATAGACATAGACCTAGTTATATACTAGAAGTTAAGCGGTAAGTTACAGCCCCCATTGTTTTCCGACAGTGGGGGCTTTTTTTGTCCGAAGTTATCAAAGGCCATGGCCGAAGCTAAATGCACGATAGCGTATTGACGATTTAAACGTCGTTATTTTGGCTTTGCCTAGATTATAGAGGGGAAAGGCTAACGGACGGTTATACGTCGATTTACGTCGTTATTCATATATAACATTATAGTTTCGACTATAGCGAAGTTAATAGCGATCAGCTGGCGATCATGCGACGAAAAAAACTTTTATTTTTTTTTAGGTACATAACAACAAAAAAACGTCTGATTTAACGTTCGATTTACCTTTGATTTAGCGTCAAATCGTCTTTTAGGTATATATACACCTTGAAAGACGTTGGAAGCGTCTGCTGGAAGCATAGAAGTTAGCGTCGGCTATGAGGAAGTTATAACGGAGCATACTGACGTATAACGTCGTGTTAGGATTTAGGACAAAAAAACTATCGGCTTTACTATTGTACCTACGTAATCCTTTGACAGTGCCGAAGTAATTTGCCCTTGATTTGCCAAATTCCAATCTGTCCCCTAGTACACGACGATCAGCTGATTTGAAAAAAACTTGCATAATTATATATATATGGTAATCGTCATTTTTTTGTTGACGCACAACTGTCCCTACAATCTAATCGCTATTACTTCGGGCTATATACTTTGCCGTAGTCGAAGCTAACTTCGGGGTGGGACCAACTTGAGCTACGTCGTAGCGATTACTTCGAGAGTCACAGCATTTAGGCCATTAGGTCCGTTGACCTAAAGTGATCGGTTGTGATCGCGTTATGACTTTGACAGTGTCGAAGCTAACAAGTTTTTTTCATTTTTTTTCGTCTATGACCTTGCAAAGTCGTCAGTGTCCCTTATGATTACTATTGAACCCCAACGAAGGACAAGAACATGCCTAACAACAACGACAAAACAGCAACAACCGTAAAAACCCGCTCAGCTGGGAAGTGGATCGCCAAGAACAAACGATGGGCNATNTANTTTCGTGACAATTGCCAATGCGTCTACTGTGGCAAAGGTTTGGCGGACGGTGCAGTACTAAGCCTCGACCATTTGGTAGCTTGGTCGAAGGGCAACGCCAAAGGCAAAGCCAACAACAAACATACTAATTTGGTTACATGCTGTCTAANCTGTAATAGCCGAAAAAGTGACAAAAGCATGCGAGCTTGGTACAAACAACTTCGTGGTGAAGGCTACAGTGAAGCCGACATTAAAGGCATTCAAAAGAAAGTGGCTCGTGCTCGACGTGGAACGGAAAGCCGCAAACGTGCTGAAGACACACTTTGGACTAGCGGACTTATGCAGAAGGCAATCAACTTCAACAGCATCAACGGTTAAGCGTTGGTGCAAATCCATTTACTTTACAACCCCCAACAATAGGAGCTATTATGAGCACCAAAACAACCCCCACAACTCGCCAACGTTTTTTCGACATGACCATAAACCTCACGTGGTCCGACGGTAAGTCCATAGAATGTAAGACCGTAGTTAGTATCGACGACTTTCAGCGACTAGTCGAAACATGCATAGCCAACGACATCAAGTTAGAAGTGACATCGGCAGCTATTAGCAAGTCAGTATCATAAACTACCTCACTAAGGGGGTTTAACCGCTCCCTATAATTTACCTAACCCCCTAACAACCCCCTCTATAAGGAGAAACAATATGTTAAATGAAGAAGATACCGAAGTACTCGAAACAAGATATGCGAAGGCCATTAGTGCCTATAGTCAACGTGATAGCGTCGATGAAACAGACGCGGAGGCTATGACGAAGTACGAAGCATGTCTATTAATGTTCCTTTGCTACGCAAAGAAAGCAGTGCTCGATTTAAAGCGGTATATAGCCGATCTTAAAGCAGGACGTATTACAGACTGCGACGTAGCCAACGAATTGTTTGAAGCGGAGTCTGATCTAACGATTTGGTCCAACAGATACGACGAAGTTTCGCACTACCTAGCTACAACATAGTATTAGCCGAAGTCATACTTCACCCTATATATAGTAACCCCTAGTTAGCAGCTGGGGGTTATGCCTTTGTGGTATATGGGACTGGTTGTGTATAGTACGTCTGACGGCGTTATTTTGGCTTTATATGACGTGTTGCGTTGGTTGTCGTGTAAACGTGCGACATATAACCAACGACGTATAACACGTCGATTTGGCTGTCTATTTCGTCGAAAAAAAAATGAAAAAATAACTTGCACTGGTCGTCGACCATGCTAGGATTGAAAAGAACCCCCCATATAGGAGCTAATTATGAAACTAACCCGACAAGAACGCGAAACAACTTTGGCACGTTTAACTACGCACCTTATAACAGGTGATTATTTTGACACCACCGAAAATGTTTGGAAGCCCTTCTCCATACGTATGACACTGCCGAAGTTTGTGGAACACTTCAAATCAAAAGGTACTAAGTTACGCAACGTTTCCTTTGCAGAACCCTGTTGTCATGGCTGGTCCATTTGGTTCGGCAACCCCTAAAGGAATGCTTCGGCTACTAGCCACTAATTTAGTGGCTAGGATTATACCCACTAACTCAACATTATACTTCAACAACCCCAACAACCCCCTATTAAAGGAGCTAATTATGAAAGAATGGACACAGGCAGACGTACAAGCACACTGGAAAACATATAACGGGCTTATATGCGACATTGTAGACAACCGCGAAGTAGGACTTACCGTAAGTCACGACGATATAACTTTGACAGTCACCAAGATCGACGACGCTGACAGCGAAGTTTACATAACAGTAACATACAAAGGTGAAACCATGCGAACCATTCCCGTAGAATCGACGTTTTTCTGTGGGCAGGACGAGTTATGCGAATATATGCTAGTTGTAGCGTCGGAAGGATCATACGACCCACTTGCGTAACAGCTTCGACTGTAGCAACATTTGAAAGGCAACCGTATAGGTTGCTTTTTTTTTCGTTATATGCAACCAGCTGGTGGTCTGTGTACATACCAAGTCAGCCGAATAGACACTTTATATTCCCTTTATATGACGTGTTGCGTCGTCATTCGTGTATATACCCAACTATATACTAACGACGTGTAAATCGTCGATTTGCGTCGTTATGGCCTATTAGGCCACAGCTTCGACATATAGCAAGGACTTGGGTATGCCAAAAAAAGTCCGATTTAGTCGAAAAAACGCCTTGCATATAACAGCATATATGCTATTATTGGAAAGAACCCCACAGATAGGAGCTATTATGCTAGATCAAATTGTATATGAAATGGACCCCCTCACACGCGAAGAAATCAACCGTCAACTTTTATTAGACGACGAAAATGCGGTCGTAGCCGAAGATGAACCAAAAAAAGAATCTAACGAAAACAACAGCGACAGCGACATAGATTTAACAGACGTACCATTTTAGGAGCCGAATATGACACCATGTAAAATAATACAACTTGCAGCTATATTTATGAAAAAACTACAACGTGGCGTTAGCCCCGACAACGTCGAAAGACTTAAGGGGCTGCTAGTTCTCATAAGGCTAGAAGAAGCGTCTGCGTCGTGGTGTATTGACGATCAAGGCGAATATATATATGTAGGTACAAGCACAGCGTTATCCGACAAGCTGCAAAAAAGACTAGATACTGCGTTAAGCACCTCACAGTCGGAGATATAATGGCTGGTTTATTTTTTAAATTAAAGAAACGTCGACGTACAGTGTTTAAGTACGTCGGCAGATTATCTACCCACAGGGGCATGTCCTCGCAGTATATCCGCGTTTTCGTCGTGGCTAGCAACACCTCTGAGTATGTAGTTGGTACATATACAGTAGTAAACAAGGCCGACATAGAGCAAGCTAAGAAGCCGAAGGATAAACCTGCTAAGCCACAGCCTATTGTACGAGGTGATCACAAAGCTGCTATGAAGGGATTCCGATCAGCAAAGGAATGACTTCGAAGTAGTCGACGATCAAAAAAATAATAAAAAAAAGTTAAAAAAAACCTTGCAATATTGTTGTCGTCACTTATGATTGTAAGTGAACCCCAACAAAGGATAACTACAATGACTACAAATAGCTGTATTAACTAGAACAAAAACCAACGCAAAAGTGCTTTACATCATCGACCAGAGCGTCACTTATGCCGATTCTATAGGACAAGCAATTGACTGGGTTAGCAACGCAAGTGCTGACACTGACGCTAAAGTAAAGGCGAAGCAAGAAGTTCTTGCTAGCTGGGAAAAATCACTTAATAACACCGACGCTGACGGCAATGATAAAGTAGGTTGGGCTACATACACTGAAGTAGACGGCATCAACTATATGGTACACAATACTAAGGGTACAAAATACATTATGGGATACCCAATGGCTCGCAAGACCATCGAACATGGCGAAACTAAGTCGCCAACCAAGCACCGTAATGACGTAACCAAAGCAAAAGCACGATATAGACGAGCTCTTAAGTGGACTATGTTAAACGTCGACAATGCCTATGTAACTACCAATACCGAAGAGATCGCTGACCTCATCAAAGAATACGTTGGTATCAACGTATAAACCCCCACAACCACAACATATAACTTCACCACCAAAGTAGCCGATTAGTTTCGGCTACTACCTATTTAATCAGGAGCATACCAATGTACGTCAACATAAACGACCTAGAACCTTTGCCGTTGGCAGTTCGTCGCACCTTGAAAAACAAGCTTAATCTATTGTGTAGTAGACGGAGGTTATCCTTCGTCAGTGCTGAAACTTCGGCCAAAAGGGAGCTTGTGCTGAACTTCGAGCATAAGGGAAACCTTGTGGATACTGACACTGGCATACGTTTTGTCGATCACGCCATAGTCGTAGACAAAGCCATATCACATATTCTTAAAGACTACTTGTACCATGTAGTCGGAAACACAGATACAACCATACAATTAAAGGTGGTGCTCGATGTTAACAGCTAAGCAACTAGATGACTTCGCCAAGGCCATACGTAACGCTGATCTGTCGATTTACGGTCATGACGACGAATACGCGTCTGTTAAACGCTTTGTAGGGTATTGCTCCCGTTGTACAGCTGAAACGTCGATTTACAGTATAAGTCGCTTCAATTTGGACCATATATGCATGGCTTGCACTACAGTCGAAAAAAAACACCCTTTATATAAAGCAGCTGCTGTTATTGAACGAGAAGCTTGTCTACAAGGGAAAGTTAACTTCGTTCAGCGAGTACCTGCTGATTTACTTCGTATTAGTCAAAGCAATGGCCGGTCCACTGAATAACTTTGGCACTGCCGAAATAAGAAAATACTTGCATATAACATAATATATGCTATAATACTAATGAACCCCAATATAAGGAGAACCTATGGGAACTATATACCATAACGAAAAACCCTGTCCGTTAGAGAACAGCAAGTCTTTAGTGACTCTCGCCCTTCTCTGCGGAGTAGATGTACACTCTATCGTCGCAAGATTTTCGACACCGTCGCGAGATGACTATGAAAATGACT
>FUFK010045884.1_pt1 | contig 14958 bp, 15 predicted proteins | sample 1021851 | NCBI WGS metagenome assembly FUFK01 (sample SAMEA51879418, study PRJEB19060) | metagenome | reverse complement strand
TCAGTACTCCACTGGGACTGGGTCCAAGATGCGCCAAAGGTACCACGCTGCAGCGGTCCGGTAGGGTCGCCACCGTTCCGCAATTTCACCAACGGCCTCTTTGGTTTCAGCCTCGGGAACCAGCCGTTGAGTGCCCCGAATCAATCCGATGTCGCCCAGACTGAAGACGTCGGGTCGTAAGAAGTGAAACATGAGCAGCATTTCGGCGGTCCACGGTCCAACGCCCCGAAACTTGACGAGATGCTTCATGATGGCGTCGTCACTCATCGTCTCCCAGGGCTGCTCCATGAGGTGGTCCGCCTGTTCGGCAAGACCGTGAATGTAGGATGCCTTTGGCCGGGTCACGCCGCATGCGGCGATGCTGGCCTGGTCGGTTTGAAGCACCGCTTCGGGGGTTACCTCGCCCAGATGGGCGACCAGGCGCCCCCAGATTGCATCGGCGGCGAGAACGGAAATTTGCTGACCGACGATCGACCGGACGAGCGTCTGGAACAAATCGTCTCGACTCGTGATGCCGTCGGGACCGAACTGGGCGACCACAGGTCCCAAAAGGGCATCCTCAGCCAAATGGTCGTGAGCGGCTTGCCACCACTCCGGGATTCTGCCGCTCATGGTGCTTGTCGGGCAGGTGAGGTTTTCAACCCGCGCTTCAAGCCATCCCCATGCGAGACCTGCTCATGGCGTACTTGGGCCTCAAGGACGTGGCTCGGCAGGGGTGGGTGAATGCAGGTGTTCCAAACCCTGAGTCAGTGGCTGCTCACTCGTGGGGCATGGCCGTCCTTGCTCTGAAACTCTGCCCTGACAATCTCAACCTCGAGCACGTGCTGAAACTCTGCCTGGTTCACGACCTTCCCGAAGTGATCGTCGGCGACTTGACACCGCACGACGACCGGACGACCAAGGCCGAGGACGAGCGGAAGGCGATGGAACAACTCGCGCCCGAGTGGTTGGGTTTGTTCGACGAGTACGAGGCGCAATCGACCCCCGAAGCGGTGTTTGTGCGTTCCCTTGACAAACTCGACATGGCGCTNCAGGCCAGGGTGTACATGGAACGAACCGACCTCGACCTCGCTTCGTTCATTGAGAGCGCTCGCAAAACACTGGGCGACCATGAACTCCTGCGCTGACGGCAATGCCGACAGAAACAAAAAGCGGCACCGCTCCGGTTGAAACACACAGCCCGATAGTGTAGGGGTCCATCATGGTGGGTTTTGGTCCCGCCGACCTCGGTTCGAATCCGAGTCGGGCTACTTCTACTCCATCCACATCATTCGGCCACGTGGCGTGAACATGACGAACATGTGGCCAGTGACCATCGCCGCCCAGAAGATTAGGCTAAGGATCGGATTGAATTCGCTTGTTTTTTCCCATGACTCCATGACAAAAAAATAGTCGATGGTACTTGCAATCGCACTGAGTGCGCCCAAAACGCTGAGAACGGTGCATGCAACAAAGGCGGCAAAGTTGCGTCGAATCGCTCCGATTCCAGCAATCGCCAATGCAAGTCCAAACAAACCCACCAGGATTGAGAAGAGTATTACGCCCGCTCCAAAGCCCGTTCCAGAGTCAATTTCGGATTCAACACCTGCTAGCTGTGAACCAAGGAACATACCGAGAAGGCTGACGAGCATGATGCCGAAACCAACGATGGTAATGGTGAGGCCCATGGCCCACCTCAGGGCTGCACCGCCTCCAACATGCGGGCCATAGGCCTGGGTGCCTAGCTCTTTGGTGGTGGACTCGAGGTTCCACTCAAATTCTCCTTCGCAATACGGGCATGCAAATTCACCTGATGCGTCGTCGTCGAGTTCAATCTCTTCCTCGCAGTGTGGGCAGAGAATCTCAACCATAAGCAGGCTAAACGGTTTCACGGCATATTCCTTTCCCCGTCGTCAAGGGAAAGCATACGCATCTTCATGAACGGCATTTGCCTGCCTTGGTTTACAGGTGAGACGATGATTCAGAGCATTGGTGTAATCGGCGCAGGACAAATGGGCAACGGCATCGCACAGGTGGCTGCCTGTGCGGGCTATGATGTTGTCATGATCGACATCAAAGACGAGTACGTTGAGAAGGGACTGGGTACCATTCAGTTTTCGCTTGGCAAACTTGTCAGCAAAGAGCGTATGACGCAAGACGATGCCGACGCAGCCCTCGCACGCATCACAACTGGAACTGACCGTGGGATGTGTGCTGATTGCGACCTCGTTGTGGAAGCCGTGCCCGAGATTCTNTCGCTCAAGCAAGAGATCTTCACTGAACTTGACAGCCTGTGCAAGCCGGAGNCCATCTTGGCATCCAACACATCGTCCATTTCTATCTCGACCATCGCAGGTTCAACCAACCGACCCGACAAGGTCATCGGTATGCATTTCATGAACCCTGTTCCCATCATGAAACTCGTTGAAATCATCAACGGTGATAGCACCAGCGAAGCAACCAATAGCGCCGTCGTTGAAGCGGCTGAAAAGATGGGTAAGACCGCCCTTTCCTGCAACGATGCGCCCGGCTTTGTATCCAACCGCATCCTCTGCCCCATGATCAACGAGGCCATTCTCACGCTCCAAGAAGGCGTGGCTGAACCCGAAGCCATCGATGGCATCATGAAACTCGGCATGAACCACCCCATCGGGCCGTTGGCACTGTCGGATTTGATTGGCAACGACACTGTTCTCCACATCATGAATGTCCTCTACGAAGGCTTTGGCACGGAGAAGTATGCACCTGCTCCTTTGCTCATCCAAATGGTTGAAGAAGGCAAGCTTGGCCGAAAGTCCGGCCAAGGTTTCTACTCCTATTGAGGTGATACTGTGGGCGACCTTCAGGGGCAAACTTACCTTGTTACCGGTGCATCAAAAGGCATCGGGCGAGAAGTATCGCTGGCGCTGGCCCGTGCGGGCGTTCGTGTTGTTCTTCTCTCAAGGAAGAGTTCGGACCTCGAGCAGACGCTTGCCGAGGTGCAGGCCATCTCGCCTGATTCCTACGCTACGCCCTGCGACCTGGGTGTTTCTGACACCATCGAGCAAGCGGCGCAAACCATACTNGACAACGAGGGCGCTATGCACGGCATCGTNCACAATGCCGGAGACATCCATCCCATCAAACCCCTTTTTGGAGCGGATGCTGCGGATTGGGCGCGTTCCATGATGGTCAACGTGGTTGGCGTTCAACATTTGACACAGGTTCTGGGCTCCGTGCTCCAAGGTGAACATCGGGTTCGTGTTACCACGATTTCCAGCGGCGCTGCACTTCGTCCATTGGCCTCATGGTCGGCTTATTGCACGGCAAAGGCAGGCCTTGACATGTGGACAAGGTGCTTGGCTGAAGAGGGTCGGCAACACAACATAACGGCGGTATCGGTTGCTCCAGGTATCGTGGATACGGCGATGCAAACGACCATCCGTTCCGCCTCGGAGGAGGATTTTCCCCTGCGAGAGAATTTCATTGGCTACCACGAAGACGGTCAGTTGTCCGAGCCGGAGGATGTCGCCGCCGCTCTTTTCCCGCTGATTACGGCTCACACCTTCGAACAATCAGGGCAACGATTTGATGTCCGCGATTTGTAGAATTCCAGCCGCAGTGGGGCGAAGGGTGATAAGCCAACACCTTGACAGCGGAGTTGAGGGATACCATGCCAGGCACCGACCGTGTAGAAATTCGAACGTTGAAAGTTGGACGATTTTGCGTCGTTGACGAGGAAGCCTACAAGATTTTGAGCATCTCCAAATCCAAGCCCGGAAAGCACGGGTCTGCCAAGGCTCGACTGTCCTTGGAATCCATCTTTACGGGTAAGAAAATCTCCCATGTCGGAACCGTGACCGACTCCATCAGCGTCCCAATGATCGAGAAGGGGACGGCCACCGTAACCCACCTCGAAGGCGAGGAAGTTCACGCCATGAACGACCGAGACTACTCCATGATGATCCTCCCCATGCCTTCGGCTGAATCTGGGATGAACATCCAAGCTGGCGGCAAAATCATGTGGCAAGAAGCCCTTGGCCGCTACATCATCATCCGAGACCATTGATGGCGCTCTCTTCGGGGTTTTGAAACTCCAATCCACTGGCCTTTTCACGGGTATGAATTGATAAGGCCACCGCGTCATGCTGAGTCATGGAAGCGACGGAAGTCATGACGGAAAAGGACCAACGAGTCAGAGGATACTGTGCCTACGATTGGGGAAAAAGCGCCTTTGAGACATCGGTTACCACCGCCATCTTCCCGGCTTGGTTCGCTTATCTTTTCGCCGAAGCCAACGGCATCTCTACCAAAATGCTTGGCAGTGAGTGGACGGCGGACGCCATGTATTCTGCCGCCGTCATGATCGGTGCCCTGCTGGTGGCAATTTGTGCCCCTTCCCTCGGTGTCATCGCTGACCGCCGCATGATCAAAATGTGGTGGCTTCGGATTTTGACTCTCGTTGGTTCCGTCTCCTGTGTCCTCCTTGCTCTCTCGCCCTACCTCGGTGTGTCGGCGGGTTGGATATGGGCCCTCATCATGTTCATGATGGCCAACGTCGGTTTGAACGGTGCGGGTGTCTTTTACAACGCCCTGCTCCCTCACATGGGTGATGATTCCGAAATGGATTCCATCTCCAACAAAGCCTTTGCAGCAGGTTACCTCGGTGGTGGCCTCCTCTTGGTCGTCCACCTCGCCATGGTCATGAATCTCGAAGGCGACTGGGTGATTCCCTTTGCCATGGCTTCCTCCGGTGTCTGGTGGTTGGGCTTTGCTCAGATGACCTTCCGCATGGTCCCCGAACCTCACATTGAGAACGAGATGGAGCCCATGGGCATGGTCGACTCCACCAAGATGGCCCTCGGTGAAGTCAAAGCAACGCTCTCCGACATCAAGAGTTTCCGAACATTGTTCTTCTACATGCTCGCTTACTTCTGTTTCATCGACGGCATCAACTCGGTCACCGCCCTTGCTGGTGTCTTCGGTATCGTGGTCCTCGGCCTTACGACCACCGGTCTTATCCTCACCATTCTCATCATTCAGTTCGTTGCAGCCCCTGCAGCTATTGGATTCACGAAATTGGCCGAGAAGTGGGGCACCAAGAGTGCGCTCCAATTCTCCCTGGTCTGCTGGTGTTTTGTCATCGTTGGCGCTCTCTCCTTCGCTCCTCTTGAGCTGGAGAACCACGACGAGTACGATATGCAATACACCTTCAACGAGGAGACGGGCATGTACGACGCCATCGCACGGGATGGCGTTAATCCAATCGCCGCCCTTCCTGAGGACGATGAACAACAGTGGGCCTTGGATAACGAAGCCTATCTGCCGGTTCAGCAAAACGAGGATTACAATGGTGGCTACGCCGTTGAGTGGGCCTTTGACAGCGACGGCAACGCCGTGAACGTGAGCGTTAATCTAACAACAGACACATTGGCCGCTCTGGAAGCGACAATGGATGAGTCTCGGTTCTCCTACAGCATTGTAGGTGGAGACTTTGCAAACACCACCGGCTTGGGCGTCAACCACCCCACCAGCCTCGGCGATGGCATGCTGGACTTCATTCCAAAAACAGCCCGTACCTTGGTTTGGGCCCCGCTCGGCATGACCGTCTTCTTCCAATTCCTCTTGCTTGGTGTCTTTGGTGGTGCGCTCCTTGGCGGCTCCCAAGGGCTTGCACGTTCGATGTTTGGCCAGATGGTTCCCGAAACCCGTTCNGCTGAATTCTTCGGCTTCTTCGGCTTCTTCGGTAAGGTCGCTGCTCTGCTCGGTCCGTTGATCTACTCGGTCATGACCGTGTGGTTTGACTCCCGTGTCGGTATTTTCGCCATTTCACTGCTCATCGTTGCGGGCGCCATCATGCTTCGCAAGGTCGATGTTGAGGACGGTATCGCTGTCGCTCGTGCTGAGGATGAACGCAACCGGCAAATGGATGCAGCCACGGTTTGAGCATCGCAACCGTCATGAAGTGGCTTCGCAACCCAGCGACCGTACGCTGTTGCGTCACGGGTGATTCAGGTGTCAAAAACCAACGCTTCTGGTGAAAAAACCGTTTCCAAATCAGCCTACCGTCAACCGATTACGCCCGAGGGGCTCAAGGCCATTGAAGCCGGTACGCTCACATGGCTTGACGATGAGATGTACAATAATCTCAACACCGGGGTGTTGGAACAATACCTCGAAGAGAAGAACCTTGAGGAATCCTTCGAAGTTTCACACTGGAACACACCCAAAGTGCTGATTGGAATTGTTATCGGTGCCATCTTTTCAGGCGTCACTGCTTACATTGGCCTTAAACTCGGCTTGGCGATTTCAGCCGCCTGGTACATCGCCTATCTTCTGGGAATGGCGCTCAAGTGGTCGCCTTCTGAGGTCAATATCGCCACTTCGGCCACCACGGGTGCGACCCACGCTTCTACCGGATTCATTTTCACCTTCCCTGCCATCTTCTTGTTGGCCAGCCAACCAGCCTATGCGCTAGCGGATGGGCCTTTGGTGACATTGGACGACGGTGAAGCCTTCACCTTGGCCTTCATCGGTATCGTAGCGTCAATGTTTGCAGGGTTCCTCGGTGTCATGTATTTCATTATCTTTAGACGGGTTTGGTTGGTCGAAGACCCGCTTCCGCTTCCAGGTTTTGAAGCGACGCTCAAGATGCTTGACATCTCGTCGGACGTCAGCACGGGCGCCGTTGAGCACGCCCGTGATTCATTGAAGACCATCGGGGTATGGACTGTGGTCACCATGGTGGGTTTATTCCTCGTGGAATACCCGTTGATTTGGCTGAACGACCGCAAGGTTGCTCTTCTTGACTTCATCGCTGAATCGGTTCATTATGGCGATATTGGCTTGGCAAGTTTCTACTCCCACGGGAAAATCCACCAGCCTTCTGGCACGATTGACGGCGAGTCACTAAAGCAAACCCACTGGTCGGAAGAAACGGCTTGGAACCCCTTCGCCTACACCTATATCGGTGTCGCACTGACGCCGTCGATGTTTGCCATTGGTTGGTTCATGAAGACCCGAGTAGCGTTTTTGGTCAACCTTGGAACCATCGTGGGTTGGTTCTTCCTCGTCCCGTTGGCCGTGTTCATGAACGTGCCCATTTACGATGCAACTCAACAAGCCAACATCCCCATTCAGGATTACGCCAGCGGTGGCTCCGCACCGTTGCAAATGATCGCCTTTGCCAAGACGGTGCGAACCATCGCCATCGGCGCCATCGTCGGTGGCGGTATGTTTGGTCTCGCCAAGATGTGGCGTACCTTCGCCAACATCTTCACCGACATCGGTGCGGCGTTCAAGGGCGATGGTAGCCAAGAGTACATGGAAGGCAAGGGTTGGTACGAATGGCCGCTCAAGCACATTCCCATCTTCATGGGGGTCACCTTCTTTGCCATGATCATCATCTTCTCTATCGGTGGCTTCTCTCCACTCGCTGCTTTGGTCTTCGCTATGGTGCTCATTTTGACCACCTTCATGCTCGGCGCCATCGCTGTCCGTGTCATGGGTGAGACGGGTATTGAGCCCGTTTCCGGTACCTCGTTCATCGTTCTCTTGATGCTGCTTGGTGTATTCCTCAATTTCCAAGACCTCCTCGACCTGAACACCCAAGATGCCGTTCTCCTCGGTCTGGTTGGTACCACCGTGTTTGGCTCTGCTATCTCCATGTCGGGTACCGTGATTGGGGATTACAAAAACAGCCTCTACATTGGAAACCGCCCCTACCACATCTCGAAGGGGAACATCATGGGCGTGGTGCCCGGTGCCATCATCGGTGCAGGTGTCGCCATCTTCCTTTCCATTCAACTTGCAGAAGGTCGCATCCAGTTGATTGCACCGCAAGCCAACGCCTTTGCCACCTTCTCGGTCATCTTCGCTGAAGGACAGGGCGACTTGACTTTGCTCGCTCTTGGATTCCTCCTCGGTATGTTTGTTGAGTGGGCGACCGGCATGGGGACTTCCTTCGGTTTGGGTATGTACCTCGACGTGCCTCACACCCTGCCGATGCTCATCGGTGGTGTGGCTCGTGACCGCTGGGAGGACAAGAAGCTCCAGCCCCGCATCGATGCTCTCAAGGAAAAAGAGGGAACCACAGTGGCTGAAAAACAGCGTGCGCTCATTCTGCTCAGCACCTTTATGGTCGCAGCAGGTCTTCTCACAGGGGAAGCATTCTTTGGAACGGAATCGAGCATCCTCTCCTTCGTGGACTCACTCTGGTACGATGATGAAGGTGCAAGGACGATCATGGGGATTGAGAACTTCGCCGATTCAGGTGCATGGTACGCCATTCGGATGACCAGCCTCATCCTCATCAACGTGGCTGTCGGTGCTGCCATCTACTACCTGTTCAAGCGAGCAGGAGTCATCGGTGGCGATTCGGCATCGGCTGAAGCCTGAGCGTGAATGGTCATGTCGTCATCCAGCACACCGCGCTGGGTTTGGGGACTTCTTGTCGCTGCCGTTTTCGGTGTATCGAGTGCAGGGGCCTTATTCCAACATGTGGACGCTGTGCCACCCCTTCTCAGAGCCTCATGGCGATTGCAGTTGACCTCAATCGTGCTCCTGCCGTTGTTTTTGTATCAACTTGGGACCATCGAAACAACCGTTGCCGACCGATTCAAAAGCAAGCAAACGTGGAAACTCTTGTGCTGGAGTGGCGTTGCTTTGGCGGCTCATTTTGGAGCGTGGGTGGCGAGTTTGGACGAAACAACACTCACCCATTCGCTGTTATTCGTAACCGCTCATCCTCTCGTTATTGTCGTCGGCATGATGCTCTTTGCCTCGAGGTTTGAGGGCGTGCGTCTTCCATACCGAATGGAAACGATTGGAGCAGTGATTTGCTTTGTCGGCGCCGCCATCACCCTGATGGACACCGGTTCGTCTCAAGGCGACCAAACNGCNACNCTCTTCGGAGACTTGCTGGCCTTCGGCGGGGCTGTGTTCGTGGTTGGCTACATCGTTGTGGGCAGAATTTTGCGGACATGGTTGCCGATTTTCCTCTACGCTTTTCCGGTGACGCTCATTGCTTCCGTGCTGCTTTTGCCGTTTTCCTGGCAGTTTGAGAAGGGCTTCGGCGAGTACGGTGCTATTGGATGGATTGACAGTGAGTTCTTCATTTGGTTCCTCCTTCTCGCTTTGGTTGCTGGTTTATTGGGCCACACGGGGCTCAACACCTGTCTGCGCTACATTTCACCTTTGATTGTCAGCGTTGCTGTCACCCTCGAGCCCGTCTTGGGCTCCATCATCGGTTGGGTCTTCTTTGACGCCGGTGTGCCCGGCCGGTGGACATGGCTGGGTGGATTGGTTTTGATGACGGGCTTGATGACCGTCGTCGTCGCCTCTGAGCAGGCCTCCTTGTCCGAAGCGAACAATGAAAACAACCCGGCTTGAGGATGGACCATGGCTGCTCCACGAGGTTGGTTGTTGTTGACCAACGATGACGGTATTGAGGCCATTGGTTTCTCAATGCTCGTCAAGGCTCTCCACGCAGCCGGCTACCCACTGGTGGTCATGGCACCTTCCGCAAATCACTCGGCAACAGGTATGCGCATCAATCTGATGAAACCCATGCCCCTTCGAGCCCGGGATGACCTTCTCGCCACATGGTCCCTTGACCAGCATCAAACGCCTGTCCATCTTTTCGAACTTGATGGCACGCCCTGCGATACGATGATCGTGGCCTTGGACGGCGGTCTTGAACACCTTGTGCCGGGCGTTCATCCACAAATGGTGGTATCGGGGGTCAATCTTGGCCCAAACCTCTCACAAGATTCCTATCATAGCGGCACCATGGGGGCTGCCCGAGAGGCCGGTTTGTACGGTGTACCTGCTGTGGCATCATCGTTCACGTCCTTTGACCCCGAAGGGATGGAAAAGGCCGTGGAAGCCACCCTTGAGGTGCTTGAACGAGCTGCACATGTGCTACCTCTTCGTGCGAAAAATTTGGGCCGGCCAAAAGGTCAACTTGACACCGGTTATTTCAGCGCCTGGCCAAAACCCGAAACCGACGACCGATGGCTCGATAACCCTGAATCAGCCNTGCTTGAGGCCTTCTCCAACGGTGATTTGATGCTCAACATCAACGCACCGGGTACNTGGGATGGCACCTGGGCCACCACCCGTNTGGGGGTACGATGGTACCGAAATGCTGTACGCTTTGATGGAGATGACTCTACGGCTACAGCGACCTTTACCATTGGCGCAGCATCCGTTGACCACTCGCCTGTCTTTGCGGGTGATTGTGACGCTGTGGAGGAGGACAAAGCGAGTTTGTCATGCCTGGCTGTGTGGCCCCAAAGTCATCCCTTTGCGCTCGATGAAGACCTGCTTGCTCATGGTCTTGAGTCAACCGTTGATGGTTGGCCTCGTTGGTTAATCAGAGATTAAGTTCCACACCCTCGTCCAGCAAAAACTGGACCACACCAATCGCCATGTGGCCCTGAAGCCACTGGTCACCAAGAGAACGTAGTACGGCATCCTCTGTGGCGACATCACCGAGCGGTTGGTCGTCACTGAGCACGAAATTCAACGTTCTTTCGCTCGCTTTACTCTTGTCCAACAACATTGTTTTTGGCATCCACAATCGAGGTGCTTCAGCATCGAGAAGGACCGTCGCACCATCTTGCCACTCTTGCAGGGTGAATTCCAATCCTCCACCGCTGTGGCTGATGCCTGCCGTGATGGGTTGCCAGTGCCCAATGGGAGGGAGAGGTGTGGCGATGACCTTGCCGATGGTTCCTGCTATAGAACGCTCATCAGCATGCAATCCTTTGAGCGTCTCTCCGTCAAATTTGATGCGGCGAGGCGGCCCGGGTCCACCCAGNAGATGCAACACCACCATGCTGTCTTTACGAAGTCCATGGCTGGTCATCAAGCCTGCCATGAGGGCTCTGATGAGGACATCCATGCGTCCTGCTCCACTGGCTAAGTCATTGAGAGGAAGTTTTCCTTTGGACATAGCACGATGACCAACCACTGCGAAACGGCGCAAGGTCATGCCTCCTTNCCGCGTTCGATGAGTGTCTGAACAGCTTCGTGGAGATCCGATGAAGAATTGAGGACAAAATGCGCCCCCTGCTGGTCGACGAGGTAGCCCCGAGGTTTGTCCGGCTGTCCAAGGTCTTCCAGCCGATTGGCAACCACAGCGGTCATACCGGCTTTCTGAATCTGAGCATAGGCTCGGTGAATCAGGTCCGTTTGTTTGATGCCTGATTCCAGTTTGAACCCAATACGGACAGCGCTTGAGCACTTTTCTTTGAGTTCCATGATGTGCTTGGGGCTTTCGACGAGGGGGAGGGTCAGCGTTCCTTGCTGACTGGCTAACTTGCCTTCTGCAGCGTCTTCAACCACGTAATCCAAGACGGCAGCGGCGTGCACCCAAGCGTCGATGTGGTCGTTGGTCAGGGCCTTACATTCGGCCAGCATGGCCTCGGGTGTTGGGCAGTTGATCACCAATGGAAGCCATCCAGGAGCAGGCACCGATGTCATTCCGGCCACGCAGGTTACATCGTGACCGTGTTTGTGAAGGTGGTCGGCCAGTGCAAAGCCGGTTGAACCTGAACTGGTGTTTTGCACGTGGCGCACATCGTCAATCGCTGACCGGGTGGCGCCCAAGGTGATGACCACGTTCTTTCGTCCAGGTTTACCTCTGTTGGCGAGGTGGGCCAAGGTCGCAACGATGTGCTCGCCTTCGGGGGTTTTCCGCTTTCCTTCCTCTTCTGGCCCCCACAAAACATGGACGCCTTCCTTTCGAAGGTCCTCAACGATATCGTCGGTGACCGGGTCGGTGGCGAGGTCTTGGTGCATGCTTGGCACCATCATGATGGGTGTTTTTCTTGAACGAGCAACCGAGAGGGCCATCATCAGCGGCCCGTGCTGAAGTCCGTGAAGGTGGCTTGCCATCACATCTCGAGTTGCCGGGGCAACCAAGACAGCATCAGCGTGATTGAGCGCACTCAGGTCGCCGTCCCAGTCTGTTATGACCTCGGTTTGCGATGCCCAACGGACGGCCAAGGGGGTGATGATGCGTTGAGCTGCGTTGGTCATGATGACCGTCAGTTCGGCCCCCTCACGGCGCAGTGCCCGTGCGAGACGGACCGAATCAACAGCGGCAATTCCACCGGTGATGCCCAACACGATGCGTTGACCGAGCAGGGCGTCGCCCCTCTGCTCAACGTCGGTATCACGTATCGCCATGGTGTGGCCAACCTGCTGACCGTCAAGACATCTTCGCTTCAAGCCCAGGCGTGATACAAATGATTCAAATGCCCCTCGCACGAGGAAGAATCGTGGCCAACAGTCGAGCGGATGAGATGGTCCTTGCGGGGTCGGCGCCTACAGCGTCGCCAGGTGGCGACCCCATCGCCCACATTCACCGGGGGACGAGTTTCATCGTCCTCGTCGACGGAGCCATCGTGGTGTATTTGCTCGCAACAGCCCTTGCCTCCATGGGCTACTTGGGAGGGACGATGGGCTCGGTGGTTCTTGGAGGCGGTGTATTTGTCGGACTGATGATTTACAGTGGCTACCGCAATCGAAAGCCTTGGGCGTATTGGCCTGCGGTTTGCATCTTGTTCCTCGCAAGTTTGTTATTTGCTATTTTGGCCTTCGCCAACGTCCTGCAGGCACTCTTGTCAGGCATCTTCTCAGGCCTATTGCTTGCTTTCTTGATGGGTTGGGCCGCCCTTGGCTCAAGCCGGAGAGCGATGTTTCACTGGCACCCTGGCTACCGATTGGGCTATCTCAACCTCAATCCTATGGATTCATTCAACCTCCAAGACGGAGAAATGCTCGCCGCCTGCCCCTCGTGCTTGGCCGTGTTGGCCATCCAACCCACCATGCTCGGACATGCTGACCGTTGCCCACACTGTTCGGCTGCGCTCGTCAGTCAGGAGCTGATCAACAAGTACGACGATGAAGAGGCTTAATTTCGCACGATTGGTGCGATTCTACTGAAAGGAGGCTTCTTGAAGGGAAGCGCTTACGCATTCAATACGGAGGCCTGTCATTGTCGTCGATTCAAGATCGTCTTCAACAATTGTTGGATGGTGAAATCGATGCAGCCGACATCGCTGACGACCCCACATTGGTCAGTCTTGCTGACCGAATTTACGGGATAAAAATCGCTACCGTGCAACCCGTCAAGCCGAGGGACGCCAATGCCGTGCTGTCCACGCCTGCCGCGGTCACCGAGGTTGCACCACCCACGGATATGCTGGTTGAGGTCATCGCACCGGTGGCCCCGACGACACCAACAGTTCCCCTCCCAGACCCAAATATGGCTCTCAATATACCACCCGTCCCAGCAGGAAATAAGAGCCCCATGCGCTTTGTTTTGGCTGGAGGTCTGCTGTTCTGTATCTTGAACCTCTTTGGCATCTTCTCCTCTGCCCTCAATTCCCTTTGCGAGGTAGGTAGTTGCCGAGGCGATGAACAAACTCGCCTCAATTTGATGAGTCCCCATAAAATTGGTGAATCGGACGGCTGGTCCTACTCCCTGCTCTCTGAGAGCATGAACGGCGTTGGTGGAACTGCTGGTGGCATCGGTATTCCCGACATCGTCGCCTTGGTCGTTCTCCTTGGCGGCCTCTTCATGATGACTCGCAGGAAGTGATTCCACTGTCACCAGACGGTTGGCTTTCTGAATCCATTGGCTATATTGGTATGATGAGCATCTTGCTGGCGTTTTTGCTCGAAACTCGCAATGTGCTTCACAGCAAACAACCGCTCTATCTTTTCCTCATGGCGTTCGGTTCTGGCTTGTTGGGTGTTCGTGCCTTTCTTATCGACGAGTGGGCTTTTCTCGTGCTTGAAGTGGTGTGGTTCGCTGCCGCTGTGCTAGCGTTGTTCTCCCTCACCAAGTCGGCTGATGTCGCTGAAGATGAAGCGTCATCTTGATGAAACCGAAGTCTGCCCCAAGAACATGGGCCAGCGTAAAGCAAAGCGGGGAATTCCCTCGAAGAGCGAGAATTTCAACGAATGGTACCCGTTCATTGTCGAGGCCGCAGAACTGGTCGACAAGCGCTATCCCATCAAGGGCATGGACGTTTGGCGACCCTATGGCTGGAAGACGATGAAGCTCATCGATGCCTTGACACACGCAGAGATGGAGCGAACGAACCATGAAGAGGTCAATTTCCCGCTGCTGATTCCAGAAAATCTTCTCGAGAAGGAGAATGCGCTGGTCGCCCGCTTGAAGCGAGCCCGAGAGGAGGGCGTTGACCCCGATGACCTGCGTGATGAGGAAGAAGAAGGCGGCTTCAAGAAGGAAGTCTACTGGGTGAAGCACGCTGGTGAGAACGACCTCGACATCCCGATGTTCTTGCGCCCGACCTCTGAAACGGCCATGTACACAATGTTCCCGTTGTGGATTCGCTCCCACAAGGACCTCCCGCTGAAGATTTACCAGATGGTGAACACCTTCCGCTACGAGACCAAGCAAACCCGTTCCTTCATCCGTGTCCGTGAAATACACTTCTTTGAAGCACACACGGCCCACGCCGACGAAGAAGATGCCAGCCGACAAATCGCCGAGGATTTGGATATCGTTGACCGCCTCATGCACGACCTCTGCCTGCCCATCATCAAGGCCAAGCGACCCGTTTGGGACACCTTCCCTGGCGCCTGGTACACCATCGGGATTGACGCCATCATGCCCAACGGCCGAACCCTCCAAGTGGCGTCCTGCCACCATTACCGAGACCAATGGGCCAAGGCCTTCGATGTGACCTACGAGGACTTGGACGCCAAACAAGCCTTCTGCCATCAGACCACCTACGGGATGTCTGAGCGCCTTCTTGGTGCGGTGGTCGGTATGCACGGTGATGAGAACGGCCTGATCATGCCGCCCAAGATCGCCCCTTTCCAGGTCGTCATTTGCCCGATGATTCGAAAGAACCTCGAAGTCGACACCATCGCCGTTGCCCACGAGGTCGCAGACAAGCTTCGCTCCCGTGGTCTGCGTGTAAAGGTGGACGACCGGGATCTCCATCCCGGTCAGAA
>FUFK010050823.1_pt1 | contig 14964 bp, 14 predicted proteins | sample 1021851 | NCBI WGS metagenome assembly FUFK01 (sample SAMEA51879418, study PRJEB19060) | metagenome | reverse complement strand
ACCGCAGCTGAAAATGCAGCGGGATAACCTGCTCTCTTCATTGCAGGTAAAACTAATGCTCCTACTGTGGCTGTATCTGCTACGACAGAACCATTCATGCCAGCAAAAAACATACTCACAAGTACGTTTACTTGAGCCAACCCCCCTCTTATACGCCCAATTAACGCTCTACTTAAAGCAACTAAACGGTCAGTAATAGTTGCACTTGTCATTAATTCACCTGTCAACATAAAGAATGCAATCGCGGTCAATGGAACCGAATCTATGGCGGTAAACATTTGACTAGGAATTAAAACAAGAGGAACAGCATCTGTGAGAAGAATATAAACAAATGGTATCAGTATTAAAATAAAGCCAATAGGAGCTCCTAATAAAATTAGAAAAAGGAGTACTACGAGTAAAATAATACTTTCCATAGAAGTTTATAAGTTATGATTTTTTTTAGGTAAAGACCATCTAATTCTAAAATAGAAATAAATGGTCTTCACATAGTTTTCTTTGAANANATTATAGAGCNCCAGCTGCTTCTAACTGAGCTACAAATCCATCCATACCTTGTTCTAGAAGTACTCTTTTAGCTACTTCAGGTTCNAAAGTACCCTTAGCGTCTAACCAGGCACCNATTGCACCTGCTCTCCACTTAGTCATTTCCGCTTCTGTTGGTACATACCACTCTTTAGCAGATGCTTTAATTGCATCTTCACCATTTTTAATCCAAGCGTTATCCAACTCGTTTACTTTTTCTCCATAAGCATCAGCTGCTTCGTGTAACCACTTTCTTTGTTGGTCAGACAATGCATTGTACTGTTTAGCATCCATCGCTAAAATATTTCCAGACCACATTCCTCCGATCTCAGTGAAATACTTTGCAACTTCATGAAGTTTAGCAACGTGCTGCCATGGACTTGCAACATACTGTCCTTCTACTACACCAGATTGTAGACCTTGGTATAATTGACTCCAGTCATAAGGTGTTGGAGTAGCGCCCCAATTTTTAACTAGCATGAACTCAACTGGACTCTTAGTAGTACGCCATTTCAATCCCTTCATATCATCAGGTTCATGAACTGGTTTAGTTGCGTTTCCAAGCTGTCTAAATCCACCACTTGAATATACAGAAAGGCAAATATGACCAGCATTTTCAAGAGCAAGTTTACACTGTCTTTCAGCTAACCATTCATCTGATATTCTTTTAGCATCTTCAAGTGATTTGAAAATAAATGGTAAATCGAAAATTGCTAANTCTGGTCCAAAATTACCATAGTTTGCAGTAGAACTAGTCCATAAAGCAATAAGTCCTTGGTTGGCTTGTTCACCACATTTTTGCTCTGCACATAAGCTTCTTTGATAATGAGGTTCAATTTTCATTTTACCTCCAGATGCTTTCTCCATTGCTGGTATTAACGCCTGATCTATTGCGTCACCAATTGGCATACCCAATCTACCAGTAGTACCTAGCTTCAGAGTTATCTCTGCATAAGCAGCTTGGGCAAAAAATGCAATCGCAAAACCTGTGAGTAATGTCTTACAAATTTTTTTAATAAACATATAATTTATCTCCTATAATTTAATTAAATTATTGATATTTAAATTCAAATCGAGAGCGAAGTAAAACAAAAAAGAAAATTTTATTATCAAAATGGGTTGCAATCAAAAGTTGTATTAATTATTATTAGTTAATCTATTTATTTTAGTCTAAAGGTGTCTTAGATTTAAAATTAAGAAATAAAATAAAATTTAATTTATAGAAAAAAACTTATGAGCTCAGGTAATAAATATAAATCAATAGCCAATAAACTCAAATTTGAAGGAAGAGCATTCATTAATGGAAAATATGTAAACGCTATCGATGGAAAGAAGTTCGAAACTATCAATCCTGCAACAGGTAAAAAGCTTTGCGCTGTTGCAAAATGTAATCACAAAGATGTTGATTTAGCAGTTAAAGTTTCAAGAAAAGCTTTCAATAGTGGAGTTTGGTCTAAGAGTTCACCTGAACATAGAAAAGAAGTTTTGTTAAAATTTGCTGAATTACTTAGAAAACATGGTGATGAAAATTCAGTTTTAGAATGTATAGATACCGGTAAACTTATCACAGATTGCATTAATGAAGTTGCAAATGATGCACCAATGCATTTTCAATGGTATGGAGAATTAATTGATAAAGTATTTGGGAAAGTTGGTCCAACCGAACCGTCCATTACAAGTTTAATTGTTAAAGAGCCAATAGGAGTTGTTGCTGGAATTGTTCCTTGGAACTTTCCTTTAATGATGGCTGTATGGAAGATGGCACCAGCTCTTGCAGCAGGTTGCTCGGTGATAATTAAGCCAGCAGAAGATACACCACTTACAGCAATTAGAGTTGCTCAAATTGGAAAAGAAGCTGGAATACCAGATGGTGTTTTAAATGTACTTCCAGGTTATGGTGATGTTGGCGAAGCTTTAGGTCGACACAAAGATGTTGATGCAGTTTCTTTTACAGGTTCAACCGAAGTTGGTAGTTATTTTTTAAAATACTCAAGTGAAAGTAATTTAAAACCTGTAGCATTAGAGATGGGAGGAAAAAGTCCATTTATAGTTTTAGAAGATGCTAAAATTACAGATGATCTAATTGATAATGCTATGAATTCTGCATTTTGGAACGGTGGACAAAACTGTTCAGCAAATATGAGACAGATAGTACATAAAAAAGTAAAAGACGAATTTTTAGACAAAGTTATAAAAAAAGTTAAAAAACTNAAAGTAGGAGATCCGTTAGATTTAAAATCGAATATGGGATCTATGATTTCAAAAGGGCATTTACAAACTGTTGATGGATACATCCAAAGAGGTATAGATGAAGGAGCAAAACTTTTATCTGGAGGAGTTTCAAGTAAAAACCAAAAAGGTTTTTATGCAAAACCAACACTTTTTGATGGATTAAAAGAAAATATGACTATTGCTCAAGAGGAAATATTTGGACCAGTGCTTGGTGTTTTGACAGTTAAAAATGACGAGGAAGCTTTGAAAATTGCCAGTAATTCGAAATATGGATTGCATGCTAGTGTATTTACACAGGATATCAATAGAGCGTTTCATTTAGCTAAAAGTTTGCCCTGTGGAACTGTATCAGTAAATACTTTTTCAGAGGGAGATATTAAAACTCCATTTGGAGGCTATAAGCAATCAGGTTCATTAAGTAGAGATCAAGGTACTGAGGCTCTAAATTCGTTTCTTCAAACAAAAACAATTTGGATAAGTCATAGTTAATTGATGATCAAACAATACAAAATAAGTGTGCCTAAAAGCACACTTAATGAAATCTATAAAAAAGTAAGAAACTTTCCTTGGANTGNTGCTCAAAATATGAATGGTTGGGAGTATGGAACCAATTTAAANTATCTAAAGAGTATATCTAATTACTGGATTACAAAGTATGATTGGAAAAAATTTGAAAACAAGATCAATTCACTTAAAAATTATAGAACAAAAGTTGAAGATATAAACTTACATTTTATTTTTGAAAAAAGTAAAAATCCTAATTCTAAACCATTATTACTTTTACATGGATGGCCAGGAAGCATAACTGAATTTTTAGATATCATTCCAAGACTTGCTCACCCAGAAAAATTTGGAGGAAAAATTGAAGACGGATTTGATATAATTGTTCCCTCTTTACCGGGATTTGGATTTTCGTCGCAAATTAAAAAAGCCTTAGGCCCAAGAAAAATAGGAAAAATATTAAATAAATTTATGGTTAAAAACTTAGGCTATAAAAATTATTTCGTACAAGGTGGTGATTGGGGAGCAACTATTGCCGGATGGATTGGTCTTGATAGCTCAAAGAATTGTAAAGGAATACATATTAATTGCTTACCTCTTAGGCATCCAAAAGGAACAAAAAATATAAAAGAGAAAAAATGGGAAAAAAAATTTAACTTTGATCAAATTGTGCAGGAGGGGTATAGAACTCAACAAGCTACTAAACCTCAAACCTTATCTTATGCAATGATAGATAGTCCTGTGGGAACAGCAGCATGGATTTTGGAAAAATTTCATGGTTGGTCAGATTTAAAAATGGGTAAGATTGAAAAAACATTTTCAAAAGATGAACTATTATCAAATATAATGATTTATATAATAACCAAAAGTTTTAATACTGCTTCTTGGATATATTTTGGAAGAAGAAAAGAAGGTGGAAGATCTTTTCCTAAAAATTTTAAAAAAATAAAAGTCCCTACTGCAATAGCAATTTTTCCAAAAGAAATGCTAGAATGGCCTCCTAAATCATACGTAAATAGAATTTTTAATATAAAAAGGTGGAGGAAATTTCCAAACGGTGGTCATTTCGCAGCTATGGAGGAACCAGATAATCTAGTGAGTGATATACTTTCATTTTTTAATAAGGATTTAAAAAATATTTAATGGAAAAAAATAAACTTAAAAAAATCATAGTTGAAATATTTAGAAATCATAAACTCTCGATAAATCACTCAAAAATATGTGCTGATGCAATAATCAATGCTGAATTAGTTGGTGCCCCTACTCATGGATTATCAAGGCTAAAAATGTATTGTGACCGTATAAATCATAAATTAATTAACCCTAAACCTAACATAAAAATAAAAAAAATTTCTCAATCTGTGGCACATATAAATGCAGATGATAGCATTGGATTTGTCGCTGCAGATACAGCTATTAAAAAAGCCATAAAAAATGCTAAAAAAACAGGAATAGGACTTGTGGCAGTTAAAAACAGTGGCCATTACGGCATGTCAGGATATTACGCTGAACAAGCTGTAAAAAAAAATATGATCGCCCTAGTATTTACTAATGCACCCCCTGCTATAGCTCCACATGGAGCTATAAAATCTTTATTTGGTACAAACCCAATCTGCTTTGGATCACCAACTGGTTCTAAAGTTCCATTTATATTAGATACATCTGTCTCAATGATTAATAGAGGAAAAATAAGAGTTGCATCAAGATCTAATTCAAAAATTCCTGGGGGTGTTGCTTTGGATAAATTTGGTAATCCAACAACTGATGCAAAAAAAGCACTTGAAGGTGTTCAACTTCCTATAGCAGGATTTAGAGGATCAGGACTTGCATGGATGGTCGATATATTAAGTGGTGTTTACACAGGAGGTAATCACGGTGGGAAAGTGAAAGATCCTTTTGATGATTTTTCTGGCCCACAAAATATTGGTCATTTATTTATTGTTATGAAAGCAAACTTGTTTCAATCTAATTATAAAAAAAGAATAAAAGAAAACATAAAAAGAATTAAAAAACTTCCTAAGCTAAAAGGACTAAAAGAGATATTATATCCTGGAGAAAATAAATTAAGAAGATTTAAAAAGAATTTTAAATCTGAAATAAAAATACCAGAAAATATAAAAGAAGATATTCAAACTCTTCTAAAATAGTAAAAATTTTTAGCCTGCGCGTCCTAAATAATTTACCATTATAACTCCTGTCACGATCAGACAAATCCCAATAAAACCATAAAAATTCGGAACTTGGTTATATTTTAGCATACCAAAGATTACTACTCCCGCTACTGTTAAACCGCTATAAGTAGAGTAACTAAAAGCAACAGGTATTACAGACATTGCTTTTGCTAAAGAAAACATTGTTACAGTCATTAACAGTAAGCAAGCAATTGTAGGAGTTAGTTTTGTAAAACCTTCAGAAATTTTTGCAAAACTATTTGCTGCTATTCCTGTAGTTATTCCTAAAGCTAATATTAGATATCCAGTAAATGGTTTCATTACTTTATTATTAACTAATTATTATTTATTACAACAGTTGATATGCCTTTGTGCACTTGAATTTAATTTAAATTATGAACTTAAAAAGACTTAATTGGACACAAAGTATCCAATAGTGCCCAAGACCATGAAAATTGTTAGAATGAAAGCTCTATTCTTTAAAGACTCTTTTTTTTCTTTTTTAATAATTCTGAGTTTGAGAGCACTGATATTTACTTTTTGAGGGGTATCAATATTTGTGTTACCTGTTAATTGAGAAGAAATTTCAATATCAGATGCTCTACTATCTTTATTATAACTCATATAGTTTTATTTAGACACAAGTTTAATTTTTAAAAATTTATTCTGTGTCCAAAATGGGTTATGTGCAATTAATTTTATGTCCATTTTGGGTTTGAAATAATAGAATAGTTATACTTAAAAAATGACTAAAATCCTAAATAACTTCAACAAAAAAAATATTCAAAAATTAATCACAGGAAATTTTGAAAAACTTGCTCCAACATACTACAGATTAATATCTGAATGGATGAATTCTTCTTATGAAGTTTTTAACGATATAGATAAGTACAGAATTATTCTTTATCTAATAAACAAAGATTTTGAGCACTACATACAAATTAAAAAAATAGAGAGCTATGATAATTTTTTTATGTTTGATAAATCCTTGGAATTAGATCGAATTAATATAATTGAAATATCCAAAAGTTTAAATATTCCAAAGGAAAGTACTAGAAGAAAAATTCTTGACCTTGAAAAATTAAGCGTTCTTCAAAAAATTGGAAAAAAAATTTATATAGATAGGTCAGCTTATAGACTTGTACAACCCAAAAATACTCTTAAAAATTTGAGTATATTATTATCTAAAATTTCTGAATTACTTAAAATAGAAAAATTAATAGACAAATCTTTAAATGTCGACGAAGTATCGGGGTATTTAAAGAATAACTTTTCATATTGCTGGTACTATTTTTATATGTTTATTTTTTCTTTAACCTCAAGATGGAAAATGCAATTAGGAGATCTTGAAATTTATTCAGTAGGTATGGTTATAACATGTCACTCTATAGTAAATAAATCCTATGAGGGTGTTGGTTTGAATTTTTCAGAATGGGAGAAAGATATGATTAATATTGAAGAAAGTGGAGTAAACACTATGTCAATTTCTGAGATTACTCATATTCCAAGACCTACAGTTGTAAGAAAATTGAATTATTTATTAAAAAATAAATACATTAGTGTTAATAAAAAAAAACAATTCACTATAAATATTAAAGATCAAGCATTAACGGATACAATAAGAATTCAAGAGCAAAATATCTCTTCTTTGTCAGATTTAGTTTGTAAAATATTTGAAAAAGTAAAAATTAATTAGATCTTCGAAGTATAAAAATTAACGCGAAACCAGTTAAGTACATTATAAGAGCATATGCTGCTGTTGGTATCATATAGGTAATATCATTAAACATTTGTGTTGCTACAAACACGGCTAAAGTTCCATTTTGTAAGCCGCATTCTATCGCAATACATTTTCTCTGTTTCATTCCAGTTGCAAAGAATTTTGCTATATAATATGCAAGTATCATCATCACAACATTTAATACTAATACTGCAAAGCCAGCTTGTTTTAAGTAATTAAAAATATTTTCTCTTTCTTCAATCCAAATTGCAGCAAATACAATAATGAACAAAGCTGTTGTTATTTTATTGATAATAGAAAGATTTGAGGAAATAAGATTATCTGCAAATTTTCTAATAATCATACCTAAAATTACTGGCACAGTAACAACCAATGCCATCTTAAGTGTAATTGCTGTCATTGTAATATCTGCTGAGATATTAGTAACACCAAGTAAATCTGCTGATTTTAAAACAATAAATGGTACTGAAATTATACTTATTAAACTAATTATTGCAGTTAACGAAATGGACAAAGCTACATCTCCATTTGCAAATTTGGTCATAACATTTGTAGTAACACCCCCTGGTGCAGCAGCAATAATCATAATGCCTAATGCAATCTCAACAGGNAAATTTAATATTAATATTAAAATATANGCAACNATGGGNAAAAGTANNAATTGGCANANAAATCCAATNANAAANTCTTTNGGATTGTTTATTACTCTNAAAAAGTCTCGTCCAGTTAGACCTAATCCTAGACCTAACATTATAAGAGCTAAAGCGATTGGAGCTATTTTAGTAACTATTTCCACTTTTTATCCTTATACTTTATTTGNTATATTAGTTTTTTATTCATATTAGTATATATAAATTTTATGCTTTCAGATAAATCAACAGTTTGCCCAAATAATTTATTAGATATTGCTCATCAAAAAAGAGGAATTAAAGCTGCAATTGTGAATGCTGGTAAACAATTACCAATGCTCTCTGTGATGGATGCCGTTAAAGAAAAATTAATAGTTCCTATTATGATCGGTGATAAAGAGGAGATTAAAAAAATAGCTGAAGAATTAAAATTTGATATTTCTGATTATGAAATTATTCATGAACCAATTGAAAATAATACTGCTAAAATTGCTGCAAAACTAGCTGGAGATGGTGATATAAAAATTATAGTCAAAGGCCATATACATACTGATGTGCTAATGAAAGAAGTTTTATTGAGAAAATATAACTTAATAGGGAAAACTAGATTAAGTCATATTTGGCATATGACATTGAATAAGGAAGATGATCCACTAATAATAACTGACGGTGCATTAAATGTTAATCCAAATGTTAAAACCAAAATGCATATTTTAAGAAATGTTATAGATTTTTGTCACAGAATAAAAATACCAAAACCTAAAGTTTCAATTCTATCAGCAACGGAAGAGGTTTTAGATAGTATGCAAAGTTCAATTGATGCGAAAGAAATTTGTGAATTAGCAGAAAAAGAAAATTTTAACGCAGANATATTTGGACCTTTAGCATTTGATAATAGTGTTTCTAAAAAATCGGCAACTATAAAAGGAATTAAAAATGAAGTTGCAGGAGATGCAGATGTTTTATTAGTTCCAAANGTAGAGACAGGAAATGCTTTAGTAAAGATGATGATATATTTTATGGGAGCTTGTGCAGCTGGCGTAGTTGTTGGTGGTAAAGTCCCTGTTGTAATAACAAGTAGATCTGATGATGCGACAGCAAGACTAGCCTCAATTGCTGCAGCTGTGGTAGCTTTAGATTAAATGAATATTGAAAAAAATAATAATTAAATTAGGATTTAAATATGGCAATAAGTTACTTAAAAAAATCACCAAAAACTTCATCAACTGACGATACAAAGACTAGAGAGATTGTTGAAAATATTCTTAAAGATATTGAAAAAACTAAAGAAGAAGGATGTATCGAACTATCAAAAAAATTTGATAAATATGAGGGAGAAGTAATTGTTACGAGAGAAAAAATTGAAGAAATTAAAAGGAATTTAGATCCTAAGACTAAAGATGACATTCAGTTCTCTCACGAGAGAGTAAGAAAGTTTGCTGAAGCACAATTAAAAAACTATGGTCAAGATTTTGAAGTAGAGCTATCTGATGGTTTGTTTGCAGGACAGAAATTAATACCAGTAAATACAGCGGGTTGTTATGTGCCTGCGGGAAGATATGCTCACATTGCATCAGCTGTTATGAGTGTAACAACAGCTAAAGTAGCTGGTGTAAAAAATATCATTGTATGCAGTTCACCAAAACCAGGTGTGGGCGTTCATCCTGCAATTGTCTATACAGCAGATCTATGTGGTGCAGATGTAATAATGAATTTAGGTGGAGTTCAAGCAATAGCCGCAATGACTTACGGTCTATTTGGAAATGCTCCTGCAGATATGCTTGTTGGTCCTGGAAATCAATTTGTTGCAGAGTCAAAAAGAATTTTATTTGGAAAAGTAGGTATAGATTTATTTGCAGGTCCAACAGAAATCGCAGTTATAGCTGATGAAACAGCTGACCCAGAATTAGTAGCATTTGATTTAGTTGGACAAGCGGAGCATGGTTACAACTCTCCTGCATGGTTATTTACTACTAGTAAATCATTAGCTGAATATGTAATGAAAAGAGTACCAGAGTTAATTGCAGATTTACCAGACTTACCAAGAGAAAACTCTGGCGCAGCTTGGAGAGACTATGGAGAAGTTATTTTATGCGATACAGACGAAGAAATGGCTAAAATCAGTGATGAATATGCTCCTGAACATTTAGAAATACAGACTAAAAACCTTCAATGGTTTCATGATCGATTAAAAAACTACGGATCATTATTTATTGGAGAAGAAACTACAGTTGCTTATGGAGATAAATGTTCTGGAACAAACCATATTTTACCAACAAAAGGTGCTGGAAAATACACGGGCGGTTTATTTGTTGGCAAATTTATCAAAACTTTAAGTTTCCAAAGAATGACAAAGGAATCAACTAAAGAAGTGGGTGCAGCCTGTGCAAGAATTTCGAGGTATGAAGGTATGGAAGCTCATGCTCGAACTGGAGACGTAAGACTTAGAAAATACGGATTTTCTAATTAGTTTTAAACTCTAGATAGTAATAAAATTGTAACGCCAATTACAAAAACAACAACACCTAAGATTTCAGTTAACTTTACTTTTTCTTTAAATAAATATTTTGAAGAAAAATAACTAAATAATAATTCAATTTGACCAACCGCTCTTACAAACGATGCTTGAATTAGAGTAAATGCATAAAACCATGAGAGAGATGCGAAAAAACCTCCTACACCAATTAACATACAATCATATTTATCATTATATAATTTTCTAAATTCTTTTTTTTCAAAGACTAAAAGGTATATTGATAAAATAATCGTCGGAATTAATAATCCAAAAAGCAAGGTTGATATTACTTTTTCAAAATTTGAACCAAAATTTTCTAAAGATAATGCTGCAGATCTAAAATAAACAATGCTTAAAGCTAAGAATAAACCAGATATTAGTCCAATTAGTGTTGTTTTTGAAAATAAATTTTGAATAAATAATCTTAAATCTTTTATAGATAAAATTATTACACCTAGAGTTGATATTACAATTCCACTAACTCCTAATTTACTTAATTTTTCATTTAAAATTAAATATTCAAATATAGCAACTTGGACAACTTCTGTTTTACTTAGTGAGGTTCCAACAACAAAATTTGAGAACTTGAATAAATATAATAATACAAAGGTAAATATTACTTGAAAAATTGATGCTAGAGTTACATTTATTAAAAAACCTGGTTGATTAAGTATTTCATTAATCACAGAAACTTCTCTAAAATATATAAAAAACAATACTAATGCCAAAGGTAGAGCAAAAGAAAACCTTACATAAGTTGAAGCTATAGTCGAGACATCTTTATTAATTTTTTTTTGAAATGAAGACCTTAAATTCTGAAAAAAAGCCGCAATAACTGTAACAACTATCCAATTCATGTGAAATTATTTATATAAGAGTTTATTTAGAAAACTAAATTCTATTTCCATCTTCATCAAATATAAAAATATCTTTCGAATCAAAATTTATTTCATTTTGAAAATCTTCTTGGCTCGAAATTTTTGCACTTAGTTCTAGATTATCATTGCTCATATAAACAATCTTCTCATTTCCTAAATTCTCAACTAAATCAATTTTAGGCTTAATTTTAAATTGTGAACTACTTGATAAATTAAAATGCTCAGGTCGTATTCCCAAAAAATATTTTTTTTTATCAAATTTAATTTTTTCAAAAATTATTTCATTACCTAAAAAATTAATTTTATTATCTGAAANAATATTTTCATTGTTTAAGGGTAAAATATTCATTTTTGGNGTTCCTATAAATTGAGCAACAAATATATTAGCAGGATTGTTATATATTTCATCTGGTGTTCCAACTTGTTCAATGTTACCAAGATTTAATATCACAATCCTATCAGCAAGTGTCATTGCCTCTACTTGATCGTGTGTGACATAAATCATATTTGTTTTAATTTGATTATGTAACTTTGAAATCTCAACTCTCATCTCAGATCTTAAGGCAGCATCTAAATTCGATAAAGGTTCATCAAATAAAAAAATTTTAGGATTTCTTGTAATTGCACGTCCNATTGCAACTCTTTGTCTTTGTCCTCCTGACAATTGTTTGGGTCTTCTTTCCAACAACTCCTCAATTTTTAAAATCTTAGCTGCTTCCATTACTTTTGTTTGAATTTCTTCTTTGGATCTTTTTTCAATCTTTANTCCAAAAGACATATTTTCATAAACATTCATATGTGGGTAAAGAGCGTATGACTGAAATACCATCGCTGTTTGTCTTTTAGAAGGATGTAAGTCATTTATTTTTTGATCATTTATAAAAATTTCTCCTTCATCAATCTTTTCTAATCCAGCAATCATTCTCAATAATGTTGATTTACCACATCCCGAGGGACCAACTAAAACTAAGAATTCATCTTCTTTACCTAATAAACTAAAGTCAGTTATTATTTTATTTGATCCAAANGATTTGTTTACACCATTGAATTTTATATTAGACATTAACTTCTAAACTCCCCCCAACAAAACTATGAGTAGTTTTATTATAAGAAGTATACCAATTAGAAACTATTTTACGATATTTCGTAATCAGAAAATCTTGATTAAAATATCTAGATTTATAATGAATTTATTAAATCTGGAGCCATTTTCTTAGATTTAGATGAAAATCTAAGTTTCTTTATTGCTTCTAGGTTTGATTTATCATCNCCAACAACTACAAAACCAATCATACCCATATTTTTATGGGGTGTGCACCAGTATGCGTAAATTCCAGGAACTTCAAATTTGTATTCAACATCCTTATTGAATTTTGACTTAAATTTACCAACGCCTTCTGGAACTCCTTTTTTAATAAATTCAACGTTGTGACCTTTGTCTTTAGCTTTCCAAAGAACTGTATCTCCAACGTTTACTCTTACTATCTTTGGCTCAAAAACATTTGACTGTTTATCCAGTCTATTTAACATTTCTACTGTTACATCTGCAGCTAAACCAATATTAGCAAAAAGTGTTGATATTAAAAAGGTAGTGATAATTAAAAATTTATTGTGTGATTTCATAAGATGCATATATGCTTTTAAAATAATCTTACAATGATCAATATCTGTTACAAGTTGACACGGCCTGTAAGAATTAAACTTTTCTTGATAATCTATCTGCTCTTAGTGTTGTAAAAATAATTATAATTAAAAAAGGTATGCANAGCATATTCATTGTTTTCCAGCTNGTATAACTTAANACAACACCTGCTGTTAAACTTGCAGTNGCTTGAATTGAAAAAACTATAAAATCATTAAAACCTTGAGCTCTAAACCTTTCTTCTTCTCTATAATTTAATACAAGTAAGCTTGTCCCTGATATAAATAGAAAATTCCATCCAAGACCTAAAAATATTAATGAAAATAAATAGTTTGTAACTGTTTGATCAAGATAACTCAGAAATATTGTGATTATAAAAAATAATACGCCACAATACATAATTTTGCTGTGTCCAAATTTTTTAATTAGATTTCCNGTNANTAATGCTGGNAGGAACATGCTNATNATNTGTAATTGAATTACAAAACTGGTGCTNTTTAAAGACATATTATCATTAATATGCATGCTTATTGGAGTAGCNGTCATTAAAAANGACATNACTGCATAAGCAAANGATGAGGAGACTANNGCCTGAAGAAANNTTGGTTGAGAAATTAANTCTAAAATTGATCTTCCTNTTGAAATTTTTTTTTTNTCANTAANTTTCTTTTCATTATAAAAAACTAAAAAAATAATTGATGATAAAGTTAATAATGANAAACATAGATAAGAGCCNACNTATAAACCCTCTGNAATNATATTNTTTCCAAGATTTGCTAGATTAGGACCTAATANAGCTGANAAAATTCCTGCAAANAGTAANAANGAAATNGCNTTTGGNGCCTGTTTTTTATCTACACTTTCAGCNGCNGCAAAACGATATTGATGAGCAAATGCCATCCCAAANCCAAGTGAAAAGCATGAGAATGAATAAAGAATAAAATTTTGTTTCATCACTGCATAGGCTGCCAGTAAAGCAAACAATGAGCTTGTTATGGATGATAATATGAAGCCCTTTTTTCTACCAGTGATGCTCATTATTTTTGAAGCAACTATTATAAAAATAGCTGTACCAACAATTGATAATGACATTGGTAAAGTCGATAAAGATTTAATTGGNCTNATNCTAGATCCAATNATTCCACTTAAAAANACTGTTACAGGTGCAACTGAAAATGCACATGCATTGCTAGCGAATAGCAACCANACATTTTTATTCATTAGANNATTAAACTCTTTTCTTNCCTTGAACNACTCTATCCAATATTAANGCNACAAATAANATNGCNANNCCAGCNANNATNCCTTGNCCNACATTNGCATATTGTAAAGCTTCTAGAACATCTTGNCCNAAACCTTTNGCNCCNATTANNGATGCNACTACNACCATNGCTANACTTAACATCACAGTTTGATTTACACCAGCGAGTATTGATGGAGTTGCTAATGGTAAATCAACTTTTCTTAGTAAATACCATTTAGATGCTCCGTAAGCTATTGCTGCCTCTCTGATAGTTTCAGGAACTCCTCTTAATCCTAATACTGTAAGTCTTACAACAGGTGTTCCCCCAAAAATCATTGTAATAATTACTGCTGCAACCTTCCCTGTTCCAAAAAATGCAATGACAGGAATCATAAATACAAATGCAGGCATTGTTTGCATAAAGTCCATTATTGGTCTTATCATCGAATAAAATCTTTGACGTCTTGCACAATAAATTCCTAAGGGTATTCCAATAACAATACTTAGAATTGCAGCTGTACCTAGTAAAGCAAGTGTTGTCATTGCTTTAACCCAAAATCCTAAAAAACCCATGTAAGCTAAAAATCCTGCAGAGTATATTGCGGTTCTTATTCCTGCTGACAAAGCAGTTAAAACTACTATGGTAGTTATAATCACAATCCAAGGTGTTTTAACAAATAAAAGTTCTAAAAAATCAAGAACAGATCTAATTCCAATTGTAATTGCAGTAAATACTGCATCTCCTTTTATAACCGCATAATCAAAAATTGTCTCTACCCATTTAATAGAAGTAAGTCTTATTTCTGGATGAGTAGGAAAATCATTCATTATTGAGAAGAAACCAGGGAAGCTATAATGTATTACTGAAAAAAACATTATTACTATTG
>FUFK010805139.1_pt1 | contig 14965 bp, 20 predicted proteins | sample 1021851 | NCBI WGS metagenome assembly FUFK01 (sample SAMEA51879418, study PRJEB19060) | metagenome | reverse complement strand
TTTTCCTCACACTATTTAGATAAAATGAATATTGCATGTCCTTATCTAGGTTATGATACCTATTCATTTCATTAGCATACATGATCGTATCCAAATGATGCGACATGCATTTATTGATTACATATGAAGGATAGTTTTTCTCCCATGCAGGATCCTCATCCATCAAATAATCTTTACTGAAGTTGATTGAGTTTAGATAATCCTTTAGAGGATATCTTTCATCATATGCCATAATTTAAAAGGAGAAGTTCTTTGCGTTGTTCTTGATCTTTCATGTAGTCACCTACAGATCTCATAGTATAAGTATGATCGTATTCTTGTGCTTTCCAACCTTGGAATCTTTGCTTTACTAAATTAGAAGAATTATAAGATATCATTTGATCACACTCGACTCTATCACACCTTCTTGCAAAAGAATCATGGTCGAATCCAATATGCATTGTGCCTCTCTTTCCATACAAGTTTGCCTTGATATCGTACGGAGGATCTAAGTATAGGAATGCATTAGTATCATCTGTCAATAATTTTTCGTATGGCAGATTAGTGATTTCCCACCTTTTGATAAGTCTTCCGTAGTATGGTAGTTTTTCAATTCCTCGCATTGAAAAGTTTGAATCAGACGCTTGTTTGCTGAACGAGGAGGACTCAGTGAGACCAGAAAAAGAGCACTTGTTAACAACATAGAAAGCGACAGCACGAGCCTTAAAATCGCAATCTCTTGGGTGTCTAGTAAGATACTCTTTGGATTGTAAGAAAAGATTTTTTGCCGAAGACGGATCAGGATATTTTTGCTTGAGTTGAACAAGTTGGTTCCTAAGTTCATCACTATGCTTTTGCAGTTGTTTCCAAAATGTATACAGAGGTTCGTATAGATCATTGACCCAGATTTCCAAATGAGGATACATCTGTGTAACGTATAACGCTACAGATCCACCTCCAAGAAAAGATTCACGAAACTCAGTATAGTCTCTGAGGTCTGGAAAATACTGTGCCATCTTTTTAGTAGCACGAGACTTACCGCCAGGATATCTTAAGGGTGTTTTCAGAGATGTCATCTGATGATCATAGGATTGTCGTAGTAATCTGGAGTAGGAATTGGAACAGGCATCATGCGTCCCGTTGGAGGTTTTAGTGGAATTTGTATCATCTCAATGGTCTCTTCAAACCATCTGTCCATTGATCTTGCCATTTGTCTGTATGAAGATCCAACATATAGTTGACCACCTACAACAGCACCTGCCATAGCACCCCAGAACCAGTAGTAGAATCTGGACTTTACCTGTGCTTTAATCTTTTCACGTTTTCTAATAAATTTGTTAGTCATAATCATAAAAATGTGTAAACTAGAACTACTCGTCTTCCAGACGTAGGTTCCATGTGTGCGTGAACACCTTCAAAAACAATTGCTTCATTAGGCATACAAGAGTAGTTGGTGTTTCCAACTTTAGTAAGACCTCCATGAGTTCCTGTTAAGTATATTAACATATTCTTATGAGGAAAGTCATGGTCTGTGTGGTCAGGACCATATTTGTTGTGATGTGATTCAGTAGTCAGGTTAGCATTGATCCTGTAAATTACTTTAGGGTCAATGTTATTGTCTCTACAGATCTCAACAAATAAATCATGAAACAATGGAAAGTGATCAGAATTTATCTTAGGAGTTAGGTATGTATAACCAGGTCTCTCTAAGACTACATGTGAGAAGAAACCAAAGTTTGTTCTACCTTCAGTAACCTCATCATCATTGTATGCTTTGTCATGCCAGTGCCAAGGAAAATCAGGACTTAAGACAAGTTCCTTTACCTCTTTGTAAAGGTCACTGGATGCTACTTGAATTCGCATTCAAGCATTAATTGAGTTAAGCATGCAAGGAGATTGATCTCCTGATCTACAACAAATGCAGACTTGTATTGATATTCAGCAATGATTAAAACTGCTGCTGCAATACTAGGACCTGTCATCAGACTAGCAGCATTATCATAGAGTTTCCTCATGATAGAAGTAGGATCTGAATCTAAATTTTGTTGCACCCATTTTTTTACATCATTGAATCGTTTTGCTTTCAATGATTCTACCAGAGTGTTAACGTTTGCGTCTCCTAGTGCTGCTAGGATGCCAGTATCAATAGATCCTGTGCTTGCATATCGTTGCAACTCATTAAGTGTTCTTCGGAAATCTGGGAAGTATTTCTGAATAACTTCTGCTACAACTCTATCAGAGAAAGTAACATCCTCAGCAACGAGGATTCCTTTACATCTATCAAAGAATGCAGCAGCAAGTTGTTGTTTTGTTTTACCACGAACATTGAATTCTACTACTGTTGTTCTACTGTGTAGAGGTTCAATGATTTTGTTTTTAAAATTACATGTAAATATAAACCTACAATTCTTTTGGAACTCTTCTATCGATGCACGAAGTAAGAGTTGTACATCTGGTGTAGTGTTGTCTGCTTCGTCGATGATAAGGACTTTGTGCTTTGCTGATGCTGTAAGTGATACAGTTGCAGCAAAGTTTTTTGCTTGGTTTCGTACGGTGTCAAGGAATCGTCCTTCATCTGATCCGTTAATGACATAGAAATCTGCTCCTAATTCATTACACAATGCTTTTGCAATAGTTGTTTTACCGACACCTGCTGTGCCTGATAAAAGTAAGTTGGGAATCTCACCCTGTTCTACGAAACTTTTGAACGTAGATTTCACATCAGGAGGTAGAATACAGTGCTCAATTGTTTTTGGTCTGTATTTCTCCACCCATAAAAATTCACTCATAATAATTAATTAACCCAGTTAGGTTTTCGATCAGGTAACCTTAGATAATTATCTGATACCCATGGTTTGCTATTGATATAATACTTGTATGCTGTAAAAATGTCAATAGTCTTATCATACTTGAACTGATCAGGACCTGCGAAAACAAAATGTGTTGGATCAGTATCCTGAGGAGGAAATATTTTTACAGCATGTTCGATAGTTGATTGACAACTATGTATCTTACCATATCTAAGACTATATTCAAAGCATAAGGCAAGACCATGAATGATTAACCATGTCCAATGATCTTGTGCCCATACAGTGCAAGGATGATTGCGAAAAGCACCCTTATCTGTTTTGTATGGTGTGCCATCTAGTTTAGGTAAAGAACCAAAACCATGACCCCATTTATCAGATGCAACAATAGAAAGCATTTGACAGGTCTCTAGTGGCATCTTGACGATGTGTTTGTCAGGTAATACCTGAGCAGACTTTGTTGGGGAAGGATCAGTTACAAANATGTTCATAGTTCAGTGTCTTTTGGTAAATAAACTTCTACAATAGAATGACATTTTGGACATGATAGATTAGTGACTATAGCAATGTCTTCACACCCATAGTCTTCGCCATCAAAGTCTGATCCCCAGATNAATTCTGTTCCACAGTGCCAACATTTCATGTGTTAGGTTCTAGAGCAATGTAGTATTTGATTCCGTCACCTTTGAACAGAGCAACGTTGGTCTTACTTAATACTACATCATAATTACCACTTAGCAACTTCAAGTTTTCAACTTTGAAACAAAAACAAAACTCTTCTGTAGTAGTTCCAACTTCTACCGAGTAATTGTTGGAAGTATCATTCTTTTTATCTGTCACACAGAGTTGCATAGTTTCTCCGTCACCATACAAACAAAGATCAGGAAGTTGATACACCATAGCAGCACGTTGTAGTTGCATCAAGATCTTAGATTCAAGTTTGAATTCAACATCCTCTGATGGCAAGTTGATTTCTTTTTCTGGTGCCTGAGTAATGATATCAGGATCAGCATAGAAATAACGTGTCTTTGATTTACCTTGTAGGTCACTTACTGTGACGTAGTTGGTGTTTGAAGTATCGATCTTTGGTGACTCAAACAGAGATAGACCTCCAAGGAAAACTCCCAAGTCGTAGATAGAAATTTGCGAATCAAACTGCTCTTCGACATCGGCAATAGCGAGTATATTTTTATTAATACTGAGTGTAGAAATCTTATTGCCAGGTTTAATAACAATAGACTTGTTGATTGAACAAAAGTTTTTAAGGACTTCAATGGTTGGTTTGGAAATTACGGTCATAATAAATTAGTCTTCTTGTGCTGCCCAAGTTACTGCAGCGTAGTTTGCTTCGTCTCTTGTGTGAAAGTGCATTAGTAACACTCCATAGTGTAGCACCTTTAAGAGATCTTGTCTAGCACTACCCTTCCTATCATAACGCGAAGCGTACTTTAAAATGTTACTTCTACAAAATGCTTTAGCATCACCACAGGCATCAATTACATCGAGAGTCTGAATCTTATCACTAGCATAGTGTTGAGAGTAAGTTCCCTCAATGTAATGTTGGAGTTCCTCTAGGAACTCCTTTTCGCGATACTTCATCTGTGATCCTCAAGTAATGTAACGTTATCATTAGTATACTCTGAATCCTCTCCTGCGTCAACTTTTGTATAGAGATCTAGGAAAGATTGTTTTGTATCTTCATCAAAACGATTAACACAGTTTGTGATTGCGGTCAACTTATCGCCAAAGATTTGATATGCTGAAACAATGTGAACCAAACGACGAGTTGTAATAACTTCATCAACACCACCGTCAAAGAATGTCTTACGGATAACACCTGCCCACTTGATTAGATTCTCTGCAAAGTCTTTATCACATCCCTGATTGATCAAGATCTTAGTCTCGATAGTAGCAGAAGGATACTCTTGCTCGAATGTAATTGGGAACCTCTCAAGGAATGCTTCGTTAAGAATATTTGTTCCTACGAATCTGCCATCGTCAGATCCTTTACCTTTAGTGTTAGCAGTAGCAATAACAGTAAATCCTTCAGCAGGTTTTACATACCTACCAATCTTCTTAAGGAATACACCTTTACCTTCCAAGACAGATTGTAAGCATAGAATCTTGTTTGAAGCAAGATCAATCTCGTCTAGAAGGAGGACAGCTCCCCTTTCCAAAGCTTCGACCACAGGTCCGTTGTGCCAAACAGTGTCGCCATTAACAAGACGAAACCCACCAATAAGATCGTCTTCGTCTGTTTCGATTGTGATGTTGACACGGATTAACTCCCTATTAGTTGCAGAACATGCCTGTTCAACTGATAAAGTCTTACCGTTTCCAGATAGACCTGTAATGAATAGAGGATAGAACTTCTTTGATGAGATAACTTTCTTTACAGAAGTGTAGTTACCAAAAGGAACATAAGTCTTATCTTTATCAGGAACATAGTTTGCTTTTTTCTTAGCAGCAGGTGCTTCGTATGCACGTTCAATTTCTTGAATGGTTAGATTCCACTTGCCTATACCTGATTTATAAGACTTGAGTCTTTTACATGCAGTTGTATAAGATAGTTTAAGTGTCTTTGCTGACTCACGAATGTCTTTGCATCCGACTTCAGTTCCAACATTATCAGTTAGGTGTTGAACAAGTTGTTCAGTTGTCACAGGGTTTGGTTCAAAAGTCATAGTCTTTGTTTGTTTATACATTTATTATAGCAGGTATATCTGCTTAGTGGCAACAGAGTGGACAGTTATTTATCCGAACACTGCTGTCACACTCACTATTGTAGAATTAGGATTTCTTGCTAATGCAACTTTCTTTGCATCATCGTAATCGACAGCGACTACAGTTTCTTCAAAGATCGTACCTGCTTTGAATAGGGTTACTTTACATCTCATGCTATTTGCTCCACGAATGCGTTTAGAAGTGTTTTGTTTGTGGTCTTAGAACCCATGTGCTTTTTGAATGCACGTTGTAGTTCTGCTTTAGTAGCGACCTCGCCTTTCTGTTTTACTTCAATCTTTTGTGTATCTTCACCTATACCTCTATCTGGCATGTAGAAAGACTCAGAGAATCCAACTTGATTTTTGATTGAAGCAAATCTTTCTTTCTTCCATTGTGTATCGATAGCATCTTGCTCATCAGTAGATAAACATAAGCAACGCATAAGACGAGATAGTTCACTCTTACTGCATAGTCTGATACCTATCCAGTTGTAGTCAGTAATTTCTCTGAAGTAACTTACAATCTCTTTTGTAGTTTCATAAGGACTACTACCAATCTTACGTTGGTAACGAGTTTCATGATCACGAAGAACAAATACTTTAGTTCTTGTGCTACAAATCTGAGACATTCTCAACTCTTCAGAATAAGTAGTTTTCTGCCAGTATGTCATTGGATTTGATTCTCCATCAGTTAGACATACAACATTTACTTTCTGAACATTCTCTTCTTTCTTAAGTTTGTTTACTAAGTGACGTGTGCATAAAATTGCTTCAGAGAGAGGTGTGCCACCAAGAGCATATTTGTCATGATAGTTGATACGACGTCCGTTCATAGCAAACACCTGTCTGTAAATCATCTTGCAAGATTTTTCAAGTGACTTAGCATTTTGTTTAGAAGAAAATAATTCAAGGAGTCTGAAATCATCAGAGATACCCAAGTCATTTTCTTTTGCAGTGATCGCTTTGTTATGAATTAGATTTCCATACTCGTCTCTACCATAGTGATGGAATGAACTTTGGAAAGCATACACACGGAATGGAATTTGTGCTTTACGACAGAACCAGATTAGATTCATTGTTTGCTTAAGAGTATCCAATAATCCATACTGCATAGAACCAGACCAATCAAGATGTAAAACTAGACCATGATTCTTACCCTCAGGAACTGTTGTAACTTTCTTGAAGATGTCATCAGTTAGTTTGTATTTGTAAAGAGTATTAGTATTGATAACACCTGTCTTTGATACTGCTGCACGTCTGTATTCATCAGCAGACTTCTTCATTTCAAATTGTTTTACAAGATAGTTTACAGACTTCTGTGCACTCTTTTTGAAACTTTCATAGTGACGATCACAATAATCAAGATTCTCTCTTCTATAATTCATTCTATCATCATCTTGATACTCCTGATAATACCAATCAGTNTAAAACTTTTCAAGATCAGATTGAATCTCAGTGTAAGGAATTGTAAGTAGATCTACGTCAATCTTAGGAAGATTAAGATAAATCCATTCTTTAGCATCATCATCAATCAAATCTTCTAGTGCGTCTCGTAATGCTTGATCAGTAACACTCTCAGTTTCATCTACATCATCAAACAATTCATCTACCAACTCAGTATCAAGATTACTTGCATCATAAGACTCACCACCTACACCAGAGGTATCTTGCTTTTGCTGTTGTTGTCCTAGACCCTCTGATAGATCCTCTAGAGGATTGTCTGAACTATCCCAAGGTTGAGTAGGATTGATGATCTCTTGATCAGGATCTTGATCTGTCTCTTCTTTCTCTCCACCTTCTGACTTTCCATCATCATTACCATTTGATTCTCCCTCGCCACCGTCTGCATTAGTAGGAACAGGTATATCCATTTCTTCTTCTTTCTCTGCTTGCTTTGACTCTGCCCATTCATATAATTCTCTAGCAAGATCTAAGACATCTTGGAATGTTTCAGTTCTACCTGTCTTTTCTATCCAATGCTTTTCATCATCAGAGAAAGGAATACTTGTATTACCTTTGAAGTAAAGATTGATACGATCGATTAGTGAAAGTGTCTCATGATCTTCATGCTTTACACCAAAGAAATCCATATCCCAGAGTTCTTTGTATCCATCGAAGAAAGACTTACGAAGACCAGGATAGGTACGCTTCATCATCTTTTCGATACGAGCATCTTCTAGAACATTGATGAATGACTTAGGAACATCACACTCTAATCCCTCAGCAGGTGTGTAAAGAGCATGACCTACTTCATGACCAACTAGAAGATCATATACAGTTTCTGATGCATGTTTCCAAATAGGAAGACAGAGAACACGATTCTCAACATCGAAGTATGCAGTTGTAACCTGACGGTGCTCAACTGTTAGGTTTTCTGTTGCTAGTAGTTTAGCAAGTGTTCCTTTTACTTCTTGATTGATCATGTGTCTGTGTTTCGTATATACCTATTATAGCAGACCAATCAAGAATGTGCTAGCTATTGTGCCACTTTTTTAATTGGCACACGCTGATATGATGGCGGAACGTGATGATCGTTCCAGTGCCTTATGTTACCTGCTACGATAAAACAGTTAGTAACTACTAACTGAATGAAAATAAATGTTCGGATTAAAGCAATCCAATCCGCTTCTTTATCTGAGTTTCCAGACTTGTCTCCAAGTGCTTTTGCCCATACTCTCCAAAATTTACGAGTCGTCTGACATACGCGAGAAATCATTAATCTTTTCAAATCTAAGTGTCCTTAGGAATTTGTCTAATAAGACATCACCCTTGTGTGAGATAACAAATATGTTACTTGAAATACCCAAAGCATGAAGAATCTTCAAGAGTTCATTTGTTCCTTCTGCGTCCAAAGAACTATCGAATACTTCATCAAGTATGAGTAAATTAGTAGCAACACTATTTTTCATACGAGCAACTTCTCTCCATGTAAATAGCAATGCTAAATCAATTTTTGCTTTTTCACCTTCAGAAAAAGATGAATATGAAAATTCATCTCTAAATCTACTTTTAATTACTTCTTTAAACTCTTCATCGAGTGTGAAGTTAACAAAGAAGTCCATGCTGTGCAGATATTTATTGATTAAATTATTAAAAATAGGAACATACTTCTTAATAATTTGACTCTTAATACCAGAGTCCTTTAACAAATTACCTATGACTTTAAATTCATCAAGAGTCTGATGAATCTTTCCACAATCTTTTTGTGTTTCTTCTAATTCTTTTTGAAACTTAACTAAAGATAGTTTTTCTTCTCTAATTTTAGGAGTGTTTGTTTGTAGTTCTAATATCTCTTCATTTATTTTAAGGTTCTCTGTCTCTAAACGTACGATCTCTCTTTCTGCAGAGGATACTTTACTACGAGTTTCCATGATATTTCTAGAAAGAATCTCCATTTTCTCTACAACACTAACAGCATCAGCAATTTTATTAGTCAAACCTTTAAAATCTTTTGTAAGATTCTTACCTTTAGTTTCTAAATTACCAATCACTGCTGTCTTGAATTCCTTTTCAATCTGCTGAGAACAGGTAGGACATTCATCATGTGATTTAAAAAACTTAAGTTGTTTGGCAGCAGATTTTAACTCTGAATTGATATCAGATTGTTCTTGACGAAGGTCATCTAATACTGCTTTATGATTATCAACATTCTTCAAACCTATAGTAAGAGTTTCTACTTCTTCTTTCAGTAGATCACGTTGCTTTTCTTCTGATTTAATTTTTTCATTATTGTTTTTAATTTTACTTTTCTTATCTTTCTGACGAGTTGCACTCACATCAGCAAGAGTGCTAATAATTCTTTCTTGATTGTTTACACGTTCCTCTGCGATATGAAGGAGATGATCACAATCACGTTGTTGCGACATTGCATTTCTAACACGATCTTTTAGGATCGTATTCATTTGGGAGAAGATGTTGATGTCAAGTAAATCTTCAATAACTTCTCTCCTGACAGGTGCGTTGAGTTGCATGAAGGGGACAAATGTGGATGAACCCAAGATGACGACCTGTGTAAAGGATTTAAAGTTGAGTTTGAGAACGGATTGTTCGAGATACTTCTGCGTGTCTTTGGCAGCAGCATCTTGGTCAACCATTTTATTGTTTTTGTAGACCTCGAATATATTAGGTTTCGCTCCACGAAAGACGCGATACTCATCAACACCAATAGAGAATAATACTTCAACCTTAAGACCTTTTTCATTGATACTATTTACTAACTGTCCTCTACTAATTTTTCTAAAAGGTTTATTGAATAAAACAAAACACAATGCATCTAAGAGAGTAGATTTACCTGCACCGTTTGCACCAACAATAAGAGTTGATGGAGATTCATTCAAACTAATTTCTGTCCATTGATCACCAGTGGAAAGAAAATTCTTCCACTTAATATTTTCAAAAACAATCATTTATCAAATTTGATTTTTGGTATGAGTAAGTCAGTAGGTTCTATTATAGCATAAGAATACCCATAATTACCACAATTCATGGCAACAATTTCTGCATCTACTTCCAGAATGTCAAGTTCCTGATTAAAATCATCTGCCTCTAGAAGTACGATATATCTTTCTGCATCGTCTTTCTCTGCAAAAACAAGCACGTTCTTCTTACCCTGTTCGTCGCCTGACTTAGAGTTAGCATAAACACCACCAGTTTTTTTATCAGTAAGAACAAACATTATAGTTCTGATGCCTCTACATATAGTGATCGCATGACAGACTTAACATTAGGTTTACTGACTCTTAAATCTATCTCATCTATATATTTGTCTAACAACGTCATTGTGTCTTCGGTTTCTAGCACTTCACTTCCATTCTCCAGTTCCACACTAAGATCTTCAACAATCTTAAGATCTGCACAACCCATATCCTGTATGCGTTTTACATTGTAGTCGAACTTCTGATAGTCTCCTTTATCTTCTACAATTAATTTGACGAATGATCCTCTGATTTCTGATTCGTCTGGGAGAGACACTCCAGAATTATAATACAGTTTATAAAAAACATCAAAGGGATTCCTATAAAAAGTAGTTTTAAGAGTGTCTGTATCAAAGACGTGAAAACCTCTTTTCGCTGCGTAGTCATTCCAATAAAGTTGATAAGGATTACCTAAGTATCTGATATTACCTTTAGTAGATTTCTGATGATAGTGTCCAGAGAATACTCTTTTAAATTTACTAAAGACATTGGGATCCATCCCACCTTCCATCACATGACCTGGATGAGCCTCAAAACCGTTAAGCTCCAAATGACCCATACAGACAGGGGCATCAGATTCTTGGATAACTTTGAGAAATCGTTCGCGATTGTCATCACAAATCCAAGAAAGGAGAAGAATAGGTAGACCATCAAAAGTGACAGTATCGTGGTCATCAATGATTGTGATGTTGTCGTACCCTCTGAGTAATTCATTTGGGGCATTAACTCGAAGAGTATTTTTGTAGTATATGTCATGGTTGCCAACAAGCATGGTCATTGGGATACCCATATCTCTCAATGGATCAAACCACATTTCTTTTGATTCGTTTAGAGACATAAAGTTAATGAATCTACGACGATCAAAGGTATCACCAAGAGCAATGACCTGTTTAATGCCAGATGCTTTTATAAAAGGAATTACAATATTATTGTAAAACTTTTTGTAATGATTGATAAAATGTTGGTTGTCATTACGAACTCCAAAGTGTTGATCTGTTATTAAGAGAATCTTCATCGTTTAGAATTCATTTCGACACGGGACTTAATTTGATTATACTCTGAACTTGCGTCTCCGTCAACTGTGAATACATGATCGTATCCAGATTTTTCTATAATTTTTTCTTTAATATCCATTTGTCTTTTCTCTTTAGCAATTCTTCTTAGGAAAGCATAGTATACGATTTGAGTAAAATATGCAAAGGGGTTTCTACTCTTAGCAGGATCAAAGTTATCAATATACTGTATACAATTCTCGATACCATCACATACCATATCATCTTTATACATGTAATTAATAAAGTTTGGTCTATATGATAGATGAGTAGCAATCTTTAAAAAGCAACCACCAATGTAATTATTGACACGAGGTTTTGGTAGACCCTTTTCTTTTGCATGGTCTACTTTCTCTTTATACTTGATAATAGCAGCAAGAAACTCTTGATTATCTACATAATGCTGTCGCTTTTTGGGGGAAGATTTCTTCATACAAATTTTTCTTTGTTTTAATTATAACAACACTTGACAAACCTGTCAAGGACAAGTATACTAACACTGTAAGGGTTCAGAGGAAATATAACTTACTTCTTATACAATTTTTCTAGCAAGGCACGGATGTCTTTTGTGTTTCCTAGATATCCTTCGGCAATCGAGGGCGGAACTTGACGTTCTTTCATTTGCTTTCCATGTGCATCTTCGCCGATGATGTATGCATCGTACATGAGTTTGACAGGTCTACTCATTGTTGCCATGGTCATGATATCCTTCTCTCTTAAAATAAAAAATTCTTCGTCAGACATTGGAATCCATTTACTGAAACCCATACCTCTTAATATTTTTTGCTCGCCGACGTCCTTAGTGATTGGCAATACGCTAACAGGATCAGACATGAAAATTAAACTCTCTCCACGATCTTCTGTCATAACTGCCTTAGCAAGGATTTCCTCCCCACTAACCAGTTTGAATATACCGTGAAATTCTTCGTCGTGTTTTGCGTAGTTAATCATAAGCTTTTACTTTTACATCTATGATCTCATACTGAAATTTCTCTTCATTATAAATCTTGACTCTCTCCATCAGGTGATTCAACGTGTAGTTATTGCCCCTGTCTGTTGAGATATCATCAGCAATATCATATAAAGTGGCTTTTGATTTATTGTCTCCTTTCCGCAATACTCGTCCAATAGACTGTAAATTACGAATCCGAGATTTAGAAGGAGAAGCGAAAATAACATTATGTAAGTTTTTAATATTGATGCCAGTAGAGAACGTACCATACGATGCAATAATGATTGCATTGTCTGATGCCTCTGTTAGCATGCGAATTTCTTCGCGATCATCGACATCTACACCCCCATGAACAAAGAACACGGGTCTGTCTGTGTAACTATTTATCAATTTGTAAAGAGGTTCACCATGTCGTTCTACATAATTGAAAAGCACAAGGGTATTTCCTTTGAGATCACACGCAAGATTACGGATAAATTTATTCCTTCCTTCGTGTTCAACTAGATAATCAATTTCATCTTGATATCCTTCAAATAGTTTTTCTTCATGTTTTAAAAGAACTACCTTGACTTTTAATTTAGCAATGTGCCCTGCCTTCATCAATTGATTAGTTCTAGTAACTTGAGAACATCTACCAAACAAACCTTCTAATACAAGTTGATTGACATTGGCACCGTCTAGTGTTCCTGTAAAACCAATACGGTATTTACAATCATGCAACTTACCCATCAATGTACTTAGAGATTTTGCTTTGAACTGATGTGCTTCATCACCAATCACGCAGTCAAATCTATCAAACCATTTCTTTGGTTCTTTATATACTGACTGCCAAGTGGTGATTATCACACTGTGATCTGTATATTTGTCTTGCCCTGCATATATCTTATGGCAATCTTTCTTTGCCATCCAACCATATGTTTCAAAGTCCTTATACATTTGTTCGACAAGAGAGGTAGTGGGGACTACAATTAAAACATTACGACCAACGTTTAAATGAAATCTAACCAATGCATAAATCATCAAAGATTTTCCTGACGCTGTGGGGGACAGCAACAGTCGTCTGTTGTATTTTAGTGCTTCGTAAATTGCCTTATACTGATAATCCCTTACCTGTAGAGTCGGGGGCAGACGCAGTGATTTTACAAACCCTACAACCGACTTGGGAGTGATAAGTTCATTCTCTGTGATAGGATGACCAAAGTATTCATCATCTTCTATTTGATATTCATATCCCTTTTCTTTCGCCCAGTCTGTTAAGTAATCTACAAGACCACAATATATCTCTCCTGTTGCAGGAGAAAATAATCTAATCTTACCATCCCATCCTCTATACCTTCTAGTCTTCTGCATGAATTTTGCAGACTCTACCTCGAAGGTAAAGAAATCTGCTAACTCATAATTAATGTGAGGTTGTGCTTCAACCTTAAGATAGACTTCATTCTTTTTACGAATAAGGAGGTCCATAAAACCATGCTACTAAAGATTCACGAGTTCCAGATGTGATAGGACGTACCCTGTGCCATCGATCACTTTGGAAAAAGATAGCAGATCCTGCATTTAACTTGAAAGTTTTATATCTGGGATCTGTCTCTGGTTTATATATCTCCAAATCAAACTCGCCTCCTTCGTAATCTTCATTTAGAAAGAGTGTCATACTAACCTTTCTTACTAATCCCTTTACTGGTTGAGGGTGTTGATCTATGTGCCAATCATAAAAATCTCCTTCACCATATCTACCATACTGAACTGCTTCGACACCTGTAATCTTTAGATTCCAACGAGCATCTTCATTTATTTTCTTAATCATACGAAGAAGCATGGACAGGAGTTCTCTATCTCCTAACCATGCTATCTCTGAACTTCTATTTGATTGGACTCCGCTACGAATTTGTCCTCTAGTCCAATTATGTCTATACGAAATTACCTTGTTGACTATATCCTGTGCCTTTGTATTGAAGATAACTTCTTTGTAGGGCAATCCGTAATTCATTAAAAACCATTCTTAAATTTTTCCCATTCAATTGCATTCTTAATTTGAAAATTACGATTGTTTATCATTCGTAAGATACTATCAAGATACAATAGAACTTGTTCTATGTAGTCTATCTTAAATTGTAGTTTGCAGATAGCATCATCTGCTTCAATAAACATATTGATCTCTTCTTTTGTAGTAAGTTTAAAATCAAATGGTGTTTCTTTGTATACTGAAGAGGGTGCTTTACCTTTATAGTATAACCATTTTTCTTTTATGAGACGTTTCATTTCTAACTCTCTTTCTTTTTTCATAAGAGAGAAAGTATTGTGATACTCCATATATTTCATATGAAGTTGTGGAATTTTTGTAGATTCTTCGCAGTATAAATCTCCGTCAATTACACTATCCTTTTTCCACATCTCTTGAAATTGTTCAAGATTCATACACCCTGATCCTTTTCACGTTCAAACCACTCCTTCATTGAAATCTGATATCCAGACTCACGACTAGGTGGTTCCTTGATCCCCTTCATCTTCTTGTAGTCGTTGTGCATCGCTTGGAGTAACCATGCCTGTGCTAATTGTTGGGGTCCCTCTTTCAACAACTGGATTTGAAATTTCGATAGACCAGCCTTCATCTCCAAATACTCCTGTCTCCACGATATTCGGTTCTCTTCTGTCATCTTCCTCCCAGATCTTTTTGATTGCATCTGCCTGACGGTCTACGTCACGCATAGTATTATATATTTTAACATCAATCCATTTATTTTTCAACCACTCGATA
>FUFK010040817.1_pt1 | contig 14969 bp, 23 predicted proteins | sample 1021851 | NCBI WGS metagenome assembly FUFK01 (sample SAMEA51879418, study PRJEB19060) | metagenome | reverse complement strand
ATTACATAGCGTATGGTGTTTAAGATNTTTATANCCCCTACCATATATTNATNNCAATATCNTTAAATCGTTCTTTAAATCGCTTTATATCGCCTTTAGCTTTNATGTATAGTTCTATNTGTANCATNATTAAATCAAGATGTTCTTTCTCATTGTATTTTTTCTTTTTTCTATTATAATAGTATTTAGAATGTTCCATTATCTTGTTTTTATTCCTTTTCTGTATTCAATACCCTCTAATGAGCTTTTCTTAGCATGACATGAATTGCATAAAGTTTGTAAATTACTAAAGTCATTAGTACCACCTTGAGATAAAGGTTTTATATGATCTACGCATTGGCCAGCTGTTGTTATGCCTTTACGTTTACATTGCTCGCATATTGGATTAGCTTGCATATAAAAGTTTCTTGTTGCTCTCCATTGCTTTGATTGATAGAACTTAGAATTGTCATGCTGCCTAACCTCTTGCCTTTTTTTTGGCATCCACCATCTTCTTTTACTTTTAGGTAATGTTGGCATCATTTAATATTTTTTTAACTTGCTCAATCAATATATCTTCTTCTTTTAATTCTTTGCTTAGTTGTTTAAAGAAATTTACTATCTCATCTCTTCTCCAATCTTTTTCAGTTGAGAAACCAATAAATGATATTAGAAACATTGATGTTAGAAACTCTTTCTCTTCACTCCATTCTAAAGCATCACACATCTCATCCATTGAATCAATAACCTCATGTAATAATGTAGTAAAATAAATTTTAATATGATCCTCTTTAGACATTTAATTCAGTTATTATGTAGTAATATTCAGTATCTACTTCTTTTATGTAATCTAAGTTTTTATGATAATCTAATAATTTATACCTTTCTCTGGATTCCCAAATNTTATGGCANCCCTTTCTATCAATTGTNTCCATGCAATGATAAGTAATATTTCTTTTATCAGTAACCAAATCTGGTCTGCGACTTCTGGGAATTAAGTGAGAATGGCTAAGAGGATAGATTGATGAGCCACATCCAGTACAATAAGCACCTCTTTCATTAGCTATTTCTTTATAAATTTTATTAAGCTTTCTTTTAACTTGAGATTGTTTTTTACTTATTGTTTTCATTTTAAATAATCATCAATAACTTTCTTAGCCTCATCAAATCCTTTAGTAATAANAGCTTTATAACCTCTTTNATTNAATGCTTNAATCCAATTNTTTTGATAAATTGTAGCATATCCTTTNTTTGTTTTTATTTCTAAAAATAANCCATGATAATCTTTTCTGGCTTCGCATATTTGTAAATCTGGAAACCCTTTTGAGTAACCAGTTCTCTTTGCTTTCTTAGCTTGTTTTATGCCAGTTCTTATACCTCCGAGAGATGCACAAAATCTGGCTGTTGGGTATTGTAATTTAATATAATTAACTATCATTGTCTGTAAATCATCCTCACTCATTACTTGGTAAATTAATATTAAAAGTATCATTAGCCCAGAAAAATACATCATTCATAAATTTAGTGAACTCTTCTTTTGTCAATGTTGCGGTGCTTTTTAAGTCAATATTAACTGATCCATGTTCATTGACAGTTTCTCTTTGTAGAAATTTATATTTAATTAACATACTCATTTGTTGTTTNTCATAACCAAGCTCATTAGCCATTATATCAACCCACTTCCAATANAGAGCATTCTGTTCAATGCTTCTACCTACTTCAANCTCTCTTATCTTAATTACAATATCTTTACCCTCAAACTTAGATAAATCATTNTTGAATCTAATTTTATCTTTNAGCTTTAATTTACCATTCTCAACCCTCCCAAATTGCTTCATGAATCATATATATAATTAAACTAAAAGCCAATATTAAAACTAAAGGAGTTAAGCATATTGTAATAAATAATTTACCAATCTCTATCATTATCAAATATATTTAAAAANAAAGTTACNAATCCAAAAAAAAANATTAATCCAATAATTANTGCACTTGTTTCACTCATCCTATAAATTTAAGTATTTTACTATTATTTGCAAATAGATGTTTATTTTCTATTAACAATTGTTTGTTCATAATGATTTTTTTAAGCTCTGGAGTTATCATGTGATAGTTTTCATCTCTCATATTAAATAAAGCCATATTTACTATTTGTTTCATTTCATTTAACCATTTACCCCATGTATGAGCATTAACAAANCCATCATGCTTATTTATACCATTATNAAAAGCCATCTCNANACATTCCCAAGATAATCTTGAATATCTTCTTTTTAAATCTTTAGCAAGCTTTTTTGCAAGTAACATAGTTGTTTCTGGTTCGTGATTATGCTGTCCAAGAGCTATATAAGTTTCACTTAATAAATCAATACATTTTTCCTCTAATTCATTTAATGTTATATTTTTTATCATTTTCTGGCTTTTTTTAGTAATTCTTTTGCTTTTAAATTTGTTGAGATATGTTTGTGAATTTGGCTCATTCCATCTTTTTTCTGAGTTCTTTGCTCCCAAGTTCTAATTGATGCTTTCCAATCTTTCATCTTGTTTTTTCCAATCATCCAGCCTTTTGATTCATAATAATTAAAAAAAGTTTCTGCATTAATGTTATTATTTCTTTCCGTGCAGTATTCTCTAATTTCATTAATTTCTGGCTTTTTGAATCTTGGAGAGTACTCTTTTAGTATTTTATTATTTTTTACTTTATTATTTATAGTATTATATTGTTGCTGGTTTTCTGTATCTTGGTTTTCTGGATACACAAAATAAGGATTCTCAAAAACAGTATATTGATAACCAGCTATTCTATTACCATCTCTTATCATTTTTCTTTCTATATAACCATTAGATATTAATTCATTAATAGTTGAAGCAATTGAGCTTTTACCCTCTTTACATATTTTAGAAAGTCCAGCAACGCTTAATTGCCAATGAGTAGAAAGTGATAAAATCAAGCTTAATAATCCCTTAGCTTTTAATGATAGGTTTTTATTTTTATAGATACGATTACAAACAGTAGTATAATCTTTGCTTTTTATTACTCTTATTACTTCCATTATAATAAATTTTTAAATATTGCTTCCATAACATTAACACTAATGGTATTTCCCATTTGTCTGTATCTTTGAGTATCACTTACTCCTTTAGTATGATTGTCAGGGAAACCTTGTAATCTTTCACACTCAATGGGTGTTAATCTTCTTATATTATTAGATTTAAATTCAATTTCTTGAGCATTACCAGTATCTAAACAATAAGTTGTCCCATCCTCTTTTGATAAATGACCAGTACCACCTTTTTTTGGGTTACCCGATCTTGGGTGTAATGAATGCGTAACTAATCTTAAATTATTATGGTGTGGTTCCAATAAGCAAATTGATGTATTTTTTACTAATTTCTTGTTATAAACATCAAAACATGTTGGCTCATCTACATTATTAATATCTACTTGAGTTCTTTCTAATAATCTTTTTTGTTGATTTTCACTCAAATAATATTTAAAATCTACTTTATTTTCTAATAAGTCTTTTAATTTAGTATTTAAATTTATTTTTTTTGGAAATCTAAAATTATTATCGGAATCATCTCTTATGCCAACAATAAATATTCTCTCTCTATTTTGAGGAATACCAAAATCTTTTGTATTTAAAACTTTATAATGAATATGATAACCTAAATTATCAAATGGCATAATGGAATACTGATAATTAATAGTTTTAGCAAGACAATCAATTATAGTTTGAAATGTTTTACCTAAATCATGACTAAGCAAACCTTTAACATTTTCAGCAATAAAATATCTTGGCCTATGTTCTTTTAAATATCTCAAAGCATTATAAAATAATGTACCTCTTGTATCATCGAAACCTCTTCTTTTTCCAGCCATAGAAAAAGCTTGACAAGGAAACCCAAAAACTAATAAATCAACATAAGATAAATTATTCATATTTAACTTTGTTATATCTTCATAAAAATTTTTACAACTAAAATTCTTTAAATATGTTTGTTTTGCGAATTTATCAATATCACATCCAAATTCAATGGAATGATTTATTTTTAAATTTTTTAAAGCTTGTTCAGGTGAGCCAACTCCAGTAAAAAAAGTTCCTACTTTCATTCAAATAAAGTTATTTGACCAGTCCCACCAAACATCATAGTTTGTTGCTCTAATGAGTTTAAAACCATAACTTGAGTATATATTCTTTGTTTAAGACTAATTATACACTCTTCAAGCTCTTTTAGGTTTTCAGCTATATAATATCCATTGTTAGCACTACAAAGCCCAAATATTAAGTTATTTACTCTAATATAACTAATTATCTTTCTTAATCTTGGGGGTGAGATGTACATTGCTTCGCAAATTTTATCTCCAGTAATAGCATTCTTTCTTCCTTTTTTGTTATTCAATCCTTTTATTATTTGAGGAAGAATTTTCTTTTCTTGATCTGTTAATTCAAATGTTATGTTTTCGTAATTTTTCAGCATCTAATTCTATTTTTTCAAATTTATCTAATAATATTTCTGATTTCATTCTTAAATATTTAAGCTCAGAAATTAATAAATCTATGTTCTCAATACTTGTATTATTTTCTAAATGATTTATAAATATTTCATAATCCCGTTTTGTTTCCTTATCAAAATCTAAAAAATTATCTAATTTTTTTACATGATGGATTGATGTTGCATGATCTATATTCTTAATATATTTATTCATGTGATTGTGCTTAACATTTAAAGCCCTATTTAAATAATAAATCAAAAATCTTTTAGCTTGAATGATGTTATGTTTTCTTGATTTCATGTTTAATATTTGATCCGCTTTACAATTAAACATCTCACAAAGAATTGGAACAGCTAAATTTTTTATGTTCTCTATATTTTTAGAATGGTAAGTCATCAGTTTTAGGAGTTACGTTTGTTGGTTTATAATCTTCTTGTATTACATATTGAGTAAACTTTTCAGCTAATTTTATAACCGCATCTGAATCACCTCCATTTGCTATAATAAAGTCAATAGCACATTTTAGAGAAGATTGTCTCACTATTAATTCATCTTTTGTGCTTGGGTATTTTATAAGCTGACCTCCTCTTGATTTGAATTTTTTTTCAAATTCAGTAAATACTTTAAGAGTTCCTTTATCATTAATTTCATATTCTATCTCTTGCCCTTCATATAATCCAGAATTATCATTCTTTTTATATATTTTACCAAATTCACCATTATCAAGTTCAATCTCATATTTAAACAATTCTTTAAATTTACCATCTCCTTTGATGCTTTTTACTTTTGCTTTCATATTAATTCATTTATTAAGTTGTACATTAAATATGCTAAAAGAANAANNAANGTANNCATTACAAATTGATANTGNATTTTGTCAATAAACTTCCAAAATCTATTTCTGTAATATGTTTCTATTCTGTATTTCTTAGAGNTATTATTAAAATTAGATGGACATCTAAAAAATGTATCTAATTCTTTCTTTGTTAATCTATCTGCTACTATCTCTCCAGTTTCTGCGTTTGTTATTTTGTGAAATGTTTTTAATTCTAAATTCATAATATTTAATTTTNATCAAATATATAAATAGATTTAAACAATTTTGTTTATAAGTATAATAAAGTTATTAACAATGGAAAGTGAAAAGGGGAGCAAAAAGAACGTAATTTAAAAAATAAAAGGACACTCCCCTCTTGCCTAATCAAGTATTATGAAAGTGCAAATTTAAATAATTATTTCAAATATTGTTTGTTTTTGTCTTGTTTTTGATACACTTTTAGCATTATAAGATGCAAGTTCTAAGCTAATATCATAGCCATCAAAATCAGAATCTTGTAAATCAATTCTTATATCATGCCTACCATCCTCAGTTAGAATATAAATATTTTGAGATGCTCTTGAGCTTAGATTCAAAGCATTTTCACTATATGCATTTGCTCCAACCAATGAACTTGATCTTGCCCAAAAATCACTAATACAAGCTTCGTGTAAATGACCGCAAATAATAAAATTAATATCGATATTTTTTCTACTAAATTTACTAATTACTTTTGCAATCCTTGTTGAATCCATTTTTCCAAGCTGATGACCATGCATCATTAATACATTTTGACCAGCTACTTTTATAACTAATTCATTTGGATTACCACTTATGAACTCAACATCTGGTAATAGTAATTTTAATATTTCAAAGATTGTAAAATCATAATTATCACTTGCAACAATATCAACCCATCCAAGCTCTTGAGCTACTCTGGATTCATTACCAGTAACACATGCAACACTAACATTTTTATTTCTTCCAATATCAACTATAAAATGTTTTAATAAATGAACTCCAAGAAATGTAGCTTTTGCTCTATTAGAACTCATTGCCAGTTTTTCATCTAATCTTCTATCACTATTCATTAAATCCCCAGTTATTGCAACTAATATATTATTTACATTATAAAACTCAGCATATCTTTTAACATGATGNNCAAACTTTTGNAATCNTTTTGATGCAACCTCAAAATCATATTTATTGCAATCTAAATCAACTAATTCGTTAAAATGAGTATCAGCTATATGAACTATCATAGCTCCCTTAGTATCTATTTTAATGTCTTTTGTTATTGTTTTAAATTCATTCTCTTTAAGTAATTTAACAAGTTGTAGATTATATTCCTCAACCGCATTTTCTACTCTTGCATGCTCTCTAAATGATTTATTATAGATTCTATTTAAATCTTGATGCCTCTGCTTTTGTTTTGCAAGTCTTACATTAGTTTCAATTATATCTTTATCAGCTAATTCATATCTAATAATCCTACTTACTTCTTTTCTAAAATAATCAACTGAAAAATTAAGATTATATTTTTCAATTATTTGTCTTGAAATTTCTGCATATCCTAAGCCTTGATCCCAAAGAGTTTTAATATCATGCAGATATTCAATATTTCTACCCATTATAATCTTTTAATCTTTTCATAAGACCTCCCACCAAAATATGCTCCAATTATTGTTATTAAGATAATTTGTAATAAATCAATCCATTGATTTTGAACTTTAAAATTTATCATTTCTGAATCAATAAAGATTAGTAAAACAGTTGAAAATACTAAGAATATTAAAGTTAAAGGTCTTATGTTTTTAGATAACCAAGAATCACTATTCATATCTTGTTCCCATCTCTTTGATACTTCTTTTTGCAATTCTGCTTCAAAGCTTAAAGTTATTTCTTTAATTTTTCTTTTTGCTTCTAATTTTTCCTCTTGAGTAGTTGTTAGGTTATCAACAACATTACCCACTTCACCAACTAAATCTTTTGCATTGGTTGTAAATAATTTGCTTATAAAACTCATATTATTAATATAACCAGAAAACCGCCTCAGTTTTATTTGGGCAATTATCTGTATGAATAAATTTGGGATGAATCCCAATTCTTGAAAATCCAGCTTCAACAAGTCCTCCAATAATCAATGCTCGGCTGCGGCTATCCTCACATTTTATATCAGCTGCATAACCTCTTAAATGAGCTGAATCAGTTTTCCCACCCGCTTTCAAGTTGCACTCTTCACATCTCGTACCACTTGTTATATTGAAAGCAATTCCACTTATTCCCCTTGCTTTATCTAACATAAGCAACGTATCTTTCTGCATATTATCTAAACCACAGCATTTGCATTGAAACTCTTTTCTTTTAAAATATTTCATTTTTTTCTTATATACTCTAATATTATATCAATCTTCTTTTTTATTTCTTCCATGTTCTCAGCATTTTTTTCGTGATGTTTAGAAAATGTATTCTTCACTTCATGAATGCTAAAAAAGAAAAATCTATATAAAGCATATAATGCTCCAAGTAATAATACTAAAGGTAAACCATACCCTTCAATTAGTTCTAATATTTCATTCATCTTCCCTGTCCTTTATATTTTTTTTTGTAACCTGTTTGCCCTCTTGATGCATTTTTTGAATGCACTCCTTTTCTCTTTCTTTTTGGATTAACAAAAAAGGTAGTTATTTTCTTTCTCATTTATTAATCTTTATAATCTTTTGGATTGAGTAAATAAGAGAAGCAATTAAAATCATTGTACTTAACACAGCATCAATCTGAGTTAAACTAATTCCAATCGCTGATATATTAACTCCCCAAAGTTCTAAAGTATCTTTTATCTCATTCTTCATTGTCCCACGGTAATGGTAGAGTTTCCTCTACTGGATTTATTATTAAATTCATTTTATTAATTAAATTAGCTTGAAGCTCATCTACATCAAGCCCAGCCTCGAGCCAAGTAATAACATCATTTTCAGTTAAATTTTCATACAATATAAAATCATTTGGATTAGCACCATTTAAATTTAAAGCTCCATAAACTTCAGTTTCATATTCATCTAATGTTGCTTTGTATCTCCAATGAACTACATTTACTATATTTTGTAATTCTTGACCTTCTATTGTTTCTTTTATTTTACAGTCCATTTGATTAATTATCCAATTAAATTCCATTTTTATTTATTTTTAGTTATGCATAAGTTGCTAATGTTCTTGTTACTGTTGTTCCACCAACATTTATTTTTACTTTTATATCTCCACTACTATCCATGAAAATCACAGACCTATCATTCTCTGGATCAGATGGAGCTGAATCTTGTTTTCTTAATTGTAATAATTCACTTGTGCAAGTTCCATTAACATCAAGAGTAGATTCTGCACTATTACTTCCTACACTTACATTACCTCCATAAGGTTGTAAACCTAAATCATAATAAGTTGCAGAAGAGTATCTTCTTTGTTGAATCATTCCTTTTCCAGAGCCTAAACTTCCAAAGTAAGTACCATAACCACTATCACTATTAGAAATTAAAGCTGATGCATCTGAAACAGATGTTGTATTTAAACTTGGTGATGTATCATTACCACTAATTATCATTTTAGCCCCTCTATCAGCTGTTGCATTTACTTTAAAATCACCTGAAGAATCAAATCTTGCTTTTTCACTTCCGCTTATTTTGATAATAACATTAGATGCAATTAAATCAAGTAATTTATAAGTTGTTGTAGCTCTATCTATTGCTCTTATTTTACCACCTCCAGAATAACCTATCTCAAGCCCAGCCCCACCGCTTGGAGTTACTTGTCCTATAACTCTTAATGTTCCATCTATTTCAGCTTTTGACTGGGGATTTGTCAAGCCTATTCCTACGTTGCCTGAGGAATCAATTCGCATTCTTTCATTGTCTCCATTAGTTTTAAATCCAATAAAACTTGAGCCACCATCTGATTGAAGCTCAAATGAACCAGCAATACCAGTTGAAAAACCTGTTTTTAATTTCATACCAGTTGATGAAGATTGTATTCTTAACCTTGGATTGTTTGTCCCATCTGTGTTTTTAAATTCAGAAATAATATGGTCTCCTAAAGAGCTCACTTCTCTATCAAAAAAAGTTCTTCCTTTAACATGAAGCTTTTCTGAGGGGCTTGTTGTTCCTATTCCTACGTTTCCTGAATTAGGTGCTAAGGATATATTACCAGAGCTACCATAAATTCTGATTCTATCTGATCCATCAGAAACTCTTCTAAAAACCATATCATTCGCCCCAACAATAATTTGATAATCCTCTTGACTTGTATCAGTATCTATAAAAGCAATTCCAGCCCCAGAATTTCCAATTAAGAATAATTGAGGGTTTGTATTTGATTGTAATTGTAATTTATGCCCAAAATCAAATGTTGTTCCAATAAGTACGTTTCCTCCATCAGTTATTCTTGCAAGCTCAGTAGATGAAGAGTTTTTAAATTTGATTGGCTCACTTGATGAAGCTGGTTTATAAGTATCAGCCATTACATCTCCAGTAACTAAAGCATCACCAGTAACATGAAGCTTTTCTGATGGAGCTGAAGAGCTTCCAATCATTATTGAATTAGTTGTTGTATTGCCGCTATCTGTTACAGTTTGGAGAGTTCCAGCAGAACTACTATTGTAATTTTTTACAAGGTCTCTGGTATTGTAGCTAACAATACTTCCGACTGGAACGATTGCCTCAAAGTCAAATGATGTTATTGTTAATGTTGTATCACTTGCTGATTGATTAGCATTTATTGTTAAATCATAAGTTGTATTATTATTTATATTTAATAAACTGAACTTATCACCAGTAGAAAAGATTGCCTCACCAATACTATTTATTGCAAGAGATGTTGTTGAGCTAACTTCTTGAGCTGTAATACTATTTATCTTAATTGTTCTTTCTACTGAGCCAGTATTAGCATTTAATTGTAAAGCTGTATTTCCAGCTGTAAATGTAAACTCATAACCACCAGCTGAAGTTATTGCTTGATGTATTGTTGTTTGGTCTTTCACTTCTAACTCACCACCGCTTATCTCAGCTACATCAATACTTACTTTGTATTTAGTTCCCTCAGTAAATACTCCAGCTTGTTCTAATGCTGCATCAGCACTTCCTGAATATTGAGCTTGCTTTGCTGATGTACTAATTGACCATCCACTCCCTTTAGTCCAATCACTATCAGTTTCATAATTACCATTAGTAACTAAATCACTTCCAAGCCCATTAACCGCAGTTGTTAAAGTTGTAATAATATTATTACTTGCCGCTGAGTTTATTGATGAGCTTGTTGGCCTTTGTAAGAATGATGGTGGAGCTGTGTTTACTGGTATATCAATTGCACCGCCTCTTGAATCTGTAACTGTTACACTTGAACCTGATGTACTTTCTGTTTGTATTTCAAACCCTTGAAAATCCCACTCATCCATTAATACATGAAATGTTCCTCTCTGCATTACATAAGACATTGGTGGCTCTTGAGGTCTATTCTCTACTAATAAACCAACAGGATTGATGTATTGCGGTCTAACAGCTGTTCCATCATCTTTATCCTTTGCATCAGTTGGAATTACTAATCTAAAATTAGCAACTCTTATAGATGTTAATTGTCCTTCTAAAAATCTATCAAGTAATAATTTAGAGAATGTTTGAGTTCCATTTGTAACGCCAACACCCCATTGACCACTTGTTACAGTAGTTGTTCTTGTTCCGCTTGTATCAATAACTTCTATTGCTCCTCTACTAACAGATGCTGGTGAATCACCCCATAGTAACTCATCAAAGTTTCTAATGCTTGAATTATTAGTATTATTACTATCTTGAATTATATTCTGAGCTGTTGCAGATACTTGAAGATTAGCTCCTAAAGCTAATAATTGTCCCGCAAATGGATTACCATTTGGTTGAAAATAAGTTCTTATTCTTATTGGTCCGGCCATGTAACTCGAAGAGCTTAATGTAGTTCCAGAAACACTTGCAACATTTTCCCAAGTTAATCCAATATCTCTTGGATCAGCCCAATTAGCTCCAGTATCATTATCAATGAATGCATACTTATTAGATGCTTGACCATTAACAAAATTAAATATTTGAATAGTTATATCAAAAACCCCAGTAAATGAAGAATCAGTTGGTATTAATACAGCAGAGCCATTATCTGGCCCTCCAATCTGTTGAGTTACTAATCCAGTTGAGCCGCTTGTAAAGTTTAAATTACTTGCATACCATCTTGGTCTATTATTAACTGTAGATGGTGATGTTGTATTCCATGAGTAAGTATTTGTTGCATAATTATAATGTAAAAATTTAGTTGTTGAGCCACCATGAGCTAAATTTGTAGCCGCTAATTGATATCTTATATCAGCTGAGAAAGATGAGAATTGCCCTCCAGTCAATCCGCTATTTACATTAGCTCTATCTTGAGTAAATATTAATGGTATATCTAAATAAATACCAGAAGCATCAGCAAGATTATTAATTCTTTCTTGCGTTACAACTGTATTTTCTGATGTTGGAAACCCTCCGAAATAGTTCTCACCGCTACCAGTAATGTATTTAGCAATAACTTCTTTTATGGGTGCTTTAAAATCATATTTTGTTCCTACTATTTTACTTGGTCCAATAACTCCTGATGCTTGTAAAAATACTTGATAAGGTGTCCAGTAATCGTTTAGATTATCAAAAGCATCACTTACACTATTACTTGAATGAAAGTATTTTCTTGTATTTATATTATCAGGATTTGCTAATGTTCCTGTTTCAGCTGTATTATATTCAGGTATTTGTATAATCCAAAACTTATGCCTCCAATACACAATTCTTGCTCCCCAATGTTTTAAGAGTTCATTAAGTACATCATAACAATTTTGCGGTTGATAAACTCCATCATTCTCTTCATTATGAAACATTGAAACTTGAACTTCTGTTTTGGCAAATGGATCAAAAGTTAATGTAGATGGAGCTGATGCCCCATGCCCTGTATTATACCAGTTTATACTTGTTCGCCATTCCCAATCAGTTATTGCTCCCTCAGTAGTCAATGCCGCGCCTACTTTACCAAGTACTGTTTTCATCCAGAAACTATAAGAAGCTGGTCCCCATAACATTTCACTTGAATCATAAGGTTTTGTTGCTCCAGTTTCTACAAAATCAACTTCTTTTAATAATGATAATCCATCAGTAAAAGTTAATTTAAACTCATAAGGAAAGAACTCATCAACAGTNGANTTTAAATCCATNAATAANAATCCACTCCATATTAAANNGGATGCAGTNGCTTGAGTATTTCTATAAATATGAACATAAACATCTTTCTCCTCATAAGAATCTCTTACATTCTTTAACCAGTTTTCAAGTAATGTTCCCTCAACCATTAAAGGAATTTCACATGATGAACTCATTATAGTTGAGAATCTATCATCATTATCAGANTCCCAATTGATTTGTGGNCCGCCTTGCCCTAATGTAATCTCNGNTATTGTTGAGCCAGTNTAATTTCTATCCCANATTTGAATAAAGTAACTCCATGAATTATAACTATAAACTGTTGTTTGAAATCTTATTCCAGCCATTACACGCTTCTTAATCTGTTACCAGATGTTCTTGCATTACTTAAAAATATATCTGTTCCACTTATTCTTCCAACTACTTCAACTTGTTGAGAGCCGCCACCAATCATTGATTTAAGTTTTGATAGTGGAGCTACAACCTCAGGATTACTATTTGCTCCAGCATACTCTCCCATTAATCCCAAAGTTGGTCCGCTAATTATTCCTCCATTTGCTAATTTAACTCCAGTAATATCTGATAAATTACTTTTCAATCCAGCTAATGTTAATGCTTTAGCCGCTACTGTTGGTCCACCAAATAATATTTGAATTGCAGTCATTACAGCAAGTTGAACTATTAATCTTTTTATCATTTGATTTACTGATTCTATAAATGCTTTAGCAAAGCTTTGCGTACCATCTAATGCTTGATTCATTGAATCTCTTAATATATCTCCAAATGATGCTGCCGCTAAAGACATCTCATTTGTTTTTTCAGTTATGTTTTCTAATTCACCTGATAAATTTGGGAATAGTAAATCTTGCATTCTTCCCTTATTCATTGGGAACATATTTAATTTACCACCAGTTGTTATACCAGCACCACCCCCTCCTAAATTTAATAATTCAGCTATTTTACTAAAATCTAATATATCTTGACCTAATTCTTTTAGTATTGTTCCAAATCCTTTAAATTCATCAACTGGCAAGTCATCACCAGTAGTAACAACAGTAGCCATTGCTATTCCCAAATCTTTAAGTTGCTTAGCTCCAAATATTCCAAATTGTTCACCAAAAGCACCCATTGCAGTTAGTATAGAAGCTAATTCTTCAGATGCAAATTTATTAGCTAAAAGATTTATTACTTGAGTTATATTGTTTTTTAATAATACAAATGCTCCAGCTAAAACAGCAATCAGCCCACCCAAGCTAAAAAAGAATCCTAAAATTTTTGGACCTATTAAAATTAATCTTCCTAAAATATTTAAAGCTGGACCAATAGCAGCTGCTAAAGCAACACTTTCTATGGCTGCTGTTTTTTCAGCTAATGACAAAGATTGAAACTTATCAACTAACTTAATGGTGTTGTCAAGTAATTTTTTAGCAACTGGCAAAAGCATAGTACCGAAATCAGCACTTAAATCTTTTGTTCTTTCTTGTAATTCTCTGAATTGATTTGCAAAACCCTCTGATGTTCTCGCATAATCACCAATAGCTTTTTGGCTTTGTCTTGTAGCTAATTGAAAGGTTAATTGAGCTTTTGCTACCCTATCAAGTTCTTTAAATACTAATCCTTGCTCTTTAGCAAAACTTTTTAAATCAGCTTCAGTAATTGCTATTCCTAATGATTTAATAGCTTCTCTTTCACCAAGTAATGCTTTTGTTAATGCCTGAGATGCACCAGTAGCTCCTCCACTAAAGTTAGTAAATGAAGCTAAATCAACCGCTAATTCATTAACTTGTTTTGATAAATTTAATGCCTCTTTCTCAGTAAATCCAAAACCAACTAATAAATCACCAGTATCAGCTAACAACCCCATTGCGGCTTGGCTTGATAATCCAAAGCTTTTCTTAAATGTTTCAGCTGTTTGTAAAGCATCACCTTCTATTGAACTAAAAACTGTTTTAAATTTTGACCTTGTTTCTTCTAAATCAGAAGCCATTTTAATAGATGCTCCTCCAATAGCTAAAACTGGTAGTGTAATGTTTCTTGTTAAGTTTGATCCGATAGATTGCATATTAGAGCCAAACTTTCTAATACTACGATTAGCTTTCTTCATGGCTCTATCAAAGCCCCTTAAATCAGCTCCAAATGCTACTGTTAAAAATCCTACACTCTTATTTGCCATCTTTCTTTAATTCTTCTATTCTTTTAATATACTCAGCTTTTGCTTTCAACTTCTTATAATCAACTTCTTTTTTCTTTTTATCCCAATCAAATTCAATCAAATCTGTTGGCTTTATTCTCTTTCCTTTTGGGATTTGTATATTGACTAATACCGCTGTTTGCCATCTTACTCTTTCCCATTCATGCTTTTCTTTCAAGCTTAGGAGTTCATAGAATCCAGTCATCTTATTAAAAAAATGTCTTGGAATCATATTATAAAACTCCT
>FUFK010018550.1_pt1 | contig 14975 bp, 14 predicted proteins | sample 1021851 | NCBI WGS metagenome assembly FUFK01 (sample SAMEA51879418, study PRJEB19060) | metagenome | reverse complement strand
AGGTGTCGCAGTAGAAGCGCTCCATCGCGGGAAGGTCGCGCACGACCAGCTTGAAGAAGCCGAGGCGGAAGCGCAGCGCCTCCACCTCGCCCGTCTCCGCGCCGGTCGCTGCGGCATCAGCCATTGAAGCGCTCGCCCTTCTCGGCCTTGTCCTTCAGCAGCTGCGCGACTTCGAAGCCATGCTTCTCCAGCCCCGCGACGATGGTCTTGAGGCCGACCGTGTCCGCCCAGAACATCGGGCCGCCGCGATAGACCGGCCAGCCATAGCCATAGATCCACACGACATCGATGTCCGACGCGCGCTGCGCCATGCCTTCCTGCAGGATCAGCGCGCCTTCGTTGACCATCGTGTAGAGCGTGCGCTCGATGATCTCCTCGGCGGTCACGTCATGCTGCACCGCGCCGGTCTTCTTGCGGAAATCCTCGATGATCTCGGCGACGCGCGGGCTCGGCGAGGGGTTCCGCTTGTCGTCATAGTCGTAGAAGCCGGCCTGCTTCTTCTGGCCCCAGCGGCCCTCGGCGGCGAGCGCGTCGCGAATGCTCTCGATCCGGGTCGGGTCGCGATGCCAGCCGATGTCGACGCCGGCGAGGTCGCTCATCTGGAACGGCCCCATCGGCATGCCGAATTCGACATGGACGCGGTCGACCTGCTCGGGCGTCGCGCCTTCCATCAGCAGCTTCATCGCCTCGACCTGACGCGGCATCAGCATGCGGTTGCCGATAAAGCCGTGGCACACGCCGGCGACCACCGCGACCTTCTTGATCTTCTTGGCCACGTCCATGACGGTCGCCAGCACGTCCTTGTCGGTCTTCGCGCCGCGCACGATCTCCAGCAGCTTCATGACGTTGGCGGGCGAGAAGAAATGCATGCCGACGACATCGCCCGGACGGCTGGTCGATGCCGCAATCTCGTCGATGTTGAGGTAGCTGGTGTTCGACGCCAGGATCGCGCCCGGCTTGCAGATGGTGCTGAGCTTGCCGAAAATGTCCTTCTTGACGTCCATGCTCTCATAGACCGCCTCAATCACCAGGTCGCAGTCGGCGAGGTCGTCCAGGCTGAGCGTCGGCGTCAGCAAGCCCATCGCCTGCTCGACCTGCTCGGGCTTGATCCGGCCCTTGGCTGCGCTGCCCTCATAATTCTTGCGCATCACGCCGGTGCCGCGGTCGAGCGCCTCCTGCTGCATTTCGACGATCGTCACCGGGATGCCGGCGGACAGGAAGTTCATCGAAATGCCGCCGCCCATCGTGCCGGCGCCGATCACGCCGACCTTNTTGATCGGNCGNAGCNGNGTATCTTNNGNTCGACGTCGTCGATCTTNGCGGCCTNNCGCTCGGCGAAGAAGATGTGGCGCATCGCCGCGCTCTGCGTGCCCATGATCAGCTTCATGAAGCCGTTGCGTTCGCGCTGGACGCCCTCGGCATAGGGCTTGTCGACCGTCTCCTCGATCACCTTGATGATCTCTTCGGGCGCGTCGAAGCCGCGGAAGCGCTTGGCGTTGGTCTTGCGGAAGGCGTCGAACACGCCCGCCTCGACGCTGACCGGCTTTTCGCTGGCGCGGGGCAGGGGGCGGGTGTCGGCCACTTCCTTGGCATAGGCGATGGCGTCGGCGGTCAGGCTGTCCTCACCGGCCATGCGATCGACCAGGCCGGCGGCCTGCGCCACCTTGGCCGGGACCGGATCGCCCTTGGCCGCCAGCTCCAGCGCGAATTCGACCCCCGCGACGCGCGGCAAACGCTGCGTACCGCCAGCGCCGGGGAGGATGCCGAGCTTCACTTCGGGCAGGCCGAACTTCGCCGAAGGGACGGCGATGCGGTAATGGCATGCCAGCGCAACCTCGCACCCGCCGCCAAGGGCAGTGCCGTGCACCGCGGCGACGACTGGCTTCTCGCTCGCCTCGATCGTGTCGACCACGGTGGGCAGCCCCGGCTCCTGCATCGGCTTGCCGAATTCGGTGATGTCGGCCCCGGCAAAGAAGGTGCGCCCGTCACAGCGGATCACCGCAGCCTTCAGGCTGTCGTCGCTGTTCAGCTCCTTGATCGCCGCGTCGAGCCCCTGCCGCACCGCCGCGCCGAGCGCGTTCACCGGCGGGTTGTTCGAGGTAATGACGAGGATATCGCCCTGTTTTTCGGTGGTGATGGGGGAAGTCATATCGGCTCCTTGGCGTCGCCCCGGCGCAGGCCGGGGCCGGTCTGAAACGGGGCGGCCCCGGCCTTCGCCGGGGCGACGGGTTATGTCAGTGCGCTATATATCATCGTCTTGAGCTCGCGCCGGATCGGGTAGAGCCCTGACGGCGACAGCTGCGTCATGAACACCATCGTGATCCGCTCGACCGGATCGACGAAGAAGGCGGTCGAAAACATGCCGCCCCAGTAAAACTCCCCGACGCTGCCCGGGATCATCGATCGCGCGACATCGATGTTCATCGCAAAGCCAAGGCCAAAGCCGGTTCCGGCATTCTGCGTCTCGCTGAACAGCGACCGCGACAGGCTCGACAGATCCTTGCCGCCGGGCAGGTGGTTCATGACCATCAGGTCGAGCGTCTTGCGCCCGATGATCCGCGCGCCGTCCAGCGNCCCGCCATTNAGCAGCATCGTGCAGAANCGGTGATAGTCGAGCGCGGTCGACACCAGTCCGCCGCCACCCGACAACAAAGTCGGCTTGCGGCTCCAAGCCGATTTCTCGCCCTGATCATACATCACCCGGCCTTCGCCAGGTTTGAACGTGTAGCAATCGGTCAGCCGCTCGACCTTGTCCGCCGGTACCCAGAAGCCGGTGTCGTGCATGCCGAGCGGCGCGAAGATGTGATCGTGAAAATAGGCGTCGAGCTTCTGCCCCGACACGCGCTCGACCACCGCGCCCAGCACATCGGTCGCGACCGAATAATTCCACGCCTCACCCGGCGAGAATTCGAGCGGAAGCTTGCCCAGCGCCGCGACGAAACCGTCGAGGTCGAGATGCCCGTGCCAATTCTCGATCCGCCCCTCGCGATAGGCCGCATCAACATTGCCGCGATTCTGGAAGCCATAGGTGAGGCCGGAAGTATGGCGCAGCAGATCGATCATCCGCATCGGCTCGGTCGTCGGTTTGGTCACGAACGGCACCCCGCCGCCGCCGCCATTATAGACGCCCAGCCCCTTGAATTCGGGCAGGACGTGGTGGACCGGCGTGTCCAGCGCGACCGTCCCTTGCTCGACCAGCTGCATGAACGCGATCGACGTCACCGGCTTGGTCATCGATGCGATGCGGTAGATCGAGGCTTCGTTGACCGCCGCGCCGCCCTCACGCGCCGCACCCTGATGACTGAAATGTGCGATCTTGCCGTCGCGCGCGATCAGCAGTTGGGCATTGGGCAGTTTCCCCGAGTCGAGGTAGCGCGCCTTGACGAACGCATCGATGCGGGCGAGCCGGTCGGCATCAAAGCCGCTTTCCGTAGCGGTAGCGAGGGTGCTGGAATCCATACCTCTAATTCGAATCCTCGTTCCGGGGCGTTCGCCTTTGTGTCGCTTCCCTATTGCGTTGAGCGGCTAATGAATCAAGAATGAAGTGCGTTCGGGCATGGTGGAATCGCCAAACCCGACATTCAACAACGAATGATGACAGCATTGGAGAGATCCGCCTTGGCCCCCGAACCGCTCATCCCGCTCGACCCCTCCTGGCCGAAGATGACGCTGGCGCAAGCCCAGGCGCTGATGACCGCGCCCGGCCAGAAGCTGGAAATGGAAGAAATCGAGATTCGCGGCATCAAGACGCGGGTGTGGAAGAATGCCCCGCCGCATCTCGCCGCCTTGCTCCAGCTGTCGCGCACCCATGGCGAGCGCATCTTCACCATCCATGAGGATGAGCGCGTTACCTACGAGGCGAATTTCCGCGCCACCGCGCACCTTGCGACCAAATTGCGCGAAATGGGAGTGGTCAAGGGCGACCGCGTCGCGCTGGCGATGCGCAACACGCCCGAATGGCCGGTGATCTTCTTTGCCGCGGTCAGTATCGGCGCGATCCTGGTCCCGCTCAACGCGTGGTGGACCGGCGGCGAACTCGACTATGGCCTGCGCGATTCGGGGTCGAAGATACTGTTCCTCGACGGCGAGCGCTTTGCGCGGCTGCAAAAGCGGCTGCCCGACCTCCCCGACCTTCAGCGCACCATCGTCAGCCGCTGGGACGCCGAGTTGCCCGAGGGCGTCGACAAGCTCGAAGACCTGATCGGCGCGCCCAATGACTGGGCGTCGCTGCCCGACGTTCCGCTCCCCGCCGAACCGACGCTGGTGCCGGAGGACGATGCGACGATCTTCTACACCAGCGGCACCACCGGATCGCCCAAGGGCGCGCTCGGCACCCACCGCAACCTCTGCACCAACATCATGTCGGGCGGATATGCCGCCGCGCGCTCCTATCTGCGGCGCGGCGAAATGCCGCCCGAGCCGCAGCCCAAGGTCGGCCTGCTCGTGATCCCGCTGTTCCACGTCACCGCCTGCTCGGCGAGCCTGATGGGCACGCTGGCGTCGGGCAACACGGCGGTGTTCATGCGCAAATGGGACGTGGTCGAGGCGATGGAGATCATCCAGCGCGAGAAGGTGAACCTCACCGGCGGCGTGCCGACGATCGCGTGGCAGATCCTGGAGCATCCCGACCGCCACAAATACGACCTCTCGAGCCTCGAAGCGATCGCCTATGGCGGTGCGCCGTCGGCACCCGAGCTGGTCAAGCGCATCTTCACCGAGTTCGGCGCTTTGCCCGGCAATGGTTGGGGCATGACCGAGACGATGGCGACGGTCACCAGCCATTCGAGCGAGGATTATTTGAACCGCCCGACCAGCGCTGGCCCGCCCGTGCCGGTCGCCGACCTCAAGATCATGGATCCCGAGGGCGAGCATGAGCTGCCCGTCGGCGAAGTCGGCGAGCTATGGGCCAAGGGGCCGATGATCGTGAAGGGCTATTGGAACAAGCCCGAAGCGACCGCCGAATGCTTCCGCGATGGCTGGGTCCGCACCGGCGACCTGGCGAAGCTGGACGAGGAAGGTTTCCTCTACATCGTCGACCGCGCCAAGGACATGATCATCCGCGGCGGCGAGAATATCTACTCGTCCGAGGTCGAGGACGTCCTCTACGCCCACCCCGCCGTCACCGACTGCGCCCTGATCGGCATCCCGCACAAGACGCTGGGCGAGGAGCCGGCGGCGGTGGTCCACCTCGCGCCGGGGATGGAGGCGACCGAGGCCGAGCTGCAGGCGTGGGTGCGCGAGCGGCTGGCGATCTTCAAGACTCCCGTCGCGATCAAGTTCGTGGCGGAAACGCTGCCGCGCAATGCGAACGGGAAGATTTTGAAGAAGGATCTGAAGGCGTTATTTGTGGAGGAGGGGGTGGCTTAGCCTTTCGCGCTTATGCAACCCTGTCGGCCTGGCCAATCTGCAATGGCAGGCAGGGGGCATGATGGACAGGCGATCGATATTGGCGAGCGTTGCTGCGGTCGGCGGAATTGTCGCTTCGCCGTTTCGCGCAGGGGGAGCCCAGGCTGACAAATCGTCAGAGGTGCTCCAACGGGAATATGCTGCCGCGATAGCAGAGGCCATCGCATCCATTCCCTATCGCCGGGTCGAAACGACCGGGCAGGAGGCGCTCAGGACGTGGGAACGCCTCAAATCGTCGGGGGAGGGCTGGCCGATCATCGTCGGCGGCGATGAAGATCTGGCCCAGATCGCCGACCAATGGAGCATCGAAACGGGGGAGCGTCCCGAGGATATTCTCGCCCGCGCCGACGGGCTGCGACATCCGGATTCGCTGCGTGCGCTGGTAGCGGCGCAGCGGGAGAAGGGTGTTGCCGCGACCCGTGAAATGCTTGCCAAGGGCGATGACGACCTGCTGCCGCGGATCGTCGATATGGACCAGGACGGCAACACGCGCACCCTGACGCCTGCCGAAGTCCGCAAGACCATGCTGGAGGGGCTCGAAGCAAGCGAGCCCGAGATCGGTGAATGGCCTGCGGATGCCGATGCGACGGGCGGTGGATTGACCGTCGCCGCCGCCCTGGACGGTAAACCGCTCGACAGGGTGCATATCCTTATCCTCCCGACAAAGGAGCCGGCCGCTGCGCCCGCCTTTCTGCGATGGGGTGGGTGGAACGCTTGTCCTGCGCCGGAATATCATGTTGCTGCGCTGCGCGACTGGCACCGGCGCTATGGCGCAGTCCCCGTTGCGATGACCGGAGACGTCATCAATGTCCGCGTCACCCGCCGCCCCGCATCGCGTGAAGAGGCGCTGTCATTGGCACGCGAACAATTCGTCTATTGCGAGGACATCGTCCTGCAGGGAACCGAGACCTATGCGCCGCTCGCGGCCGGATTGATGCACAGCGACTGGTGGTTCTTCTGGTGGGATTGACGCCCTGAGCGAGAAAGACGGGGCTTTCTGAAGCCCTCCCCGCGAGCGGGGAAGGACATCCCGCACTTCCCAGCTATACCCCGGCGGAAACCACCCCCGCCACGGCCTTCTTCCACCCCGCAAGCCGCGCCGTCCGTGCATGGGCATCCATCGCTGGCTCGAATATCTCGACCCGCCCGCGCATCGCCGCGGCGTCTTCCAGCCCGGCAAACAGTCCGCAGCCCACGCCCGCCAGCATTGCCGCGCCCAGCGCGGTCGTTTCGGTGAAGGCGGGCCGCTCGACCGTTACGCCGAGCACATCGGCCAGATCCTGCGCGATCCAGTCATTGGCGACCATCCCGCCATCGATGCGCAGCCGCGACCAGTCGCAGCCATCGGCGGCGAAGGCGGTCTTGAGGTCGTGGCTCTGGTGCGCCATCGCCTCCAGCGCGGCGCGCACGACATGCGCCTTGCCGCTCGCCAGACTGAGGCCACAGATCGCCCCGCGCGCTTCCGGCTCCCAATAGGGCGCTCCCAGCCCCGATAATGCAGGCACGAAATACACCCCGCCATTGTCGGCGACCGACCGCGCCAGCGCCTCGGTCTCACCTGCGTCGGCAATCAGCCCCAGCGAATCGCGCAGCCATTTGACCACGCTGCCCGCGACGAACACAGACCCTTCGATTGCATAGCTGCGCTTGCCGTCGAGTTGGCACAACACGGTGGATAGCAAGCGATGGCGCGAGGTCGGCTGGCGCTCACCGGCATTGGTCAGCACGAACGCGCCGGTGCCATAGGTCGCCTTGGTTTCGCCGGGCGACAGGCACGCCTGCCCGATCGTCGCCGCTTGCTGGTCACCCGCCAGACCGCAGATCGGGATGCGCCCGCCGAACAGCGTCGTCTCGCCGAACCGCCCCGCGCAATCGACAATTTCGGGCAGCGCACCACGCGGACAATCGAACAGGTCGAGCAGCCCGTCGCTCCACGCTCCGCTGCCAAGGCCCATCAATAGGGTGCGCGACGCATTGGTCGCGTCGGTGACGTGGAGCCCGCCCGTCAACTTCCACACCAGCCAGCTTTCGACCGTCCCGATCGCCAGCCGCTCGCCCGCGTCGCGCAATTGCGGCCAGTTGGCCATCGCCCAGGCGATCTTGGTCCCGCTGAAATAGGGGTCGAGCAACAGGCCCGTGCGCGCCTGCACCCCCGGCTCCTCGCCGCGTTCCTTGAGCGTACGACACAGATCGGCGCTGCGCCGGTCCTGCCACACGATCGCGGGAGCAAGCGGTTGCCCGGTTTCCTTGTCCCAGAAGACAATCGTCTCGCGCTGATTGGTGATGCCGATCGCGGCAATCTGGTCCGCCCCGCCCGCGCGTTCGACAATCGTCATCGCGCAATTGGCCGACTCGGCCCAGATCTGCTCGGCATCATGCTCGACCCAGCCGGGGCGCGGATAGGATTGCGTCAAAGGAACCGCGATGCTGTCGATACAGCGCCCGTCCGGCGCGAACAGCATCGCGCGGGTCGAGGTCGTCCCCTCGTCGATGACCAGTAGAATCTCTCCCATCGAAACAGGTTAGCAATTTTCCGCGTTCGCGGAAGCGGCACCGGCCCGCTCGCCCACCCGGCCACCCAGCGACAGCATCCTATGGGTGGCCGGGTGGGGGAGCGGGCCGGTGCCGTCGCGGAAGCGGTGATTACAAACCACACAAATCGCGCTAGGATTCGTTCGAGAGGTACAGCGAGTGGACGAAGCTTTCGGGAATGATCGGCGCGGCGAAGGGGAGGGCGATACGCCCGACTCGCCGTCGCATTTTGTCCCCGTCGTGCCGCCTGCCGATCACGAGACCGAAGCGGAGAATCGCCGCGACCGCCTGCTCGCCGGGCTGACGCTGATGGCCGGGATCGGCCTCGTGCTCGCCATTCCGTTCGCGCTCAAGGCCGGGTCGCCCTTTTTCCTCCCGCTGACCGCCGCGATCGTCATCGCCATCGCGCTGGTTCCGATCCTCGAGTGGCTGGAGCGGCACCGCGTGCCCGCGCCGCTCGCCGCGCTGATCTGTCTGTTGCTGTTCCTGACCGCCGCGAACGCCGCATTGGCTTCGATCGTGGTCCCCGCCTGGGGCTGGCTGTCGATCCTTCCGGAGCGAATCGACAATATCCAGTCGAACGTGAAGCCGTTGATCGACTTTTATTCGAACTTCGAAAGCTTCGTGAACAAGACGATCCAGGACCTTGCCCAGTCGCGTCCGATCCAGCCGGCCGAGACCGCGGGGCAGGCACCCCCGCGCTCGATTCTCGAACTCGCCGCCACCAGCGCGCCAACCGCGTTCATCGAAATGTTCTTTGCGGTGCTGGTGATCTTCTTCTTCCTGTCGGGCTGGACCCGGCTGCGCCGCAACGCGATCACCAGCCGCACCAGCTTTGGCGGGGCGATGGCGACGGCGCGGGTGATTCAGGACGTGGTCGACGACACTTCGGCCTATCTCGGCACGATCACGCTGATCAACGTCACGCTGGGGCTGCTGGTGGCGGGCGCCTTGTGGCTGATCGGCATGCCGACGCCATTGATGTGGGGCGGGATCGTCGCGCTGCTCAACTATATCCCCTATCTTGGCCCGATCTTCGCCGCCGGATTCCTGGCCGTGGGCGGGCTGATGACGTTCCAGGACGTGTGGACCGCGCTGCTGCCCGCCGCGATCATGGTCGTGCTGCATATCATCGAGGCGAATGTGGTCACGCCACTGGTGGTCGGGCGGCGATTGACGATCAACCCGATCATGATTCTGATCTCCTTGTCCTTCTGGGGCTGGGTGTGGGGCACGCCGGGCGCGCTGTTGGCGGTGCCGCTGCTGATCATTATCCAGACCGTGCTCAACGCCGCGGGCAAGCCGGACATCGCCGGATTCCTGTTCGAACACGGCACGCTGGTGGCGCGCGGCAACCCCGCTGCACCCCGCCCGCAAATTATGCGCGAAAGCGGAGTTGACAGCCCCGGACCGCCCGGTTAGGTGCCGCGCTCTCGCAAGGGACGGCGCTTCGGCGCCAGGGTCATGCGGGTGTAGCTCAGTTGGTTAGAGCGCCGGCCTGTCACGCCGGAGGTCGCGGGTTCGAGCCCCGTCACTCGCGCCACCCCCTATCGGGTGGCCATTCCCCTCACTCCACATCGCCGGTCGTCAGCGGCACCAGCGCGCTCTGCTTGTGCACGCGCTTGATGAAGCTGGTCTCGTAGCGCCGCACAGCGGGATCGTTCTGAAACAGCCGCTCGGCCAGCGCGTTATAGTCGGCCATGTCGCGGACGCAGACCAGCACCGCCAGATCGTCCGCGCCGGCGACGTCCAGGATCATCTGCACCGCATCCTGCGCCGCGAGCGAAGCGCGCAGCGCAGCAATCCCGCGCTCCTCGGCATGTTCATGCACCTGCACCCGGACCAGGGCGCGCAGCCGCCGTTCGGTCAGCTTCGGCGCGAGCAACGCAACGTCCGCCGCGATGAACCCCTCGCTGCGCAGCCGTCGCACCCGCCGCGTCACCGCAGAGGCGGACAGCGGCACGTCGCGCGCCAACTCCTCTGCGGTCGCCAGCGAATCGGCTTGAAGCAGGTTCAACAACTGGATGTCGAAGGCGTCGAGCTTGCTCATGTCCGGCGCGAAGCCACTCCCCGATGACGATTTTCGGCACATAGCGCGCCGTAATCGACTGCAAAAGGCGTGTTAGTCAACTATAACACCAAGGGTGATGTCTAACGGAGAGGCTTGATGCGTAAGGAAGTAATGGCGGCGGTGATTCTGGCGGCGCTTTCCCCCATGGCGATGGCGCAAAGCGACGCGCCGGCACCGGCCACAGCGCCCGCCTATGACCCCGCGGCGGCGAAGGCTGCAGTGGCGACGCTGGCGGACGAGCTGGAGAAGAACTTCGTCTTCCCCGACACCGCCAAACGCTACGCCGCCGCCCTGCGCACCAAGCTTGCAGCGGGCGGCTATGACAGCGCGGCCGACGGCTATGCGCTCGCCACCGCTGTGACCGCCGATCTTCAGGCGATCGCTCCCGACGGCCACCTCGCCATGTTCGCGCCCGGCGGTCCGCAGTCGCAGCGTGTCGGCCAACCCTCGACCCAGCAGCAGATCGGGAGCGCCCCGCTGCCCCCGCCCGCAATGGAGCAGGCGGGGATGATCGCCCCCGGCATTGCCTATGTCCGCTTCAACGGCTTCTTCGGCGAGGCGGGGACGCTCAAGGCGTTCACCGCCTTTCTCGACGCGAACGCCGGCGCAAAGACGCTGATCATCGACGCGCGCACGCATCGCGGCGGCGGGCTGGACGAAATGGATGTGCTGTTCCCGCGCATTTTCGACACGCCGCAGGCGGTGATGATCATGGACACGCGCGCATCCTTCGCCGCGCAGGCCGGGCCGCTGCCGTTCCGCTCGCTGGTCAAGGTCGATGCTCCTGCCGAACTGGCGCGGACCGAGCATCGCGTTACCCCGCTCAGCCCGGCCAGCCCGTGGGCCAAGACCAAAATCTATTACCTCACCTCGCCGCGCACCGCCTCTGCCGCCGAGCATCTCGCAGCGGTGTTCAAGGGCACGAAGCGCGCGACGCTGATCGGGGAAACCACCGCCGGAGCGGGCCATTATGGCGGGACTGCGCCGCTCGGCGGCGGCTATTCCGCCTTCATCCCGGTCGGGCGCAGCTATTTCCCCGGTGGCGAGAGCTGGGAGCAGGTCGGGGTCAAGCCCGACATCGCGGTCGCGCCGGAACGCGCGCTGGTCGAAGCGCTGACCCGCGAAGGCGTGCCAGCGTCGCAGGCAGAGGCGCTGTCGGCATCGCACATGCCCAAGAGTTCGATGGAACGCCGCAAGCGCTGATCCGGTCGCAGCGGGCGGCGCTATCCACAAGCCGGTAGCGCCGCCCCCTTGCACCCCCGGGCACAGCCGCTAAACGCCCCCGTTCACCATCTATGGAGCGGGACATGAGCGACTCGATTTCGGCCGAGCAGCTGCGCCTTTTGATCGAGCGGATCGAGCGGCTGGAAGAGGAAAAGAAGGGCATCAGCGACGACATCAAGGACGTCTATGGCGAAGCCAAGGCGACCGGGTTCGATGCCAAGATCATGCGCACCATCATCCGCCTGCGGAAGATGGAGAAGCACCAGCTCGACGAGCAGGACGCGCTGCTCGAAACCTACCGCGCCGCGCTGGGGATGCAGTAAGGGCAATTCCTCCCCCAGCTTGCTGGGGGAGGGGGACCGCCGCCGCAGGCGGTGGTGGAGGGGCGGCCGCGCAGACGGCCGTGAACGCCTCGACAAAATTCCGCCCTCTGCGGGGCGGTCGCTGCGTCAGCGCTACGCGCTGCCACCTCCCCTGCGGGGCAGGGGAGGAATGAACCGGCACCTTCCCGGTCTCGCCCCGCCGCCCTAACATGCCCCCTCCCAACCGGAGGGCGCAGCATGATTCTCACCACCACCAGCACCGTCGATGGCGTCACCGTCACCCGCTATCACGGCATCGTGACCGCCGAGGTGATCATCGGCGCGAATGTGTTCCGCGACCTGTTCGCCGGCATCCGCGACATCGTCGGCGGTCGTTCGGGCAGCTACGAGCGCCCGCTCAAGGACGCGCGCAAGACCGCGCTCGCCGAACTTCAGGACGAAGCCCGCGCGCTGGGCGCGAACGGCGTGATCGGGATCGACTTCGACTATGAGGTGATCGGCAAGAACGGATCGATGCTGATGGTATCCGCCTCGGGCACTGCGGTGACGCTCAGCGGCGTCTGACGTTCGAACATGGGGCGGCAGCTTGCAAGCCGCCCCTCGGCTCGCCTAGAGACGCGCATCCAATTCCATAAGAGCGACCCATGGCAGGCCATTCCAAGTTCAAGAACATCATGCACCGCAAGGGCGCGCAGGATAAGAAGCGCTCGGGCATGTTCAGCAAGCTCAGCCGCGAAATCACCGTCGCGGCCAAGATGGGCCTGCCCGATCCCGACATGAACCCGCGCCTGCGCGCGGCGGTCAACGCCGCCAAGGCGCAGTCGATGCCCAAGGACAATATCCAGCGCGCGATCGACAAGGCGAGCAAGGGCGACGCGGAGAATTACGAGGAAATCCGCTATGAGGGCTTCGGCCCCGGCGGCGTGTCGCTGATCATCGAGGCGCTGAGCGACAACCGCAACCGCACCGCCACCAACGTCCGCACCGCGGTGTCCAAGAATGGCGGCAATCTCGGCGCGTCGGGCTCCGTCAGCCACGCCTTCGACCGCGTCGGCCTGATCACCTATCCGGCCAGCGTCGGCGACGCGGAAAAGGTGTTCGAAGCCGCGCTCGAGGCCGGTGCCGAGGACGTGACCTCGTCCGAGGACGGCCACGAAATCTGGACCGCCAGCGCCGACCTGCACGAAGTCGCCAAGGCGCTCGAACCCGTGCTGGGCGAAGCCGAGGGCGCCAAGCTCGCGTGGAAGCCGCAGACCATGGTCGAGGTGAGCGAAGACGACGCCGCGACCTTGTTCAAGCTGATCGACGCGCTCGACGATGATGATGACGTCCAGACCGTGTGGGGCAATTACGAAGTCTCGGACGAAGTGATGGCCAAGCTGGGGTGAGCTGCCCTTGCTAATCCTCCCCGCCAGGGGGAGGTGTCAGCGTAGCTGACGGAGGGGGAGGAACCGAGGCGTTCAAGGCGACAGGACACAGCCGTCCTCCCCCTCCGTCGCCTTCGGCGCCACCTCCCCCTGGCGGGGGAGGATCGGCGTTCAAGCCGCCCGCTCGTCGGCGCCATCCATCCCCAGCATCGCGCGGATCCGCCATGCATCCGCCGCCCAGTTGGTCCCCTGCGAAAACGGCACCGATGCCAGGCGCGGTGCATCGTCCAGTAGCGGAAACAGCTCACGCTCCTCGCGGTCCAGCCGATCCTCCATTTCCGCTGTGCGCAGCCGCACGGCAACCGCATAGGCGCGCCAGTCACGCACGACGACATCGGGCGGAAAGCGCTTGGTGTGCGCGGCGAACCGCTCATAATCGGCGGCGGTGGACTGGCAGAACCGCTCGGCAACCGAGCGTGCGGCGGGGTCTGCGTGCAACCGCAAGCGCGGGTAGATCATGCGGTCCTTCAATGTCAGTGTGCGCAGCAGGCTACGGCTGAAACGCCACCGCGCATCGTTCAGTTCTTCGATGTCGGGCGGATCGAACCGCCGGGCGATCGCCGCCATTTCGACGGTGCATTCCCGCAACCGGCGATGTTCGGCGAAAAACTGATCGAGATTGGACACGGTGAAACCCGCTTTCTTGGCTCCGGAACGACAGGGCGGCACCGCAACGATACCGGGACGGGCTGGCGCACCGTCCACTTGTCTTTTAGGGCGCGGGAATGGTTAGAGGTCAGACAACCAGTAGAAATACGTTACTGCACCCGCCGTGCCGGGCGATGCGATGAGCGGGTCACGCCTGATCCTCGGCCTCGATCCCGGCCTCGGCACCACCGGCTGGGGCCTGATCCGCGCCGACGGCAATCGCCTCAGCCATGTCGCCAACGGCCAGCTCAAGACCGATGCCAAGTCGCCATTGCCCCAGCGGCTGGCGCATCTCGACGCGATGCTCGCCGCGCTGGTCGCCGATCACGCCCCCGATGGCGCCGCGGTCGAGGAGGTGTTCGTCAACGCCAACCCGCAATCGACGCTCAAGCTCGCCCATGCGCGCGGCGTCGCCATCGCCGCCGTCGCGCGCGCGGGCCTCGATGTCGGCGAATATGCCCCGCGCCTCGTCAAGAAAGCGGTGGTCGGCACCGGCACCGCCGAAAAGGCCCAGGTCCACGCCATGATCGCCCGCTTGCTCCCCGGCACGAAGATCGCGGGAGCCGACGCAGCAGACGCGCTCGCGGTCGCGATTTGCCACGCGCACCATCTGGCAAGCGCACGCGCGTTGGCGCGGTGACCGGCGCGCGCGTTTCTGCTTTCCTACAACAACCCGTTCCGCTTATGTACCGCAGGTGCCGGGCGCGGTGCTTCGCGGTGATCCGGGTCGCAAGCGGTTCTCGAAACCCGCGATAGTGTAAAGCGAGTGTAAACTTAGGATTTGGCGACACCGGCATGATTGCGCATCTGAACGGCCACCTTGCCGCCACCGGCATCGACCATGCAGTGATCGACGTGAATGGCGTCGGCTATCTGGTCGGCGCATCGGCGCGGACACTGGCGGCGCTCGGCGCGATCGGCGAGTTTGTCACGGTCCACACCGAAATGCTGGTCAGCGAGGATTCGATCCGGCTGATGGGCTTTGCGAGCGCGGAGGAGCGCGACTGGTTCCGCCTGCTCACCGGCGTGCAGGGCGTGGGGGCAAAGGTCGCGCTGGCGATCCTCTCGATCCTCTCCCCCGCCGAGGTCCAGACCGCCATCGCCCGCGCCGACGCCGCGATGGTCGCGCGCGCCAATGGCGTCGGCCCGAAACTGGCGCAGCGGATCGTCAACGAGTTGAAGGACAAGGCCGGCGGCATTGCGACCGGCGGCGGCGGGGCAGGGGCGGCGGCTCCCGCCAGCGGCGCGGCGAACGACGCGGTTTCGGCGCTGCTCAACCTGGGCTTCAAGCCGGCGGAAGCTAGCAACGCGGTGAATGCGGCAAGCGATGAGCTAGGGGCGACC
>FUFK010053669.1_pt1 | contig 14976 bp, 13 predicted proteins | sample 1021851 | NCBI WGS metagenome assembly FUFK01 (sample SAMEA51879418, study PRJEB19060) | metagenome | reverse complement strand
AAACGGATGGAATTTTGAAAATGACCAAGATAAAATTACTGCCGTGTTTGAGCCAAAATATGGAACATTTTTATCTGTGTTTACTAAAGAAATGAACCTCAATAGTAAAGATTGGGACCCAACTATAGAAGAAGCTCTGCATCTTATCACACATATGGGTTATGCTCAGGCTTATCCTAATATTTTTGGGCAGTATAAGAACTCTAAAATAGCAAAGTTAATGGATGAGGCAAGAGGAGGGTATTTTGAGAAGGCTCAAACACGTTATCCTTCCGATGCATACTACACCTATGATGATGTTACTTGNACATATTCTTGCCAAATCACAGAATTTACGTATTGGGCTATTACATCCCTAAGAGGACAACAAGCAGATAGAGGTAAAGAGATAAGTGATGAATGGCGNTTAAACACTCCTGAAAAAATAAGACGTAAGGCGCCTCAGCTTGAAAAGCTTCTAACAAAAGATGAATACAAGATATTTTTTGAATATTAGCAACCATAACCGGGTATGTGATTGATTGATTTATTATAAGATGATATTCGCAGTTAGGAATCAATAAACCTCAGGAAAACTGATGCATAATGCGTTATAGTGAATTGTCTTAATTAGGTTAAGTGGCGGAGGAGGTGGGATTCGAACCCACGATGGGCTTTCACCCATGCCGGTTTTCAAGACCGGTGCATTCAACCACTCTGCCACCCCTCCGTAAGAATTATTTGATACCCTAAGATTATGAAAAAGTGATAATTTATCTGAGCACCTTAAATTTACAGCGTATTCTAATCGTAATTTTACTAATAATTCAATAAAATTATGATGAAGTTTATAATTTTGTTGAATATGTTTTTATTTAAATCAAAAATTTTCAGCTTTGGCTTTATTGTTTAAATTATCAATTTTTGATATTTTAAAACATAAATTTAGAATTAATTTTTGGCATCGCAAACAAATGTTTCGAGGAGGAATTTTATGCCTATTACCAATTTGGTTTGTGTAAGTTATAAATTAACAATGACAAAATTTTTTTTTATTTTCACTTTTATTTTTTCAGTTTTTTCCTGGATATCGATTGCAAATGGAGAAGATAAATTTCATGTATGGATTTCTGAGTTACGACAAGATGCACTAGCAAAGGGAATAACAGAAAAAACCTTTGATGCAGCTCTTAAAGGCTTTACACCTAATAAACGTATTATTGAATTAGATAGAAACCAACCAGAATTTACCATAACACTGGATGAATATCTTTCAAAGCGTGTTACATCTGCTAAAATAGCCAAAGCAAAGGAATTGATTTTAAAACACAAGGATATATTAGAACGCATTTCTAAACATTATAGTGTTCAACCACGTTTTATAATAGCACTCTGGGGCTTGGAAACCAACTTCGGTATGTATTTGGGAAAATTTCATGCGCCTAGCGCTCTTGCAACTCTAGCCTTTGATGGAAGAAGGGGCGAATTTTTTCGAAAAGAACTCTTTAATGCATTAAAAATTATTGATGAGGGTCATATTTCCGCAAATAATATGAAAAGTGGTTGGGCGGGTGCTATTGGCCAGGCCCAATTTATGCCGTCTAGTTTTCTTAATTACGCGCAAGATTGGGATGGTGATGGGAAAAAAGATCTCTGGGGTAACGAAAAAGATGTATTTGCCTCGATTGCTTTTTATCTTAAATCTGCCAATTGGAAAAACGATATCACATGGGGAAGACAGGTGCTTCTTCCTGAAGATAAAAACTTTTTAAAATTAGCAAAAAATAAAAAATATTTGACTCTTCGTGAATGGGAAAGTTTGGGTGTAAGAAATTTAGATGGAAGCTTGCTACCAGAACGAAATTTATCTGCCCGATTAATAACTTCAGAAACTAGTAAAATTGTATTTTTGGGTTATAGTAATTTTGATTCTATACTTAAGTGGAACCGTTCGATTTATTTTGCAGCATCGGTGGGGAGATTGTCAGATGCACTTAGGTAATTCTTTTTGTTTATATATGATTTTTAAGCAGCTATTAAACTACTGATTGGAGATAGAAAGCTGTTTTTGGATATGATATTATTTTTATACTGTTCTACCTAATCCGTTTTTTTTTCAGTTTATTTTAGGTGTATCTAAGATGTTCTCTTTAAGAGAAAAACCATCAAACTTAATTTTGCTCTTAGCCTATGTTTTTATATTAAATGGGTGTGCTGTAACTGAAGTTGCGGTAAATCTTGCAAAAGGAGATAAAGTGCAATCTAATGNGNAAAACANAACCGAAAATAGAAAAACAANNGGNTTAGAAGATAAATTGGACTCAAACATTCTAAAAAGTCCTAGTATAGTGTCAAAAAATGACTTGGCTACTTCCACTAACGAAAAATTACAAGCCACTGCTAAGCCACATTATAAGATCGGTGAACCTTATGAGATTAATGGAAACTGGTATTATCCTGAACGTGACTTGAGATATGACAAAACAGGGATAGCATCTTGGTATGGCGAAGAATGGGCTGGGAAGCTAACCGCAAACGGAGAGATATTTGACCCAGAATTAGTGTCTGCTGCTCATAAAACGCTACCCATGCCATCTGTGGTAAGGGTTACTAATTTAGAAAATGGAAAATCGCTTGTTGTAAGATTAAATGACAGAGGACCTTATGTAGCAGGACGAATAATTGATTTATCGAGAGAAGCTGCAAAAAGATTGGGGTTTGTTAAAAAAGGTATTGCTAAAGTCAGAGTACAAATTTTAGCTGAACAAAGTTTGGCATTGGAAAGAGATGCAAAAAATAATAAATTTCCGTTGCTGATTTCTAATGATGTTATGCCACCTATTAAATCCGACAACGTTCCAGAGGTTAGTCTAGATGCCACAACAACGAGAAAAATTGAAAGCATGCCCGCTAATAGAACCTCAGCAATAGAATTGCTCTCGCAATCACGAATAGGAGCGATCATTCAAATCCCAGTTACTGAGACAAAAATTTGGGTCCAGATTGGTGCCTTTTATAATAGGGAAAGCGCTGTGTCAGTTATTAAAAATTATAAAGAAATGATAGGCTCAGTCTCAGAATATTTACATGATGGAAAGCTTATCTATCGCGCTAGATTAGGTCCGATTGAAACTGTAAATGATGCAGATGCCATACTCGCTGATGTATTGGCCTTTGGCTATGAAGGGGCACACATTGTTGTCGACTAGTATTTTAGTTTTCTATGCAGCCTTGTTTTATAATTATTGACTTTATCAAAAGGAGCAAAGATGAAATTTTTTATTAAATTCTTACTTACACTTAGTTTATTCGAATTTGGAGTAAGCGCTCATGCGAATGATCATGTGAACACGGTAGCAGATTTTGCTCATATTATTGATTTTGAGTCCAATAGAGTATTAATGTCAAAAAATGCCGATAGCCAAATGAAACCTGCTTCGATGGCTAAGATTATGACTTTATATATCGTTTTTTCAAGGATAGCGGAAGGTAGTTTGACACTTGAAGATGAATTTTTGGTCAGCGAGAAGGCATGGAAAATGGGGGGGTCCAGAAGTTTTTTAGATGTTGGCACGAGGGTTAGTGTNGAAGAGTTAATAAATGGGATAGCCGTGCAGTCAGGCAATGATGCAGCAGTTGTAGTTGCTGAAGGTATTTCTGGTTCAGAAGAAGCATTCGCTGATGAAATGAATAGCTTCGCACGACAGCTAGGTATGGATGATACAAACTTTACAAACTCAACTGGCTGGCCAGATGAAATGCTTACNACAACAGCNANAGATTTATCGTTATTAGCAGCTGCAATAATAAGAGATTTTCCANTTGATAAATTTCCTAACCTTTACCCAGTATTTGCTAAACCTCATCACACTTATAATAATATAAAACAGCCAAACCGAAACCCTTTAATTGATAGAAGCCCTGGCGCAGATGGTTTGAAGACAGGTTCAACAAAAGAATCAGGATATGGGTTAGTAGGTTCTGCAGAACGCAACGGTCAACGAATTATTTTAGTGCTAAATGGGTTAGAATCAAAAAAACAACGGTCATTAGAATCTAATAGATTGATGGATTTTATGTTCAGAGAATATAAAAAATATAACTTCTTCAAAGCAGGAGAGACAGTAAAAATAGCTAATGTTTGGCTTGGTAAAGAACCTACTGTATCATTAGTATTAGAAGAAGATTTAGCTAGGGTATTATCTAGAACTGAGAGAAATAATACCAAGTTAACAGTGAATTATAATAACCCAATTCAAGCACCTATAGCTGCAGGAGAAGAGGTTGGTACATTATGGTTTGAGGTAAACGGGGTACGTGAAGAGATTCCGCTAATTTCTAAGGAAGATGTAAGTCAATTACCGGTATTTAGTCGCATTTCTGAGGCAATTAAATATCTAATTTTTGGCGCTGCACCTTCACTAAATTAATTTGTTAAAATCCGTATCCTGGTAGAAAAGATAATGGTAAAGAAAACTCATAAAAATGAAGGAATTTTTATTACTTTTGAAGGTGGTGAGGGTAGCGGAAAATCAACTCAAATTCAAAAACTAAAAAATAATATATTAAGCTTTATTTCAGATGTTGAAATAGTAATTTCTAGAGAACCAGGTGGTACCGAAGTAGCGGAACAAATAAGAAACATATTAGTTAACGGAGCGGAAGATAAATTATCTGTGAGAGCAGAAACTTTGCTGATGATTGCAGCAAGAGCCGAACATATCGACCGTGTCATTTTACCGGCCATAAAACGTGGGGCCATCGTCTTGTGTGATAGATTTAAGGACTCATCTACTGTTTATCAAGGTATTGCAAATAATATCCCAAAAAGGGAAATAGATAAAATACATGCATTTGCGCTAAAGACTTGCGAGCCTGATTTAACAATATTATTAGATGTCCCTGCCGAGTTAGGTATAAAACGAGCCTTGGATAGAAACGAGAACAACCAAAGGTTTGAAAGAAAAGGAGATTTTTTTCATAAAAAAATTAGGGATGGTTATCTGAAGATTGCTTCTTCATATCCAGACCGTATCAAAATCATAGATGGNTCTCAAACAATCGAAAAAATTTCAGATGAAATTTTTCAACTTGTTTCTCCAATCCTCCAAAGTAGTTTGAGCAAATGAGCTTAAAAAATAGAAATTCAATTAAAAATCAACTTTATGGCCATAAAGACTTTGTAAGTAAATTCTGTATTGCAAAGCAAAAAGGTGAGCTTCACCATGCTTACTTAATTTCTGGAAATATTGGGATAGGAAAATCCTTTCTTTCGAGGCAGCTGGCAGTCTATTTACTCGATGATAATAATAAAAAAACTTTATTAGATAATTCTTCTATATTAAACGAGGTCGAGTATGTCCTAAGTTTGAATCAAGAAAATTCTGTTTGGAGACAAGTATTTTATCANTCACACCCAGATATGACNTACGTTTCTGCTACTAAGTCTGATNAAAATAAATCTGGCCTTATTAAANTTGAGGATATCAAATCAATTGCAAATATAACTAATCATCAGTCGGGAAGAGGCGGGTGGAGGGTNATTATAATTGACAGCCTCGATAAAACCAACCGCAATGGNGCTAACGCTATTCTAAAGATTTTGGAGGAACCTCCTTATAAAACAATTTTTTTTCTTATTGCCCATAATACTTCTAATGTTATCCCCACAATTCGATCCAGATGCCAGCAGATTAAATTAAATCCTTTGTCAATTGAAGATACCTGCTTAATTCTGAAGGAGCAAATAAAAGATATAGAAGATGAGCAGATAAAAAATCTAGCCTTACTTTGCGAGGGTTCACCTGGAATGGCTCTATTAATTTATGAATCAGACATAGACAAATATATGGACGAATTAGATGGGCTCATTAGAAAAAAATTAGAACTAGATGAAATTTTGAAGCTCGCTTTTAACTGGGGTAATAATATCTCTAAAAAACCAGAACTGTCTCTGGCAACTCAATTTATTTTTGATAAATTATTCTCAGAATCTGCTCTTCGCGCACTTAATATCAAAAACAACTTTTCTTCTGACCAACAGTTTTATTTTTCTATTTCAAAATTAGCAGACATACTAGCGGAAAAATTCACACCTCATGAACTAGCAAATATACACATGGATTGGCAAAAAGAATTTCAGTTTAATCAAGCCAACTATCTTGATATGGGAATTTTTATGCAACAAACATTTTACAAAATATATAGCCAAATGCACTTTAGATAGGCTATGTAAAAATTGGAATAGCGTAACATAAGTTTAGCAGCATGTGAAAAGGTATCTATATGCGTAAAAAGTTTTATATAACTACGCCAATATATTACGTTAATGATAACCCTCATATTGGTCACGCTTATACAACATTGGCATGTGATGTGTTGGCTCGGTTTAAACGATTAGACGACTATGATGTTATGTTTTTAACAGGAACAGACGAACATGGTCAGAAAGTACAAATGGCTGCAGAGAAAGCTGGAATATCTCCAAAAGATTTTACTGATAAAGTCTCTAAAAACTTTGAATACCTAGCAAAAAAAATGGGNTTCTCCCATGATTGNTTTATTAGAACAACNGANGNNAGGCATTATGAATCNTGTCAAAAAATATGGCATANNCTNATGGATANAGGAAATATAACTTTATCATCATACTCTGGTTGGTANTCAGTACGAGATGANGCNTTTTTTGCNGAANATGAATTANTTAATGGNGTTGCNCCTACAGGAGCACCCGTNGAGTGGGTNGAAGAACCATCATATTTCTTTAATCTTTCAAAATGGCAGCAACCTCTGCTTGATTTTTATAAGGCACACCCCGATTTTGTAGCACCTGAAAGTAGATTTAATGAAATCAAGAGATTTGTTGAAGGTGGATTAAATGACTTATCAATTTCTAGGACTACCTTTGATTGGGGTGTGCCTGTCCCAAATGATCAGGAACATGTAATGTATGTCTGGTTAGATGCTCTAACAAACTATATCACGGCAACCAACTGGTGTAATGAGGGAGAAAATCAATTCGATAAATGGTGGCCAGCTGATTTACATATGGTAGGAAAAGATATTTTAAGATTTCATGCAGTATATTGGCCTGCATTTTTAATGGCGGCTGAATTACCCTTGCCTAAACGTGTATTTGCTCACGGATGGTGGACAAATGAAGGGGAAAAAATATCAAAATCTTTAGGAAATGCAATAAATCCAATAGCATTGATTGAAGAATATGGTCTAGATCAAATTAGATATTTTATGATGCGTGAAGTACCATTTGGAAGAGATGGAGATTTTTCGAAAACAGCATTAATTAATCGGATTAATAGCGATCTTGCAAATGATCTTGGTAATCTTTCTCAGCGAGTTTTATCCNTTATATTCCGAAATTTAGANGGTAAAATTCCTTCAATACCAGAAGATCTTCAAAAAGAAGATCACTTTTTACTTAATAAGCTGAAAGAACTTCCAAATAATGTGCGCGTTCTTATAAACGAACAATCATTCCATGAGGCACTAAGAATAATCTGGCATGTCATAGCCGAAGCAAACAAATATGTTGACAAGCAAGCCCCATGGTCATTGAAAAAAACTAATTTTAATAGGATGTCAGAGGTCCTAGGTGTTTTAGTTGAAGTTTTAAGAGGTGTTTGTTTGCTATTACAGCCCTTTATGCCAGATGCAAGTNAAAAACTATTAGATCAAATTAAAGTATCTCCAGAAGAAAGGCTTTTTAGCTCACTAACAGATATTAATTCTTTATCAGGACGAATAATAGAAAAACCAGAAGGTGTTTTTCCTCGCTATCTAAAATTAGAGGATGCGTAAATGCAATCAAACTTANCTATTATTGATTCACATGCGCATCTTGATTATCCAAAAATAATNGAACAATTNGATGANGTTATTAAGAGAGCAAATGAAGCGGGTGTAAAAAAAATAATTTCTATTGGGGTTAAATTAAGTAAATCTAAAAACGTACAAGCGATATCTGAGAAGTATGAGGATATATTCTTTTCGGCTGGAATACATCCTCATGAAGCATCTTCTGAACCAGATGCTTGTAATTTAGAAGCAATAATTCAAGCAGCATCTCACCCTAAATGNGTNGCAATAGGAGAAGCNGGACTNGATTATTTTTATGACCATTCNCCNCAAGNAGCACAGCAAGATAGTTTCAGGGTGCAAATACAGGCTGCAAGAGAATTAGATTTGCCTATAATTATTCATTCTCGTGATGCGGATGAAGATATGGCATCGATAATTGAAGAAGAATATCATAAATCACCTTTCAANGGTGTTTTGCATTGTTTCAGTTCTGGAAAGGACCTNGCAAAAAGAGCAATTAATATAGGATTTTACATTAGCTTTTCAGGNATCTTAACTTTTCCTAAATCCACAGAATTGNGAGAAATCGCNTCTGAATTGCCAAGTGACCGTNTTCTAGTTGAGACTGATGCGCCATTTTTGGCNCCAGTGCCTTTNAGAGGCAAAACTAATGAACCAGCCTATACTGTATATACACTTAAAACACTGAGTGAAGCGATAGGAAAACCTTTTGATGAGATGGCTAAACAAACTTTTCAAAACACCTTAAAGTTATTCTCCAAAATAGGAGAATATAAATGAAAATCACGATGCTAGGTTGTGGTACTTCTGTTGGCATTCCTGCGTTAGGTCGGGCAGGGTGGGGTACTTGTGACCCACAAAATCCTAAAAATAGAAGGCAACGTTGCGCAATTCTTATTCAAACAAAAAGTACGACTATATTGATTGATGCAGGTCCTGACATTAGAAACCAATTATTACCTCTTAACATCAGTAAGTTAGATGCCGTTCTTATTACTCACACACATTCTGACCACGTTGCAGGAATGGATGACTTGCGAGTGTTCTATTGGCCTGACCAAAACAAAATTAAACTATTTGGGTCTGAAGAACATGGNAAAGATGTTCTATCCAGATTCCCTTATTTATTTCAGAAAAATTTATCTTCTCCTAGCTATTTTATTCCACCTTTTGAGTGGAATACTATCAAATCNGATGAGCTNTTTAAAATTGGTGATGTAACTATAAGAACTCAATTTCAAAAACATGGAAATGGATTTTCTCTCGGTTTTGTTTTTNATGAAAAGTTTGCATATTCTACCGATGTCAGTGAATTAGATGATAAATACCTAAATTCCATATCTAATATTCCTATTTGGATTGTNGAAACTCTNAGNGAAACNCCACATTCTGCCCACGCNCACTTTGACCTAACNTTTTCTTGGATTGAAAAAGTAAAACCNNNAAAATGTTTTCTTACACATCTTGGACTNGAGTCTGATTATGAGNGTTTATTNAATATTTGCCCTCCAAATGTNGAGCCNGGCTATGATGGTTTAGTANTAGAGATATGAAAATTATNGGNATNAATTACATAATATATATTATGCGACAAAAATATTATTAATTGGTTTCATNGTTAAAACTATTAAATTGAAATAATTCAAAACTGATGATTAACTAAAAGGTTTTTCTTAATAAAAAACAATATTTAAAATACCAAAGTAAAACATAGGTATTAAAGGTACATAGATATACCCTCTTTAATCTGGTCGTCTCATGGAGAATGTATCCTTTACTTGAGAATAGTCGTAATAACCAAGTCTAGCTAGTGGTTCATATGAAGTGACATCAATTTTTCCATTTTTTATGACGCCCTCGTCAATATTCATTCCAGTCACTACACCCATAATCATCGTTGTTGAAGAGCCGTCTGGTCTCTCTGGCAACGTTAATGTTTTCCATAACTTGCATTCCAAAGAAGCAGGTGCAAATTTTACATGTGGCACAGAAACTGTTTTGCATTGTCCTACTTCTATACCTGCTTTTTCAAATTCGTTTATCTCTCTTGGATAATCTTTAGATGTAATATTCATTTTCTCACGAAGAGAATAACTTACAATATTAACAACAAATTCTTCTGTATCTTCAATATTTAAAAGTGAATCTTTTNCAAGTGACCCCTCTTTTTTTGGCGAACTAGAGAACATAACCATTGGCGGTTGTTCCGATATTGCATTAAAAAAACTGTAAGGAGCAATGTTCAAGTGGCCATCGCTTGAGCGAGTTGAAATCCATCCTATCGGTCGCGGTGAAACTATTGCCTTAAAAGGATTATGGGATAAACCCGCCTCCTCATACTTATTTGGATAAATAAACATAAAAATCCTCAAAAAATACTATTTTAAAATAATGCAAAGATAATAAGATCGATAACATTTTACTAAAATGATTTTTTTTTGTTAAATATTAAAAATGTCCGATTTTATTCAGTTTTTCCTTAATTCAGTAGCGCCAGTAGCTTTTGTTTTTTTCCTCGGTTACATCACGGGTAAAAGAGGTAGTTTTTTGAATAGTGATGCTTCTGGTATATTTAAATTTATTGCTATGATTAGTGCGCCAGCAATAATAATAAATATCCTAATTACTACAGATATCTCTAGTTTGAACACTAATTTATTAACATTATATGTTCTCAGTGAACTAATTATTTATTTATCAGCGTTTTTATTTTGTAAAATAGTTCTGAAACTTGCTTATAAAGAAGCATTGTTGTGTGGTTTAGCCGCCTCTTTTGGAAATCATGTTTTGTTTGTCTATCCAGTGGTTTTATTTGCTTTCCCTTCAGAATTAATAACGCCCGTAAAAGGAATTATCACTGTTGATATTTTCATTTTCACTTTCACTCTGATTTTATTAGACATTATGTCTAGACCAGAAATAAAAAAAACCATTGCCGCACTAAAGCAAATTCAAAATCCCATTTTTATGGGCATGATAATAGGCTTATTACTCCGATTTTGTCTGCCTGACGAATATCCAATATTAGTGCGTGGTTCTGAGTTTATATCTTACGCAGCGGCACCATGCGGTCTTTTTGCATCTGGTATTTTGTTATCTCAAACACCTCTTCTTGGGAATATAAAAATGGCTGCAGTTTTAACTATTTTTAAAATGCTTTTACATCCATTTGTTGGTTTTTTGTTAATTATTATAATTGGAAGTTATTCTTTTGCAGAAGCGCAAACCACTTTAATGGTAACGGTTGCTCCAGTTGGAATAATGGCCGTAACGTTTGCAAATCGATATAAAATAAACGCTGAGGCTGTTGCACAATCCGTTCTTTGGAGTTTTTTAATGTCTATTTTATTCATTCCTATTTTAGGACTTCTAGGAAAAGAATTTTAATAAAATTAATCAGCAGATGATTTTGTGCAATTAAATATCTCGCTTTGAATAGATGGCTCTCTGCCATAACTTACTATTGCCGTATGAAATAATTGACNATTTGAAAAATAAAAAATATCTTGTCTATCTTCATCGATACCGAATGCTTTAAAACCAGTATTTCCATTTACATCAGCAAAAGAGGCCATCTCATAATTCTGATGATAAAATACTCCATTAGCCTGTATGGTATTACCATCCCAAATGAATGTTAACGAACGGCCAGGATATGCAGGGGTCATTAAACCCGATCCTGCTACTGTAACTCTCTCAAGCTCAAAACAATCGTATGAATAATTAGCTACGGCCTCTGATGAAAAGAACATGATTAGTAAAAATTTCGTAATTAACTTATACATACATTCTCCCATTTAACGTAACTAATTGCTCTTATTGTCTACATTCAAGTTAAAAGAAATCCCAATTTACTTGTCATTTTCTTCCTTCTACTCATTTTAGCAAAAGAAATTCTGAATATTTTAAAGCGAAATTCAATTCACCAAACCCTATTTTAACATGAATTTTCTCTTATCCGATAGCTTTGAACGTTTTACATGTATAGAATTTGATGTTATAAGAAGTCAAACCTCTTGGGGTGCCCTTTATTAAGGCTGAGATATACCCATGAACCTGAACCAGATAATGCTGGCGTAGGAAAGAGGAGATTGTAAAATATAATTTTTATTTTCATTCTTTTTTCTCTTTCTTATACCGCAAACCTTTTGAACTGCTTTTTAAGTTGAGAAATAACCATGAAAATTTTAAGAATAGCCAAATTTATAGTTTTTTTTGTTTTTTGCGGGGTCCCTGCCCTTGCTGATAAGCCTGTACTTACAATTTATACCTATGACTCATTTACATCGGATTGGGGACCTGGTCCGGCTGTTGAAACAGAATTTGAAAAGATNTGTGAATGTNACTTACAATTTGTAGGGTTAGACAGTTCTATTGGAATTTTAGGAAGGATACAGCTTGAAGGAAAAAATACAAAGGCAGATATTGCACTCGGACTTGATACAAATCTTGTTCACATTGCNAAAGAAACAGGATATTTTGCTGAGTTGCCAAGCACAATAAAAGATATTCATGTTAANAATAGCTCNTTACCTATTGAATATNCTGANAAANTATTCATGCCATTTGATTGGGGNTGGTTTGGATTTGTCTTNAATAAAAATATTTTAAAAAATCCGCCAAAATCTTTTCAAGANTTGNNGAATATGCCTNANGATATTAAAATTGTAATTCAAGACCCAAGAACCTCAACCCCAGGTTTGGGCTTATTATTATGGATTAAATCTGTATACGGTGATAAAGCAATTGATTACTGGAGAGAGTTACAACCGAAAATTCTCACTGTAACGAAAGGATGGTCGGAAGCTTATGCTCTTTTCTTAGATGGAGAAGCAGATATGGTATTATCCTATACTACTTCGCCTGCTTATCATTTAATTGCAGAGGAAAATGATCATTATGATGCTACTGTTTTTGCAGAGGGAAACTATTTACAAATCGAGGTGGCGGGAATGCTGAAAAGTTCTTCTGAGCCAGAGCTAGCTGCCCAATTTTTGAAATTTATGGCATCACCTGAATTTCAAAATATCATACCAACAACAAATTGGATGTATCCGGCTTACAATGCAGAAGTACCAGAAGGGTTTGAAGCGCTTGCTAAACCCTCTAAAACTCTTCTTTTTGATTCTGAAAATGTGGCTACAAATCAAAAAAATTGGATTGATGAGTGGGTTACCGCAAGCACAAAATAAAGGGGGCAGAAAAACAAGGGGTAAAATTTTTAAATACTTCTCAGTCCGTTGTTTTATTAGAGTACTTCAAACTTTCTAGATTATATGGTCTTTCTTTTGGATTAATATTATCATTGCTAGGATGCGCTATTTTGGTCCAGCTCTTGTTGATAGCCAGCAATGATAATTATCTTGCTGTTATCTTTTCTTCTAGTACTTTTTATATAATTAAAAGTGCTGGTTGGCAGGCATTTCTGTCTACATTTTTTTCTTTATTAGTTGGTATACTATCTGCACGAGCTCTTCACCGGCGAGGGAATCAATGGTTCGTTAAATTTGTTTTATCTACAAGCTTTATTGCGTTGGTTGTTCCCACTACTGTAGCTGCTTTGGGAATTGTTGCAGTTTGGGGAAGGTCTGGTTTTATGAATTCCATTGGGCTAACCGGTTTTTCACTATTTGGATTGTGGATGGTTATACTTGCACATGTATTCTTTAACGCCCCTCTTGTTTTGAGAGTCGCTTATTCTGCTTTAAAATCTCAACCAAACTACTACTGGAAGATAGCATCCCATCACAATCTGACAGAAGTTGAGATATTTAAAGTTATTGAATGGCCAACGTTTAAGTCATTCATGGTTCCTTTAGCAAGTCTAATTTTTTTGCTCTGTTTTACTTCATTTTCCATAGTGCTCATGTTAGGAGGTGGACCTGATGTGACAACGTTAGAGGTATCAATCTATCACGCGGTTCGTTTCTCTTTTGACATGCAATTGGCAGCATCTTTGAGTATACTCCAAATTTTAATTTGCTCAGGTCTAATTTTAATATCCAAACCACTAAACTTTTCTCTTACCTCCCCTGCACCAAATTCAGAAAATACAATAATTCGAAATGATATAGAGAATTTTTTTTCTAGGTTAACGGACTTTTTCTGTTTTTTGATTTTTTTTATGGTAATTTTACTACCATTAGTAGCACTTTTTTACCGCCTTGACTTGTCTTCTGGTTTAATTTTATTCGGACAAAATAGGTTCTGGAATGCTCTGTACACTTCTACTAAACTTGCTTTTTTTTCTTCAATATTAAGTGTAATGATCGCGATTGTTTTAATTCATAGTAGATTTAGATTAAATCAATCAGGTAGTCTTATCTCAATTCAGTTCATTGATATTTCGGTATCTTTCTATCTTCTGATGCCAGCAATCGTTTTCGCGACAGGCTGTTTTATTCTTCTTCAAGATCATGTAAATTTGTTTGAACATACGTTTTGGTTGGTACTATTAGCAAATGTACTTTTCTCCTTGCCTTTTATTTTACGTATATTGTCGCCATCATTAGAGCAAGCGCTGTCTCAGCATGACAAATTATCCCTGCAGTTAGGTATAACGGGTTTGAAAAAATTTATTTTCTTAACTTTTCCCTCGATAACTCGAGAATTACAGCTCGTGTTAGGTATCAGTTTTGCTTTTTCGTTGGGCGATCTGAGTGTAATCACTTTATTTGGCAATAGAGAATTCGAGACATTACCTTATTACCTCTATCAACTTTTTGGCCGATATGGAGCTAGTGAAGCAGATATTTTGGGTATATTTATTCTAGTATATATTTTTGTGGCTTATTTTATTTTTGGTGTAATATTGATGTCCTTTGAAAAAATCCATAGATTCTGTCGAACGGTGGTTCACAATGCTACAAATAAATGAATTAATTTTCAAATGGCCAAATTCTATTCAACTGGAAGTAAATTTAGATGCTTCGGCTGGAGAAATAGTGTTAATTGGCGGACCCTCTGGGATTGGCAAAACCACGTTATTTAATATAATCTCTGGATTTTACGAACCAGTTTCTGGTTCAGTAATTTTTAATGGGAAATATTTATTATCAAAACCTCCTTGGAAAAGACCCGTTTCTACTATGTTTCAAAGTGACAACCTTTTTCCTCATTTATCTGTAAGGCAGAATCTAATGTTAGGAATAAATAAAA
>FUFK010807207.1_pt1 | contig 14982 bp, 7 predicted proteins | sample 1021851 | NCBI WGS metagenome assembly FUFK01 (sample SAMEA51879418, study PRJEB19060) | metagenome | reverse complement strand
ATCGTTGCTGGTATTGTTACTGTTGGTATTGATACAAGTCAAATTAATCTTAATAAGTTAAATGTATCGGGTATCTCAACTTTCAATGGAAATATAGATGTCAATGCAGATTTAGATGTTGATGGTCATACAAATTTAGATAATGTAAGTATCGCTGGTGTAACTACAATCACAGGTTCATCAACATCAACCCTTCTTATAAAGGCATCAGATACTAATGGAACTCCTAAATTACAATTACAAGATGGTCTTTCTAGAAATAATTTTATAGCAGTTGAAGGTGCTGACAATTTAGTTTTTGCTGCAGATGAAGGGAATGCTGGTGCTGATAGTTTTATGCAATTTAGAGTTGATGGCACTGAAAGACTTCGCATCTTAAACACAGGTGCGACTGTAACTGGCACACTAGTTGCAACAGGAGCAGACATCAATGGTGACATAGATGTAGATGGTCATACAGAATTAGACAATGTTAATATTGCTGGTGTTGTAACTGCTACAACATTTAAGGGTGCATTAGAAGCAACTTCTGCATCATTCTCAAGTAATATTGATGCAAATGGTGACTTAGACGTAGATGGTCATACAAATTTAGATAATGTAAGCATCGCTGGTGTATCCACATTTGCTGGAGCGATAGATTTAAATGCTGACTTAGATGTAGATGGTCATACAAACTTAGATAATGTTAGTGTTGCTGGTGTTTCAACATTTACTGGCACTTTACGTGCATCAGGTCAAATTCTGGGAACATCAGCAGTATTCTCAAGTAGTGTAACGGCTAGTGGAAACATAACTGGTCCTCTACTAAGCATTTCACCTGCTTCTGGTAATGATGGGATAATACTTTTAAATTCTGCAGGTGGACAGAATAATGATTTTTCAAGAATTAGGCAAGATATTTCTGACGATACTTTTAAAATTGAAAATAAGGCTAGTGGTTCTTATGAATCACTTTTTGAGGGCACAGGTAATGCAGGAGTAAAATTATATTTCTCTGGTGATGAAAAATTTGAGACTACTACTAAAGGTATCCAAGTTGGAACAGGTGTAACGATTGAGACGAATGGTCAGGCAACATACACTGGAATAGTTACTGCACAAAAATTTGTCGGTGATGGTTCAGGATTGACTGGTATTACTGCATCAGGTACTGGTATAGTAGTTAAGGATGATAATTCTACAGTTGGAACTGCGGGTACAATAAACTTTGGAGATGGTTTAGATGTATCTTCAATTTCTGCTGGTATTGTAACTGTTACAGCAAATGCGACTGCAGATAAAATTTCTGAACTCAACTCTAAAGTTGAGGTTGTAGATACTGGTTCTGGAAGTTATGTAACAGTTGATATAGATGGCACTGAAGCAATGAGAGTTTCAGCTGGTCGTGCCACCGTTGATTACATGAGAATTGGTTCCAACTGGGATATGGCAAGTACTTCTGGTACAGGTATAGCCGTTGGGAATAGTGGTAATTTTGATTATATTGCAAGTAGTGGTTCTAGTGGACTTGACTTACAAAATAATACCTCCGTTTCCATAGGACAAAATGGATTTCCTAATTATGATTATGCTAGATTTACAAACAGTGGAGGACAATTTAAAACTGGTGGCACTGAAAGATTTAGTTATGAAGCATCAGGTATATTGGTAGGTCAAAAAAATGTTTCAGTTGGTGCCACAATTGGAGTTGATGGTAATGCAACTTTCTCTGGTATTGTAACTGCAACATCATTCAGAGGTGATGGTTCACAATTAACAGGTATTTCAGGAAGTGGTGGGGTTACTGTTCAGGATGAGGGTTCGACTTTATCAACACAAGCATCCACACTTAACTTTGTTGGATCTGGTGTAGTTGCATCTGGAACTGGTGCAACCAAGACAATAACAATTAATACTGGTAGCGGTGGTCTTAATAATATTGTTGAGGATACCTCACCGCAACTAGGTGGCCAACTTGACAGTAATGGAAGTCATATAAAACTATTAAATTCCAACAAACTTATATTAGGTACTAACTCAACATATGAAATATATAACGATAGTTCTAATTTAATAATTGATCAAAATACTGATGGTCTAGTTACATATATTAGAGGAAAACAAAATGGTACTATTCAATTTGATGCTAGTGATACAGGAAACCAAGTAGCAGCAAAGTTTAAATTTAGTAATGATTCTACTCCTGTATCTTCAGCAGAATTATATTATGGAGGCAATAAGAAATTTGAAACTAGCAGTTCGGGAGCAACTGTAACGGGAACTCTAAGTGCTACTACCTTTAGTGGTTCAGGTGCATCACTTACAAGTATACCCGCTGGACAATTGACGGGAACTGTTGCCGATGCAAGAATATCAACACTTACTGCCTCTAAATTATCTGGTGCTTTACCTGCTATCAGTGGTGCAAGTCTTACTAATTTACCAGCACCAACTCCAACAACTTCTGATATTCAGGTAGTTTATGAAATAACAAACCAATCATCTTTTTCATACTTCCGTTTTGCTGGTAATGGAGTTGATAGTTCAGCAAATAATCCAGACATATATTTAACTAGAGGACAGAAATACCGTTTCATTAATAATTCAGGTGGTTCACATCCATTCCAAATACAAACCACTGGTGGTTCTGCATATACAACAGGTGTTACCTACACTCCAGAACACTCATCAGGAAGTAACAGTGCATCATCAGGAAATATAGATTTTGCAGTAAGATGGGACGCTCCATCACAATTAAAATATGTGTGTACATCACACGGTGCTATGGTTGGAAACATCTATATTGATGGTGGAGATGCAGGAAGAAGAACAACCGCAAACGCAACAACTTCATCTATTGCTAATAATGCAGCTGGTAATATTACAATCGTTGCAGCAAAAACATACGCATTGTTAAAAATACAAACATCAGCAGCTGCATGGGTAACTTTATACACTGACTCGACGAGTAGAAGTAATGACTCAAGTAGAAATGAAACAACAGATCCAACACCTGGTTCTGGTGTGATCGCAGAGGTAATCACAACTGGTGCTTCTACACAAATTATGACACCAGGAATAATTGGTTGGAATAATGATGGAACAGTATCTTCTAATGTTTATGCTAAAGTTGTTAATAAGAGTGGAAGCACTGGGGCAATTACAGTTACTCTTCACTACCTAGAGATGGAGATTTAATGAAAGAATATATTGTCACATTAAAAAGAAAGGATGATCTTGAAGATTTTTATGCAGAGATGTCTTCAAATGGATTTAAGTTATCCAAAAAACGTCCAATAAGTCGTAATACGCATTATTATATGACTGCTGAACAAGCAGAGGAATTGAAGAAAGATACTAGAATAGTGGATGTTGAGGAAGTAACTGATAGAATGACTGAGATTTCTAGAGCAATATACAATAATACATCATACACTAAGAGTGGTGATTTTTCTAAAAATAATAGTTACTTCACTGGATTATCATATGTTCAAACAGGATCATCTGCTTCAGGTGGAATACCTGCTAATTCTATAAAAGTAACACTTACGAATCACGATTATGCGGTGAATGATAAAATATTTTGGTCAAAATCAGATTATTCAGTTTATTATGATCAGGTGTCTATTGCTTCAATAGTAGATGCAAATAATTTTATTTTTGCAATACCTGGTTCACCCCCAAATACATCAGCATCTGGAACCTGTGAAGTTTTAAGATACAATAGCAGTACAGATCTTCAATGGGGACATGTTCACTGTGCTGGAACTTCATCTCAAAGAGCAAAGGGAAGTTTTGGAAAAAGATCGGCAGGAGCAACATATGAAAATGTTAATGCAAGTGTTGACATTCACAATGATGGTAAACATGTAGACGTAGTTATTGTTGATGCTCCGATGGCATATGATAGTGAGGAGTGGAAAAGTCCTTCAACAAATAATTCACGTTTTGTTCAATATCAGTGGTTTAATGAATTAAACAGTATTGTAAGTAGCATTGATGATGACTCTCAAACTCTACCCACAGGAACTATAACATATAGACAAAATTCAGCAGAGGCGAAATATCACGGTCAACATGTTGGAAGCACAGTTGCAGGTAAATATTATGGTTGGGCGAGAGAAGCAAATGTATACAATATGGCGATTACTTCTGCTTATGCTTCAGGACAAAGATTTAGTGGTTTATATGTTCATGATTACTTAAGAGCATTTCATTTAAATAAAGCAGTAAACTCTACAACTGGTCGTCGTAATCCTACAATTACAAATCATAGTTATGGATCAGCATATTATATGCAAGCTGATGGAGGGAATTTTGAATTTGCTGATTTAGTTTCAGTTACTTGGAGAGGCACAACTTATAATTCAGGAAATCCTAATTCTTCAGGATGGACACAAAGTGGAGTTGAAACAGACTTTGGGATAACTTTTGGATTGGAATATTACCCTGCTTATAGTGCTGCGGTTGCTGCAGATGTTCAAGATGCAATAGACGATGGTGTGGTGTTTGTTGGTGCTGCTGGAAATGATAATTTATTACTCGCAGAACACAATGATGCTGATTGGAATAATTCTTTAGTTTACCAATATGATGCAAGCCAACAATATTCACTTTATTTTTGTAGGGGTGGTGCACCTAACACACCTGATGTACCTGTAATTAATGTTGGTGCATTAAATAATACTCGTAATTTTACGAGGGCGACATTTACACAATATGGACCAGGTATTACAGTTTTCGCACCAGGCGTTCAAATATTAGGTGCATATGGAAACACTGGTTTAGCGGATACGAAAACTGGATATGGATCAGGAAACTATTATAATTCAATATCTGGAACAAGTATGGCATCTCCTCAAGTTTGTGGTGTGCTTGCAACTCTTGCGACTGCAAAAAGCAGATTTTCGCAGTCAGATGCAATAGGTTATATACAAAGACATAGTGAACTAAATGATATGACTTTTGATACGGGAAATGGAACTCATGGTGATGATACATGTCAGAAAGGCAGTCCTAACAAATACCTACTATCCAAAAATCCAAGACCAACAAGTGGTATGATTGAAGATGTAAAAGGTGAAAGAAAAACAAGTGGTATGACTTTTCCTCGTAGACCAACTTTGAACTACGTGGCATAAATATTTCTATGATAGATAAATAACTAAAAAAGATATGGCATTAGATAGATTGACAAAAATAGATGGTGGAGGTATCAGCACGACTTCGGATTATCGTGTTGGTATAATTACTGCATCTAAATTTGTTGGTCCATTTGATGGCACTGGTGGTAATTTTTCAGGTGTAATCACTGCAACAGATGGTGTTTTTTCGGGTAATGTCACCATTGGTGGAACATTAACATATGAAGACGTAACAAATATAGATTCAGTTGGACTGGTCACAGCGAGAGATGGAATATTCGTACCTGATGATAAATCAATTAGAGTTGGAGGTACTTTTGCTAATCCTGATTTTAAAATACATTCATCATCTACGTATGATCAGGCTGTCATAGATTATAATCGTTCAGGAACTGGTAGAGCATTAAGAATTAGAGCTACAAATCTTCAAATTGAAAATTGGAATGGTCTTACTCCTACCGCAAAATTTATTGGTGGAGTTGGAGTTGGTCACGTTGAATTGAACTATGCGGGAAATAAGAAATTTGAGACTACTGCTAAAGGTATCCAAGTTGGAACTGGTGTAACGATTGAGACGAATGGTCAGGCAACATACACTGGAATTGTTACTGCAAATACATTAAGACTACCTGATGCTACGAGTGGAAGTCTTGGAAGAGTGCAACTTGGAAATGGTTTGCACTTTACTATGTATCATGACGGAACAAATAGTTTCTTAGTTAATAATAATGGGTATTTGTCTATTCAATCACAAGTTGGTGTTGGGGGAATATTCATTGCAAGGAATGCGGAAGTTAATCTTTATTATGGTGGTTCTGTTCGATTGCAAACCAGTTCTGCTGGAATTACAGTTAATAGAGATTTAGATGTAGATGGTCATACAAACTTAGACAATGTAAGTATCGCTGGTGTAACCACGATTGCTGATGATAAAAAGTTATATCTTGGTAATGATCAAGATCTTGAATTATATTATCAAACATCTGGAACTCCTGGTGCTTATGTACAAACTGGTAGTGCAAGTGGTAATTTAACAATAAGAAATTCTGATGCTGGTCAATATGTTTATATTCATGGTGATCATATTCATTTAAGAAGTACAACTGGTAATGAGGCATATCTACAAGCACAGCGTAATGGAGCTGTAAAATTATGGTATGATAGTAGCACTTACAGCACTGCCAAACTTACAACAACTGCAACTGGTGTCACTATTGATGGAACTGCTGTTGTAGGTGGGTTAGATATTTCAGGAGATATAGATGTAGATGGACATACAAACTTAGATAATGTAAGCATCGCTGGTGTAACCACAATTACTAGTGCTGCACCTGAATTCCATTTTACTGATACAAATGCTAATTCAGATTACAGTATTGTTGTCAATGGTGGTCAATTTAGAATAAGAGATGAAACAAATAGTGCAAATAGATTAGCTGTTAATAGTGATGGTCATGTTGATATATATGGTCGATTAGATGCTGTTGGTGGTTTTGTAGCCTCATCAAACTCTGCAATAGAGGGAAATTTAGAATTAATAAGCACTTATCCAAGTCTTACTTGGACAGACACAAACCATGATAGTGATTTCAGAATTACAAATGATGATGGACAATTAATAGTATATGATATTTCTCGTGGTGCTCATGTATTAGACTTTAAATCTAATGGTGATTTACATTTTCGTCATGATAAAAATTTAATTATTGGTGAAGGTAGTGATTTAAAAATATTTCACGACAGTAGTGCAAATAATAATGTAATAGAGGGTCATTTAAATTCATTAAATTTAAGAAATTATAATGTAAATTGCACTGATATAGTTTTATCAGCAAGAAGAAATATTCTTTTACAAACTAATCTGAATGAAACAGCAATACAGTGTATTGTTAACGGAGCTACAGAAATATTTCACGATGGCGGTGCGACACCTAAACTAAGAACAACTGCAACAGGTATTCAAGTATTAGGAGAAGTCGCAACAGAACAGGACTATCCAAATATTCGACCCGTATTAGATTTTAATTTTGCAGCAACTAAAAAATTAAGACCAGAAATGACATTTACTAGAGATGGAGAGGCATCATTTCATGATGGTGTTGGTAGTGTTAAATTTGTCTCCACCAATGAACCAAGATTTGAACATGATATTGTAACAGGAGAATGTAAGGGATTAATGTTTGAACAAGCAGGAACAAATTACTCATGGTATAGTCGCAGATTTGATGTGGTTGCTACTAGTAGTTGGGTTAAAGTAGGTAGTGCTTCAATCACTGCTAATACACATACTGCACCTGATGGAACATCCTCTGGTATTTACATGGCAGATAAAATCAGTGGTGCAGATGGAACCACATTTAATGGAAATGTCCTCAGACAACAAATTACTGCTGGTGCTGGTGTAAAACATACATTTTCAATTTATATTAAACTTATAACTTCAACACAGGCAACAATTTATGTAAGAGATGGTGCAACAGGAAGCACTGCTACTGCAAATGCAATATCAAACACAAGAAATTGGCAGAGAGTTGTAGTAACAAGCAATAATGCTTTGACAAATGGAACTACTCATTCTTTTTATGTTGGTAACACAAACGGAGACATTGCTGTCTGGGGTGCTCAAATTGAAAGAAGTGATTATGTTACCTCTTATATCAAGACAGAGGGTGGTGCGAATGGTACTCGCAACACAGATAAAGGTGTTCATTTAGATGGAGAAGATGTTACTGATGTATTCAATCAAGGTGAAGGAACTCTTATCGCAGAAGCCATACTGACTCAATCACTATCAAATAATCCAATAGTTGGTTTTTATGAAGACTTTGGTTCTCATAATCGATTAGAATTAAGAGGAGATGCTAGTGCAGTTGGAACTGCAAGACTTGAAGCGGTTGTTGGTGGTTCTTCGGTTACATCACTGACAACTAATTTAGGTCATTCTGGTGTCAATAATGTTAGTAAGTACGCATATGCATTCCAAGAAAACAATTATGCTGGTTGTGTGAATGGAGGTTCAGTTACAACTGATACATCTAGCACATTCCCTCACGGAACTGGAATTGATTCAATGATGATTGGTGAAGCAGTTTATAATGTTGATGCTGCTGTGATAGTTAAGAGAATTATGTACTATGCAGATAGACTTCCAAACTCTCAATTAGTCACTCTGACCTCATAATAAATACCACAGGAGATATATAACAAATGCCTAATTTAGTCGGAATCGGAAATAGTCAAGTACCAACAAATGCAATGTTGGGTGGATTGGCATACCAAGATTCTGTTGGTGAAATTGATATTGAAAAAATTAAAGGAAAAATAAATGATCATGGTTATGCTGCAAATGATATATTTGTATATGATACTCGCAAGGACTCTGATGGTGGTGCATGGAGACATCGAACACAACATACATCTTGGTATAATGAAGGAGTAAGTCAAGGGAGAGGAGCAAGAAAAGAATTTCCTGTGATCGCAGTGCTTGCTACTTACAATAATGGATTAAGAATACATGATGGTGATGACCCCAATCTACCCATGTGGATGGAGGCTTGGCAATATCAGAATGATAGTGGAGCTTTTGCTAATACCAGGTGGTGGGGTGGAAGTGGTAACGCTGATAAAGTTGTTGCAATGAATGGAATGATTGTTATGAGTTTAAATTTAGGAACAAGAAATCTTCATTTTATCAACGACAGAATGAGTATGTCTTATTCTCCAGCAAGTGGTTCTTACACTCAACCTGGAGGAGTAGCGAATAGAAATGATGCACAGACTACATCAGGTTGGGATAGGTCAGATCAGTATTATACACACCTTCGTCAACATACTGTAAATGATGTGGCAATCACCGTGTTACCAAATTCAATGATTGATATCAGCACTGGAATTCCTAATCCTACAATAGCTTTTGCTCATGATAGTGGTGTAACTGTTCGGAAGAGTGATTTTAGTGTTGTTGATATTTACAGAACGAATGATGATGATGTTCACTTTGTAGAATTTGATGGTGACAGAGTAATTATGGCTATGGAGTTGGGTGCAGTTTATGTTGCAACTATTCCTGATGCCGATCAATCTGGAAACCCTAATTCTGCTTGGACTGTATATGGTACTTATAGTGCCAACACAAGTGGGACAGATTGGCCATATGTTTTGGGATATGGATCTCCTGATGCTTTAGCAGTTATGAAAAATCATACTTTTGCTGTTTCTGGACATGTTAATCAAGAAAGGTTTAAAGGTCTTTCTATTACATCTGAAAATCTGAATTCTCCAAGTAATGGAATGTGTGCTTGGATAAAAAAAGATTCCAATACAGGATGGATGCACGGAAATGTTAAACGTGCTCTGTTATCAAGCACTGATAGTACAGATTTAGATCGAACTAATTTAATGATTGGTGAACATGGTAATTATGGTTCTTTTGATATTTCTCCTAATCCTGCGATTGGATGGTCATTACAAGGAGCAGGTTCTTTTTCAATTAGTGGTGGTAAATTAAATAGTGATGGAACTTCTGGTGATAGTTTTGCACAACGTGCTGAAACCCCTGCTATTATTACAACAGGTGATACTTATACGGTAAAATTTACAGTTTCAAATTATGCATCAGGAAGTATTCGTGTAAGAGTTGGTAATAGTTCATATGGACCTGCAGTCACTGCCAATGGTACATATTATCATGAATTACGAGCAGGTAGTACTCCAACAGAAACACTTTTATTATATGGAAGTGCATTTAATGGAAAGGTTGATGATATAGAACTTTATATACAGGATCAAGATCGTAGTCGAAATAGCACTGGAATGACTGTAGTTGGAACAGTTCCAAGAAGTCCTGTTGCAGATGGTGCAGAGTTGATGGCATATGGACCTTTTGATAATGGTTATTTAATTCAAGCATATGATAGTGCTTTAGATTACGGAACAGGTGATTTTTATTATATGATTTGGATAAATCTATCTGGTCATACACCACTTCAAGGAATATGGTCAAGGCAAGATCAAGGTCAAGGTTCTGGAAATCGAATACAATTCCAAACAGTTGGTAATGGTGATGGTAAACTTGCATTATATTCTGGCCAAAATCAGGGTGATCTTGGTAATAATTCAAAATGTGGAATAGGTGTATGGCATCATATTACGATGGTTCGTCGAAGTGGAACCATGTATTGGTATAAGGATGGAGTGCAATTTTCCTCATATTCTGATACTACAAATTACACTAATAGTGGTGCTCTCTTAAGACTTGGTGGATTAAATTTGGGTAGTTCAGGTCAAGAATACACGACTAATCATTATGATATGACACAAGGAAAACTTGCATTATTCAGAACAGGTAGCACTGCACCAAGTGTAGAACAACTTAAAAAAATATATTATGATGAAAAACAACTCTTCCAAAAAAATGCAAAATGTTCTTTATATGGAACGTCAAACCAAGTAACAGCAGTTGCATATGATGATACGAATGATATACTACACGCTGGAACATCATCAGGTCGCAGTGAATTCGTTGGATTAAACAGAATAAATAATACAACTACGGCAGTGACAACTGCGATTTCAGCGTCTGATGGATTTGTAGCGGAGCAATAGTATGACAGTCAGAGTTACTAAACCAGAATTTAATTTAAGAGAAAAGTTATCAGAACTTGATTATAGTCGAGTGCCTTATGATAAGATGCCAGCAGGATCAATAATTCAAGTAAAGAGTTTAGAATATGACACAATCTTCTCAAGTTCTCACAGTGGTACTCAATATGTTGATGTAACAGATTTTAATTTAGACTTTTCACCAAGATTTAATACTAGTAAAGTTTTAATTACAGCAGCAGTTGCTGGCGGTTTGAACGATAATGTTGGTTATAATTTTAGATTTCGAGTAGTGAAAACTCCATCTGGTATTCCTGGACAAACAGATCAGGCAATAGGTATTCCCCCCACTGGTGCTTATGCAATGACTGGTGGTTATAATTTATATGATTCTGGTCCTTCTATTCCTTACATATTTGGAATGAATAAAACTTTTATGGATAGTCCTACAACAACAGATAAAATAAATTATAGAATTCAAGTCTCTCATTCTCACTCTAGTGGTGGTGCAATAGTTTATGTTAATAGAAGAGGAAGTAGTTCAGCTTGGACAGCAATATCTACACTTACATTAATGGAGGTAAAACAATGATAATTGATATTTCAACAGCATTACAATCACTCAGACCAAATGCAGAGTGGCACATGGTTGGCACCGAATATTCTGGTATCTACTGGGATGATAAAATTGAAACTAAACCAACAGAAGAGGAAATTAATGCGAAGATTGCTGAATTAGAGGCAGCAGAACCCTTCAGAGTTTTAAGAGAAGAGAGAAATAGAAGACTTGCAGAAACAGATTGGACACAACTCAAAGATATTGATTTAGATTTAATTCGTGAAAGAAACTGGAAAAATTATCGTCAAGCATTAAGAGATTTACCATCTAAATCTACACCTAAACTTGACAGTAATGGTAATTTAGATATGTCATCTGTGACCTGGCCAGATAAACCTTCAACATAAATAGTCAAAAAGAAATATGGCAATAACCATCAGTGGCGAGAATAATAATGATAGAATACTGGCAGCAGATGGTGTCATAGATCAGATATCTGGTATAAATTTTTCTGGAATTATAACTGCTAGTCATATAAACGTTGGAAGTAATATTCAATTAGGAAATGCAGGTATCATAACTGCAACAACCTTTGTTGGTAATGTAACAGGAAATGTAAATAGCACATCACCTCTTCTTCTACAAACAGGTGGTTCAGAAAGATTTAGAATTACGGGTAATAATGAATTAGGAATTGCTGGTGCAAATTATGGTACAGCAGGTCAGGTGTTAACAAGTGGTGGTTCAGGAAGTGCAGTCTCTTGGACAACACCAGCAGTACAGACAAATATAAACAATAATGCAAACAATAGATTAATCACTGGTTCAGGTACTGCTAATACATTAGATGCTGAAGCAGCATTAACTTTTTATAACTCTGGATCTGATCCAATATTAACACTCGAAAACTCTGGTAATCCACAACTTCGTTTGAGAACTACAGGCACAACTGATGCTTGTACAATTGATTTTGGAGATGGTGACTCTGCTAGCCGAGGAAGAATAGCTTACATCAACAATGGTGATAGCTTGTTGTTCTACGTTAATGGTGTATCTGGTGGTGAAAAATTAAAGTTATTGTCAGATGGTAGATTTAATATTAGTCCTCAACGGTCAATTAATTCAGATACTATGTTGCACGTTGAAGCACCATCAAGTGTATCTTCTGGTGAAACTAATGTGATGTTTGAAGGTAATGCTACGATGGGAGCAAGATTGGTCTTAAAGAATAATGACACTTCATCATCTGCAAAAAATCAAATTGATTTTTGTGATGCAGGTGGTCAATCTACCAGTTCTATTCAAGGATTTAATACTGATCAGACAAATAATTATGGAGAGTTAGTATTTGCAACAAGAAGTGCACAAGGATCACCACCAGCAGAAAGACTTCGCATCAAATCAGGTGGTGATATATTAACAACAGGTAATACTCAATTATTTGGCTCTAATACAAGTGATGGAAGTGATAATAAAGCAATAATGATAAATGGTGGAGGTGCGGTATCAGATAGCAGAGGTGGATATTTGTTAGTTCATGGAAATGAACACTCATCTAATCCTGGTGTTACAAGAATACATGCTGGAAATGTAAGTACTGCTTATATAGCATTTAATACAGGTGGAAATGAAAGACTTCGCATCGAAAATGGCGGTGCAATTAAAATTTCTAGTAATAGTGCTAAAATCCGCATGGGATCTTCAAATCAACTTGAATTATATCATAATGGAACTTATGGATACCTTAATGACACAACATCCAGTGGTACTGAATTAAGAATTGCAGGAAGAGTTGTGAGAATTATGGATAATGATTCATCACATACCATGGCATATTTTTCAGAAGATAACACAAAATTTTATACTGATAATCTTGAAAGATTTCATATAGATTCAGGTGGAACTACTCTGGTTAATTCTATTCGTCAAAGATCTTTTGGTCCTAATACAGGAAGCACTAATCAATATTATTGGAAAATAGGATCTACAAAAATAAATGGTAGTGAAGGTTTCATACTTACATTCTGTGGAACTGGTGGATATTCTAATGGTCAACAAATTGCTGGAACTACAAAGGTGGTTGCAAGATGTAGTAACGCAAGCACTTTAGTTGGTTACGTAATAGGTGAAAGTCATGGTGGTCATGTTAATATTGAAGACGTTCGTTGGAAACATGAAGGAAGTAATGTTTTTTCAATCTGGGCAAAAGTTCAACATTATGCTCAGATATCACCATTTGTAGATTTCTTTGGTGGTGCAGCAAATGGATACTGGAATCCAGAGAATACTAACACAGGTTCAACTTCAGCTCCTTCTGGTTCAACTGCTTTTAGTGAGTATGCGTACAAACAAATAGCAGGTGTTAACACAATACAATACCTCTCTAATCAGACCTATTTTCTTCAAGATATACGCATGGCAAGTGGTAAGGGTATTGACTTCTCTTCAAATAGTAATGCCACTGGAATGTCAAGTGAGATCCTTGACGACTATGAAGAAGGCTCATGGACTCCAACTGTAGGGGGTTGGAATACTTTTACTCCTTATAGTGGTTCTTCCTATTACGCTGGTTGGTATGTAAAAATAGGTGCTATGGTTCATTGTGGATGGAAAATATATATCCAAAATCTTACAACACCTAGTTCTAATCCACATGTAAATATTGGTGGTTTACCTTTTGCCACTAGAAGTGTTGCTGCTGGACCAATTGGAAATATACGATTTGATATTGCCGAAACAGGTGTAACAAACCATATGTGGAATTATGCAGGAGGGAATGGCACCACAATATATCTGTACAAACAAACAAATGGTGGTAATGGTGCTAATGCTATAAATGCATCATCTAATTACAGTAACATGTGGACTATGGGTACAGCGACATATGCTACTGATTCTTAATCATTTAGTTCAACATAAATAATACCGCCTAAACCTGTTTAGTTCGGAGGACTTCCCTAATGGCACTTACAGAAACAATTGAATACGATAAAATAGAGATCGTCGGACAGTACAAATTAGTACAAATCCGAAAAGCTACAGTCATCAAAAAAGATGGAGCAGAACTTACAAGAACTTTTAATAGATTTGTATTAGAACCAGGTACTTTAGATGAATCAGATAATCTTGTCGATAATCCATTAACAAAAGAACCAGATGGTACAACAGATATTACGGATGAAATAAAATCAATATGCACCACAGTTTGGACTACATCAGTCAAGAATGCATGGAAAGCAAAATTAATTGCAGAAGGCACCACACCTTAATAAATAACTAAAAAAGTAGATAATGGCTGCGTTTAATTTTCCAAATAGTCCTAGTGTAAACGATACTCACACTGAGAATGGTATTTCATTTAAGTGGGATGGAACTGTTTGGAAAAGAGTAAGTGGGACTGGAGCACAAGGTCCCACAGGTGCTCAAGGTAGTCAAGGAACTCAGGGTAATCAAGGTCAAACAGGAGCTCAAGCATATATTAGTGACGCTGCACCAAGTAGTGGTATAACAAATGGAGATTTATGGTGGGATAGTGACAGTGGAGATTTTAGTATATACTATGACGATGGATCAGGATCCCCATCAGCACAATGGGTTGAGGTAGGATCAACAGGACCGACAGGACCTACAGGTGCACAAGGTAATGCTGGTGCTCAAGGAGCTGCTGGTGCTCAAGGAGCCGCAGGTGCCCAAGGT
>FUFK010049774.1_pt1 | contig 14982 bp, 14 predicted proteins | sample 1021851 | NCBI WGS metagenome assembly FUFK01 (sample SAMEA51879418, study PRJEB19060) | metagenome | reverse complement strand
TTTATGGGATGCTAGTGCTGGATTGTATGATCATGCCTTAAAAATTTGGGAAGGTTTATCTCAAGAACTAAATTATAATGTTATGTTTAGTCAAAGAGGTGTAATGAATCTTGCTCACAATTTACAAGATGTGAGAGATTTAAAAAGAAGAACTCACGCTAACAGACTGAATGGAATAGATGCAGTTTATTTAAACACTGAGGAAGTAAAAAAATTTTGTCCAATTATAAATACATCACAAGATATTAGATATCCTGTTTTGGGTGGTACTTTACAAAGAAGAGCTGGTACAGCTCGACATGATGCAGTTGCATGGGGATATGCAAGGGGTGCAGATGAAATGGGAGTTGATATCATTCAAAACTGTGAAGTTAAAGGTATCAAGAGAATTGGTGATACAGTTGAGGGTATAGAAACAACAAAAGGATTTATTAAAACTAAAAAAATTGGTGTAGTTGCAGCAGGACATTCTAGCGTAGTTGCTAATATGGCGGGTTTAAAACTTCCACTTGAAAGTAAACCCTTGCAAGCTTTAGTTTCTGAACCTGTGAAACCAATTATTGACACTGTAGTTATGTCAAATGCTGTTCATGCTTATGTTAGTCAATCAGATAAAGGTGAGCTAGTTATAGGTGCTGGTACTGATGATTATATTTCTTATTCTCAAAAAGGTAGTCATCAAATTGTAGAAGGCACTTTAAATGCGATTTTAGAATTATATCCAATTTTTAGTCGTATGAGAATGCTGAGACAATGGGGTGGTATTGTTGATATATGTCCTGATGCAAGTCCTATTCTAAGCAAAACATCAATCAAAGGATTATATTTTAATTGTGGTTGGGGTACAGGTGGATTTAAAGCAACGCCTGGTTCTGGAGATTTATTTGCTCATACTATTGCTAATGACGAGCCTCATAAACTGAATGCTGCATTTAATTTAAATAGATTTGTAAGTGGTGACCTTGTAGATGAACATGGTGCTGCAGCAGTTGCACATTAATGTTTTTAATTAACTGTCCGTATTGTGGAGAAAGAGATCAGCAAGAATTTAAAGCTGGTGGAGAAGCACACATTGAAAGACCCAAACAACCAACTGAACTAAGTGATGATGAATGGGCAGAATATTTATTTATGAGAAAAAATATTAAAGGTGTACAGTTTGAAAGATGGAACCATGCTCATGGTTGTCGTAAATGGTTTAATATGGCTAGAGATACATCTAATGATGAAATAAAAGCAATTTATAAAATGGGTGAAAAACCTCCAACACAGTAAAATGACACAAAATCTAAGAGTAAAATCAAGTGAATTTATAGATGAGACTAATAGAATTTCATTTAAGTTTGATGGAAAAACATACTATGGATTTAAAGGAGATACTTTAGCATCTGCTTTAATAGCAAATAATGTTCATTTAGTAGGTAGAAGTTTTAAATATCATCGACCAAGAGGAATTATGACGTCTGGTTCTGAGGAACCGAATGCAATCGTTCAAGTAAATCCTAATTCAAATATTACAGAACCAAATGCAAGAGCAACAGAAATAGAAATTTATGAAGGTTTAGAAGCATCTAGCCAAAATTGTTGGCCAAGTGTAAATTTTGATATAGGTGGAATAAACAATTTTCTAGCTCCCCTCTTTCCAGCAGGCTTTTATTATAAAACTTTTATGTGGCCTAAAAGTTTTTGGGAGAAGTATGAATTTCTCATTAGACATTCTGCTGGTCTTGGCAAATCTCCAAATACAAGAGATCCCGATATATACGACCATAGAAATATTCATTGTGATGTATTAGTTGTGGGTGCTGGTATATCTGGAATATTAGCAGCAAAAAACGCAGCAAAAAATAATTTCAAAACTTTACTTTTAGATGAAAAGAATGAACTTGGTGGATCAACAATATTTGAAGCAAATGAAGACAATAAAATTAATCATAATTCAGCATCTGAATGGTTAAAAAAAGAAATTAATGAAATTAAAAATATTAAGAATCTTGAAATTAAGACTAGAACAAGCGTAGCTGCATATCATCAATACAATTATTTACTTGCTAGAGAAAATTTAACAGATCATTTAAACAAAAAAGATAAAAAAAATAAAATTAGACAGCGACTTCTTAAAATTAGAGCTAAAAAAGTGATTTTAGCAACAGGTGCACTAGAAAGGCCTTTAATTTTTAATAATAATGATAGACCTGGTATCATGCTCTCTTCAGCTATTAAAAAATATAGTAATTTTTATGGTGTTGCATGTGGAACTAAAAACATTTTTTTCACAAATAATGATAGTGCTTATGAAAGTGCTTTATCGTTGCATAATAAAGGAATTAAGGTTGAAGCTATTATAGATATCAGGGAAAATTCTGATGCAAAAATAATTAAAAAAATTAATGATGCTGGTATAAAAATATACTGGGCACATACAATTGTTGATACTAGAGGTTACAAACGATTAAGTGGCGTATCTATAATGAAACTTTCAAATGACGGTACATCGGTTACTGGTAATAAAATTTCTATTACTTGTGATTGCTTAGGTATTGCAGGCGGTTGGACACCTGCTGTACATTTATACACGCAATCTGGTAGTAAACTAACCTTTGATGAAGAACGAAAAATTTTTATTCCTAAAGCNGATACCAAAGAACAAATTAGTGTTGGATCCTGTGGAGGTGACTTTGAACTAGATGAAATAATTACAAGTTTAAATTATAAATTAAAAAATTTTTTAAACATCAACAAAACCGATTTTGAAGGTATTACTTTAGAAAATGATCATGAAACTTCAAAAAGAAATATTTGGCTTTTACCCTCTGATAAGACTATTGGTAAAACTAAGCCTTTCGTCGATTACCAGAATGATGCAACAGCAAAAGATATAAAGCTCGCATTAAGAGAGGGTTTTAGATCAATCGAGCATGTTAAAAGATATACAACAACAGGAATGGGCACTGACCAAGGTAAACTAGGAAATATGCATGCTTTAGGAATCATTGCTGATACAGCAGGTGTAAAGATGGGAGAATTAGGGACGACAACTTTTAGACCACCATACACTCCTTTAACATTTGGAACTATTGTTGGAAGAAATGTAGGGGAATTTTTTGATACATTCCGAAGAACCCCTATGAATGATTGGCACATTAAAAATAAAGCTGAATTTGAAAATGTTGGTCAGTGGAAAAGATCCTGGTATTACCCTAAGGAAGGTGAAACAATGCATCAAGCTGTACAAAGGGAAAGTAAAGCAGCTAGAAAGAGTGCTGGTATATTGGATGCTTCTACATTAGGTAAAATTGATATTCAAGGCAGTGATGCTTCAGAATTTTTAAATAGAGTTTACACTAACGCATGGTCAAAACTTGCTATTGGTAAGTGTAGATATGGATTGATGCTTAATGAGGATGGTATGGTTTATGACGATGGTGTTACGACAAGATTGAATGAAAATCATTATATTATGACTACTACAACAGGTGGTGCCGCAAATGTTTTAGGAAAACTTGAAGATTACCTTCAGACTGAATGGCCCGAGTTAGACGTATATTTAACTTCTGTCACAGATCATTTTGCAACAGCTAGTCTATGTGGTCCTAACAGTAAAAAAATTTTAAATAAAATTATTCCTGATTTAGATTTATCAGATGATAATTTTCCACACATGTCATTTAAAGAGGTATTAATTGATAAAATCAAATGTAGAATTATGAGAATAAGTTTTACAGGTGAGCTGAGTTACGAGATTAACACACCAGCAAGTTATGGTGAGGCTGTATGGCAAAAATGTATAGAGGCTGGAAAAGAATTTAATATTACTCCCTATGGAACAGAAACAATGCATTTATTAAGAGCAGAAAAAGGTTTTATAATTGTAGGTCAAGATACAGATGGAACAATGACCCCTATTGATCTTCAAATGGACTGGATTGTAAGTAAGAAAAAATATGATTTTATAGGAAAAAGATCACTTTATAGATCTGACACAATGAAAGAAAATAGAAAACAATTAGTAGGTTTATTGACTGAAGATCCAAATATTATTTTAGAAGAAGGTGCTCAAATTGTTTCTGAATTAAATCAAAAACCAGTTGAAATGCTTGGTCATGTAACATCTAGTTATTTCAGCCCAAATCTTAATAAATCAATTGCTCTAGCAGTTGTCAAAGACGGAAAAAATATGATAGGTAAAAAACTTTTTATTCCAATGGAAAATAAAAATATTACTGTCACAGTTTCAAATACTATTTTTTTTGATGAAAAAAATAAGAGGATAAATGCTTAATTATAAAACAGCTACAAGTGGTGAAATTAATTACAATGGCATCGTTGTGAAAGAAATTTCACCTACAATGAAATTAAATTTAAGAGGTAAAAAAAGAGAATTCTTTACAAATATAGGTAAAAATCTAAATATGCTTCTTCCAACCGAGCCTAATACATCAACAATCAGTGATAAATTAACAGCTATTTGGCTTAGCCCTGATGAATGGATGATAGTTACTAACGAAGTGGTAAAAAAAGATACAAATGAATATGAATTAAATAAAATACTTTTTAATGATATATCAAAAGTAAATTTAGGTTCTGTAGTTGATGTTACGGACCAATTAGTTCAATTAGAAATTAAAGGAAAAAATATCTACGAAATATTTTCAGCAGGAAGTCCATTCGATTTTAATGAATTTAGAGATAAAAAAGGTTCATCTGTACAAACAATTTTGAATCATATAGATATCATAGTTCACAATAAAGGAGATCAAGTAGTTAATTTATTTGTTAGAAGATCTTTTGCTGAACATCTGTGGTCCTGGATTAATGATAGTGCCTCAAGATTATAAGTTTAATTTTTTCTTCTAAAATTCCAAGGCATTTCAAATTTACCCTGCCAAATTCCAAGCTTATTATTCTTTGCATTTATTTCGTCTGAAATATATTTTTTAGAATATTTTCTATAAGCAACTGCATAACCGTTTGATACTAACCAAGAATTAAGATTTTCGTTTCTTTTATAACATTCTCCAATAAGCCTATTATATCTATCAACATTCTTTATCTTACATTTTATAATTTGATTATTTATTTTTTTAGTTAATTTATTAGTAGAAACTTGTCCACATAAGTAGCTCTTCGTTAACGAAAAAACACTAATTGTTAGAAAAGACTTCTTACATGTTTGGTTTTTCTCTGGAGCATCTATCCCATGTAACCTAATTTTTTTATTACTTATTTTAATTGTATCTCCATCAATAATTTTTGCAAAACCAGAAATTTCCTTAATTTCTTCTGACTTAACATCATTATAAGTAAATATAAAAACAACTAAACAAATTACAATCATTATTAAAACTTTTTTTATGGTAAAAAACATCTTTAAGTAATTTAGATCAAATTATGTGATAACTAATTTATTTTTTATATAATATTTAACGTAAAAAAATAAAATAATTGAAATCGACCATTGAAATGTAGCCCAAATATAAAAAAATGTTTTGAAATCTGCATTAATATATCTTGCAATATAAAATGACAATATGGGTACTATAACGTTTCTTATAATATTATTTAACATTGCTTTTTCTGATTTTTTTAAAGCCATAAAAAAGCCATTTGAAAGAAAGAAAATTGGATATGCTGGTAAGATAAAGGCTGATATTTTCAAGTACATAGAACCATATGCGATTACTTCAGAATTAGAAGAGAAGAATTTTGGCACAATGTCAGCACTTAAATATACAAGAAGACCTGAGATTAACATTAAATACAAACCGTATTTTACTGATGTAAAATATGATTGTTCAACTCGCTTATAATATTTAGCTCCTATATTTTGAGCAATTATAGAGATAATTGCTGTATTTATTCCTAAAATAGGAAGTAAAACAACCTGTTCAATTCTAGTTGCAGAACCATAACCTGCTACTGCATATTCGCTAGAAAAACCAACATAAGTAAAGACAATAGCAGCAGCTACTGAGTATCCTAAAATAGCAACCGTTATTGGCATAGATTGAAAGAAAATATTTTTTAAAAAAAAATATTTTACTTTAAAATAACTAAAAGAAATTTTCTTTATTCTTTCATTAGTTAGAATTTTTCTAAGTACAATTAAAAGAGAAATAAATTGAGCAATTAGAGTTGCTACTCCAATTCCTGATATTCCTAAAGCTGGTATAAATAAAAACCCAAAAATAAAAATAGGATTTAAGATTATATTAAGAAAAAAAGATAAAATTAAAGCATTTCTATATGTTACTGTATCTCCTTCTGCATGTAAAAAAGAATTAAGTGCTACAACTAAAATAAACAATATTGAACCCAAGAAAATTATATTTATATATTTTAGACCTAGACTGGTAACCTCTGTCGTTGAATTCATTAATAGAAATACTTTTTCACCAAATGTAAAACCAAGTATTGATACAATCAGCGAAATAATTATTGCATAGAAAATTACGTTTACAAAATAACCTAAAACATTTTTTTCATTTTTCTCTCCAATACTGCTACCAATCAAAGATGTGCCTGCTACTGTAACACCAATAGATGTAGCAATTATTATAAAGAAAATTGGAAATGACTTACTTAAAGCAGAAAGTGCTTCTGGAGATATTTTTCCAGCATAAAAAGTATCAACTATTGTATACAGGGTTTGAAAAAGCGTTCCTATACTAGCTGGTATTGCAAGCTTTCTAACTAAAGTTGAAACCTCATCTTTTAATAAATTCATCTAGTTTGTTAAATGTTGTTAATATTCTTTTTGGAAGATATGTCTTTTTCCAACTTTTTTAGCAAGGTTAATCTGCTTTTGTCTCATTCTAAATCTTTTTTTTTGTTGATCTGTTAATTTATCGTGACAATTTGGACATGAAACCCCTTCTTCATATTTTTTTGAATTTTTAATCTGTGGTGAAATTGGTTTTCTACAACCACTACAAATTGAATAGGAACCAGATTTTAGACCATGTTTTAAACTAACTCTATTATCAAAAACAAAACATTCACCTTTCCATAAACTTTTTTTTTGATTTGTCTTCTTTAAATAATTTAAAATACCACCTTTTAATTGATACACATTACTAAAACCTTTTTTTTCAAGATAAACTGCAGCTTTTTCACAACGAATTCCACCAGTACAAAACATTGCAATAGGTTGATTTTTTTTAAGATTTTTTAAATATTTTGGGAAATCCCTAAAATTATCAATATTTGGATTCGTAGAACCTTTAAAAGTACCAACATCATATTCAAATGGTTTTCTAGCATCAATAACAAGTGTTTTTTTATTCCTTATTAATTCATTCCATTTGTTTGGGTCAACATGACTGTCTTTTTTTTTGATCATTTGACTAAGTTTTAAGTTCATAGGAACGACTTCTGTCTTAATTTTCACTCTAGGTTTATGAAACGGTTGAAACAAACTTTTTGATTTATTGAAACTATTAAAATTTTTAAATTTTAAAATTTTTTTTATCTTATTAATAGTAGTTTTAATATCTGGTCCTTTGCCAGAAATAGTACTATTTACACCTTCTTTTGAAATTATTATTGTTCCTCGAATATTATTTTTTATTAAAACTTCATTTATCAATTTCTTATTTTTTTTTAAATACTTAATATTTAAAAACTTATAGAAACCAAATACTTCGTACATTACAATTTCCTACATATAGTCATTCCATCCCCTAGAGGAATTATAGTTTTCTCTACTCTTTTATCGTTAGAGACAAAATCGTTAAAGTTTTTAATGGTTTTAGTAATTTTGTCATGTTCGTTTTTCTTTGTCACTTCCCCATACCAAAGAACATTATCAATTATAATTAAGCCACTTGTCTCAAGCAAATTCAATGATCTTTCATAGTATTCTTTATAGTTTCCTTTATCAGCATCTATGAATATGAGTTCAAATTTTTCTTTAATTTCGTCTAAACTCTCTAGGGCTGGTTTAATTAATGTTGTAATTTTATGATCTTGTTTTGCCTTTTTAAAAAAATTAACAGCAACTTTATTTGTTTTCTCATTTTTATCTAATGCAATTATTTTACCATCATCAGGTAATGCTAGTGACATAGATAAAGTACTTAAACCTGTAAATGTACCAATTTCTAATATTTTTTTTATGTTAGAAACTTTAATAATTAAATGAAGTAACTGAGTTTGTGAGATTGATATCTGCATTCTTTTTATGTCACCAAGTGATGTATTGTACTCAATTATTTCTTTTTGAACTGGGTGAAGATTATGTCCATGTTCTAAAATATAATCTTGCAGCTCTTGTGTAATATTAAGATCTGAACCCATAAACTTTAAAGTTTCTTCTTTAAAATCTCANTTACTAATTGAGGGTTTGCTTTTCCACCTGATACTTTCATTACTTGTCCTACAAAAAAACCAAATAATTTTACTTTACCCGATTTGTATTCAGTAGCTTTTTCTCGGTTAGCATCAATAACTTTATCAATTAGTGCTTCTAGAGCTTTAGGATCACTTTCTTGTTTTAATCCTTTTTCATCAACTATTTTTTTTGGATCTTTATCCCCCTCCATCATGTGTTCAAAAACAGTTTTAGCTATTTTCCCAGAAATAGTTCCATCTTTAATTAAATTTATTAATTTTGATAAATTACCTGCACTTATAGGGCTTTCAGTGATTTCTAGATTCTTTTGATTTAAAGCAGCAAACAACTCACCAATTATCCAGTTAGTAGCAAGTTTCACGTCTGATTTTTTTATTACATTTTCAAAATAATTAGAGGTTTCATTATCTGAAACTAAAATAGTTGCCTCATAAGGAGAGAGTTTGAATTTTTCAATAAATCTTTTTTTCTTTTCATCAGGTAACTCTGGAATTTCTAATTTTAACTTTTCTATAAAATCATCAGAAACTTCTAGAGGCAAAAGATCTGGATCAGGAAAATATCTATAGTCATGTGCATCTTCTTTTGATCGCATTGATCTTGTCTCATTTTTTTTTAGTATCAAAAAGTCTAGTCTCTTGATCAATAGATTGACCTTCTTCGATAAGATCTACTTGTCTATTAGCTTCGTATTCAATAGCCATTTGCATAAATTTTATTGAGTTTACATTTTTAATTTCACATCTAGTTCCAAATACTTTAGATCCTTTTTTTCTAACAGAAACATTCACATCAGCTCTTAATGAACCCTCTTGCATATTTCCGTCACACGTTCCAAGGTATCTCATTATTGATCTTAATTTTTTTATATAAGCATTTACTTCATCTGGTGATCTTAAATCTGGTTTACTAACAATTTCCATTAAGGCTACACCTGATCTATTCAGATCAACAAATGTATTTTTTGGGTCTAAATCATGTATGCTTTTACCAGCGTCTTGCTCTAAGTGTAATCTTTCAATACCTACCTCTTTTTGACCATCTGGCATATCTAAAATAACCTTCCCTTCACCTACGATTGGATCTTTAAATTGAGATATTTGATATCCTTGAGGTAGATCTGCATAAAAGTAATTTTTTCTATCAAAAACAGATCGTTTATTTATTTTGGCTTTTAGTCCTATACCGGTTTTTATTGCCTGTTTTACACAATATTCATTTATGACTGGCAGCATACCTGGCAAAGCAGCATCTACTAAACTTACTTGAGTATTGGGTTCTGCACCAAATTTAGTTGATGATGTTGAAAATAATTTTGATTCAGAAGTAACTTGAGCATGAACCTCCAAGCCTATTACAACTTCATATTGATTATCTTTTCTATTGATTAGATACTCTGATTTATCCTTACTCATTTGATCCACCAATCAGTAATTTTATTTTTAAAATTTATCTTTTCTTCCATTGCATAAGCAATATTTAATATGTTTTGCTCATCAAATGCTTTACCAATTATTTGTAATCCTAAAGGATAACCCTTTGCATCATGACCAGCTGGTATAGAAATTCCAGGCAAACCTGCTAAATTTACTGGAACTGTAAAAATATCGTTCAAATACATAGATACAGGATCGTTTGTTTTTTCTCCAATTTTAAATGCTGAACTTGGAGTTGATGGAGTTAATATAGCATCTACTTTCTTGTAAGCTTCATCAAAATCATTTTTAATAAGCTTTCTTACTTTTTGAGCCTTAAGATAATATGCATCGTAATATCCTGATGATAAAACATAAGTCCCTATCATTATTCTTCTTTGAACTTCTGCTCCAAAACCTTCAGATCTAGTTTTCTCATACATATCTATCAAATTTTCTCCATCAGCTCTAAATCCATATTTAACACCATCATATCGCGCAAGATTAGATGAAGCTTCTGCGGGAGCTACAATATAATAAGTGGGTAAAGCATAATTAGTATGAGGTAGTGAAATGTCTATAACTTCTGCACCACAATCTTTTACATAATCAATACCTTTCTTCCAAAGATCTTCAATTTCTTTAGGCATTCCATCTACTCTATATTCTTTAGGAATACCTATTTTTTTTCCTTTGATATTATTGGTTAATTCTTTGCTGTAATTGTTTCTTTTAAAATCAATAGAAGTAGAGTCTTTTTCATCATAAGAACTAATAATCTCGTGTAATAATGCACAATCTTTTACGTTTTGAGCCATTGGCCCAGCTTGATCTAATGAAGACGCAAATGCTACAATTCCATATCTTGAACAACTTCCGTAGGTTGGCTTTAAGCCTACAGTCCCTGTAAAAGACGCTGGTTGCCTAATTGAACCACCAGTATCTGTACCGATAGTGATTGGTGTTAATTGTGCAGCAACAGCTGATGATGAACCACCTGAGGATCCACCAGGAACTAAATCTTTATCAATTGGATTTTTTACATTTCCAAAAAAACTTGTTTCATTTGATGATCCCATAGCAAACTCATCACAATTTAATTTACCAAGTAATATAGCTCCTTCATTCCAAATATTTTGAGTAACTGTAGACTCATATGTTGGAATAAAGTTATTCAAAATTTTACTACCTGCTGTAGTTTTAATATTTTTGGTACAAAATAAATCTTTAACAGCCATTGGTATTCCAGGTAATTTTAGATCTAAATTAGGTTTTTCATCAAATATTTTAGCTTTATTAATTGCAGCTGAAAAATCTTCTGTTACATAGGCATTTAACTCTTTAGATTTTTCAGACCTTTCTACAAATGCTTTTGTAACTTCAGTAGATGAAAGTTTTTTATCTTTAATATTTTTAATTAATTCTGAAAGTGATTGTTTCGTAATATCAGACATTATTCAATCACCTTTGGTACTACAAAATAATCCTCATTTTCTTGGGGTGAATTTTTGATTATTTGTTCCCTTAAATTTTTACTTTTTACTTCATCTGATCTTAGTTTAAGTGTTGTTTCAGCGACAGAAGTAAGAGGTTCAACATTTTCAGTCTTTAATTCATTAAGTTTCTCAATAAATTCAAAAATAGAATTTAAATCACCAGCAAGTTTCTCTGCCTTTTTTTCATCAACAGAAATTCTTGATAATTTAGATATGTGCTTTATTGTTTTAAGATTAATGCTCATATGATAATTAAATATGACGCAAACTATCACTTAAGTTATAATTATACAATATGATCACTATAGAAGAGCTTAAAAAAAAACAGTCAGAAACCACTAGATTAATTGGTTTAGATCTTGGATCTAAAAGAATTGGAGTTTCAATTTGTGATGAAAAACAATCTATCGCTACACCCTTAAAAACCTTAAACAAAACAAATGCAGAAAATTTAATAAGTGAACTAAAAATTATTATTGATGAAAATAATATTAAAGGAATAATAATAGGCTATCCCATTAATATGGATGGGACTTTAGGCAGATCTGCTCAATCAGTGAATGATGTCTCAAACAATATTGATAAAGCTTTAGATATTGATGTTTGTCTATGGGATGAAAGGCTTTCTACAGTAGGTGCTTTTAATTTATCCAGTCAACTGGATATAAACGTATCTAAAAGGGAAAAAAATATAGATCAGAATGCTGCTGCATTCATTCTTCAAGGGGCAATAGATTTTTTGAATAATTAATACTTGCCAAGTAACTATATTATAGCTATAGAGTTAATTTTAATGGCATCTAAAACCTCTAAAGCTATTAAAATCTCTCAAAAACATTTGTTAGGAATTCAAGATCTGTCAGTCAATGACATAAATATCATTCTTAACGAAGCTCAAACTTTTATATCAATAAACCGAAGTAAAAATAAAAAAATTGATGCTTTAAGAGGTAAAACTCAAATAAATCTTTTTTTTGAACCATCAACCAGAACACAAAGCTCATTTGAATTAGCAGGAAAAAGATTGGGAGCTGATGTCATGTCAATGAATATGGGAAATTCATCAATAAAAAAAGGTGAGACTCTGATTGATACGGCCATGACATTAAATGCAATGCATCCAGATATTATTGTGATTAGACATCAAGACTCCGGAGCCTGCAACCTTCTTTCCCAAAAAGTTAATTGTGTAGTATTGAATGCTGGAGATGGGCGTAGAGAACACCCTACTCAAGCTCTACTTGATGCTTTAACAATAATTAATCGAAAAGATAAAATTCAAGGATTAAAAATTGCAATTTGTGGAGATATTTTACACTCACGTGTAGCAAGATCAAATATTTACCTTTTAACTATGCTTGGTGCCGAAGTAAATATAGTTGCCCCTACAAATCTAATGCCAAAAGAAATAGAAAAATTTGGAGTTAATACTTTTACTGATATGAAAAAAGGTCTTAAAGATTGTGACATTGTAATGATGTTAAGGTTACAAAATGAGAGAATGACAAGTTCTTTCTTATCGTCAAACAGAGAATATTATGAATATTATGGATTGACACCTGATAAATTAGATCATGCTAAACCAGATGCATTAATTATGCATCCTGGACCAATGAATAGAGGAATTGAAATTGATACCAGATTAGCTGACGACATTAACAAAAGCGTAATTAAAGAACAGGTAGAGCTTGGGGTTGCAGTGAGAATGGCATGCTTAAAAATATTTTGTGAATAAATGAAAAAACAATACTTTATAAACGCAAATATTATAGATCCTCATAATTCTTTAAATGAAAATGGTGGATTAATAATTGACGAGCTTGGAAAAATTGAGGCTATAGGTAAAAAAGTAAATAACAACAACCTTTCATCAAGAGAAAAACCGATCGATTTAAAAGGAAAATATATTTTCCCTGGTATTGTGGACATGAGAGTATTTGTTGGTGAGCCAGGTTATGAATATAAAGAAAATTTTAGAACATTAAGTAATGCAGCTTTATCTGGTGGAGTAACCTCTGTCGTAACTATGCCAAATACAAATCCAATTATAGATAATGTTTCCATTGTTGATTTTTTAAAAAGAAGAGGAAGAGATAAATCTAAAATAAATATATTTCCATGTGCTTCATTAACTCAAAATACTGAAGGCACAAACATGACTGAATTTGGTCTTCTAGCCAAAAAAGGAATAATTGCATTTACAGATGGTGTCAGAACTATTCAAAATACCAGACTAATGTCTAGAATTATGAATGCTGCCAAGGACTTGGGTTGTTTAATCATGCAGCATGCTGAGGATTTGCACCTATCAGAAAACGGTATGATTAATTCTGGCATAATTGCTTCAAAACTAGGATTATCTGGAATACCTGATATTGCTGAAAGAATTATTATTGAGAGAGATCTGACTTTACTGGAAAAAGTTAGATGTAGATATCATATCTCACAAATTTCTTCTTCAAAATCAGTAGATATAATTAAACAAAGAAAAGATGAGGTAAAATTTACATCTGGAGTTTCAATAAATAATTTGTCTTTGAATGAAAATGATATTGGTGATTTTAAAACCTTTTTAAAATTATCACCCCCTCTAAGAAAAGAAGAAGATAGAGAAGTATTGGTTCAAGGATTGAAAGATGGAGTTATTGATGTAATTGTTTCTGATCATAAGCCTGAAGATGAAGAGTCTAAACGATTAACATTTTCTCAAGCTGCAACAGGAGCATCAGGTATTGAAACACTATTATCATTAAGCTTAGAATTATACCATAATGGATCAGTAAAACTTGAAACCATCATTAAAGCATTAACCTCGAACCCTGCAAAAATATTAAACATAAATAAAGGAAATTTATCTATTGGAAATGATGCAGATTTTTGTATTGTTGATATATATAAACCATGGGTAGTTAAAAAAGAAAATTTAATCTCAAAATCAAAAAATACATCAATAGAAGATAAAAAATTACAAGGAAAAGTTACCAATACGTTTGTAAAAGGTCAGGAATTATTTAAAGTATAAAAATGGAATATTTAACTATAGGTATTATCTCATACCTAATGGGTTCTATACCTTTTGGATTTATATTAACTAAAACTTTATTAAAAAAAGATATAAGGGAAATTGGATCTGGGAATATTGGTGCTACAAATGCATTAAGAACCGGTAATAAATTAATAGGTTTTACGACCCTAATCTTAGATATTATTAAGGCTGTAATTCCAGTAATTTACGTAAAATTAAACCATCCAGAATTAATTTATATTGCATCTCTTTGCGCTTTTTTGGGTCATGTTTTCCCGTTTTGGTTAAAATTTAAAGGTGGCAAAGGAGTAGCTACATATGTTGGTATATTATTTTCTATAGATATTTTTTTAGGTTTTATTTTTTGTGGCTCATGGTTAATAATTTTTCTATTAACAAGATATTCATCTTTGTCATCCCTAATTGGTTCACTAGCAATACCAGTATATATATTTTTATATGAAGAGATAAGTGCTATTTTTTTTGGAATTATGTTTATATTAATATTTTATACTCACAAAGAAAATATCAAACGATTGAAAAATAAAGAAGAAAGTAAGACAAAAATTTATTAAATTGACTATCAAATACTTTTAAGTAGTTTGTTTAATTATGAATCTAGTCATAGTTGAAAGTCCAGCTAAAGCTAAAACAATAAATAAATATTTAGGTGATAATTACACCGTATTAGCT
>FUFK010041524.1_pt2 | contig 14985 bp, 28 predicted proteins | sample 1021851 | NCBI WGS metagenome assembly FUFK01 (sample SAMEA51879418, study PRJEB19060) | metagenome | reverse complement strand
ACATCAGGAAGCCCTGGAACTGCCAAATTTTCAATACGATTCCAACATATTGTTGGCGTATTTTTTTTCAAATCTAGCCACAATTTCCTCTCGGGTTTCAACGTAACTACAGCTTTTTAATAACCTTACCCATATGCCATTGTGTTGGCTCTATGGTGATTGCAAGTCTGTGTGTTTCTCTTACACCCAACAACTTGTTTTCTAACAACTGTATACCTTTGATGTCATAGAACTCACCGTTAGGTAACACAACTTGAACCCTTGCGTTCTGGGCAACGTCGGCTTTCATGAACTTATCTAGTGCTTGTCTTAATAACTTTCCTTGCATAATATGGGGTATCTTCCAGTCTCCCATCGGATACCCTATTGCTTTATACGTTATATTACTTTATATGTCAATTATGGGTGTACCAAAGAAACTTACAGAAATGCAAATTAAGTTTGCTCAACTGCTTGTAACCAACGAAGGTAGAAAGACACCAACAGAGTGTGCTATCGAGGCTGGATACAACAAAGACAGAGCAACTATCACCGCATCAGAACTACAATCACCAAGAACTTACCCATTGGTTGTTAAATACATTGGTGAAATCAGAGATGAATACAATAAAAAATACGAAGTAGATTACAGCAAACATATAGCTGAGCTGGGCAAGATACGACAAGCTGCACTAGCAAAAGGTGCATGGTCTGCAGCTGTAAATGCTGAAGTTGCAAGAGGTAAAGCAGCTGGGTTGTATATAGAACAAAAAATTATTCGGACGGGTAAACTTGAAGATCTAACGTCTGAAGAACTAGAGCATCGAATGAAGACGATAATTGATGAGTATTCACCGATTCTTGAGGGTGTTGATGAAACAGAATTAAAAAAACAAGTGCTATCAAAACCAAAATCTCAAAAAGATCCATCATAGTTTTATCTTTTCCATCTTACTAATTATAGATCTTGGAAAACAATTACGGTCAGAAAATACAGCAGCTTCACTGTCATAACTTGAGAATGTCCAAACATGTTTCTTATCTTTATCAAAGATATACGCTTGAGATATCATAACGGCTGGCTTTAACTTTTTCATTTCTTCTATGTCTGCATGACCTGCATCACCGCACGGATCATTCCAAACTATTTTGTAGAAGTAATACTTCTTCTTACCTATCACTGCATGCTTGTATTTGCTCTTCTTCCTTCTCATGACCTCTTTTAGCACATTCTACATATATAGATATAAATTTCTCATTTAAGGAGTCGTCTCATCGATTTGAAAAATAAAAATGTAGAAATGTAGAAAAACATACTATTAGTCAATAATACCAACGGTTCCCGCTTCTACATTTGCTTCTACATTTTCTACATTTTTCGATGTTACGGTGAAATAACCCTTATTTGACGCGAAGTGCTTTCTACATTTTTGGAGCTGATTTACCAGATCAGAGGCCTCTTTTACCTTCAAATACCAGTCCCTCGCCGCTCGATCCCTGTCTCCCCCTGCTAATTTGTAGAAACGAGCAGCCAAAATATCAGCTTCTCTACATTTTTGTTTTATAATATTCACTAAGTCTCCAGAGCCATAGCCACTTGTATTGCCTAAATTTTGCCCCATTTAAGACAAACTGTTGATAAAATAAATCAGGTGTACACATCATGATCACGGCTTGTTCTATGTTCGTACCATAAATACAATCGTGAGCTGTAGCATAAGCAACACCTTGATAGTAATAATCTTCTATCCACTCTTCTCTCTTCGGTTTGTTAGATTGTTTAAAGTCAATTATACTCTCGCGCCCTTGATACACACCAACTAAATCTGTTTGCCCAGCATACAAACCAGGATAACTTAAAACTACTTCAGAGCCCCATACTTCTTCTAAATTAGGAAAACCCTTCTCTATGACCACCTTTGCCATCCGATGCGCCTCCTGGCCTACGTCTGTAAGATCTAGCGTATTGTTTCCAAGTATGTGATGTTCTAAAATACTGTGCATAGCAGACCCTCTTTTAGCTGCCTCATTCTTGACACGATCTGCCTCATTCTTGCCTTTTTTAGCAATCCATTTAGCCAAAGACTCTCGCTTCTCGTCGCTCTGTGTTTGACCCAAAATGGTCGTTACTGATGGTAGTTTCTCGTCGCCAACTTCATAGTGTCTTTTACCGTCTTGTAACGAGCGTACAGACTTTGGGTAAGTGAAGCGTTTATTCCACTTCACCTTTAAAAAACTTTCTACAATGTTCTGCGTATTCTTTATCTGTATGTTCTTCGAATCTAACTGTATTCATCTCGTCAGGAGGGACATCGCGTCCGATACTCTCCCCCTCTAACGCCGGAAGTTCGTCGCTAGCTTTCGCATTATCGCTTAGGTCCAGAGAGTCGCCAGTGGCAAGACCATGTACCCCTATCCCGGTAACCTTTCTAATTTTTATTTTACGTTTAATTCCCATTATTCTCTCTAAAATATTTTAACATTTCATGATACGCATGTACTGCGTTATACTTCTTTCTATCATATTTTTTCTTATCTTTCACTACTTTAGATCTAAATTTTGGTGTTCTAAGTTCTTTAGCTACGGGATTTTTTACCATAACCAGTTCCTTTCTCTCTATTTGACCACCTCTTGTTCCAACCGTAAACACTCATCTTACTACCGTAATGTTCAAAGAACCTATAGTAGATATCTTTAGTTCTTTTCCAAAAGTATTTTATATTGTCTATTGCGTCAGGTATTGTTTTCATTTGTCCTTTTTCAAATATTCAGGCGCAAAGTTTTTTAGATTATTTAAAGGCGCTGAGTCATGCACATTACCAGACACACTGATACGTGTGCAATCAGATTTAAATGGACTCACCCAATGTTTCAACCAGGCAGGGAAAATAAACATGTCTAACTCTTCAGGAAAGTATGACATATATGTTACACAATCTCTTGTGCCGTCGCCATATAAAAACTGTATGCCACCAGGGCCACAACTTTTACCTTTATACTCTGCATTTTCTTTTTTTAATTCTTCGGGTATTTTTAAATAAATTACAAAAGATAGTTTACCATCATGATCGTGTGGAGGGTTAAACTCGTATTGTTTTTGATGATTAATCCAAAGAGCAGATAAAACATAATGTGGTTTTATTTCATGTGGTTTATTAACATGTCTTTCATAGGCTTGATCATACACTCCAAAGTACGCTGCTAACCAAGGGGCCATTTTAGCTCTTGCTTCATCACTATACGCTGTTTCTACATCTATCTGTCCAGCTAGTTTACCTCTGAAGTCAACATCGTTAAACTTAGCTTCGTCTAATAATTGTTTACCGTATTCAGGTTTTATTTTAAACTTCGTGACACACGGCCCCCAGTTAAATGTTTGTATCTTTATTTGTTCTGCCATTTACATCTCTCCTTTATTTCTAAATTGTTGCACTGCATCATGTTCTAATTTTTTAACCTTAGTTCTTAAATTTAGTATCTCGTCTTGTTGTTTTTGATTTGCTTTGTGTAGCACATCATTTCTAAACTTAAGTGTTTCCAACTGTTTTTCTAGTTCTTCACAATCTTTATTTGTCATTACCATTATTTTGATACTCCAAACGTNGCTCTCATCATTGCAGTTTTAGGATCCCATTCAAAGTCTCCTATCTGTATTTTACTGCAACTTGTCAATGTTAACACCACTATAATCATAGCTAAAGTCTTCATCTTCTACCTCTCCCGCAGAGTCACATACTGCGCATTGTATTGTTATTTTTTCTTTCTCATGTTGGTCACTCCAGATTCTTCTGAATCCGTTGCCCATACATGCTTCACATATCTTTCTCATATTTTTTTATTTTTCCTTTTGCTTTTCTATAAATGTAACCAGGATCATAACCTGCGTATATGCATACACTTATAAAGTCTCTATTTCCTAAATCAACCCACTCAAGAGCTGATCTCATCTCTCCATAAGTTAGTGGCAGAGCTTGTGCTCTTTTAGAACATGCTTCGTATACTCCTTGAGATAAAACTGCTTTCCAAAGTTTTTGCTCTGGTGATAGTTCGTGCTCTAGAAATACACCGTTATTTGCTAAGTCTGCCATTTAACTTTCTCGCTTTTTCATTCACTAATGTTTTTACAACTTGACTACGGCTAAGTTTTACATCAGGTGCAATCTTAGTCTGCAGTCTTGTTATGGTCGCGTATGTGTCATGATCGACCGTTATGTTTTTATACTTGCTAAAGTCTGTCATAGCTTGTACCTTTCTTTTATTGTTGTTCATATATTTATATAGGACATTAACTCAAAATATACAAGAGGTCAAATGAAATTTTTATTAATAATGCAGGTGTGTTCAGCGATGCAGATGTCGTGTATGGATCGTATGGAAGCTGGCATATATAAAACCCATTTTGACTGTGCAACTGCAGGTTATCTTAATGCCATAGGTTTGACCAGAGAGGTAGGTCAAACGATTGTGGATAGAGATAGGATAACTGTAAAATTTGAGTGTAAACCAGTGAGTTCAACTTAATTATTGTGGCTCATCTCCATCGCATATATAGCCAATAACCTGTTTACCATCATACATATGGTATGTGTGACTGCTAAATAACTTTCTTTTCTTTTGTTCGTGAATTGTAACGTTGGTATGAAACCAACTAGAACAGGACGTGTGTATTTCAAAACTATCTAATTTAATATCACCAAATGTAGTCAAGTACATCAATGTTATGATTATAGGTTTCATATGATAAAGCTCCCAAATATAAAGGCACTATATACCAACATACATAGGAAGAATGCAATCCACCAGAAAAAAATAATGAAATGCCACATTAGAATGATTCTAAACTAACGGCCTTGGCCACGATAGGGTTTACGTCTTGGTATTCTTTTGGAGTATTTCTTTTTGTGCCTGCCTGGACGTTTTTTTGGTGTGCGTTTGATGTATGTGTTTACTCCGAAGAGGGGTTTTCTTTTAGCCATTCTCTGTCCTGTTCGGTTAGTTTAAAATATTTAATAGAGCCGTTTACGTATTGTCTTGTTTCTTCACCACAATTTGTGCATTTGTAAAAATCAGTTACGATAGCTACTAACAATGCATCTTCATTACAGTGTGGACATTCTCCATGCACTGTATCAACATAACCTATTTTAAATCCTGATTTTATTCTAACCATGGCTTGTATTTCACTTTACCATCTTCTCTAAACGCTCTGAGTGATTGATTTCTATTTGCTTCTGTTGAATAACTACAATGTATCCAGCCTGAAGTCGGTTCGTTATCACGGTAAAATTCTAATATGAGCTGGTCAAATTCTAATTGATTCTTGATCCAAAGAGCTAGCTCTCTATTGTCTACACCAGGTATCTCAAAGTCTGCTGCAGCTGCACCATCAAATGCTGTATGTTGGCTGTTAATACTGCTACCTATTTCTGTGCAAAGTTGAGCACAACGGAATCCTGATGATATGATTAGTGGTTTATCAAAATGAGATCTAACTGGCTGTAAAATATTAATAGCTAAATTTTTTAAGTTCTCAATCTGTTGTGGATTAGGATTATTATTGATGCCTTTTCTCTCAGCAGTTTGAGACTTAGTTAACTCATCAAGAGTTATATTTGCTGTAAGTTTCATTATTATAGTATACTTAAAATTTTCTTACGGTCCATGTATATTTCTGTTTTAGCTTTTACTTTTTTACAAGTAAATACAACTCTTTCGGGATTTACCTCGTTCTGCGCAATACGCTTAGATTTCAAACAATCGGATAACGAGTTTTTGTATACATGTTCTATCATATTTCCGTTTAATGTAAGTATAAGTGCGAATACAGTTTCTATCATTTTTTATAATTATCCAATGTTATTATATCTGGATTCTCCTTCATATACTGTTCTTTTAGCACTGTCCAATAACTAATTTTAGGATCAAAATCTCTTTCACCAAAAGACTGCGTAGATACAAGACCTAATTCTGCACACATATTAATTAACTCTGCAAACTGTGGAGGTGGTGGACTAATTTTAGGCACCCTCTTACATTCTTTTACTAGTTCAAGTTGGGTTTTTATTTTTTGTTTTTTTCTTTGCTCGTTTGCAAACTCCTCGTCACATACAGGTCCAATAGATTTTCTCCATCTAAAGCCAAGTACTTGATTTTGTGACTCAGCACTAGTTCCTGTTTTATATTCGTTTTGTCTTACTTCTGTGTATGCTTCCCAACTACCTTGGTCACAAGAGTTTGTGCCATCGTTTAAATATTCATTACGTGCTTCTGCATTTACAATAGCAATAGTCCCTACTAAAATACTAGCGATTAAGATCCTTAATATCATATGCATGCTCCCTAACTTGATCAGCTAATTGTCTATATAAATTTTCAGCCATTTCCCATGTTGCTTCAGCAGCTGAAAGTCTTGTTGCTGTATCTGTTAATTTTTCTTTTGCTACTTCTAAATCTCTTTCAAGATTTATTAAAACTTGTTTGTTTGCTTCTATAGTATCAGTAAGATTAATAACATATCTAACGGATGTAAAAGTTCCGGCTAGTATTGCTGCCACCACAGGAACAATAACAATATTTTTCTTTACCCATTCAAATTTAGATAATTTAATTTTTTTCTTCACTGATGTTTTCCACTTCCGTTTCTAATTAACTTCTCTACATCTTCAGTTAATTTCTCAGTTCTTTTTTTTAAAAACTCTATATTAACGGCATTGTTTCTCATACTTTTAAGTTCTGCCTCAACGTCCTCTAATAAACCACTAACATGCTCTACAATCATAAAAAGCTCCGCCTCTCCAGCTGATTGACCTAACTCACCTCTTGGGTATTTAATTCTAAACTCTGAGTTTTGATCTAAATCTTTTTGCATCAACTCTATCTTTGTTGAATGCTGATTTAATTTTTCGTGAATACCAAAATAAGCCCATGTTCCGATTGCGATTATCGCTATCAGACTAGCAACCGTCTTCATTGGCATTTGCACAGCTGCGGACTCGGAAATTTTTAAAGCCATAAATTACCTGTTGAATCTTGACACGATCCAGTCCCAGACAGCTTTTACTTTGTCCCAAACTTTGCAACAAACGTTCTTACATTTATCCATCATGTTTCTTCTCCTCAATTTCGTAGAAGAACTTATCAGTGTCTTCTGTTTTCCATTGACTTGTGTTTTCTACATTCCACTCTGATGTCTGCACCTTCCAATCTGGGACGTTATCTTTCACCGTAAACGATGGTATATCCCATATACATCTATTGTTAGGTTGTGCTGCATAGTTCCCATCGTCGAGAGCTATGATGTGAGCACATTTGTGCTCGTGCGGAATCTCTGAGTGGTCCGTATCTAGTATATTACTTTCAGGGTGAGCAAAGTCAACGGTAAATAAATATTTACCAGGATGCCATTTCTTGTCTTTTCCTATGTATTTACCGGCTTGTGCCTCTAAAATGTCCCAAGTATGTACAGAAGGATAATAACTGAAACAATTCCAAAGCTGAAGCTCATCCAGTCTACGCCTAGGTACATCAGTAGGCTTGAAGCCACGTTGTATAAATGCCGTAATAGGGAGACGATAAAAGATCGCACCATTCTCCATAATAGCGTGAAAAAGAATAGACTTGCCCGTAATGGCACTAAGACCAAAGATAATGCAATCTTCAACTTCACCATGATGACTTTTAAGATCATAGAGATATTCTCTCCTGATTTGTGCGTACTCTACTGGTATGTTTGCATTTAAATAAGCCATAATTATCCATAAATATCACCCCAAGTATTGCCAGACTCAAAATCAACTTTATTGGGTACAGCAAGACTAACAGCATTCTCCATAATTTCAATTATTCTTTTTGCCTCGTTATTATCTTTAACAGAAATATCTAACTCATCGTGAATTTGTATGTGAGGTGTGATACCTTCGTTGTATAAATCTAACATAGCTTTTTTTGTCATATCAGCTGCAGATCCTTGTATAAGTTTGTTTAATGCTTTGTATGTAAAAGCTCTACGTATTCTACCTCTACCATAAGTTTTCTCTGCTTCGACATAATCCATAGGTTTATGCATACCAAATCTGTTTGGTTCCCATTTAGTAAATCTACATCTACGTCCTAATAAAGTNCCTATTGATCCAGATGATTGAGCTTGATTGGATGTGTAGTTCATAAGATCTCTAACAAAGGGCACGTTCTGATGATACTGATTAAATAAATCTTCAGCCTCTTCTCTACTATTTAATCCTAATTCTGCTTGTAGTTTTGCTTTACCCATACCATAAAAAAGACCCAAATTGATCGTCTTAGCTTGTGTTCTAGATATATTTGCCATGTCGGCTACGGTCTGGTGAAAGTCTACTTTATTATCTTTAAATTTTTCTACTATGTTTTTTACGGATTGATCATAACATATTGGCTGTGTTTCTGCAGCGTAGTGCACCACAAGTCTTGGCTCTTGCTGACTATAATCAAAACATCCCCACTTGTGATCTTTTTCTGGCAGAAACAAAGAACGAATCATAGGACCTAGATCTTTATTTCTTGCAGGTATCTGTTGCAGGTTTGGATTAGAATAACTAAATCTACCTGTAACCGTACCACCTTGATCAGATCTGATAGGATTTATATCTGCATGTATTCTACCTCTATACTGATGTTTTAGTATGGTGTCTATGAAGGTTGTGTGTGCCTTGTTAATCTCTCTTGCTTTTGATATACTTTTAACTACAGGATTATTATGTGTGGAAAGAAAGTTTTTTGTAAATGAAGGTGACCCAGTTTTCTCGGTTTTGGCGTAGGGTAANGAGAGTTTGTCAAACACTTTGGCAATCGATCTTGCTGCCCATATTTGAACATCTATTCCTGTTTGTTTTTTTACTTCTTCTAGGATTAGCGCTTCCTGTTGTGATAACTGCTGTTTCAATTTATGAGCACCTTCTACGTCGACACGAACCCCTTTAAATTTCATATCAATTAAACACGGAAACAATTGTGTTTCTAAATCAAATATTTCTACTAAGTTATTCTTTTGTATTTCTGTGGATAATCTTTTAAATAGTTCTAATGTAAGTCTAGCGTCTTGCTCTGCATAATTACCCACGTACATTGCTGGTAGTTTATATAATTCTTTTTTAGGATCTATACCCCATGACTCTGCAGCTTGTTGTAAAGCTTTTTCATCTTTTACTTCTCGTAAGTAATCATATGATATACTGTTTAATGTATACCATAATCTATTTTCATCTATCAAAGATGCCATTAACATGGTGTCCATAATATGTCCGTTGATAGGTATGCCGTATGCTTTTATCCAGCACACATCGTACATTGCGTTATGAAATATTTTATAAGAATCTGTTGCACAAACTTTTTTAAACCATTCTAAAACTGTTCTTCTGTCTATATTACCACCACCCTCATGTGCTATTGGATAGTAACCTTTCCATCCTTCAACAGCAACAGCGATGCCTACGATTTCTCCTCTTCCTTGTATGGCACCAGAACCTCTTGCTTTTAAGTCTGGGTCTTTTGTTTCTAAGTCTATAGCAATATATTTTTCTCCTGATAAATCAGGAAATGTATCAGGACAATCCCATTCTGTTTGCGCTGTAAACATTATTTCTTTTTCTTCTTACTATCTTTTAACTTCTTTTTCTCTAATTCGCAATAGTGAATAATCTTGTCAAGATCCTCTATTCCGTTTTTGTGCATGTACCTACAAACATATTTTACAACACAGCCTTGAAAAAACGAAAGATTATTTTTTGAAATAAACTCGTACGGCTGTATATCAAAATACATGTAATGGGATCCACCCACCTGTTTGTTTTGTGGTTTGACTTTTTCTATTTCATCAAACATACCCACGTTTGTCATACTATCGGCCCTCCTATGTTATATTGATATTCGTAGTGCTGACTACAAATATACAGTCTTTCTTTTGCTCTAGTTATACCTACAAAAAACAAACGGTGCTCTGGGTCTGGGTTTCTTGTTGCAGATTCATAGATAATTCTTTCTATATCTGTAAATAAGACAACGTTATCACACTCCTCGCCTTTTACACCATGTATTGTAGATAATTTTATTCTTGCAGGTTTCATTAAATCATCACCTGACTCTAATAATTTTTTTATATATAATTTACTTGACTCTGGAAATTTTAATTGCTCCCAGCTCCCCGTCGCTCGCAACCCGTGTTCAGTCTGTAATCCTTCTAGATTTATACTAGTAATACTTTCTAGAGTCTTGCCGCCAGCAAATCCTCTAATTAAATGTCCATCTTTTACCGTTAAAAAATCCCATAGATCTTTCACATCTTCTTTACTTACCACTGCACCTTGATGTAAACGTTTCCAAACTCTGTATGCGTTTAACATTTTTTTAGGTAATAGTTCCTGCGCTTTAGCTTCAAATCTAAAATTCATACTGTATAAATGATCACGTAACCTTTCTAACATTTTATTTGTTCTAGTCAATATCATCCAGTTACCTTCATGTAAGGGTAGTTCTTCAAAATCAGAACCCATAGTAACCACACCTTGAGCTTCTCTAGGTTTCCATTCTTTTTCTAGACGCTGTGACATGTGAGGGAAGATACTCGTTGCTAGTTCATGAACAGACTTTGGGACTCTACGTGATTGCACTTGTGGATCAAACTCACCTTTTAAGTTTATAAATATTTTAGGTGAAGCCCCTTGAAAAGAATAAATGGTTTGATCATCATCCCCTGCAATGTAAGAACGAGCACACTTACTTTCTATGTAAAAGAACATGTCCCATTGCAGAGGACTTAGATCTTGGGCTTCATCGAGGAAAACACAATGTAGTGGTGGACACCGGTCCTCCTCGACAAACTTGGAAATCATATCAGAGTATTCAATCATACCCGTGCTATCTTTGTATGTTTTTAAATCAGCAGCTATCTGTTCTGTTAACCATATGTCTGTGCTGTAGTGTAGTTCTAACTCCACAGCCGATTGTTCAATACTTATTTTTTTATTTCTAGCTAATTCTATAATACGCATATGTGGATTAGTATGTTCAACATAACCGTTTATATTAATTCTAGATTCAAAGTTTAAATCACGACAATATGTAGAAAAATTCTTAAAGTTTTTCCATTTGTCTCCTTTTAATAGTTGTGTTTTTGTGTTGATATTACACTCTTTTGTCCCCATTGAGTGCATAGTGCTGACATATATTTTATCATTTTTAATTCTTTCTTTTGCTACATTAGCTGCAGCATTACTAAATGCTATGTATGCTATCTTATCTGGCTCAGTCTTTTTTAATTCTTCATCAAGGTAGTGCATAAGTCTATGCGTTTTACCCGTGCCTGGTGGACCAGGGATAATTATTCTATGCAAAAGGTGCCTCTTTCATTTTATCTTTTCTAGTATTTGGTTTCTCTAGTTTTAAGGTAGGCAGCGCCATGTATCTTACGCTCTTATTATTTATCTTACCTGGTATCTCTTCTGCATCAAACAACGTCTCTAACATTCTAGCTGTCTTTTGTTTTGGATATTTTTTTGTATCCCATATCTTTGTTCTAACAATATACTTCCAAAAATCTTTAAATTTAAAATAACTAATATCATCCTCTGTATAAGACAATCCTCTCAAGATATCCTTCCAATCTTTACCTGGTATTTTATTTATATAATCTGATAATAATTCTTTTAGTTGAACATCTATCTTTGTAGACTCTGGAGCTTCTATTGGTATTGTGTTTTTTAATAATTTATTTATTGCCTTTCTCCAGATTAGTTTACCCACTGGAGGCATAGCTTGGTTAATTTGTTCTAAACACTTTAATGAAAATCTATCTGGTTCATGCAAGTCTTGTGATTCTACCTCTACCTGTTCATCACCTATTGTTACATAATATAGTGGCGGGTCAGAGTCATACTTCTGTATCTCTTTTATTTCTGTTTCTGGTAATCCATCACCCACACCAAACTCCTGCATCACACATTTTTTAGAATTGCAGAACGATGCAATAGGTTCGTCTTTACATTTATAATTATATTCTTTGCCTTCGATAGATTTAATTAATGTATCTACTTCTTTTTTATCTAGTGGTGGTTTGCAATATGCATCATTGTATTTAAATATTTCTGTGTCCCATGAGTCAGGGAATCTTTTCTTTGTGTATACACCAAAGTTATACAGAGCGTTGTTTCTTTGTCCGTTTGGAATACCTTGTTTTGCAATCGTAACCAAACATGGTGGCGCACCTTTGAGTAAGTTGTCAAGAACTTTTTCTTCTTTTATAGACAATTTAGAGAGTTGATCTTCAGATAGTTTTACTTTACTATGCGCTTCAAAAAATTCATTTATAGACATTGCTGTGCCGTCATCCTTTACAGCGTATCTCATTGTCATTTTTACATTGTGATATGGTAAATTTAAAAAACTACCTGTACCACCTTTTTGCATATCCACTTTATTTTGTTTTGGAAATATTTCTGCATTGGCATAACCTAGTTTAGCTGCCATTTCTTTTAGTTTACTTCTAAACAATACTGCTGGTAAAAACTTATCTGCAAATAAAAACACATGCGCTCCACCAGACTTTGATCTACATACTACTAAAGGAAAATCTTGTTGTTTTATTTTTCTAATTAATTCTTTGTGGTCAAAGCCGTTGTATAAATCAATATCTATGCAGGCCCACTTACATTTATTCTCTTCGTTGATTGGTATNATCCCAAGAGCAGGATCTTTTCCATTCAAATGTTCTTGAAACATTTGTTTTGTCGGAGTTTTTTTAATTATGAAAGATCTAGTTTTGTGTTTACCTCTCTCATCAAACTCTTCTGTCTTTCTAGTTTGACCATAGGCACTATACGAACCTTCAAATATATTTATAAATTTATCTAATTCTGTCATCACCACTATGCTTTCGGAGGCGGGACGAAGCAACGAACCGCCCCCAAAACTTGTTGTTAGCTTCTGTTAGCAAAGCTAGAGTAGAACTTTTTCGCTCGTTCGTACATCTTAGCATCTTCTAACATTCCAACTTTTGCTACATTGAAACCATACCATTGATTACCTTTACCTGTATTTAATACAGAAGATAATTTATAGATGTGGCTAAATGATGGTGGAGTATATGGACCATTCTTTCCATCTAAACTAATAGACTTCATCATGGAATTCCATTTTCTGCTAACTTTACCCTGTGATGAACTCATTGATATCATCGCAGTTTCAGATCCTTTAGGACCTAAGATAATCACAAAGTGTTGTCCTACTGTTAGTATGTAGTTACCATTTTGCAATCTGTCTTTTCCGTCTGGACCTTTGGTAGTCTTTTCAAGAATATCAGAAGTATCTGGATAGATCATTTCGGGTCTACCTGAACCTGTCCCATAATCTGCCCACTCTTGGTATTCTAACTTATAGTAACATGGAATAACCTCTATTCCTTTGTCACCATCATATAACTGTTTCGTAACAGTGTTTAAGAACATACCTGGTTCAGCGCCTTCAACATAATTTGTATTACGTTTCTGTGCTTCACTAGATCCATTCTGTAAGAGTTTAAGAATTGGTGGAGCCAGACTATCTGTCTTCACATTCTCGAAACCCATTTGTGCATCTGCCTCAAATAAACCTGCAGATGGTAGGTTTTCTTTCTTGGTTGCTACTTGTTTCGCGTCACTCATTTCTAGTTTCTCCTTGTTATTTTAGTTTGGTTACCCTCAAACGGTTTGAACAGCTCAGAAGGAACTTCTTGACCATTCTCAAGACGCTCCCTTACTAGAGCCTTTAGAGTCATAGGGTTGACACCAATCTTTTGAACTGGCTCAAACCCTTGACCCTTTGCAAGGTCCGCATACGCGGTCGCCTTGTTGTCTTCGCCACGACCAAAGGTAACAGTAATGTCATTTTTAATAACATCACCTAGACCGTTGTTACGAAGCCATGTAAAAGCTGCTTCCTGTTGATCTTTAGGAATAGAAGCGCCGTAGATTTTTTTGATCTCTACCTGTTCGCCATCTTTCAGCTTTAATTTTGTTATCTGCATATCATCCATCATTGCAGGTATCTCTACAGATGAAACTACTTTTGCTTTCTCTTTTAATTTTTTTAGAGATTCTTCAGCATTCGCAATCTCATCTTCTAAATCTTTTAGTTCTAAAACTTTGTCGGATAATCGTTTAGCAGAATCTATCTGCTCAACAGATTGCATCCTATCTTTTTCAAAATCAATTGTCATAACTTTCTTGTCTTATATATAGGTTAATAATATATATATGTCAACCCTTAGAATATAAATTTATTTCTACAGGATAATAACGTCTTTCTTGTTTATCCCATTTTAATAAATTGTATTTTCCGTTTGTAACATCTGATACTATTGAGCATGCCACACCAATTATNGCAGGATCGCCTGTAAGTAGTAAATAATCCTTAATAGTATAATCTTTTAATTTTTGTCTAAGTGTAGTAATGACATAATTTGGACTCAATATGATCTGTGAGTTTTCTGGTANTAATACTCGTAAGTTACCAAATTGTGTTGCTCCTATAATATTNATTTTAGGTGCACCNNNTTTAGTNCCTGGTATATCTTGTATTACATATACTATAGANTGTTTATCTGTATGTTTTANTTTNTCGTAATCTACCATAAATACTTTCTTGACATTNNNTANCACATAATATATATGCTTNCAATAGAAAGTNAAANTATATTATGCATTACAAATANAAAAGCAAGCCTTTTGCTCATCAAAAGAAAGCNCTTGAAATGTCNTGGGANAAAGAAGTTTTTGCNTATTTTATGGAGATGGGTACNGGTAAATCNAAGGTACTAATTGACAATATTGCCATGCTTTATAACGCNGGCAAGATNAANGGNGCNNTNATTGTTGCNCCAAAAGGTGTNTANAAAAANTGGTTTGACTCNAGAAATACCNAANCANATGCCTGATTANATAGAGAANAAAGTAGGTTTATGGANAACNNANCCNNANGCNNNAGACNTNNANCCNTTGTTT